>Ga0137398_10000310_pt1 | contig 16445 bp, 7 predicted proteins | sample czorhiz216metaG_FD_106659 | JGI IMG/M metagenome (GOLD analysis project Ga0137398, IMG submission 106659) | Vadose zone soil microbial communities from Angelo Coast Range Reserve, California, USA - czorhiz2.16 metaG | ecosystem: Environmental > Terrestrial > Soil > Vadose zone | place: USA...
ATCCAGAGTTCCTAAATAAATTGGTAGGTCTTCAAACTCCGCTGTAGCAGTCCTGGCCGGGCAGTTGATCTCTCCGATCACTCCTTCGTGTTCTGTGCGAAGCGCGGGAGTCGGGAATGCCCTCACAACTGGGTCGATCACGTCTTTACATAAGAAAGCAGATTAGCGCCGGCAGCATCGCCGCCCACCCTTGCAAAAACCGCAAGGATGGGGCACCCTCTCTGGAAATGGTGCACTCAGAAATCGTTAAGCTGGGCCACCCGTGGGCATTTTTCTTGACATGGTGAACATTGTTCACTACAGTAAACGCTACATACCATGCGAGCCGGAGTAAGACGCGCCAAGTACAAAGCGGAGGTGCAGGCCGAAATTCTCGGAGCCGCGCGAGAGATCTTCGTGCAGGGAGGCTATGAAAACTTTTCGATGCGGGCCCTTGCGGAGCGAATCGGCTACTCGACCGCAGCCACGTACAAGCATTTCAAGAGCAAAGGCGAGATATTCGAACATCTCGCAGCCGAGAGCTTCGCGGCGCTTATGGCAGCATCGGAGAGCGTAAAGAGTATTGCAGGGGAAGATCCGGTCGATCGCCTGAAGCGGGGCATGCTGGCGTACGTGCACTTTGGATTGCAGAATTCCGACCACTATCGCATCGCCTTTCTGCTGCATCAGCCGGATACAACCCGTCCCCCAAAACCGACAGCGGCGTACGCCGGTTTGAAGAGCCGAGTGCAAAGTTGCATCGATACCGGCAAATTTCGATCGGGAGACATAGAGTTGATGGCCCAGTCCCTTTGGGCGGCCGCTCATGGGATCACGTCTCTGCTGATTCAAAAGCCAGCGTTTCCCTGGGTGGCTCGCCGAAGACTCATAGCGCAGGTATTCGATAGCGCCGTAGAAGGTCTTCTTGCACAGTGCAGGTGACGAAATGCGCGGAGGGCACAATGGTAACCACAATTTCCGCTGTTGACACCCCGAACAATCAGTTTGACGAAGTAGCTGGCGGATCCTCTTCCGAGTCACATTCGTGGCTTTCGCTCTTATGTGCCGCGGCGTTGCTGCTCTTTGCCGATGGAAGGAACACGATCGCCTTGGCGGCATGGCTAGCTCCCGCCCTTTTACTGAGATTCGTCCGGACCCAGCCAGCCAGAAGAGGCTTGGCGATCGCCTACGTCGTGCTGATCCTTACGCGCGGCGTGGCGATGCGTGGCATGACTCCGATTCCGGGCATCTTCTACTACATCTTCCTGCTGATTTCCTGTGTCTCAGCGCTGTTGCCTTACCTGATAGATCGTCTGGTCGCGTCGCATTTTGGAGGCGTGCTCAACACCCTGCTCTTCCCCTGTACGCTGGTTGCCGCGCAATTTGTATATTCCCATGGACCGATGGGCAGTTGGGGTTCAATCCCTTATACGCAAAGTGGCAATCTGCCCCTGATCCAATTGCTAGCGGTGACAGGACTGTGGGGCATTACTTTCCTGATTGGCTGGTTCGCAGCCGTCGTCAACTGGGCCTGGCAACACGGATTTGCCGGTCCTCGAGCGCGCCATCCGTTAGTACTTTTCGCCGAGGTCTATGTTGCAGTAATTCTCATGGGGGAAGCGCGGCTTATTCTCTTTCCACCTTCTTCCCCGACGGTGCGCGTGGCCTCCTTATCTCCAACGAAAGATGGTGTGAAAATCCCTGATGATCTTTTGAAGGCTGTAATTGGAGGAAAGGCCAGCGATGAACAGATCAACCGGTTTAGAACGGCCACGAGCCCGGGTGAAGATGCACTTCTAAAAAGAAGCGAGCGCGAGGCGACTGCTGGAGCGAAGATCATTTTCTGGTCAGAAACCGCTGCGTATCTTCTCAAGCAAGACGAACCGGAACTGCTGGCACGCGGTCGCGTTCTGGCGTCGAAGCACGGTGTGTATCTGGGGTTGGCGTTGGGTACCTGGACGCCCGGAGCTCAATATCCACTGGAGAACAAATTTGTACTGATCGAGCCCAACGGTCAGATCGCATGGGAATACTTAAAAGCGCGTCCGACACCCGGCCCAGAGGCTGCGATGTCGGTAAAGTCAGACGGACGACTCCGTCAACTCGATACACCTTACGGAAAATTGAATGCCGCCATCTGCTATGACACCGACTTTCCCAGGCTCATGGCCCAGGCTGGAGTTCGGCGATCTGACTTGGTTTTGAGCCCAGCGGGTGATTGGCGAGCCATAGACCCACGTCACACAGAAATCGCGAACTTCCGGGCGATCGAGCAGGGATTCAATTTGGTACGGCAAAGCAGCGGAGGCTTCTCGGCAGCCTACGATTACCAGGGCCGGCTTCTGGCCTCGATGGACGAGTACCATTCCGCTGACCTGACACTCGTTGCTCAGGTTCCGACCCGTGGAGTGAGGACGATTTACTCCCGGCTAGGCGACTGGCTAGCGTGGCTGAATATCCTGGCTCTCTTGGCTCTAATAATTTTCGCCTGGCGCAAAACGCCCAGGCGAGATCTTTCATAAACATCGTGCATAAACATCGTGCATAAACATGGTGTCAATCTGTGCTGTGCCCGAGTCAAGAACCATCCGGCAGTACGTACCGAAGAAAAATTTATCGGTCTGCTCGACAATCCGCGGTCACATCAGGGTTTTGATGGGGCCGGAATGGCTGGACGGATCTTGTCCGCGGCCACAATGCCCCGGCCTTCAAGAACGGAATAGATTCGGTCAGCATCGAGACTTTTGATGGTTTCGCTTGTCCCGGACGGCCAGTGAATCTCAAGCGAGTCAATTTTCGTGGCAGTGTTGACCCCGAAGTGCACACGCAAATCGCTCTGCGAGAGGTAGCTCCCCCCACTATGGATCTCTTCGGTTTGTGTCATGCCACCGGCGGTAAGCTTCAGTCTCGCACCGATCGCAAGACGGTTGCTCTTGGTCCCCTGCAGTTCAAAGCTGACCCAATGCCGCCCTGGCACTCCGCTGTTCTTCAGGATCATCGGTTCGCCTTCCAGGTCCTCCACAATAATGTCCACATTCCCGTCATTGAAAAGGTCGCCGGCGGCGAGGCCACGGGACACTCGCGGAATGCGCAAGGCGGGCCCTGCCTGGTCGCTGGCCTCGCAAAACGTTCCGTCCTTCTGGTTCAGTTCAAACACCTTGGGCTCTTTATAGCGTGCGCCGGACGGAAGCGTATCCACCTGCGGATAGACGTGGCCGGCAACCACAATCAGATCCAGCCAGCCGTCGTTGTCGGCATCAAAGAAGACAGTTCCCCATTTCACGTAAGGAAGCGAGGGCAGAGTCACTCCTGATTTGTAGGACACATCGGAGAAATTCCAGGCACCCTCGTTGCGGTAAAGGTCGCTGTACTCGTCGGAGAAATTAGTAACGAACAGAGAGGGAAATCCATTGTGCAAGTAATCGCCGACGGCTATACCCATGGAGGCCTGTTCCGAACCGTCTTCGCTGACCGCCGTACCGGACTCCAGCCCGATCTCCTGAAATTTCCCTTGTCCCAGATTTTTGTATAGAAACTTCGGCGTGGAATCGTTGGCAACGTAAATATCGGGACGCCCCGCATTGTTGAAATCGGAAAAGATTACCGACATTCCGTAATAACCATTGGGATCATCGACCCCGGCGGCCTTCGATACGTCGGTGAATGTGCCGTCCCGGTTGTTGTGAAAAAGCGCGTCGCCAGCCCCTTTCAGTCCGCGCGGACCACATTGAACGTCGATGCCGCGGTATTTGCAATTTGGAGCGGAGCCAAATCCCGGCAAATCGTTCAGGTGAAAATCTACATAGTTTGTCACCATCAAATCCAGATAGCCATCGCCATCATAATCTCCAAACGCCGCGCCGGTGGACCATCGGCCATCGGCCACGCCTGCCTGCCTGGTAACATCCGTGAACGTGCCGTCACCGTTGTTACGAAAAAGTTTGTTGCCACCGAGACAGGTTATATACAGATCGGGCCAGCCGTCATTGTTGTAGTCGCCGACGGCGCCGCCCATCGCGAAGCCCGGAGTGGCCAGTCCGGATTTCTCGGTTACATCTGTGAATGTTCCATCGTGATTGTTGTGATAGAGCGCTCCGCGTGCGGTTTTGCCCTTGATTGCCATATCCACGGTTGGGGCATTAGTAAAATAGATATCCGGATAGCCGTCGCGGTCGTAGTCGATCAAAATCACCCCACCACTCATCGACTCGACGACGTATCGGCTGTCGCTTGAGGAAATGTGATCGAAATGAATGCCGGTTTTTGCGGTAATGTCAGTGAACTGCGGTACCTGGCGGTCGGCGCACTTGACAGACTTAACGCCTGAAGGAGGACGCGGCGGCTGAGGATGAGCTTCCTGCGCCGTTACCAGCAATGCTGAAAGACTAAAAATGATGAAACAACGAAAAGGTCTCGCCAGCGCAGCCAGATTCAAGGATTCACCAGCGCCCAACGGTTTTTGCCGCAGTAAGCATTCGCCAACGACACGATCAACTGGCGGTCAGTATAACAAGCTCTGCCTCGCGGCGTACGGCCTTTGAGGGCTGTGGATTTTACAACCTCATGCCCGCCTACAGAATTCTGCAAGCGGCTACGGGTCGGCGTTTTGCGAGATGAAATGAATACCCTGATGACGGCGAAGCGAGCGCCTCAATAGTTGGCTCTGTGCTAGTCTAGGGAACTCGATTGGGAGACAGAGAAGTGCCTCTTGCGAATCCGTTCCGTACGCTCATACTCTTCCTAACGGGCCGCGCCTCTTCCCGCTCATCTCTTCTGTTTCTCCTGGAAGCCTCGCTCTTGCTTTGCGGTGCCCTATTAAGCTCAGTTAACGCCCAAACGGCGGCGCCGACCGAAGTGCCGTTTCCTGCAAAGGATGTTGGACTCGGGGCTTTGCCTGGCCGCCAAGCCAGACAACTCGGATCGGTGAATCAGTTCAAAGTCTTTTACCAGTTTCATTTCACTGACCAGCTATCGCAGAGCGGAATCACGTTTCGCAATCAGGCAGTAACCTACGCCACCAGCCGGTATATGCCGGTCCATTATGACCACGGGACGGGTGTTGCGGCGGCCGATGTTGACGGCGACGGGCTGTATGACATTTACTTTGTGAGCCAACTGGGGGGCAATGAACTTTGGCACAATTTAGGCAATGGAAAATTTGAAAATATTACAGGTACTGCCGGCGTGGGTTTGATGGACCGGGTTAGTGTGTCCGCGGCTTTCGGCGATGTCAACAATACGGGGCACCAGGACCTCTACGTCACCACGGTCAACGAGGGAAACGTTCTCTTCGAAAATGATGGCCATGGTCATTTTAAGGACATTACTCATGAGGCCGGACTTGACTTGGTGGCGCATTCCTCGGGAGCCTTTTTTTTCGATTACGACAATGATGGCCTGATCGATCTCCTGGTATGCAACGTAGGTGTCTACACTACTGACGAAAAAGACGATCAAGGAGCGTACGTGGGGATGAAGGACGCGTTTTCCGGCCACCTCCATCCCGAGCGCTTCGAACATCCGGTGCTGTACAAGAACCTCGGTCACTACCGGTTCAAGGATGTAACTAAGGAAGTCGGGCTGAATCCCCAAAGCTGGTGTGGGGATGCAACCTTCGCGGATCTCAAGGGCGATGGTTGGCCGGGAATCTACTTCCTCAATATGCAGGGCGCTGGCCACTATTTCGAAAATGAAGGTGGCAAGAAGTTTGTTGATGCCACTCAAAACTATTTTCCGCGAACTCCCTGGGGAAGCATGGGACTGAAGTTCTTCGACTACGACAATGACGGCCGTATGGACTTGCTGATTACGGACATGCACTCGGACATGATGGAAGAGCAAAGCCCCACTCAGGAAAAGGAGAAAATAAAGACACATCCACCCGACGAGCAGTTGGGAGCTCCCGCCGACAAATTCATCTTCGGCAACGCGCTATACCATAATCTCGGTAATGGAAAATTCGAGGAGGTTTCGGACAGGATGGGCGTTGAACAGCTTTGGCCGTGGGGAACCAGCGTCGGAGACCTGAACGCCGATGGGTTCGAGGATGTTTTTATCACAGCGGGTATGAATTTCCCGTTTCGTTACGGCATCAATTCCCTCCTGTTGAACAACCGCGGCGAGTTTTTTTTGGATTCCGAATTTCTGCTGGGAGTCGAGCCGCGGCAAAAGCCCTACACGCCGTGGTTCCTGATGGATTGCACAAACCACAACGTACTGGCGCCTCTGGGCCAGGCGGTCTGCGGCGAGCATACGGAAAAAGTGATGGTTACGGTGCCCAAGGCCAGTCGTTCGTCGGTTATTTTCGATCTGGATAACGACGGCGACCTGGACATCGTCACCAACGACTTCAACTCGGAGCCGATGGTGCTAGTAAGCGATCTTGCACGGCAGAAAAAAATTCACTGGCTGAAGATCCTGTTGGTGGGCACGAAATCTAATCGCAACGGACTGGGCGCCACGGTTCGCGTGTATTCGAATGGGCAAACGTATACGCGTTATAACGACGGTAAATCCGGCTACCTGTCTCAAAGTGTTTTGCCCCTGTACTTTGGACTTGGTGAGAGTTCGAAAATTGATCGGATCGAGATCAGATGGCCATCGGGCAGCAAGCAGGTAATCACGACAGAATTGCGCGAAAATCAGACCATGAAGATTACTGAGCCGCGCCCGTGATTGTTTCGCAGGTCGATTGTTTTCGCCGGGCCCTAGGTTCCTGGCTACGGGCTACGGGCTCTCCGTAGGCCGTGGCACAGTCGCTTGGCGATGTTTGGCTTTCAGTTCCTGGTAGAGTTGGAGCTCGCGATCAGCGTCTGCGGTGCGTGATTCTTTGCGATAAGCCCCCTGCAACTGATAGTGCACATAGTCACTCTGCGGCATGGCGCGGGCCGCCGCTTCAAGATAGGAAACCGCCTCTTCCGGCCTCCCCCCGTCGAGCAACAGCTTACCCAACTGGTATTGCGCGTTGCCATTCTCGGGATGGGCGGCAACGACAGAACGAAACACTTCGATCGCTTCAGCCTGCTTACCCTGCTGCATCAGTACGTAGCCCAGGCCGACCTTCACATCGGGATCAGCGGGAGCCAATTTCAGCGCGGCCTTAAATTCCTCGATGGCCTCAGCTCCATGCTCCCAGTGCAACTGAGCCAGGCCTGAGAAATAATGCGCCCTGGCGAGAGTTGGATCGCGATCCAGCACGCGATGAAAAGCCTGCACGGCCCGGGAGTAATCCCCCATGTCGCTCCACAACTGCCCCACCAGCAGAAGGGCATCAGGTGAAAGCGAGCCTTTCTCGTATTCGGTGAGAATCTTCGTGGCCTGGATGAGTTCGCCGAGCCGCGAAAGGGATGCGGCCCATGCATAGCCAAGCGTGGCGTCGTGAGTTGCGCGATCGCCGAGCGGTGCTATTGTCCGGGCAGCGAGGACATAATTCTCCAGTCCAAAATAAGCGGAGCCCAGCATCGCTCGGGCAACATCGTCCGCGGGATGGCCAGCCAACACCTGCGAGAGGGCTCGCACGCACTCCTGGTAATTCTGAGCACGGAAGGCAGCGATACCCAGGTTGCGTTGCAAATCCGCGATCGCAGAATTCCAGCGCTCCGCTTCCTTGTAATGTCCGACAGCTCCGGAATAGTCGCGTCGAATGGCCTCGGAGGTAGCAAGATCGCTGAAACTTGTGGCGACGATGAGGCGAATTTGATTTTCCTGCTCAAGAGACGCCTTCTTCTGTTCCTGGGATAGCCCAGATCGCTCCAGGGTCGCGGAATCAAGAGGCAGCGAAGGATCGACTGGGTCAGATGACTGCGCAACGGGTTGATCTTCTTGCCGTCTTAAAAGAGCGACCACCGCGGCGGGAGAAACGGAGCCTTCGTCAGAGGCTCTACCGGCTACACTTTGTTGCGCTTCGGCAAGCGACTGCTTCTGGTCCTCGCGCGCGCGTTCCAGATACGGCGCCGCTTCGCCGGCCCGCCCGGAGGTCTTCAAGATGCGTGCCAGCGTCACGTACGCCCGGCGAACCTGATAGTTGCCGCGCGATTCCTGCGTTCCGGTCAGGTCTATACACTTGCGCAGGTACTTTTCGGAATTCACAATATCGCCCTGAGCGTAGGCGTTCAGCCCGAGGAAAAGCCAGGGTTCAGGCCAGGACGCATCGATCTCGGTCGCGGCCTTGAGGTGAACATTCGCTTCCTCATAGCGGCGGTCATTCGAGTCCAGGTATCCCAGAAAATAGTTGGCGAGGAAATCGTGGGGATAGTTCTTTAATTCGGTGACGAATTCCTGGCGGATTTCCGGCGTATCGGTCCACTCGTTTTTCCAGAGCAGCGAAAGGCCGAGGAAGTAATGGGCATGTTGCGTAGTGCTATCGAGTGCGACCGCTTTTCGAAGTTCGCGGATGGAGTCATCCTGCATCTCGGCATCGCGATAGGCGCGGCCGAACAGGACGCGCAGCGATCCTGAGTCGCCGACGGACGCCACGATCGTATCGAACACCTTCGCAGCTTGCTCCTTGCTGGCGGCGTCGTTCATGGAAAGCATCGAGACTCCGAGGGCGTAGGCCGATTCAAACTCGGGATGAAGACTGACCGAGCGCTGAAGGGAATCAGCGGCCTTGCCATAATCGCGCTTTTTCATCCAGGCTTTGCCCTGAATATTGAAAGCTCGGGCGCTATTGGGATCCAGCAGCAAAGCCTTGTTGGCTTCGATTAAAGAGTCTTCCGGACGGTTCGCGTAGAGGTCGCAAATGGCAAGCCCCACATGGGTTTCAGCGCTGTCCTCCCATGCGAGCGAGCTGCGGTATAACTCCGCTGCCTGCGGAAAAGCACTTTCTGCCACGCGGATGTTTCCCAGACGCCGCAACGCGAGCGCCAGTACGCGAGCATTGGCGCTTGCTACCCTGGATGGATCTTTTGAATCGCGCGCCGCGGAAGCGGCAGTGATGAGAGTTTGCAGTTCATCCACCGGCGTCGCCGGGGATGAGGACTGGGACGCGACGGAGATGGAGAACAAGACGGCCAGGAGCGCTAGCCCGGAAGAACGCAGGCGAACACGCAATCCATCGCCCAGGATGTTTTTGGCGATACCAGCCACGGAGGACGTCATGGATCAGGAAACTACTTGGGATTGTAACAACAACTTGCACGAACGCCCACGACGGCCGCGAGTTCGATAGCGCCCTCAAAACGCCAACATTCCGAGATCACGCCAAAAACAACGCGGGGCCTGAAGCACAGGCCCCGCAGGTGTTAAGGTGCGTGGCTTAGAACGTGATCTTCAAGCCGTATTGCAGTTCGCGAGCGGGCTTGATGGCATTGGCCTTTCCCCATTGAGTGTTCGCACCGCCAATACCCGGGTTGGTGTTCCCGTATGCGGATATGACGTTGTTGGTGGGGCTGCAAGGCTCGTAGAACCCACTCGAATTCTGAGCGCCGCAATATACGCCGCTGCCGTTGTAGTAGAACCCTGCCTGATTGCCCACGCCCTGGACGCCGTTTGCGTCAAAGTTCGTGTGGTTGAAAGCATTGAAGAAGTCCATGCTGAAGCGGAGATTAACCTTCTCCTTGATCTGCCAGTTCTTGTACAGACCGAAGTCAGCATTGACGTAGTGAGGTCCTTCACAAATTCCGCGAGGAGCGTTCCCAACGGTTCCAATTGCAAATCCAATCAGCGTGAATGCGTTTGGATTCATGCGTTGGGCGCCATTCTGGCCGGAATTGCAACCCACACCCGGCACAAGGTTGGGCCGCTGGTTGTTGGTATATCCCGTGCCGCTCAGGGAGCCCAGGACGCAGGGGAAGAACGTTGTCCCATCGAGGGTGCAGTTGTTGACCGGAGCGGCTGGATCCAACAACGAGCCTGGTCCGGAAGCCGCCGATACACCGCTTTGATAGACACTCATGGAGTTACCGTTTTCGGCGGTGAAAATGGTGTTCAGTTCCCATCCTCCAGCAACCCCCCGCAGGATGGAGTTCTGGTGCGACAATTTGGGCAGGTAGAACACCTCGTTCAAGACAAAGATGTTGGGCCGGTTGATAGTGGCATTTCCCCGGTCGCCATTGATGTTTTGGATGTCGGTAAAGCTGCCCTGGCTGGCTCCGCCATTGGCCGCATCTTCTTCGATGTTGGCGATAGTGTGCGACCAGGTGTAGGCCGCCTGAATCGTTGAGAAGTTGCTCAGCTTCGACCGGAACATCACCTGAAGCGAGTGATAGCTGGAGTGACCGTCGCGGGTGAAATAATTGATGGGCCCAAAATTTGACGCAGGACGCAGAGAGTTGATGCTGGGCGTGGCGCCGTTCGGTGAATTCGGCAAAAAAGCACCGATTCCGAAGGCACTTTCCGGCACTTGGTTAATATCATAGGTGCTGGTTTGGTGAATACCGGCATTTCCTACGTAACCGACCTGGATTGTGGTATTGCGCGCAATTTGCTGCTCCATGGATAGGTTCCACTGCCAGGTATTGGGGGTCACTGCGCGAGGCGACCGACCACCCGAGGGAGAGGTGGATGCTCCCGACAATGGAGGAGCTGTATCCAGAGGCCGATTGATACCGCCAGCGGTGATGGAGAACGGAGCGGTGTTCGAGAGGCCCACCTGCGGGCTGACACGTTCCCGCTGGAAGAACTGGCCGCCACCAATGCGCAGCGCAGTCTTCCCGGTTCCGAAGATATCCCAGGCGATGCCAACGCGCGGTCCAATGTTGTGGTTGTTGTTGTTGGTCAATGCACGATTGACACCGGGGGTGCCTGCGCTCAGCGGGAGGCCAACGGCGCTTGCAGCCTTAGTACAGAAGTTCGTTCCCGGCACAAGAATGACGCCGTTGCAAGCGTCGTTCGGATTGCCTGCCGGATTGTAATCGGCGAGACTGAAGGAAGCCATCTGATTGTTGGCATCGTACGGTTCGCGGAGCAACGACCAGCGGAAGCCGTAGTTCAAAGTGACGCGGCGGCTGACCTTCCAAGTGTCTCCAGCATAGAACTCAATGTCGTGCCAGCGGCCCTGGTCGACCGGATTCACGTTGGTTTCGCCGTAGCCGCGAATCTGCTGCGGGCACCCAGCTGCGGTGGCCCCATTATTGGCATTGCACGACGAGTCGGTATAGGGCAAGGGTGTGCCTGTGCCGGGAAGTAACACGTCAGCCAAGACATTCCCAGTGTTGATGGTTTCGCCCCATCCGGGGTCTCCGAGGCCAAACGTGGCACGGTCGGCGCCGCCGAATTGGTTCTCCTGCTTGCTGTTGTGGCTAACCAGCGCGCCAAATTTCCACACATGGTTCCCATGAACTTTGGTCACGTTGTCTTGCCACGTGAACAGATCCATGTGGTTGCCGTACCCGACGATCGCCCAAATCGAGGCGAAATTGCCGTAATTCTGTAAGCCGCCCCAAACTGTGGGGAGGCCGCCGGCGGTCTTTCCTGAGGCCGGCCAGACGGAAGGCATAGCGGCATCTATCTGAGTGCCTAAAGTAGGATTGGAGCCGCCCGGTGTGACGATGATTGCGTTGTGGGCATAGCCGAACTCAAAGTCATTCACCAAGCTGTTACTGATTTGGGACGTCAGCTTAGCCATGATGCTCTTGGAAGGCTGTGCCCAGCTGCCCTGGTAGGTCGCGAAGTTGTCGTCGCCCCAGCCAAAGGCATTGTTGGGTGCGGGAAATTTCCAGGAGTCCTGCGTATAGCGGAAGGAAAGCCGTTGACTCTTTGTCGCATCAAAGTCGATGCGTGCGTTCTCCTCACGCCAAGGCACCCGGCCTGCTGCGCCGGAGGCGTAGTTGAAGTTCGTTTTAGGAATGAGAGTAGTCAAATTGGGAAGCGGATAGTACGCTGCCAGCAACTGGCCTGCTGCATCAGGTTGCGCAATGGCAAACGAGTTGCTCCCGGATTGAAAGCCCGCAGGAATGGTCGAGGTTGCAACATAGCTCGGTCCGACCTGTGCATAAGTAGCGGGCGTCGGCGCGTTACAAGTCGTCGTCGGAAAATTCTTGGGTACGCCTCCCGTCCCCAGGGTCGCAGCGCCGCTGTTTAACGCAGCGATCTCAGCGGTTACATCCGCGCTGAAATCACCGCCGCGTTCAGCGGCCGTGGGCACGCACTGCGACACGATCTGGCCCCGAAGGTCCCGATTCCACTCCTGGTTCCACCAGAAGAAAAGCTTGTCCTTGATGACTGGTCCGCCGACAAAGTATCCCCAGTCATTCCGGCGCAACGATGGCTTCGGAAGGCCCTGTGAATCGGCAATGAAGCCCGCCGCATTGAGAGCGTCATTCCTGCCTTCATAGAAGAGGCCGCCGTGGAACTTATTCGTACCGGAGCGCGTGGTAATGCTGATAATCGCGCCAGAAGCCTGCCCGTATTCCGGACCATAGGAATTCGTCAGCATCTTGAATTCGGCTACGGCATCCACCGAGGGATAAATCAGAATGGTACGGTTCGACCCCACATCGTTATTGTTCACGCCGTCAATCAAAAACAAGTTATTCGTGCTCGGATTGCCATTGACCGAAAAATCCGAACCGCCCTGCAAACCTTTGTCTTTCGAATCGAACTGGTTGTTCGCTGAGACGCCAGGCTGCAACTGCGTCAGCGCCATAAAATTGCGGCCGTTCAAAGGCAACTCGCGAACCTGCGTGCCCTCAATAACAGCGCCAACCTCAGCTGTTGTGGTTTGTACCTGAACATCGCTGGATTCGACCGTCACAGTTTCGTTGGCGGCGCCCAGCTCGAGCTTGGCATTGACCTCGGTTGTGGTCGAGACGTGAACCTCCACGCTCTTGACGACGAATTCTTTAAAACTGGGCGCTTTAACGGTCACCTCATAAGTACCCACGTTGACGGTCGGGAAAGAAAACGCACCTATATCCGTCGTCGTGGTTTGAGATGTTTCGTTGGTGCCGACGTCGCGCAGTGTGACATTGGCGCGGGGAATCGCCGAGTCGGAAGGGTCGGTGACGGTGCCGCGGATGGATCCTGCATAGCTCTGTGCGTGAGCCGAAGATGACAGCAGCAGCAAAGATGAGACAAGCACTGCCGCAACAAGACTCAACCATGTGCCCGTGGAGCTCGTCCCGCTAGTTTGGATCTTCATCGTTTGCCCTCGCCTCTTGGCTAAGTGATTCGATTGCAGCCGTCACCTGGACCTGGAATGTGAGTCCTCGCCTGTAATCAGGTGATACTGCTCGGTCGTTTATTTTCAGAAGCCTGCCCCGGACTCCGACAGACTAGTACTTTTGTACGACCTGACCTGCTATATAGCAATAGCAGGGAGGCCTTTGTCAAGAAAAAAACAAAACAGCGAGGGTCTAATGTTTCGCGGGACAAAAACGGTGTCAAAACAACATGAGATCGGCGGGAGCTGTGTGCCTCCGGGCCTCTACGGGTGGGAGGATATCTTCACGGGGGGAACCGCACTGGTCGACGGCCCGGGCTGGTTCCCAGTCTCTTTGGCCTGCTTCGTCTTTATCTGTTGATACAAGTCCAATTGCGCCTTCGCCTTTTCTGAAGAGCCCAAACGGGAGTAGGCTAGCGCCAACTGATAGTGGTTCTGCGCGTCTTCCGGAGTTAAGAGCACGGCCTGCTCAAGGGCACGGGCCGCCGCAGCGATATCTCCGGTTTGGAGATATAGAGCGCCCAAGGCGGCCTGCGCATCTGCGTTTTTGGCGTTTTGCGCCACACTTTTGGAGAGATTCTGAATTGCCCCTTCTAAGTCACCTTCCATTTTCTGGGCCATCCCCAGGTAGTAATGCCCCCCAGGATCATTGGGGTTCGACTTCAGGCAGAGTTCTGCGTGTAGGCGCGCAGCGGCCAGATCGTGATCGTTGTTCAGAGCCACATCGGCCAGTATCAAATGCATCTCGCGGTCGTCCGGATGTGCGGTCAGCACCTTCTCCGCATAAGTCTTAGCCTCGTCGCCTTTCTTGGCACCAAACAAGGCCAGCGCCAACAGGTAACTGGAGCGCAAGTCGTCGGGGGCAAGCGAGTGCAGATGTCGGGCGTTTTGCAGGGCAGGTTCGGCCCGCAGACCATACAACTGGGCTGATACCAGTCCAAAGAGAATGTCGGGACGATTGGGCGCCCGGCCGTCCGCGAGAGAGAATGCTTCCTCTGCCGCCGCCCAGTTTAACTGCTGGCTGGCTACTTGCCCGGCGGCAACCAGTGCTGCAATCGAATCCGGCGCGTGCTCAAGCACACCCTCCAGCGTGGTTTGCGCCTTGTCTAGTTGACCCAATCCTGCCTGGGTGAGCGCAAGGTCGATTTGCAATCGATCGGTACGCGGCTGCTTGGTTGCGCTCGCCAGCAGTCGCTCCGAGCTTTGGAAATCCCGGTGAGCAAGAAACAGTTCGGCTAGTTCCGGAACCAAATCTAGCTGTCGATCTGCCACGTCCAGGATGGCTCGAATTTCGATCGCTGCCTTATCGGGTTGCTGCAATCCCAGATAGTCCGCTGCCAGTGTGGGCAGGATCTCGTTGCTGCGTTGCGCAGGCGGAATATTCCCCGCTGCGGCTATTGATTTCGTGAAATCCCCGTTTCCCAAATAGAGTTTCGCCAGGGAAAGATTGATGTGGGGATCAGTCGGAGCGATTTTGACAGCCTGTTGATAGGCGGCGAGAGCCAAGTCGAGTTTTCCGGCCGCGCTGTAAGCGTCCGCCAGTGTGACTCGGGGTTCCAATAGCGTTGGGCCTCGGGTGATGGCCTTCCGTAGTACCGGCTCTGCGAGATCGAAACGGCCCTGCCGGAGGTAAACGGTGCCGAGAAGAGTGTTCGCCTTTACCGATTGGGGATGGATCTGAAGATATCGATCCAGGCGGCGCTCCGCCTCTTTCAGGTTCCCGCGTTTGATCATTGTCGAGACGCCAACAAGCCCAGTGTCTTGGGCAGTCGCAATAATATCGAACGCACCGAAAGCGATGGCGACAATACATCCCACAGCGAAAAGTTTCCGCCATGCAAGGCGCCACACCAACCCAGCCCGGAAGTTCGTGCTCTCTGAAAAACGCAAAAATATCCTCGGAAAAATTCTAGCGCAGGGCGGCCAAACTAGCTAGAACAGTTCATCCTTTCTCAGCGAATCACTTTCCCATAGAATTCCGAGGGACACTCGAAGTTATATATGCGCCATCTTTTCACCTTTTTCCTATTCGTTTTCTTGTCGGCTCTCGCCTGGGGACAGAGCCCGGCTATCCATTTCCGTGAGATCGGCAAGGAAGCAGGAATCACCAAAGTGCCCTACAGTTCGAAGAATCAGCACTACGTCGTCGAAACGATTTCCGGAGGAGTGGCGCTTCTCGATTGCGACAACGACGGCAAGCTCGACATCCTGGTAGTAAACGACGCGACCATTGAACAGGCCAAGTCCGGCGGAATGCCAATGGTCGTCCTTTATCATCAGGGAGAGAACCTGAAATTTACCGATATCACCCAGGAAGCCGGTCTTACCCACAAGGGCTGGGGCATGGGAATCGCCGTCGCGGATTATGACAATGACGGCCTGCCCGATATCTACGTTACAGGCTACGGTGGCAATGTTCTTTATCACAACCTCGGAAACTGCAAATTTGAAGATGTCACGCAGAAGGCGGGAGTTGCAGGCGGAGGCTTCAGCACCGGAGCAGCATGGGCAGACTATGATCGTGACGGCCACCTGGATCTATTCGTTTCGCGCTACGTGCATACTGACCTAAATCACCTGCCCACCGCCGAGAATCCGACCAGGAATTTCTTTCATAAAGGACTCCCCGTCGAAAATCCCTGGACGATGGAGGGCGAGACAGATTTCTTGTTTCACAATCGCGGCGACGGCACCTTCGAGGAAGTCTCCAGGAAAGCCGGCGTCGACGACGCCGCTGCCCGATTCGGCCTGGGCGTCGTCTGGGGGGACTACGACAACCAGGGATGGCCGAGCCTGTTGGTCGCCAACGATACCGGGCCCAACTATCTATATCGGAATAAACACGACGGCACCTTCGAAGACGTCGCCATGCTTTCCGGAGTCGCGCTTAGCCCCGAAGGTAACGAAGTCGGGAACATGGGAGTGGACATGGGCGATTTCGACCGCGATGGCAAGCTTGATTTTGCAATTACCGACTACGCCGATCAGCCCAAGGGCATATACCTGAACCAAGGCCAGCAAGGATTCACGAATATCACTTACTCGAGCAAGATTGCGCACAGTTCGCTGCCCTACGTTTCGTGGGGAACCGGTTTGGTCGACCTTGATAATGATGGCCTCCCAGATCTGGTAATCGCAAGCGGTCACGTTTACCCCGACGTAGACACCCTGCCCAAAAACGTAAAGTACCGCGAACCCATACTGCTCTATCACAACAGAGGTGATCGGACGTTTGACGAAATCGCTGACTCTGCCGGGCTGAATGATGGCCCGATGCAGTCGCGTCGCGGCGTGGCTTTTGGCGACCTCAATAATGACGGCAGAATTGATATGGTAATGTTCAATGTGGGAGCTCCGCCCTCTC
>Ga0137398_10000313_pt1 | contig 16395 bp, 15 predicted proteins | sample czorhiz216metaG_FD_106659 | JGI IMG/M metagenome (GOLD analysis project Ga0137398, IMG submission 106659) | Vadose zone soil microbial communities from Angelo Coast Range Reserve, California, USA - czorhiz2.16 metaG | ecosystem: Environmental > Terrestrial > Soil > Vadose zone | place: USA...
GTCTCGTTCTTCGCCTGAATCTGCGCCAACTCGTACTGGCGAGAGAGGAGCGCGTAAATGTTTTCGTTGAAGTGAACTTCGCGCTCTAGACGGCTCTGCTGGAGCTCGAGCCCGGGCGCGTTTCCGATTCTCGCGTTGGAGGAACGGAACGCGGCGAGCTCATTCTCCGACTTGAACAGGGTCTGCTTGGACTCCTCCAACCGGTCAGCCACGAATCCGACCGCGTCTCGCGCGCGGGTGGTACGGACATCGGTATTGAAACGCCGCAGCTCGGCGGCGAGCAGGTTGGCGACTCCGGTCGCGATCGCGGCGGATCGGTGGGTGACGGAGATCTGAAAGACGCCGCTCCGCTGGTCGAACCTCGTCGCAATGGTCTTCTTCATCCGGGTCATCGCGACTTCCACCTTCCGCTGCGGCGTGCCCGAGCCAGGAGCAAAGACGCTCAGGTAGGTCTCTCCGGGGGTTCTCGCTGTCGTCTTAGTCAGGAGATCGGCAAGCGTTCCGCGGCTGGTGATGATCGACGCATAGGAGTAACCGTTCTCCTTCCGCGACTGGCCGGGCAGGATCCCGCCGGGGAGGATGTCGCTGGATTGAGCCATGCTCAGGAGGCTCGAGAGGTCGCTGTAGGAGTCCAGAAGGATCGAAGTCTCGGCGACGTACTGCGGTGGAACCAAGAACGTGACGCCAACCGCCAAGGCGGCCGCGAGGCACATGAGCGCGAGCAATCGCCCGAACTCCCCGCGACTCCGAGGAAGCGCCCCGCGGACCCGATCCGCTGCCGCATCCATCACGTGGATCCGTCCCGCGGCCGTTTCCACTATTTGGTCGCCGCGTGTGCGAGGAAAATCGTCGTAGCGGCGCCGGAGACGATACCCACAATCGTCGCAATGTCCTTCAGCGTTTCCTTCTTCTGCTCAAGTGGCTTGGCCGGAACGATGATAAGTGCACCGGGCTCGGGCGCGGGATCCCACCACATGTGCCGGGCGGACTTCACCTTCCCGTTGGGCTGGATGAATCGAACGCGGCCCTTGTCCGACTTGTCGGTGTAGCCCCCGGCCTGGTCGATGTAGTCGCCGAGGGAGCGCCCCTTCTCGTAGAGGACGCTCGAGGGCAATCCGACCTCGCCGACTACCTTCACGGACTTGGGCTCCCGGGGTATGGCGATGCTATCGCCGTCCTCGAGCACGAGATCATAGCGACTCCCATGCTTCCGTGCGACCGTCTCCACATCTACGGCGAGACGCCCAGCATTGTCCTTCTTTCGCGTGAAAGTCGCCGCACGTGGGTAGGCCGATGACTTGAGACCGCCAGCCCGCTGTAGAAGTGAGGAGAGCCGCTCGTCCTTCTTCTTCAACGAATAGACGCCGGGGTAGACGACCTCACCCGTTATCTTCACGTTTTGTTGAAGCTCCCAATCGGGTATCTCGCGGACGAATACTTGGTCGTACTTCGCGAGTACGAACGAAGAGTCCGGAGAATGAAGCGCAAAGTCCGGTGAAATGGCGACGCGGTAAACCTCTGCCGCCTTGGTCGAGGCGATGGATGCGGAGTCCACCCTCGAGACCTCCGCCTGCATGGGGTATGCGGACTCTTTCAAACCCCCGGCACGGAAAATGAGATCCATTACGGTCATGCCGTCCAGGTACTCATAGGTACCGGGCTTTCGCACGCTGCCGGAGACAATAACAGTGTGTCTGTCGCGGATGTCCCATACGGACGAAACCGCGACGGAGTCCAACTCATGGAGCTCGAAATTGTCATACTCCTCGCCCAACATCGCCTTGGCTAGGCTGAACGAGAACATGCTGCGGGAGAGATCGGGGTTGGTCCGGAACACCTGGGCGCGATCCATGTAGACGTCCTTCGTAAGGCCACCAGCACGGCCAACAAGGTCGGCCACGTGCATTCCGGAATGCCATTGAAAGACCCCTGGATGCATCACCACCGTACCCGTCAGCGCCACCGTGTTCTTCCGCGTATCCCCGATCCGAAAGATCTGCACGATGTCCCGGTCCATGACCGGAGGGTCGTTCGTGGAATCGGCGAGGACCGGCCGCAGCGGGACGTCGAGCGCGACGCGATCCTGACCGCTCATCGAGTCGCGCTGGGCGAACGGCACGATGCGATCGATGAGGGCCCGATCCACGACCGCCGTGGTCAGCACACCGCCCGAGAGACTCAGCAGGTCTTGTAATCCCTCGCCCGGCGCCAGCTCGTAGATGGCGGGACGGTGGACCTCGCCCACGATCGCGGCGGTTTTCCCGATCGGCGGCACGAACACCACGTCGCCGCTCTGCAACCGCACGTCTTCCGCCCGGCTCCCGGTGAGGATGTAGCCGTAGAGGTCGACCTGACGATAGACCGCGTCGTGTCGCATGATGCGCACCCGGCGCATGGACCCGCGCGCGGTGGGGCCTCCCGCGTTGTAGAGCGCGTTCAGGACCGTGGAGACCGAGGAGATGGTGTAGCCGCCGGGACGAACGACGTCGCCCAGGATGAAGACCTGAATCGTGCGCAGCTTCCCGAGCGTGACGTCGACGAACGTGCTGGGCCGGCGGGCCCGAATTCCGGAGTAGACCATGGCCAGCCGGTCCGTGATCAGGCGCTTCGCTTGGGCCAGGGTGAGCCCGTTCAGGATGACCTGGCCGATGTCGGGCACCGAGATCGTGGCTTCGCGGTTGACGACCGCCGAGTGGGTGTACTGGTTGTCCCCCCAGACCTGGATGATGACCTCGTCGCCCGGGCCGATGGGATAGTCGGGGTCCACGGGCCCGGACGCCAGCGGCTCGAAGGTGGTCGGGGCATAGCCGAAGATCTCGTAGCCGAACGGCAGGACTGGCTCGGTCGCCTTGATCCTCTTGGCGATTTCCTTCGAGAACTCCGGCAGGTCTTCCGGTCGGGCCCTGCGCCTGGCTCTGGGCTCCGTGAGCGTCGTCGGGTTGGTGGGCGCAACCAGGGCGTTGCTCGGGCGCTGGAGGCCCGTTCCGGTCGAATCCTCGAACTCCGCAGAGCCGGGGCCTTCTTTCCCACCCGGAAGATACTCGTTCAACGCGTCGGAATCGTAGCCCGCTGCTTTCAAAGCCTCGCGGATCTCATCGGGCGACATCCCGGTCTCGTCGATCCGTTCCCGGACCTCGTCCTCGGTGTGCCCGGTCTCTTGAATCTTCTTCTTCACTTCGGAGGTGGATTGCCCGAACGCGGAGGAGCTGAATGGGGACAGCAGAAGAATCGCGAAAGCGACGCGAAGGCAGCGCGTAGTGCAGTTAGATTCGTGCTTCGTCTTACGCTCCGTCCCTGGTCCCACCACAGCCCATCCCATGTTTCGGCGCAAGCTGGCAAGAATCGCCCGAGGTGCTACTGCCGGGATGAATACCACGACCCGCGGTCGAGGTCAACCAGGTCCGGCACGAATTTGGCCACTCTCGATGCTTTCCCTCGTCGAACCCCTCCGCCCGACTCGCCACCCCGGCCCCGCCTTTGTGCTACCTTCCGGTCGTGCCGGGCCCGATCCCGTTCCACAGACCCTCCATGACGCAGGCCGAGATCGACGCGGTCTCGGCGGTGCTCCGCTCCGGCTGGCTCACCACCGGACCCAAAGCCCGAGAGCTGGAGTCGGCTGTCATCAAATGCGTTGGGGGCAACTCGGGCCCCGACCTCCATGCGGTGGCGCTCTCCTCCTGCACCGCTGCGCTCCACCTCGCGCTCATCGCCGCCGGCGTGGGACCCGGCGACGAGGTCGTCACCACCCCGTACACCTTCGTGAGCACGGGCGAGACGATCCTCTACCTCGGGGCCAAGCCGATTTTCGTCGACGTCGAGCCTTCGACGAAGAATATGGACCCCGTGAAGCTCGGATCCGCCCTGACCCGGAAGACCAAGGCGATCGTCGCCGTATCGATGGCGGGGCATCCCTGCCGCGCCGCCGAGATCGCCGCGCTCGCGCGCGAGCGGAGCCTCCCCTTCATCGAGGATGCGGCCCATTCGCTCACGGCCCGCATCGGCGACACGCCCGTCGGCACGCAGGCCGACATCACATGCTTCTCGTTCTACGCGACGAAAGGGGTGACCGCCGGCGAGGGAGGCATGGCGGTCACGGCGCGCCAGGACTGGGCCGAGCGCATCCGGCGCCTCTCCCTTCACGGGCTCTCCGACGCGGCGTGGTCACGCTACGGAAAGGGCGGCTGGTGGGAATACGACGTGACCGAGCTGGGCTACAAATACAACCTGACCGACATCCAGGCCGCGCTCGCGCTGGCGCAGATGGGGCGCGCCGAGGAAATGCGCGCGCGCCGCGAGTCGATCGCGCGGCGCTACACCGAGGGGCTTCGCGAGGTGGCGGGAGTCACGACGCCCGAGGTGGCACCCGGCGTGCGCCACGCCTGGCACCTCTACCAGATCGCGGTGACCGACCGGGATCGCCTTGCCCTGGCCCTTCGCGAGGACGGGATCGGCACCAGCGTCCACTTCAAGCCGCTCCATCTGTTCCCGTACTACCAAGACTTGCTGGGCGTGCGCCCGGGCCAATTCCCGAAGGCGGAGCGGTGCTTTCAGGAAACCCTCTCGCTCCCCATCTTTCCCGACCTCACCGATTCCGATGTCGCGTGGATCACGGAGCGGATCCGGCACCACATGAAGTGACGGCCGCATCGAATATTACTTCCCCTCGACCGGCCCGGAATCACTTATCATTTCATTCGTTAGCTCTATGGCGCTTGCGCAACACGGGGGAAGCATGGCCAGCGACGACGCAGACGATCAGCAGCGCGAGAAACTCCGCTCGGCTCTCGGGAGCGGTGGCGCGGACCGGGTCGTCGCGTTCATTCAAGGAACGGCCGATCCCGAGCTTCGGCGCAGGCTCTACACGCTGGCGCGGCACGTCCTCCCCGACCGGGAGAAGAGCGACCGGCGATTCGACGACGTGATCCGGATCGCGCGCGCCGGGATCGTCGAGGCGCTGAGACAGGCGGAGCTGGCGCGCGGCCGGTCGGACGCCAACGAGGCGCGCGAGTGCATCGACTTCGCCAACAAGCTCTCCTACAACCTCTCCGCGGACCTCGCCGACTGTTGGCCCGGGGACCTGGCACCCCGGGAGCGGCGGCACTTCGAGGCCGGCCTGCGGGCGGCGTACGATTGCGTGGTCTGGCGCGAGGAGCTGGGCAAGCCGCCCGAGCGGCGGGCCATGGCGCACTGGGCCGCCGGCATGCATCAGCTTTCCCTGGGGAATGTCGTCGAGGCGCTCTGCGCGTTCGAGGCCGCGTTCGGCCTGGCGCTCGATGCGGCCGCGGCCTCGGCGCCCGATGGCGGTGAGGATGCGAAGCCCGAGGACTACGTGAAGCCGAACGGCGACTTCGGCGTCATCCTCTACTACGGCTACGCCGGCATCGCGCGGCACCTGCTGGGGGATGAGACGGGGACGCGCCAGCTCGAGCAGGCCAGCGCCGCGTTCACGGAGACGATCAAGGCCCCCAAGGACAAGGAAGCCGCGGAGGACGCCTCGTTCGGAATGGATCAGCTGCGGTGGGTGGAGCAGAAATTCTCCGGCGCGCGCGCGCCGGTCCCGGCTCAGCGGTAGACCTTCCCTAACGCCTCATAGCCTCATAGCCCCAGGACCCCAAGAATCCGTTCCACGATGCGCCGGGCGGCTCTCCCGTCGCCGTAGGGATTCACCGCGCGCGCCATGGCGGCGTACGCTTCCTTGGAATCCAGCAAGTGTGCCGCCGCGGCCACGATCGCCTCCCGGTGCGGCCCCACCAGCTTCACGGTTCCGGCTTCCACCGCCTCGGGACGCTCGGTCTCGTCCCGCAGGACGAGGACGGGCTTCCCCAGCGAAGGCGCTTCCTCCTGGATCCCGCCTGAATCGGTGAGGATGAGGCAGGACTCCGCCATGAGATCCACGAAGGCCTTGTACTCCAGCGGATCGATGAGGTGGACGCCGCGCACCGAGCCCAGCTCCTTTCGCACCGGCTGGTCCACGTTCGGGTTCCGATGCACGGGGTAGACCAGGTCCACGTCCGGGTAGCGTTCCGCCAGCTCGCGGATCGCGGCCAGGATCTCGAGGAGCGGCGCACCAAAGTTCTCCCGCCGGTGCGCCGTCACGAGGATGAGCCTCCCCCCGCGCAGGGAAAGCTTCGGCGCGCGCCTGGGCTTCATCGCGGCCACTTCGAGGAGGGCATCGATCACCGTGTTCCCCGTCACGAGGATCGAGTCCTCCACCACGCCCTCCCCCATGAGATTTCGCCGCGCGCGCTCGGTCGGCGCGAAGTGGTGGCGGGCCAGCACGGAGGTGATGCGGCGGTTGGCTTCCTCCGGGTAGGGGTAATCCAGGTCCCCGGTGCGAAGCCCCGCCTCCACGTGCCCGACCGGGACCCGCGCATAGAAGGCCGCGAGCGAGGCCGCCATGGTCGTGGTGGTGTCCCCCTGCACGAGCAGGAGGTCGGGCTTCAGGCGTTGGAAGGACGCCGAGAGCTCGGTGAGCGCGCGGGTGGTGATCTCCTCGAGGGTCTGCCCTTCGCGCATCAGGTCCAGATCCTCGTCCGGGACGATGGAGAAGAGGCCCAGCACCTGGTCGAGCATCTCGCGGTGCTGCGCCGTCACGCAGACGAGCGAGCGGAGGCCCTTCTCGCGGGTCAGGATTTTCAAGATGGGGGCCATCTTGATCGCTTCGGGGCGGGTCCCGAAGACGCTGAGGACGGTCTTCACGCGGGGCAGAATAGCACGCGGAAGCGAACGCGAGGCAGGGGTGGTTAGGTCTTCGACTCCGAGGTCAGGTCCTCGCTTCCATCCTCGGAGCTCTCGCGGAGCCTGGGAATGGAAAAGGAGAAGGTCGAGCCCTTGCCCAGGCCGGACTCGACCCAGATCTTCCCACCGTGCTGCTCCACGATGCCCTTGGAGATCACGAGCCCCAGCCCGGTCCCGCCGGCCTTGCGCGTCGTGGACGAGTCCAGCTGCGCGAAGCGCTGGAAGAGCCGGCTCAGATCGCGCTGCGAGATCCCCTTCCCGTAGTCCTTGATCGCGACCGACACCTCCTCCTCCGACCCGCGCGCCCAGACCTCGATCTTCCCGTTCTCCGGGGAGAACTTGATCGCGTTCCCGAGGAGGTTCGTGATCACCTGGGCCACACGCATGGGATCGGCCTCGATGACGCCGGCCGTCCCCTCCATGTGGATGTCGATCGTGATCCCCTTGATGCCGGCCAGGTTCTTGATGTGGTCCACCGCCTCCGGCACGATCCGCCCTACCTCCACGCTCTCGAAGTTGAGGGAGAGCTTGGAGGACTCGAGCTTGGAGAAGTCCAGGATGTCGTTGATCAGGGTGATCAGCCGCTCGGTGTTCGCCTGACAGATGCTCAGGAGCTCCTTCTGGGGCGGCGGAAGGAGGTGGAAGCGCTCGTCCCCCAGGAGCTCGAGGGATCCCTTGATGGACGTGAGCGGCGTGCGGACCTCGTGCGAGACGACCGCCACGAACTCCGACTTCATGCGGTCCAGCTCCTTGGTCCGCTCGTAGAGGTTCGCGTTGGTGACCGCGATCGAGGCCTGGCTCGCGAACATCGTGAGCAGCTCCTGGTCGTCCGGCGTGAACCCGCGGCCGCTCCGGCGCAACGCCGTGATCGTCCCCAGGACGTTCTCGTTCGTGAGGAGCGGCACCACGAGGGCCGACTGGGCCGTGAGCTCGGTGAGGAACCCCTCCACCCCGATGGTGTCCGCGAGGGTCGCGTACCGGACGGGAGAGGCGTTTCGCACCGACTGGCCGTGGAGCCCGACCCCGTTGCCGAAGCGATAGGTCTTGAGCTTCTCCAGGGGAACCCCGACGCCCGCTTCGGCGACGTACTCGCCGGCGTCCGTGTCGTAGAGGAAGACCAGACTTGCCTCGGCCCCGACGAGCTTGGCGACGTGGTTCACGATCACTTCCAGCGTGGCCTGGCGGCTCAGGCTGGTGCTGATCTCCTTGCCCGCCTCGTACAGGGCCGTGATCCGCTGGGTGGCTTCCTTCACCATGCGGCTCAGGATCTGCTCGTGCTGCTGGAGCTCCCGATTCGCGTCCTCGAGGCTGGTGACGAGACGGCGGTTCTCGATGACCAGGAACCGGCTCTCCAGCCCGCGCTCGATGGCCTTGGCCGTTTCCCAGAGGTCGAAGGGCTTCGTGATGTAGTCGTAGGCGCCCTGCCGGAGCGCGTCGATCGCGGTCGTGGTCGAGGCGTATCCGGTGATCAGGATGACGCAGGTGTCCTTGTCGGCGGCCTTCGCCGCCCGCACCACCTCGAGGCCATCCACGCCGGGCAGGTTGATGTCCGTCAGGACCAGGTCGAAGCTCCCGGTGGTCACCTTGACGATGGCATCGTCCCCGTTGCTGCTGGAATCCACTTCGTAGCCCCGCTGGGCCAGCAGGTCCTGGAAGATCTGGACCACGTGCGGCTCGTCGTCCACCACGAGGATCCGCGGCTGCGGGCGCGACGACTCCGGCGACGGAGCGCCGGGAACGGCCGGACGCGCCGCCTCGGGCGGGCCGGCGCCGGGCGTGTCGGGACCTTGGGTCTGTGAGGGCTTCTGGCTCATGTCGTGGGTCGATCGGGCCTCAGTTGATGACGCTGGACTCCGGGTCGAACGTCACCACGGGCACCACGGCCGCCTTCGGCGTGACGTGCCGCGACTGATCGAGCGATTGGTCCGCGCGGACGAGGAGCGCCGTCGAGTCGTTCGCGTCCGCCGGGAACGTGGCGATCCCCACGCTCACCGTGAGCCGCTTCCGCCGCGGGAAGGAATGGGATTCCACCACCGTGCGGAGCCGGTCCGCGGCGCAACGCGCCTCGGGAGCGTCCGTGTGCGGCAGGAGAATCATGAACTCCTCCCCGGAGTAGCGGGCCACGCAATCGGTCCCCCGCGCGAACTTCTTCAGCAGCTTCCCGAAGTCGGACAGGACCTCGTTTCCGACCGGCTGGCCGTGGCGCTCGCTCAGGGCCTTGAAATTGTCGATGTCCAGCACCAGGACCGAGAGCTTGTGGCCGTAGCGCTTGGCCTTCTCGATCTCGGCGTCCAGGCTCTTGTCGAAATGCCGCTTGTTGTAGAGCGTCGTGATGTCGTCGGTCGTCTGGAGCCGCTCCATCTCGCGGCGCAGGATGACCCGGTTCACGACTCCGGCGATCTGGTGTCCCATGAGGGAGAGGAGCTTCTGGCTCTCCTCGTCGAAGGCCTCCGGCCGGGAGTGGCTCAGGTTGATGACCCCCATCGACTCCCCCTGGAGGACGATCGGAACGGAGAGGAAGGAGCGCACCGACGGCGCGTCGGTTCCGCCTTCGCGGTGAAGGTCGTTCAGGAGAACCGGCTTCCGCTGCTGCGCGACCCAGGAGGAGAAGCCCCGGCCGCGGTCGAATTTCACGTGTCCGATCAGGTCGATCGGCTCGCCCACCGTCGCGACCGCCTCGAGCTTCCCGGTGGCGCGCTCCGTCACGAAGAGGGTGGCGTTCTCGAAGGGGATGCCTTCGCGCATCCGCATCAGCATCTGGCGGAGCGCCTCGGAGGGCTCCTCGATGCTCTGCACGACACGGCTCATCTCGTAGAGCACGTCGATCGCGGAGACCTTCACCGCGCGCGCGCCGGACTTCGAGCCCGCGAGGACGCCCATGAGCTTCTTGTTGATCGCGATCGCGCTCCCGAAGACGTCCGAGGAGCGCTTCTTGGAAGCGGAGAGATCCAGGTCCTTGGCGAAGTGCTCGCAATCCGCCTTGCGTAGGATGCGGCGGCTGAAGAGCACTTCCAGGAGCTTCTGCTCGGAACGGATGAACCGGTGGGTGGCCTCCACGAGACGCTTCGACCCGGCTCCATTGCGCTGCTTCATGTCCCCCTCCTTGAACGTCTCGATCGGGCCCCGCGTCTGCTAGGCCGCTTCGAACCCCGGAACCACCGCCGAATCGACCGTGGTGACGGCCGACGAACCCTCCTGGGCGCGGTCGCCCACGCGCGCGAGCACGAGGGGAGGACCGAGCTGCTTCACGTAGACCGGAAATGTCTCGCCCGGCTTCCATTCCGGCGAGCCGTGCGCCATCAGGGTGTACCCGTGGTAGCGGAGCAAGGTGCGTCCCCGTCCGAGCGTGCGCGCCACCGTCAGGGGCGCCACCTCGCCGGACTTGAGCGAGGCGTAGAGCGAAGCGCCCAGCCCCGGCTCGAACCGCACGCGAATCTCGAAGTTCCGCTCCCGATGCTTTGCCGCTGCGACCGTCATGACCCAGCCTCCTGAGAACCACGGAAGTGCTGGAAGAGCTCCTGCTCGCGCCGAACGGCGCGCTGGATGAACGGAACGAGATCCGAGAGCAGCGCTTCGCGCTCGATCTCGCCCGCCTCGACGCACTCCCAAGCGAAAGGTGAAACCGACCCGGGCTTCGCCTCGGCGGGCCAGGAATGCCCGGTCCGTCCGGCGAGCCAGTCGGCGATGTGCACGAGCGACGTCAGCTCGGGATTGAGCCGCGCCTGCTCGGGCCGGTGGTGACAGGCGATGGCCTCGACCAGATCGCCGGGCAGTCCCCAGCGCTCCGCGAGCCAGCCTCCCACTTCGGCATGGTCCGAACCCAGTACACCGCGCTCCGCTGCCTCCATCGGAATGCCCTGCTCCCGAACCAGCGCCAGCGCGGCCTCGAAGCGCTCGGGGTAGGTCTGGCGAAGGGCCACCTTGCCGATGTCGTGGAGCATCCCCGCCGCGAACGCCCCGGCGTCGAGCCGGTAGCCGCACCGGTCCGCCATGGCGCGCGCCGCGACGCCGCACGCGAGCGAATGACTCCAGAGGCCCGTGAGCGTGATCCACGTCGGATCGAGCGTCTGGAACACGGCGGCGCTCAGAACCAGGTCGCGGATCGTGTCCGGACCCAGCACCACGACCGCCAGGTCCACGGTGCCGACCTTGCGGGGAAAGCCATAGAACTCGGAGTTCGCGAGCTTGAGGGTCCGGGCGGTCAGCGCGGGATCCAGCGCGATCAGGGCGCCGATCTCCTCGGAGGTGGCCGAATCGGGATCGGCGATGGATTCCAGGAGCCGGGACGCCACCAGAGGGAGCGTCGGCAGGGCGACCATGGCCTCGGTGACCTTCTTGAGATGGACGCGGTCCATCGAGGTCAGGGACGCGCTCTTCATCGCCTAGAGAACCCGGCCGAGGCGCGCCTTGAGGGTCTTCACGGCGCGGGTGTGGATCTGCGAGACCCGCGACTCGGAGATGTGCAGCGCCTCTCCGATCTCCTTGAGCGTCATCTCTTCGTAGTAGTAGAGCGCCACCACCAGGCGTTGCTGCTCGGGCAGATGATCGATCGTCTCGAGCAGGACTTCGCGCGATTCCTCGGTCTCCATGACCTCCAGCGCGTCCTTGTGCGCCGGGTCGTCCACGATGTCCTCGAGCTGGATGAAGTCCTGGTCCTCGTCCCCCGTCACCGACTTGGAGAGCGAGAGGAGCGCCGTGCCGTGGACCTCGTCCATGAGCCGCGACAGCTCGGTGGGGCTCAGGTTGAGCGCGTCCGCGACCTCTTCCTCGGTCGCGGCCCGTCCCAGACGCTGGCCCAGATCGCGGGCGACCTCCTCCACGTTCCGCGCCTTCCGGCGTATCGAGCGCGAGGCCCAGTCGAGCGAGCGGAGCTCGTCCAGGATCGCCCCACGGATTCGCCAGATGGCGTAGGTCTCGAACTTGGTCCCCTTCGTGGAGTCGTACTTCTCGAGGGCGTCGAAGAGCCCGATGATCGCGGCCGAGATCAGGTCGTCCCGCTCCACCGACTTCGGCAGATGGAGCGCCAGCCGGTCGACGACGTACTTCACGAGCGGCGCGTACTTGCTGAGCGCGAGTTCCTTCTTGCGCTCTTTCCGGTTCTTGGAGCGCGGAGCATGGCTCTGGAGCCGATGCAGCACCGAGGAGCTGGATGACATGGTCGTGGGGCCTCCCGCCCTAGCGTTCCGACCGCGGCCGGTTGTCGGCCTGGGCCATCCGCCACTGTTCGTAATGACGCCGCAGCGCCGTGCGCATGAGAACGAAGCCGGCGAGACGCCCGGCCAGTACGACGATCGCGCACGCGATCAGCGCGCGGAACGCGACCAGCGGCCCGCGTGTTCCGGCCGCGGTGTCCATCGAGGCCACCAGCACCGTCACGGCGACCGCCAGGATGGCGGTCCAGGTCGCGATCAGATGGCGCACGGGTTAGACCCCCTCCGGGATTTCGTCGGGGGTCACGAGACGATACGGACCCGCCTCGGGCGGTCCCTTCTTGTCCGGGACCGGGCTCTGGCCCAGCACCTTGCGGGCGAGCCGGATGATGCAGCTCGACGCCGGCGAGTAGGGGTAGGTCGAAAGGAACGGCTCCTGGCGCACGACCGACTTGGGCACCGATTCGTCGGCCAGGACGAAGCCCCAGTACGGAATCTCGAGGTTCAAGAACCGCTTCGCGACCGATTGGACGCGGCGCGAGACCTCCAGCGCCTCGTTCTCCGAATTCGCCTGGTTCACGAGGAGCGCGGGCGTGCACTTGAGCGGGCGCTGCGAGAGCACCTTGATCATCGCGTACGCGTCGGAGAAGGAGGTCGGCTCGGGCGTGGTGACCACCACGATCTCGTCCGCCGCCTGGGACAGGGCCACCGCGTGCATGCCGATTCCGGACGGGGCGTCGATCAGGATGATGTCCACGTCCTCCTCGACGCTCGTGAGGGAGCGAATCAGACACTCGGTGCGATACTCGTCCAGGTTCGCCAGCTCCTCGACGCCGCTGCTCGCCGGCACCACGCGGATCCCCTCCGGCCCCTCGAGCACGATGTCCTCGATGCTCCGGTCGCCCAAGATGGCGTCCTGGAGGTCGTACTGGGGTGCGATGCCCAGGAGGAGGTCCACGTTCGCGAGACCCAGGTCGCCGTCCAGCACCAGCACGCGAGCGCCTTGCCGCGCGAGCGCGATCGCGAGATTCGTGACGATGTTGGTCTTGCCGACGCCCCCCTTCCCGCTCGTCACCGCCAGCACCCTGCGGCGCGGACGTGACTCGGGAGGAGCTTCGGCCTGACGCCGCGCGGCCGCGGCGCGTTGCGACTTCCCCGCACGCGCGGTCTTTCCGCCGCGTCCGCGGCGCTTCGCGACACCATTCACTCGATCGTTCGTCATGAGCCTGAGATCCTCGAATTCGCGTGGCATGATCGCTCTGTCGTGCAATCGGTGTGCCGTGGAGATAACTTGTTAAGTCCGTTCGGATTGACCTGCTTCGAGCATCTTCCGTCGCGGCCAGAAGCGCGGCATTGACCGTACGAGTGCCCAGATTCCATCCGGCCGCCCTCCCGGCCGGGGTGAAGCGACATCAAGACCCTTTGCGTCCGCGACGCAGCCGGTCGGCCATGAACGCCCGATTCAGCTCCGCGTCGATGACGGAGATCGAGCCGGGATTCGGACCGGCCGCGACACGGCCCAGGTCGGCGAGCGCGGTCCACTGCCCGCGCGTCACGCCCAGCAAGATCCGGCGTCCTTCGAACCGGACGACCACCAGCGAGCCGCCGAGCCCGATCGGCGTGCGGCTCAAGACTTCGAGGCGCGATTCTTCCGCTTCCGCGTCCGCACCCTGCGCGCGCTGTCCGAAGAAGCGGATGGCGCCGTAGAGCGTGGCCGCGGCGGCCAGCGCCGCGACGGCATACACCAGAGCGGCATTCATCGATCCCCCACCTTCGGGCTCTCCTGCACGTGGCCTGTGACGCACACGCGCAGCCGCCCGTGTTCGAGGACGAGACGGCCATAAGCCACGGTCGCCCCGTCCACCACCACGTCCACCGGGTCTCCGACCCGAATCTGCTCGGTCGGGGCGTGCACGATCGGCCCGCCCTCGAGCAGCGCTTCGATCTCCTCTGGAGTCAGGAGTCTCGACATCTTCGTTCCTCTAGCGCGCGAGGCGCGCGGCGGCGCCGTTCACGATCGCGCGTACGAACGCGAGGTAGCGACGGTTCTTGATCTCTTCCATGACCCGCGCCTCGCGCGGCTCTGCCGACTGCCGGCGGCTCTTCTCGGACTGCTTGCGTCGTGGCTTGATTCGCGACATGAGCGGCCTCCTTTCGTCCTCCCCTCGACATCCCCGAAACCCTCACGTTCGCCGCCCTCACGCCCGCGGCGGGACGCGCCTTCCCACAGGCAAAAGGCAACGCTCGTGCCTACCGAACAGCCGGTCGGGGGTGCGGCCCGTAAGTGCATTGGCCGCGTCTACATGGAGTTGGATTCGAGGCTCGTGACGGGGGGCGGTTCCATCGGCAGGTCCGGCTGAAACTTGAGCGAAATGCGAAGCACCGTGCAGAACGAAATCAGCCGCTAGAGGACGAGCATCGCGTCCCCGTAGGAGTAGAAGCGGTATCCCGCGGCCACGGCGCATTCGTAGGCGCGCAGCACGCGCTCGCGCCCGGCCAGCGCGGAGACGAGCATGAGGAGGCTGGTGCGGGGAAGGTGGAAGTTGGTGACCATCCCCCGCACCACCTTGAACTCATAAGGGGGGAGCACGAAGAGCGTGGTGTCGCGCCACGCCCCTCCGGCGGGCTCGCCGTCCCGGGCCCAGGATTCGAGCGCGCGCACCGACGTGGTGCCCACCGCGATCACGCGCCCTCCCCGCTCCCGCGCGCGGCGGAGCGCCGCCACGGTCTCGTCGGGCACCCGGTAGGGCTCGGGATCCAGCGCGTGCTCCTCGGGGTGCTCGCCCGGGACGGGGCGGAAGGTCCCGGGCCCGACGTGGAGGGTCAGGAAGGCGATCTCGACCCCGCGCGTCCGGAGCGCCTGGAGGGTCGCGTCCGTGAAGTGGAGCGCCGCCGTGGGGGCCGCGACCGATCCGGGATCGCGCGCAAAGATGGTCTGGTAGCGCTCGCGGTCCGAGGGCTCGTCGGGGCGATCGATGTAGGGGGGAAGAGGCACGTGTCCCACGCGCGCGAGCCAGGCGTCGAAAGGTGGCGCCCCCGGGGCGCCCGCGCGGAACGAGACGTGGCGCACGCCGCGCGCACCCCAGCCGAGCACCTCGCCGCGGTAGGCGGGGTCGGGAAAGGAGAGCGCGAGGCCGGGCTTCAGCGCTCTCGCGGGCCTCGCGAGCGCCGACCAGATCTGCTCCTCGGCCGCGGAGGGCTCACGGCGGAGCAGCAGGACCTCCACCTCGCGCCCCCCCGCGCTCGCGAAGAGCCGCGCCGGCAGGACGCGCGTGTCGTTCGCGACCAGGAGATCGCCCGGCGTGAGGAGCGAAGGCAGCTCGTGGAAGGTGTGATGGGCGGTAGCGCCCGTCGCGCGGTCGAGGGTCAGGAGCCGGGCGTGGTCCCGCGAGGGGGCGGGGTGCTGTGCGATCCGGTCGTTCGGAAGCGCGTAATCGAAATCGGAAGTCGTGACGCGGGCCTGCGGCACGGGAGGGATCGCGTTCCCTAGAAGAGCGTGCTCTGCGGCGATTCCGGATCGGCGGCGGCGCGCTTGGGGGCCGGAAGGCCCAAGTGGGTGAACGCGAGGTCGGTCGCCTCGCGCCCCCGCGGGGTGCGCTTCAGGAACCCTTCCTGGATCAGGTAGGGCTCGTAGACGTCCTCGAGGGTGTCCGGCTCCTCTCCGACCACCACCGCGATGGTGGAAAGCCCCACGGGACCGCCGCCGTACTTCACCACGATGGCCTCGAGCATGCGCCGGTCCATGTCGTCCAGCCCGCGCTCGTCCACCTCGAGGAGCTTGAGCGCGTCGCGCGCCACTTTCTCGGTGATCTTTCCCTTGGCGCGCGTCTCGGCGAAATCGCGCACGCGGCGCAGGAGCCGGTTCCCCACGCGCGGCGTTCCGCGCGAGCGGGAGGCGAGCTCGCGCGCGCCCGCCTCGTCGATCGGCACCCCGAGGAGGCTCGCGGAGCGCGTGATGATCCGGCCGAGCTCGGCGGTCGAGTAGTAGTCCAGCCGGGCGGTCATCCCGAAGCGCCCCCGCAGCGGCGCGCTCAGGAGCCCCGTGCGCGTGGTCGCGCCGATCAGGGAGAACCGCCGGAGGTCGATGCGCACCGACCGGGCGCTCGGGCCCCGGTCGATCATGATGTCGAGGCGGAAATCCTTGATGGCCGGATAGAGGTACTCCTCGACCACGGGGTTCATGCGATGGATCTCGTCGATGAAGAGCACCGCGCGCTCCTCGAGATTCGTGAGGAGTCCGGCCAGGTCGGCCGCCCGCTCGAGGACCGGACCCGAGGTCTGGACCATGGAGACGCCCATCTCGTGCGCGAGGATCGAGGCCAGGGTGGTCTTCCCGAGACCGGGCGGGCCGTGGAAGAGAAGATGGTCGAGCGGCTCGCCGCGTCCGCGCGCGGCTTCGACCGCGATCCGCAGCTGCTCGCGAAGTGACTCCTGCCCCACGAACTCGTCCAGCGATTGCGGCCTCAGGGTGCGGTCGAGGTCGCGCTCGTTTCCGACCGGCTCGGGA
>Ga0137398_10000314_pt1 | contig 16374 bp, 11 predicted proteins | sample czorhiz216metaG_FD_106659 | JGI IMG/M metagenome (GOLD analysis project Ga0137398, IMG submission 106659) | Vadose zone soil microbial communities from Angelo Coast Range Reserve, California, USA - czorhiz2.16 metaG | ecosystem: Environmental > Terrestrial > Soil > Vadose zone | place: USA...
GCTCTTGCGATTTGAGGGCGGCGCGCGAGGAATGTTGTGGGCGAGCCAGGTGGCTCCCGGAAACGAGAACAACCTGCGCTTGCGGGTTTATGGGGAGAAGGCGGGAATCGAGTGGGGGCAGGAAAATCCGAACTATCTGCGGTTTACTCCGTATGGCAAGCCACCGGTAACGATCAGCCGGGCCGGGGCTGGGGCAACGCCTTCGGTAAAGCAGGCAAGCCGCGTCCCGTCCGGGCATCCCGAGGGATATCTGGAGGCGTTCGCGCAACTTTATGCGGATTTGGCCGAACAGATCACTGCACGGAACGCCCGGCGCGCTCCGATGCCCGCATCTCTGCTTGTGCCGAAAGTGGAGGACGGCGTAGAAGGAGTTCGTTTCATCTCGGGGGTCCTGGAATCTTCTCGCCAAAACTCGGCCTGGGTGAAGATACCGCCGTCCGAGCTGGGCGAGAAAACCAGGCCGGCCTGAAGTTCGGCCCTACTCAATCGATTGAGAGGGAGTGCGCCGCGCTTGTTCGAAGGTGGGACGGGGAATCCCATTTCCGGTCGATTTGTGGAGATTTCGGCAAGAGAATACCCGCTAAACCATTGAAGCAAAATAAACTTAGCGAAGGGAACCTGGGGCCGGAGAGTTGCGTTCTAGAAGGTGACAATATTATGGATATCCAACGACCATCAAACGCTCGCGCCAAGAAGATCAGAAGGATTGTTTACGGCACCGTCACGCTCCTCCTCGTGGGAGGGGTAACCTATGGACTCTCCAAGCTTCGGCCGGCCGCGCCAAGCGTGGACCGGGCCACGATTTGGCCGGACGAAGTGAAACGCGGGCCAATGTTGGTGGAAAGGCGTGGCTTGGGAACGCTGGTGCCCGAAGACATCCGGTGGATCGCTGCACAGACGGATTCGCGAATAGACCGGTGGGTGCTGCGCCCTGGAGCCATCGTCAAGCCAGATTCCATCATTATGGAACTGAGTGACCCAACCTTGCAGCGAGAGGCGCTTGACGCGGAATTCCAGCTCAAAGGGGCGGAAGCGGACTACGCAAACCTTAAGGTGCAAGTTGACAGCGATCTGATGAACCAAAAGGCAAACGAAGCCGCCGTGCGCAGTGATTTCGAGCAGGCCCACCTGCAACATGTCGTAGACGAAAAGCTATTCAAAGAGGGCATCGGGTCTGACCATATCAGGAATCTCTCCAGAGTGAGGGAAGAACAACTGGAGATTCGCGTTAAGCTGGAGGGTGAACGGACGAAAATCTCCTCGGATTCGGCGAAAGCGCGGCTGGCCGCGCAGCAGGCGAAAATCGATGAACAAAAAGCTCTCTATCAACTGAAAAAGAGCCAAGTGGAAGCGCTGCATGTTCGCGCGGGCATCAACGGCGTATTGCAACTGGTGCCAGTGGAAGTCGGCCAGCACGTGACGCCCGGCACAAACCTGGCACGGGTGGCTGATCCGAAGAAACTCAAAGCAGAAATCAAAATTGCGGAGACGCAAGCGAAAGATGTGCTGATCGGGCAAAAAGCGACGATTGACACGCGGAATGGCGTAGTGAACGGGCATGTTTCACGGATCGATCCGTCCGTCGTGAACGGCACGGTGACCGTGGACGTGACCATCACGGATCCCCTGCCGAACGGTGCGAGGCCGGACTTGAGCGTGGATGGAACTGTGGAGATCTCGAACATAAAGGACGTGCTCTACGTGGGACGCCCGGTGCACGGGCAGGAGAACAGTACTATCGGAATTTTCAAGATCATTGATGACGGATCGGAGGCGGTGCGCGTCAATGTTAAGTTGGGGCGAAGCTCGGTGAACACAGTCGAGATCCTGGATGGATTGAAGGTCGGGGACAAGGTGATCCTCTCCGACATGTCCGCCTGGGACAACTTCGACCGGATCCGCCTGAAGTAACGGTGTGTCGCCTTTCGAGGCCAATTCGGAATTAAGGATTCCCGATTTCCGCGCCCGGTAAAAAATCGCGGCGGGCGCCCGCGGAGGATTGCAGATGCATATGCTCTTCGAGGACGTACGGTACGGCCTGCGGATGCTGGCTAAGAATCCGGGATTTACGCTGATCGCGATCCTCACACTAGCGCTGGGCATCGGCGCGAATACGGCAATTTTTTCACTTCTGAATCAAGTCCTGTTGCGCCGTTTGCCTGTGCGCAACCCCGGAGAGTTGGTAGTGCTGAAGTCGCCCGGACCGAAGCATGGGCATGTCTGGAGTGATGGCGACGATTCGGAGATTTTTTCCTACCCGCTGTACAAGGGGCTAGCAAAAAACACGGCTGTTTTTGACGGCGTGATGGCGCGCTATCAATTTTCCGCCGCCATTGCGAGCCACGGACAGACCGACCGTGGCTCCGGCGAACTGGTGACCGGGAATTATTTCGAGGTGCTGGGCGTGCGGCCGGCCCTCGGCCGAGTGCTGTCGGCTGCCGATGACGATGTCCAAGGCGCCCATCCCGTCCTGGTCCTGAGCCATGGCTATTGGACGCGACATTTCGGCGGGGATGACGGAGTGCTGAAGCAGACGATTCTGGTGAACAACACGGAAATGACCATCGTCGGCGTTGCGCAAACAGGATTCAGCGGTGTCCAGGTGGGACAGACGCCGGACATTTTTGTGCCCATGACCATGAAGGGGCAGATGACGCCCATCCGCAATGGGTTGGACGACTGGAATGATTCGTTTTTGGCAGTGTTGGCGCGGCGCAAGCCGGGCGTTTCCATGGAGCAGGCCCAGGCAGGGATTAACGTGGATTACCCAGGGCTGCTTGAGCAGCAAGCTGCCACTCTAAAGCTGCGCGCAGACGGAAAAGACAAGAAGGAGTTTCTAAGCAAGAAGATACTGCTGTCTCCCGGAGCGCAGGGGAGGACGACGGTTCAGAGGGATTCGGGGCCGGCGCTGATGGCGCTGTTTGCCATGGTGGCGTTGGTGCTGCTGATTTCGTGCACCAACGTGGCGAATCTGCTGCTGGCAAAGGCGGCGGCACGGCAGCGCGAGTTTGCGATCCGTTCGGCCCTGGGAGCCACGCCCGGGCGCATGATAGGACAACTGCTGGTGGAAAGCTTCCTCTGTGCAATGGGCGGAGGGGTTCTGGGACTGATTTTGGGCGTTTGGATAATGAACATTTTGACGCAAGCCGTCGTTTCTGAAGCAGGGATACAAGGGATTACGGCGCGGGTGGATGGAGGTGTACTGGGATTTGCGGCGGCAGCGACGGGGGTTTCGGCGCTGCTTTTCGGGCTGATCCCGGCGTGGCGCGCGACGCGAACCGGGGTTTCGCAAATGCTGAAGGATCAAGGATCAACGACATCCGCGGGGCCGGGTCACGTGCGATTTCGCAAGTACCTCGTTGCGGGACAAGTGGCGTTCACGCTGCTCTTGCTGACGGGCGGGGCACTGTTTTCGCGGACGCTGTGGAATCTGCGAAAGCAAAACCTGGGATTGAGCACGGAGAACTTGATCACGTTTTCGATTGCGCCGCAGCTGAGCGGCTATGACGAGGCGAGAACGGTGGCCCTCGTCGACCAGTTAAGGGAACGGCTGGGGGCGCTTCCGGGAGTGCTCGGGGTGGGAACGTCGCAGATAGCGGTACTGACGGGAACCGATATGGGCGGCAACATCACCGTGGAGGGCCGTCAAAACCTGGATTCGGATGACCGGCACGTGAATTTTGACGCGGTGAGCCCCAATTATTTTTCGACCATGCGTATCCCTCTGCTTTCGGGACGCGCATTCAACGCCGGAGACACATCCACGAGTACGAAAGTGGCGATCATCAACGAAGCCATGGTGAAAGAGTTCTTTCCGAAGAGAAACCCGATCGGGGTGCACTTCGCGCTGGGCGGGGGAAATGACGTCAAGCCAAACATCGAGATCGTTGGTGTGGTGAGGAATGCAAAAGAGGGACACGTACGGGATCGCGAGCGGCCGTATTTTTATCAGCCGTATTCGCAATTCGGAAAGCTCTACGGCATGAGTTTCTACGCCCGCAGCCAGCAAGACCCCCTGCTGATTGCGAATGCCATGCGGGAAACGGTGCGCGGAGCAGACGCCAATCTGCCGGTGTACGACCTGAAGACGGTCGAGCGCGTGGTGGACGAAGACCTATTTGCGGAGCGGGTGATCGCCGGGCTTTCAGCGGCATTTGGCGGGTTGGCGGCGTTGCTGGCGGCGCTCGGGATTTACGGCGTGCTGGCATACCTCGTCGTGCAGCGGACGCGGGAAATTGGAATTCGCGTGGCGCTGGGGGCAGGTAGCGGACACGTGAGAGGGCTGGTGTTCAAAGAAGTTGGGTGGATGGTGCTGGCGGGGGCGTTGGTGGGATTGCCATTGGCGTACGGGCTGGCGCGGCTGAGCGAGTCTCTGTTGTACGGGGTGCACGCGGGCGACGTTCCCGTGTATGCGGCATCGCTGGGGGTCATCTGCCTGGTAGCCTTTGCAGCGTGCTACATCCCATCGCGGCGAGCCACGCGGATCGATCCCATCGTGGCGCTGCGCTATGAATAGCCGCGAGCTAGATTTTGTTTTGTAAGCAGAAGCAGCGGGTGCGGGTGAATGGAGTTTCCGAGATCGAAAACGAGAAGGAGAGCAAATGACGGACGCGAACGCAACACTCATCAAGATGGAAGGCGTGAAGAAAGTGTTTTATACGGATGAGGTCGAGACGCACGCTCTGTCCGAGATCCACCTGGAGATCAAGAAGGGGCAATACATCTCGATCGCCGGGCCTTCGGGCTGCGGCAAATCGACATTGCTCTCCATTCTGGGTCTTCTCGATTCGCCGACGGGCGGCGGGTATACCCTCAACGGACAGCCGGTGGCGAATCTCTCGATCAGCGAGCGCACGCGGATCCGCAACCGCGAGATTGGATTTATTTTCCAGGCGTTTAACCTGATCGGCGACCTGACGGTGTACGAAAACGTCGAACTGCCATTGACGTATCGCGGCACGAGCGCTGCGGAAAGGAAGCAAAAGGTGCAGCACGCCCTGGAGCGCGTGGGAATGGCGCACCGCTTGCGTCATTACCCGTCGCAGCTTTCCGGCGGTCAACAGCAGCGCGTCGCCGTAGCCCGCGCCCTCGTCGGCGATCCGCTTATTCTAATGGCTGATGAGCCTACCGGAAACCTGGACTCCAAGAACGGCGAGGCGGTCATGGAACTACTGCGCGACTTGCACCGCAATGGGGCGACTGTTTGCATGGTCACGCACGACCAGCGGTACGCGAATTTCGCCGAGCGCACCATTCATTTGTTCGACGGCCGCATCGTTGAGGAAACACAGGAAGCGCGCGTCGGAGCGTAACGCCGGGAGGCGCAGCATGGCAACGCTCTGGCAAGACATGCGGTACGCCTTCCGAATGCTGGCAAAGAACCCCGGGTTCACCGCCGTCGCCGTTCTGACGCTTGCTGTCGGTATCGGCGCCAACACGGCAATTTTTACGGTTGTGTACGGAGTGCTACTACGCCCGTTGCCCTTCCCTGAGCCCGACCGCATCGTGCAGCTTGCCGAGACCTATCAAGCACAATCCGATGAAATGAGTGTGACAGCGAGGCAGCTGGAGCGCCTGCAGGAGTACGGCCAACTCTTCGAGCATATCGCCGGCTACACCGACGTTGGCTTCAATCTCGCTACGGGGAATGATGCTGAGCATGTCCGTGGTGTGCCTGCCTCAACCGAATATTTCCAAGTGCTTGGTGTTCATCCCACGCTCGGCCGCAACTTTCTTCCCGAGGAAGATCGAGGCGACGGGCAGCACGTGGCCATACTAAGTCATTCTCTATGGATGCGCCGCCTTGGCGGAGATTCGGGAGTGATTGGCCAGAAGGTTCTGCTCAACGGGGACGCTTACACCGTGATCGGAGTGATGCCCGCTGGCTTTGATCCGCGCGCCAATTCCGATCTGAATCCTGGTGTTCGGGCGGAGGTGTGGGTTCCGCTGGCGCTGGTGGTGAAGACGGTAGGCAACGGAGAAAACATCAGTGTGGTCGCGAGACTAAAACCCGGCGTGACGCGCGAGCAACTCCAGTCGCAGATGGACATCGTCACACGGGATTTCCGAGTCCGATATCCCAACGTTGTGGGGCAGCAGCTGGTCATGAGTTTCAGGCCGTACCAAGCCATGATCGGCGCGGGGATGCGCCCGTTCCTGCTGGTTCTGCTAGGTGCGATCGGCTTTGTGCTGCTGATTGCATGCGCCAACGTGGCGAATTTGCTCCTCGCGCGCGGCAGCTCACGGGGGCGAGAGATTGCCGTGCGCGTCGCGATGGGAGCTTCTCGAGTTCGCCTTTTCCGCCAATTACTTACGGAAAGCATGCTGATTGCCCTGGCAGGGGGCGCACTGGGTTTGGCCGTGGCCGGCTCGGGATTGGGTTCACTGCTAGCGATGGCGCCTCGCAATTTGCCGCGCTTAAGCGATATTCACCTGGATGGCTGGGTATTCGCGTTCACGTTTTTGATTTCCATTCTGACCGGCGCGGTGTTTGGAATTGCGCCCGCGCTCCATGTGACCAAGACCAATCTCAGCGAAACGCTTAAGGAAGGAGAAGGAAGAGCCAGTGCCGGAGCTGGCCGCGCGAGGCTGCGGCAAGGATTGGTGATCGGTGAGTTTGCCCTCTCCCTGGTGTTGCTGACCGGCGCAGGTCTGATGATCGCCACCTTTGCCAAATTGATGAATACGAACCCCGGCTTTGATACCCACCACGTTCTCACAATGCAATTTTGGATGACCGGATCGAAATACACCTCTACTCCAGAAATTATGCGATTCTACCGCGCCGTCGAGCAGCGCATCGAAACACTGCCCGGCGTGACCGCCGCGGGCGTCGTAGCGGCGGGATTGCCGCTCGAGCGCGGAGGAAACAATGGCGTGAGGATTGCCGGGCCCAAGGAATCGGAATGGATCTCCATGGATTACCGGGAAATCACACCGGGCTATTTCCAGGCCATCGGAACACCCTTGAAGCAAGGCCGCGGATTCACGGAGTCCGATTCCGAGGGCTCCAATCCCGTTGTTATCGTCAATGAAGCGGTCGCTCGCAAATATTTTCAGGATCAGAGCTCACTCGGAAAGTACCTTTATGTCAGCGGGGCTCTTTGCGAAGTGGTCGGCGTGGTGGCCGACGTGAAAAGTCACTTGGATCAGCCCGCCGAACCGACGACGTACATTCCTGCAGCGCAAGCTAAATTGGGAACATCCAAGCTCTTCGAGGGCTGGTTCCCGCGAAGCCTCGTAGTGCGGTCGACGGGAAACCCTCTCCTCCTTAACCAAGCTCTGCGAGAAGCGCTGGCAGCAGCGGATCCGCTCGTGCCGACTGGCACGGTCCGGTCCATGGACCAGGTGCTCGCGCATTCGGTGGCCTTGCGAAGCTTCATGATGATGCTTTTGAGCATTTTCGGCGGCCTTGCGCTGGTCCTTGCAAGTGTTGGGATTTATGGAGTCATCTCCTACGCGGTATCGCAACGAACGCGGGAAATCGGAGTGCGTATGGCGCTGGGGGCGCGGCCCGCGGACGTGCTGCGGATGATTCTGACGGAAGGGTTGAAACTCATCGCAGCAGGAGTGGTGCTCGGCGTCGCAGCGGCGCTGATGTTGACAAGATTGCTCGAAGGAATGGTCTACGGAGTGAGCATGAGGGACCCACTCATATTCGTGCTAGTGAATCTGCTCATGGTGGCGGTCTCGCTGGCGGCATGCTGCGTCCCCGCACGGAGGGCGACGCGGGTGGATCCGATCATCGCCTTGCGTTACGAATAAATCATGGTTCTGCGAACCACAAGCGAACCATGAAAATAGCCGCAAAGTGCCCTTTGAAAATAAAGGGGTTATGGCTATTTTCTAAGGAATGGGGTCGAAGTTGTGTCACAGGAACATGCGCTAAGATAGAGACGCGATTCACCGCTCGAACCGCAAGGAGCTGACGTGGAATCTCTGATTCAATTGCGAAGTCTCGAAAAGGCAATCGAGGCTGGCCCGAACAAATTCTTTTTGCTGCGGCGGATCAATCTGGACATCCAGCCCGGAGAATTTGTGACCATCATGGGCCCTTCGGGCGCCGGGAAGTCTACGCTGCTGAGTATCATCGGCATGTTGGATGGCGCGTGGACCGGGGACTATTACTTTCTCGGCGAGCCCGTTCACAAGCTCAACATCAAGAAACGCAACGAGCTGCATAAAGCAAACATCGGCTTTGTCTTCCAGAGCTACCACTTGATCGACAATCTGACGGTATTCGAAAACTTGGAAGTGCCGCTCTCCTACAAGAACGTGCCGCACAAAGAGCGCGTCAGCCTGGTCTGCGACACGCTCGATCGTTTCCACATCGTGGGCAAGAAGGATCTTTTTCCAAACCAACTGTCCGGCGGCCAGCAGCAGCTTGTGGGAGTTGCCCGAGCCGTAATCCTTAATCCAAAACTGATTCTCGCTGACGAGCCGACAGGAAATCTACACTCGGCGCAAGGTGATGAGATCATGCAGCTGTTCAAGAGGCTGAATGACGCGGGCACCACGATCATTCAGGTGACGCACTCAGAAAGAAATGCATCGTATGGAAACCGGATCATCCAATTGAAGGACGGCTGGGTTGTGAGTGACAACGCAACAGCCGGCGCGCAAGTTGGAGCGGCACACCCTGCGTGAGCAGGCGCTTGCCGGCTGCAAGGCGGCGCCTCGACCGTATCTCACGGTGCCTGAAAAACGGCAGTAGGTTAAACTTCGCAAATACATCCGAATGAAGACGCCTAACCCGCACCCTTACCGAGTTCTTTTGGCTGACGACCAGGCGGACATCCGCGATGCTCTGCGCTTGCTCTTAAAGCGTGAGGGCTATGAAACGCAGGGCGTCGCCTCTCCGGCCGAGGCTCTGAGCGCCCTCGAATCCCGAGAATTTGACGCAGTGCTGATGGACCTCAACTACGCGCGAGACACGACATCGGGCCAGGAGGGGCTCGATCTTCTCACTCGCATACAAATGCTCGACGGCACGTTGCCTGTTATCGTCATGACCGCATGGAGCAGCATCGAACTGGCGGTAGAGGCGATGCGCCGCGGCGCGCGCGACTTTGTCCAGAAGCCCTGGGAAAATACTCGCCTGCTCGCCATTTTGCGCACGCAAATCGAATTGCGGCAGGCGCTGCGGCAGGCCTCTCGTCTCGAAGCCGAAAACCGCATCCTGCGCGCCGAATCGCGCCCGACATTTCTGGCGAAATCCCCGGCGATGGCCCCGGTCCTGGAGCTGATCGGGCAGATCGGTCCATCGGACGCCAACGTTCTGATCACCGGAGAACATGGCACCGGCAAGGAAGTTGTCGCGCGAACCCTTCATGCCTTGTCGTCGCGTGCGACGAAGCCAATGGTGACTGTGAACGCGGGGGGGCTATCCGAAGGCATTTTCGAAAGCGAGCTCTTCGGACACGTGAAAGGCGCCTTTACCGATGCGCGCACGGACCGCGTCGGGCGGTTCGAACTCGCCGATGGCAGCACCCTTTTCCTAGACGAAATCGCCAACGTTCCGCTCAACCTGCAAGCCAAGCTTTTGCGCGTTCTGGAAACGGGGGATCTCGAACGTGTCGGCTCCTCCACCACCCGGCGGGTCAACGTGAGAGTGCTCGCGGCTACCAATGCGGACGTGAATGCCGAGGCCGCTGCGGGCCGGTTCCGTCAAGACTTGCTGTTTCGCCTGAATACCATCGAGATCCACATCCCCCCGTTGCGAGACCGCCGCGAGGACGTCGATCTCCTTGCGCACCATTTTGTCCACGGTTACGCCCAGCGCTATCGCAAAAACATTTCCGGTTTCGATGCGGCCGCCATGAAGGCTCTTCATGAGCATGCCTGGCCAGGCAACGTTCGGGAGCTCGATCACGCAGTGGAACGCGGCGTGCTCCTCTCGCCCGGCCCGGCCGTCCGCGCGGCAGACCTCGGCTTGCGCGCGCAGGCCGCTGGCGGCGCGGCCAAGCTGGAGGAGATGAGCCTCGACGAAGTGGAGCGGTATCTCATTCAGCGTACTCTCTCTCGCCACGAAGGCAACGTCAGCCAGGCGGCCAAGGCCTTGGGATTGAGCCGCAGCGCCATGTATCGCCGGCTGCAAAAACATGGGCTGGCATGAGGCGAATGGCCTATGAGCGCCGCATCCAGCTTCTCGCGCTAGCGGCGGGTTTCCCAGGTTCTCTGATCGCCATGATTCTCTTGTGGCATGGCAATTATTCTTCGGGCGCCGCCTGGACACTGGCCTTTCTCATCCTTTCTCTCTGGCTCGGCTTCGCTTTCTCCCTGCGAAATCGCGTTGTTTTCTCGCTGCAAACTCTTTCGAATCTCCTGGCCGCTTTGCGCGAGGAGGACTTCTCGTTGCGCGCTCGCGGGGCACGAAGCGACGATGCCATGGGCGAGGTGATTATTGAAGTCAATGCTCTCAGTGAAACCTTGCGGCAACAGCGCCTGGGCGCGCTGGAGGCCACTGCCCTTCTCCGGACGGTGATGGAGGAGATTGACCTTGCCATCTTTACGTTTGACAACTGCACGAAACTGCGACTGGTCAATCGCGCCGGCGAACGTTTGTTGGGCCGTCCTGAAGAACGCCTACTGGGGTTTACCGCGGAAGAGCTGGGACTCGGCGCTTGCCTCGAAGGCGAAGCCGCGCACACGATGGAACTTGCCTTTCCCGGAAGTTCCGGGCGCTGGGGGCTGCGTCGCGGGACGTTTCGCCAGGGAGGCTTGCCTCATCACTTGGTGGTTCTTAGCGATCTGAGCCGTACGCTCCGTGACGAAGAGCGTAAAGCGTGGCAGCGGCTCATTCGCGTTCTTGGGCATGAATTGAACAACTCGCTCGCCCCGATTCAATCCGTCGCGCAAGGTCTGGAAAGCGGGCTCTTGAATGCCTCCAAGTCTGCCGAACTGCAGAGCGAAGCGTCCGCTTCGATTCTGGATGATCTCCGGCAGGGCCTTGGCATCATTCGCTCTCGCACGGAAGCACTTGGTCGCTTTATGGCAGCGTACGCACAACTTGCACGGCTGCCACAACCGAAACTACTCCCTGTAAACGTCTCGGAATGGATCAGCCGGACCATAAAACTAGAAACGCGGGTAAGAGTCAGCCTTTTGAACGGTCCGGAGGTGGTCATTTCGGCCGACGCCGACCAATTGGAGCAGTTGCTGATCAACCTGGTTCGTAATGCGGCGGATGCCACGCTCGAAACCGGCGGTTCCGTTCAAGTTGGTTGGTACCGGCAAGGCGCGCAACTCGATGTCTGGGTTGTCGACGAGGGTCCTGGCCTTCCCAATACGTCGAACCTATTCGTCCCCTTCTTCACAACCAAGCCGGGAGGCTCAGGGATTGGTCTGGTTCTTAGTCGCCAGATCGCCGAAGCTCACGGTGGCGAACTCACCCTGAAAAATCGCTCCGACACCCGGGGCTGCGAAGCCCGGCTCCGCCTGCCCCTTTAGCGGCCGGGACTCAACCTCTTTTGCCTGGCACCGCTTAAGAATGTTTTGGCCTTCACAAAATCCTTAGATACATCTCATTATTTCCTAAGCCTTCGCTCGCTACGATGTCCCTGACTTGATTGTGGGCGTTCGGCCCGCCACTCGCCGGAGTTCCGCGGCAGTGAACGAGGGCATTCGCTTATGACAAGTAGTAATCGAGGAGATTCTTGTGCAAGACATAGTTTTCGTTGCGGCGACCATCTTCTTCTTTGCCATCGCGATCCTCTATCTTCGCGGCTGCGAACGCCTGAAATAGTAGGGAGACCGGGATGCTTGGAAATATCTTGCTCATCGTTATCTGCGTGCTTTTATTGGGATACCTGCTGTGCGCTCTGCTGAAACCGGAGAAGTTCTGACATGACGGCGAACGGCTGGTTCCAAATCTTTCTTGTGCTTGGGGTAACCTTCCTAATCACCAAGCCGCTCGGCATCTTCATGACGCGGGTGTTCAACCGGGAAAAGGTGTTCCTGGACCCGGTGTTGCGCCCGATCGAAAAAATCGTGTATGGCCTGGCCGGCGTGGACGAAGGGCATGAAATGCGCTGGACGGAGTATACCGTCGCGATGCTGCTGTTCAGCGGTGTTTCCATGGTGCTCCTGTATCTGATCGAGCGGACGCAGCTCTGGCTTCCGCTCAACCCGCAGAAGCTGGCCAACGTGCCGCAGGCGCTGGCGTTCAACACCGCGGCTTCTTTCACCACCAATACCAACTGGCAGAACTATGGCGGCGAATCGACCATGAGTTATTTCACGCAGATGGCCGGTTTGGCTTACCACAACTTTACTTCGGCGGCGGCCGGAATTGTGATGGCCATAGTGATCATTCGCGGCATCGCACGCAAGGAAACCGACAAGCTTGGAAATTTCTGGGTGGATATGACGCGCTGTATGCTCTGGGTCCTGCTGCCGGTCTGCCTGGTGGGTTCACTGGTGCTCGTCTCTCAAGGAGTCGTACAGAACCTGAAGCCCTACACGACGGTCCAGCTCGTCGAGCCGCAGACGGTACAGGTGACCGGCGCGGACGGAAAGACATCGACGCAAGTTGTGCGCGAACAGGTGATCGCACAGGGACCGGTGGCATCGCAGGAGTTGATCAAGGAATTCGGCACCAATGGCGGCGGCTTCTACAATGCAAACAGCGCGCACCCTTTTGAGAATCCCACTCCGCTGTCTAACTTTTTCGAGCTTGCGCTGATCTTCGCGATCTCCTCGGGCCTCACCTACACGCTGGGCCGCATGACCGGCTCTCCACGGCACGGCTGGGCCGTGTGGGCCGCGATGGTGGTGCTGTTTCTGATGGGCGTAACGACGGCCTATTGGGCGGAGGCCAAGGGGAACCCGATCTTGGCCGGAGTAGATCAGCGAGCCGGACCATTGCAGCCCGGCGGGAATATGGAAGGCAAGGAAGTTCGTTTCGGGATCGCGAATTCCGCGCTATTCGCGACGATGACTACGGACACCAGCTGCGGCGCGGTGAACAGCATGCACGACTCGTTCACTCCGCTGGGCGGTATGGTTCCCTTAATCAACATCATGCTCGGTGAAGTTGCCTTCGGCGGTGTTGGATCCGGACTCTACGGCGTGGTGGTCTTCATCATCCTGGCAGTATTCATTGCCGGACTGATGGTGGGGCGAACTCCGGAGTACCTGGGGAAAAAGATCGAATCTTACGACGTCCAAATGGCTATGCTTTCAATCCTAATTATGACATTTGCGATTCTTGGTTTCTCCGCTGTTGCCGTGGTCCGGCCCTTTGGCACGTCCAGTATCTCCAATCCGGGGCCGCATGGGCTCTCGCAAATCCTCTATATCTATACTTCGTCGGTAGGCAACAATGGCTCGGCGTTCGCGGGCTTGAACGGCAACACCATGTGGTACAACACCAGCGGCGCGGCAGCCATGCTGCTGGGCCGTTTCTTCATGGTCATTCCGGTGCTCGCCATTGCGGGAAACCTAGCGAAGAAGAAAATCGCCCCCGCCTCTGCAGGGACATTCCCCGCGACCGGGCCTCTTTTCACGGCTTTGCTCGTTTCCACAATTCTGATCGTAAGCGCGCTCACATTTTTCCCGGCGCTCAGCCTGGGGCCAGTTCTCGAGCACCTGCTGATGCATGCGGGAAAAGTTTTCTGAGGCCACTATGCCCGAACATGCACAGCACAAAGCAATATCCCTTGCTGATTCAAAGATTCTGTGGAGAGCGCTGCTGGATTCATTCCGCAAATTGGATCCGCGAACCATGATCAAGAACCCGGTGATGTTTGTCGTGGAAGTGGGCGCCCTGCTGACCACAATTCAACTCGTCCGCGACCATCTGCACCACGCCGGCAGCTTTGGCTGGGGAATCCAAATCACTCTGTGGTTGTGGTTCACAGTTGTGTTTGCGAACTTCGCTGAGGCCATGGCGGAAGGACGTGGCAAGGCGCAGGCCGACACGCTGCGCAAGGCCCGAGCAGAGACGGAGGCGCACCGTTTACGCGGGGATGGGTTGCTCGAGGTTATCGCAAGCTCAAAACTGCGTTCGGGAGACATCGTTGTCGTTGTTGCTGGAGAGTTCATCCCCGGCGACGGCGAAGTCATCGAAGGCGTGGCGTCAGTCGATGAGTCGGCGATCACCGGGGAGTCTGCGCCCGTGATTCGCGAATCGGGCGGGGATCGCTCCGCAGTGACCGGCGGCACGCGCGTGCTTTCCGACGAAATCAAAGTGCGCATCACCTCCAATCCGGGCGAGACGTTTCTCGACCGTATGATCCACCTGGTCGAAGGCGCTTCCCGGCAAAAGACACCGAACGAAATCGCCCTGAATATCCTACTTGCCGGACTCACAATAATCTTTTTGCTGGCGGTCATGACGCTCCAGCCTTATGCGATTTATTCCGGAGCGCCGCAGAACATCTTCGTGCTGGTCTCGCTGTTGGTCTGCCTGATTCCCACAACCATCGGTGGACTGCTCTCGTCCATCGGGATTGCGGGAATGGACCGAATGATTCAGCGAAACGTAATTGCTATGTCCGGGAGGGCGGTGGAAGCATCGGGCGATGTCGATGTCCTGCTGCTCGATAAGACCGGGACAATCACGCTCGGCAACCGCGCAGCGACGCAACTACACCCGGCCCCCGGAGTACCCGAAACAGAATTGGCGGACTGCGCGCAACTTGCTTCGATCGCTGATGAAACACCGGAAGGCCGGTCCATCGTCGTTCTCGCGAAGGAGAAGTACGGGATGCGTGGGCGAGAAATCTCGCACCACAGCCCTACATTCATACCATTCACGGCGCAAACGAGAATGTCCGGCGTGGATTTTGACGGGTTGGAAATCCGCAAGGGCGCTCACGATGCCATCGCAAAATGGGTCGCCGAACGAGGCAATCGCGTTTCTCCGGAAACTCAGCGCGCTGTTGAGACCATCTCCAATTCGGGAGGCACACCTCTGCTAGTAGCGAAGAATCGTTCAGTAATGGGGGCGATCCAGCTAGAAGACATCGTGAAGGGCGGGATGCAGGAGCGCTTCGACCAGCTCCGTGCGATGGGGATTCGCACTGTGATGATCACCGGCGACAACCCGTTGACGGCCGCCGCCATCGCCAAACAGGCCGGCGTGGACGACTTCCTCGCCGAAGCCAAGCCGGAAGACAAGATGGCGCTCATTAAGCGCGAACAAGCCAAAGGCAAGCTGGTGGCCATGACGGGCGACGGCACGAATGACGCCCCGGCGCTGGCGCAGGCCGATGTCGGCGTCGCCATGAACACCGGCACGCAAGCCGCCAAGGAAGCTGGCAACATGGTGGACCTCGACTCCAACCCCACCAAGCTCATCGAGATCGTCGAAATCGGCAAGCAATTGCTCATCACACGAGGCGCGCTGACGACCTTTTCGGTTGCCAATGACGTGGCGAAGTATTTCGCTATCATCCCGGCGATGTTCGCCGGCGCATTCCCGGTGCTAAAAGTGTTGAACGTGATGCACTTGCGCACGCCGGAATCCGCGATCTTGTCGGCAGTCGTCTTCAACGCCCTGATCATCATTGCGCTGATCCCCCTGGCGCTGCATGGAGTACGTTATAGGCCCTTGGGTGCAGCCGCCTTGCTGCGCCGGAATCTGTGGATCTACGGTGTTGGAGGAGTCATTGCGCCATTTATCGGCATCAAGCTCATTGACATGCTGCTCACCCGCCTGGGAATGGCCTAGAGGACTCATGAAAAAAAATCTTCTTATCTCCTTGTGGTTCACCCTGGTGACCACCGTCCTTTTCGGTCTGATCTATCCGCTCGCTGTCACCGGCCTTTCGCAACTGTTGTTTCCTGTTAACGCCAACGGACAACTGATCGAACGTGACGGCAAGCTGGTTGGATCGCGGATCATCGGGCAAGCGTTCACCGGCCCCGGTTACTTCCATTCGCGGCCGTCAGCGGCCGGGACGGGAAACGGATATGATTCGACTTCCAGCAGCGGCTCGAATCTTGGCCCCACGAGCAAAGCTTTGCTCGACCGCGTCAATGGTGACGTACAGAAGTTGCACGCGGAAAATCCGGGCTCCCTGATCCCCGTTGATCTTGTTACCACGTCGGGCTCTGGCCTGGACCCGGACGTTTCCCCGGCCGCCGCTGAATTCCAAATTTATCGAGTCGCACGAGAGCGTCACGTTGGCGAGGCTGAGCTGCGCTCACTCGTCGCCAAGCACACTTCGGGAAGACAGATTGGCGTCTTAGGTGAACCACGAGTAAATGTTCTGGAACTGAATCTGGACCTCGACGCTCAAAATCCGCCTTCGAAATAAGCGGTCGCCTTCCGGGCGATTTCGCTGTCCGCCAAATGCCGGGAAGTTTTATTATTTTCGAGAGGATGACTTAGAGAGACTCACGCGCGGCGGTTGGAAGCGGTATCCCACC
>Ga0137398_10000319_pt1 | contig 16273 bp, 18 predicted proteins | sample czorhiz216metaG_FD_106659 | JGI IMG/M metagenome (GOLD analysis project Ga0137398, IMG submission 106659) | Vadose zone soil microbial communities from Angelo Coast Range Reserve, California, USA - czorhiz2.16 metaG | ecosystem: Environmental > Terrestrial > Soil > Vadose zone | place: USA...
CGCATCCCCGTCCCGCCCCTTCGCGAGCGCACCGAGGACATCCCGCCGCTGATCGACCATTTCGTCGGGCACTGGAACCGCGAGCTGGGCCGAAGCGTCAAGGGTCCCAACGATCGGGCGCTGGAGCTGCTCCTCGCCTACCGCTGGCCGGGAAACGTGCGCGAGCTCCGGAACGTGATCGAGCGGGCAATCCTGCTCGAGAGCGACGAGTGGATCCTGCCGGAGCACCTGCCCCTGGAGATCGTGGGCGCGGTGGGAGGCAGCAGCGCCGTGATCGAGAGCAAGATCAAGAGCGAGCACGGGATCGTGACCATCGCGATGGCGGAGCGGATGGCGATCGAGAAAGCGCTCGAGCAGGCGGAGGGAAACAAGACCAAGGCCGCCGAATGGCTCGGGATCTCGAGGCAGACCCTTCGCACGAAGCTCAAGGAGTACCGCATCGATTCCCCCGGGGGCTATGGGGGCTGAGCGGGCCTCGGCCGAGCTCCTGCGCCGGCCGCTCGACGCGCTGGAGGCGCGCCTCGGAGAAACCCTCGGGCTCGCCCTTCGCGAATGCGCTCCCGAAGGGGTGCTGCCGCGCCTTCGCCACCGGATCCAGGATCGCGCGCTGGACGGGCCCGAGGCCTATGCGGAGTACCTCCTCTATTCCGGGGACCGCGCGGCCTGGGAGGACCTGGCGGAGACGCTCACCGCCAACGAGTCGAGGGTCTTCGGCTCGCCCGGGGACTTCACGCCGCTCCTCGAGATGGCCGCGGACCCGGACTCCAGGCGGACGCTCCCGCTCGGGGGCCCGTTCCGCTGCCTGAGCGCGGGATGCGGGACCGGGGAAGAGGCCTACTCGCTCGCCGTCGTACTCGCCGAGGTGCGGTCCCGATCCCCCTCCTTCGAGTTCGAGGTGATCGGCGCCGACCTGAGCGCGCGAGCCGTCGCGCGGGCGCGCCGAGGGGTCTACCCGGCCTCGCGGGCGGAGTCCATTCCCTCGGAGCTCCGAGAGCGGTACTTCCTCGAGCGCGGCGGCGAGATCGTGGCGGGCGCGCTCCGGCCGTATGTCCGCTTCGCGCGGCTCAACCTGTGCGATCCGGGCTCGCTCCTCCCGATGGGGCTCTTCCACCTCGTCCTCGCGCGCGGGTTTCTCCCGACGCTGACCGCGGACGGCAGCCGCACCGCCCTCGGGAACCTCGTGAAGGCCCTCGCGCCCGGCGGGGTGCTTCTTCTCGGCGCGGAGGATTCCATCGGGGACCTCGATCTCGGAATCACGCCGATCCGATGGGGGGATCGATTCGCCTACGAGAGGACCGATCCGGATCAGGGGGGCGCTCCGCGAAAGGGCTCCTCCGAGACGCGCGATCCGGGGCTGGCGCTGATCGCGCACCGTTCGGCCGTCACCCGGGCGTGGATCCGGATTCTCCTGGAGCAGCACGGGCTTCGTGTCGAGGAAGCGCCGCACGGCATCCGGGTGCTCGAGCGGGCCGCGCTCGGCGGACCTCCGTCGCTCTACGTTCTGGAGCGCACGCTGCCGCCGCGGGGCGCCGGTTGGGTCGTGGAGCGGCTCCGGTCCATGGGGCTCGATCGCCCGGGGAGCGTCGTCACCCTCTCTCCGGGCCGGCCGGACGCCTCGGGACCGGAGACGCTCCCGCTGCCGCTCACACGCCGGGACCTGGACTCAGTTCTGGCGCGCGCCGCACTCTGAGCCTCTTCACGATCACCTCGGGGGAGGCGCGCTCCGGCCCGCGCGCCGGGACCCTGGCGACGCCCCACGGCGACGTCCCCACGCCTGCCTTCATGCCGGTCGGGACGCAGGGCACCGTGAAGGGACTCACCCCTTCCGATCTTCGCGCCGCCGGAACGCGCATCCTCCTCTCGAACACCTACCACCTGATGCTCCGGCCGGGCTCCGGGCTGATCCGCTCCCTGGGCGGGCTCCACCGGCTCATGGCGTGGGACGGTCCCATCCTCACCGACAGCGGCGGGTATCAGGTCCTGAGCCTGACGGGGCTCGTGAGCGTGCGCGAGGAGGGAGTCGAGTTCCGCTCGCACTTGGACGGCGCCCTGGAGTTCCTGAGCCCCGAGCGCTCCATGGAGGTGCAGGCGGACCTGGGCTCCGACATCGCGGTCACGCTGGACCACGCGGTCCTGCTTCCGCTCGACGCCGCGGCGCAGCGCGAGGCGGGAGAGCGCACCCTCCGGTGGACGGAGCGCTCGCTCCGGCACGCGCGCACCCTCGCCACGCCCGGGGGGTATCGGCAGTTCCTCTTCGCCATCGTCCAGGGCGGAGGCGACGCCGCCCTCCGCCGGGAGATGGCGGAGCGCACCGCGCACCACCCCTGCGACGGGTTCGCGATCGGGGGGCTCTCGGTGGGCGAGACCAAGGAGGAGACGTGGGATCTGACGCGCGCCGCCGCGGGGGCCCTGCCCCCGGAGCGGCCGCGCTACCTCATGGGCATGGGCACGCCGCGCGACCTCCTGGACGGAATCGCCTGCGGCATCGATCTCTTCGACTGCGTGCTCCCCACGAGGAACGCGAGGAACGGGATGGCGTTCACCAGCGAGGGCCCCGTGAACATCCGGAACGCCGCGCATACGCGCTCCGACCGGCCGCTGGATCCGCACTGCGCCTGCGAGGCGTGCGCCCTCTTCACGCGCGCCTATCTCCGGCACCTGCATCTCGCCGGGGAGATCCTCGCGCACCGAATGCTGACCTTGCACAACGTCACGTTTTACCAGACACTGATGGCAGCCGCCCGCCGCGCGATCGAGCGCGGCGACCTGCACTCGTACGCGCGGGAATTTACGGAGCGCTACCGCGAGCGGGACGGGGATCCCCCCGCGTCCGCGTGAGTCCCTAAGGAGAATCCATGCTCGACGCTGTATTCGCACAGGCGGCCGGAGCGCTACCCGAGGCGCCTTCGCCGATGGACCAGATGATCCACATGGGGAGCCTCCTGGCCGTGACCGTGGGGATCGTGTACTTCATGATCATCCGTCCCCAGCAGAAGAAGCAGAAGGAGACCGAAGCCATGCGGTCGTCCATCAAGAAAGGGGACCGGGTGCTGACCACCGGCGGCCTCTACGGCACCGTCGTCGGCGAGAAGGAAGGCATCGTCGTGCTCAAGGTCGCGGACGAAGTGAAGATGGAATTCTCCCGCGAGGCCATCATCCAGGTGAAGGAGCGCAGTGGCTAGGAAGCCGCTCCCGCTTCGCTATTACGGCGATCCGGTCCTCCGCAAGAGAGCCGAGCCGGTGGCGTCGGTGGGATCCGAGGTCCGGGATCTGATCTCGGACCTCTTCGACACCATGTACCGCGAGCGCGGGATCGGGCTCGCCGCGCCCCAGGTCGGAATCTCGCAGCGCATCTTCGTCGTGGATGTGGAGGGGGACGAGGGGGAGCGGGTGAAGCTCGCGCTCGTGAATCCCAGGCTCGCACGCTCGAGCGGATCCGTCGTGGGGGAAGAGGGCTGCCTGAGCATTCCGGGGATCCATGCCGACGTGAGGCGCTACGCGGAGGTCACCTTCGAGGCGCTGGACGAGCATGGAGCGCTCCTCACCGTGGACGCCGGCGGGCTTCTGGCGCGGGCCCTCCAGCACGAGCTGGATCATCTGGACGGCGTCCTCTTCATCGACCGGGTGAGCGCGATCCGAAGGAAGCTCCTCGAATCCAAGCTCGCGCGGATGCTGACCGGCGACTCCGAAGCGTCCGAGTCCGGCGCCTCCGCTTCGCCCTCGTTCTGACGGGCGCCATGCGCCTCGTGTACTACGGCACGCCCACCCTCGCGGTGCCCGCGCTGGCCCGCCTCGTGGAGGAAGGAAGGGCGCCTCTCCTCGTGGTGACGCGTCAGGACCGCCCGAGAGGACGCGGCCTCGACGTCACGCCTTCCCCGGTCCGCGCGGCCGCGGAATCGCATGGAATCCCGGTGACGACCCCGGCGCGGGCCGGCGCGCCCGAGGAGATCGAGAGGCTCCAGGCTCTGAGCCCCGATCTTCTCCTTCTCGCCGCCTACGGCCAGATCCTGAGCCCCGAGCTTCTCCGCGTCCCCCGGATCGGCGCCCTGAACCTCCACTTCTCCCTCCTGCCGCGGCATCGCGGCGCCTCTCCCATCCAGGCCGCGATCCTGGCGGGGGACGAGGAGACCGGCGTGACGACCATGTGGATGACGGAGAAGCTGGACGAGGGGCCGATCTTCGCGGCGTCGCGTACCCGCATCCTGCCGGACGAGGACGCGGGCTCTCTCGCGGACCGGCTGTCCGAGCTGGGCGCCCGATGTCTCTCCGAGACGCTGGATCGGATCGGGCGCGGCGAGATGGTGCGCGAGGCGCAGGATCCCTCGAGGGCGACCTACGCGCCGAAGCTCCGGCGCGAGGACGCTCGGCTTCACCTCTCCCTCGACCCGGTGGCGTTCGCGCGTCGCGTGCGCGCCTTCGCGCCGAGACCCGGCGCCTACCTGGATCTCGAGGAGGGAGGCGCCCTTCAAGTGCTGGCCGCAGCACCTGGCGCTCCCCACCCGGGAACGCCCGCCGCGGACGCGGGCGCGGCCCTCGCCCTGGATCGGGAACGGGGCCTCCTGCTCCGCCTCGAGGCGGGATCGGTCTGGCTCCGCCGGGTGCGGCCGGGGGGCCGGAAGGAGATGGGCGGATTCGACTACGCGAACGGCGCGCGGCTCAGCGCGGGCGTGAGGCTCCCTCTTCTCTCGGACCGGCCGGCGTGACCACCCAGAAGGGAAGGCGCCGGAAGCCCTGGGCCCCGAAGAAGCCCGTCGGGGCGCGGGAGCTGGCGCTCCAGATCTATGTCGCGACCGAGAGCCGCGCCGCCTACTCCGACCGGCTGCTGGAAGGGCGCCTCCGCGACTCCGAGCTCTCCCCCGAGGACGCGCACTTGGTGACCGCGCTCGTCCAGGGAACGCTCCGGCACCGGGGCACGCTGGATCACCACCTCGCGTTCTTCGCGAGGGAGAACTGGGTTCCCCTTCCGGCCTGGATCAAGGGGACGCTGCGTCTCGGGGCCTTCCAGCTTCTCTTCCTGGACCGGATCCCGGCGCGCGCGGCCGTGGACGAGAGCGTGGAGCTGGCCAAGAAGTACGGTCATCCGGGCACGGCGGGCCTCGCGAACGCGATCCTGAGAAGGCTCGCGCGCGGGGAGCGGGCGCCGTTACCCGATCCCGCGCTGCAGCCGGTCGATCACCTCGCGGTTCTCCACTCCCACCCGCGCTGGATCGTGGAGCGCTGGGTCGCGCGTCTGGGCGGCGAGGAGGCCGCGCGGCTTCTCGCGGCGGACAACGAGGAGCCCAAGGTATCGGTCCGCCCCACGCTCGCGCGGGCGAGCGCCGAGGAGATACGCGGGCGCCTCGGCGCCGAGGGACTCTCCGTGATGCCCGCCCCGAACGGCGGGCCCGTATGGGTGATGGGCGGCGGTTTCGTTCCCTCGCGGTCCCCCGCCTTTCGTGACGGGCTGATCTCCCTCCAGGACGAGGCGGAGGCGTCGGTGGTCTCGATTCTGGATCCGCGATCGGGGGAGCGCGTGCTCGATCTCTGCGCGGCGCCCGGAGGGAAGGCGGCGCAGATCGCGGAGGCGGTCGGCCCGGAGGGGCGTCTCGTGGCCCTCGAGCGCCACGGAAGCCGCGCCAAGGCGCTTCGCGCGAATCTCCTCGAGCGGCTGGGGCTCTGGAACGCCCTCGTGGTGTGCGGCGACGGCACGAGGCCCCCGTTCCGCGAGGAGTTCGACCGGGTCCTGGTCGACGCGCCGTGCTCCGGACTGGGCGTGTTGCGACGCCGCGCGGACGCGCGCTGGCGCAAGGAAGAGTCCAGCGTGCTCTCGATGGCCGCGCTCCAGCCGAAGCTCCTCGAAGGGGCGGCCGCGCGGGTCAAGCGAGGCGGCGTCTTGGTGTATAGTGTCTGCTCTTTGGAACCCGAGGAGACCGTGGACGTCGTGAAATCCTTTCTCGAGGGCCATCCGGAGTTCGAGATCGAAGGAGCCGACCGCTATCTTCCGCCCGCGTTTCGTACGGGCGATCCCTACTGGACCGCGACGCCGCAGCGGAACGGCACGGACGGCGTGTTCGCCGCGCGGTTTCGCAAACGGTGAGCGAGTCCATGGGAGTCGGCGTGGAGCCGAGCGCAGAGGAGACACCCGGAGTCCCGCCCCCGCCGCCCCCGGCCGAGCGACGGCGCGGTCCTCGCTTTTCCTTCTGGTCCGGCACCCTTCTCCTCGCGGCCGTCGCGCTCTTCGGGGGATTCCTCGTGATGAATCTGGTGCTCATGCCCAGCTTCACGCGACAGGGCGCGGAGGTCACGGTTCCCGAGGTGACGGGGCAGAGCGAGAACGAAGCGGAGCGCGTGCTCGCGTCCCAGGAGCTCAAGCTCTCGAAGATCTCGGAGCAGTGGAGCCCCGACGTCCCACGCGGATTCGTCATCTCCCAGGATCCCGAAGCGGGCGGGGTCGTGAAACGAGGACGCCGGATCTCGGTCATCGTGAGCCTGGGCGCGCAGGGCACCAGCGTGCCGATCCTCGATGGCTCGACGGCGCGCCAGGCCCAGCTCCTGCTCGAGGGCTCCGGCCTTCGCGCCGGGCGGTTGGCCCGGGTGTATACGGACGAGACCAGCAAGGACCTGGTCGTGGCCTCGGATCCCCCCGGCGAGACCCTGGTCGAGCAGGGCACGGTCGTGAATCTCCTCGTCAGCCTGGGCCCGCGGCCGCAGAACTATCTCCTCCCCGATCTCACCGGGAGAGGGATCGACGACGTCGCCAGAAGCCTCCGCGAGGAGGGATTTCCCGTCCAGGTGCGCGAGGGCGGACCCAAGCAGAGGGCGGGGCTCGTCTCGGACCAGCAGCCGTCGCCGGGGCATCGGGTCTCTCCCCGTGATTCGATCGTGCTCTACGAGCACCCGTGCCCGCGCCTTCCGCGGTCGAGGCGACGGCCCGCCGCTGGGCGCGCCCGCGGCAGAACCGGATTTGCCCCTCGATCCTCTCCGCTGATTTCTCCCGCCTCGGCGACGAGATCGCGAGCGTCGCCCGCGCGGGAGCCGACTTCCTGCACGTGGACGTGATGGACGGGCAATTCGTGCCCGATCTCACGTTCGGTCCCATCCTGGTCCGCGCCATGCGCCGACTCACCTCGCTGCCGCTGGACGTGCACCTCATGATCGTCGAGCCGCTCCGATACGTGGAGGCGTTCGCCGAAGCCGGGGCCGATCACCTCATCGTGCACCTCGAGGCGGTCCCGGATCCGGTCCGCGCGCTGCGCGAGATCCGGGCGCGCGGCCTGCGCGCCGGGCTCTCGATCAAGCCCGGGACCCCGCTTCCGCGGTTCCTCGAGGCGCTCCCGGGGTGCGACATCGCGCTGGTGATGACGGTGGAGCCGGGACGCGGAGGGCAGCCCTTCCTCGAGGGCTCGGAGAAGAGGATCGCCTTGGTCCGCGAAGCCATCGACCGAGGGGGCCTGGACTGCCTCCTCGGGGTGGACGGCGGGATCCATCCCGAGACGGCCGCGCGCGCGGCCCGAGCCGGAGCCGACACGTTCATCGCGGGGAATTCCATCTTCTGCGCCCCCGACCCCCCGGAGGCGCTTCGCGCGCTGCGGCGGAGCGCCGGCATCTCGTGAACGCGCTGGTGGTGGGCGGCGCGGGTTACATCGGAAGCGTCGTCGTCGAGGAGCTCGTGCGGGCGCGCCACGCGACCCTGGTCTACGACGACCTCTCCACCGGGCACAAGGACGCGGTCCATCCCCTGGCGCTCCTCGTGGAGGGCGGTCTCCGCGACCGCGCGAAGCTGGACGAGGCCTTCCGGACCAAGGAGATCGACTGCGTGGTCCACCTCGCGGCCAAGTCGCTCGTCGGGGAGTCCATCGAGAGGCCGGACCTCTACGAGGAGGTGAACGTGGCCCAGGGGGCGCTCCTCCTGGACGCCATGAGGGAGCACGGCGTGCGCGACATCGTCTTCTCCTCCTCCGCGGCCGTGTACGATCCGGCCTCGGCGATGCCGCTCACCGAGACTTCCACCCTTCGCCCCGGGAATCCCTACGGCCACACGAAGCTCCGCTTCGAGCGGCTGCTCGCCGAGCGGGCGAAGGAGCAGGGGCTCAGGTATGTGGCGCTCCGGTACTTCAACGTGGCCGGGGCGAGCATCGACCGCGGCGAGGATCACCGGAACGAGACGCACCTGGTCCCGCTCCTGATCGACGCCGCGCTCGGGATTCGCGGGCCGGTGCCGGTGTTCGGACAGGACTACCCGACGCCCGACGGGACGGCCATCCGCGACTACATCCACGTGGTGGACATCGCCGACGCGCACCTGCGCGCGCTCCGGCACCTGGGCGAGTCGGGCGAGAGCCTCGCCCTGAACCTGGGCTCGGGGCACGGGGTCTCGGTGCGGGAGATGGTCGAGGCGGTGCGGTGCGTCACCGGACGGCCCGTGCCGACCGTGGAGGCCCCCCGGCGGGCCGGGGATCCGCCGGTTCTGATTGCCTCCTCGGAGGAAGCGCGCCGCGTGCTAGGCTGGAGGCCGCAGTTCACGGACCTTCGCGTCATCCTCGAGACGGCGGCGGAATGGCGCGCGCGTCATCCGGAGGGATACAAGGAATGACCCCCGAAGACGAAGCCCCCGAGAGGCACGAGGGAGGACCGCTGGACCAGGAGACCCTCGTCTCGGTGCGCGAGGTCCCGGACGAGGCGACGGCGACGCTCCTCTGCGACTTCTTGAGATCCCAGGGCATCGAGGCCACGGCCGCGCCGGTCCAGATGGCCTGGTTCAGCACGCTGGAGACCCTCCATCACGGATACTGGGGACGGGTCGAGGTTCTGGGGAAGGATGCCGCGCGCGCGCGCGCGCTCGTCGAGGAATACCTGGCGGGCACCCCCGAGCAGGGCTCCGGAGAGGAGACGGCCTGACCCCGCAGGGCAAGAGCGGCCTCGCCGCGCGACCCTCGCCGCAATTCACGCGCGGAGCGCTCGCGGGCCGCGTGGAGAGCCTCCGGGGCCGGCGGGTTCTCGTGATCGGCGATGTGATCCTGGACCGGTATCTCTGGGGCCGCGCGACCCGCGTTTCCCCGGAGGCGCCGGTCCTGGTCGTGGACGTCGACCGCGAGGAGCTCCGCCTCGGGGGCGCCGCCAACGTGGCGCAGAACGTCCGGGCCCTGGGCGCCGTGCCGACGTTGGTCGGGGTGGTCGGAGCCGACGCCGCGGCGCAAAGCCTGGCGCGAGAGCTGGACGCCCGCGAGGTGGACGCGGAGGCGGGCATCCTGCGCGACCCCGGCCGCCGCACCACCCTCAAGACCCGCATCATCGCGCATCACCAGCAGGTGCTGCGCGCCGACGAGGAGACGCGCGAGGTGCTCACGCCGGAGGTGGTCGCGGAGCTCTGGCGGCGCGTGGAGCGCGCCCTGCCGGAGGCCGAGGCGGTGCTGCTCTCGGATTACGGGAAAGGCGTGATCTCCCCCGCCATCTTGGATCGACTCCTCCCCGAGCTGGCGAGGCGAGGCATCCCTTGCGTCGTGGATCCCAAGGAGGAGCATTTCCAGCGATACCGCGGCGTCACGGTGATCACGCCCAACCTGGCCGAGGCCTCCCAGGCGTGGGGCCGGAGGATCCGGAGCCACGAGGACCTGATCGAGGCCGGCTTCGGCCTGCGCCAGAAGCTCGACGCCGGCGCGGTGCTGATCACGCGAGGCGAGGAGGGAATGTCGCTCTTCACCTCGGACGGGCATACGCACTTTCCCACCCGCGCGCGCCGCGTCTACGACGTGACCGGGGCGGGAGACACCGTGGTGGCGACGATCGCGGTCGCGCTCGCCGCGCGCGCGCCTCTGCCCGAGGCCTGCGTGCTGGCGAATCACGCGGCGGGTCTGGTGGTGGCGGAGCTGGGGACCGCGGCGGCCTCGGCCGCCATGCTGGTCGAATCGCTGGAGGACCTGCCCGTTGGGTGAGATCCTCACGCTCGAGGACGCGAAGCGCCGCCGCGTGGCCGCGCGCATCCTCGGGCGGCGGTTCGTCTTCACGAACGGCTGCTTCGATCTCATCCACCCGGGGCACACCGAGCTCCTGCGCCGGGCGCGGAGCCTGGGGCACTACCTTCTCGTCGGGCTCAATTCCGACCGCTCCGTCCGCGCCCTGAAGGGCGAGGGCCGTCCACTCCAGGGCGAGCAGGCGCGAACCCAGGTCGTGGCGGCGCTCGCGAGCGTGGACTACGTCGTGCTGTTCGACGAGGACACGCCGCTCCGGATCATCCAGGAGCTCCTCCCGGACATCCTGGTCAAGGGCGGGGACTACACGCCGGCGAGCGTCGTGGGGCGAGCCGAGGTCGAGCGCGCGGGCGGGCAAGTGCAGGTGATCCCGCTCGTTCCCGGCTTCTCCTCCTCCCAGATCGTGGAGCGGATCCGCACCTCCCGCACCCCTTGACAGGACCCCTCCTTACCGTCTAAGCTGTTGCGTTTTCCCAACGTAGTGCATCTGGTAGTGCATCTACGGCGCATCCCTGCTGGGGCGAGCGGCTCGAAGCTTTCGCCCCATTTCCCCGGATCGTGCCGGCCTTGCGCGAACCCCTGAAGGAGGTGTGCCTCGAGTGAAGAATCCGAGACGAGTCGTGATCATGGGCGCCGGCGGACGGGATTTTCACAACTTCAACATGTTCTTCAAGCGGCGTCCCGAGTATCAGGTGGTGGCGTTCACGGCCTCCGCCCAGATCCCCGGCATCGATGACCGCCGCTATCCGCCCTCGCTGGCCGGCGGACGCTACCCCAAGGGCATCCCCATCGTTTCCGAGCAGGACCTCCCGGGCCTGATCCGGGACCATGACGTGGACGAGGTGGTGTTTGCCTACAGCGACGTCTCCCACGAGTACGTCATGCACAAGGCGTCCTGGATCGCGAGCCTGGGATGTGACTTCACGCTCATGGGTCCGAAGGAGACCCAGCTTCGAAGCCGCGTTCCGATCGTCGCGGTGAACGCCGTCCGTACCGGCTCCGGCAAGAGCCAGACCACGCGCAAGGTGTGCGAGGTGCTGAAGGGGATGGGGAAGCGCGTCGTCGCCATCCGCCACCCGATGCCCTATGGAGATCTCTCGCGCCAGGGCGTGCAGCGCTTCGGGACCTACGCCGACCTGGACCGCCACAAGTGCACGATCGAGGAGCGGGAGGAATACGAGCCGCATCTGGATCGCGGCACCGTCGTCTACGCCGGGGTCGACTACGCGGAGATCCTGCGCGAGGCCGAGCGCGAGGCGGACGTCATCGTCTGGGACGGCGGCAACAACGACTTCTCCTTCATCAAGGCCGATCTCCAGATCGTCGTGGCGGATCCGCACCGCCCGGGGCACGAGCGCACGTATCACCCGGGCGAGACGAACGTGAGGATGGCGGACGTGGTGGTGATCAACAAGGAGACCACCACCGACTACGAGAACATCGAAGCGGTCCGCCGCTCGGTCCAGGAGCTGAATCCCCGCGCGGTCATCGTGGACGCGGCGTCCCCCATCAGCGTGGACCATCCGGAGTGGATCCGGGGCCGGCGCGCGCTCGTCATCGAGGACGGGCCCACCCTCACGCACGGCGAGATGAAGTACGGCGCGGGCGTCGTCGCCGCGCGCCGTCACGGCGCGAGCGAGATCGTGGATCCCCGGCCGTGGCTGGTCGGGGGCATGAAGGACGTCTTCAAGCAGTACCCGAACATCGGCGCGCTCCTCCCGGCGATGGGCTATTCCAAAGAGCAGATCCGGGACATGGAGAAGACCATCAACGCATGCCCGTGCGACGTCGTGATCGTCGCGACCCCGATCGACCTGCGAAAGCTCGTCACGATGAAGCGCCACGCGGTCCGCGTGGGCTACGAGCTGGAGGAGATCGGGCGGCCCAAGCTGGAGGACCTGATCCGCGAGTGCCTGGAGCGTCTCGAATCCTCGGGCGAGAAGCGGGGCCCGCGGAAAGCCAAGGCCGAGGGCCGGGCCGCGCTGGGGCGAGGCGGCCTGAAGAAGGCGGCGCGAAAGTCCGCGCGTGTGACCCGAGGAAAGCGTTGAACCTCCACGAATACCAATCGAAGGACCTGTTCCGCGCGGCGGGCATTCCCGTGCCTCCGGGCGAGGTGGCGTCGAGCGTGAGGGAGGCGGTCTCGGCCGCGGCGCGGTTTACCTACCCGGTCGTCGTGAAGGCGCAGGTGCTGATCGGCGGCCGCGGCAAGGCCGGCGGGGTCAAGGTGGTCCGGACCCCCGAGGAGCTGGAGCGGGAGGCCGGCCGCATCCTCGGGATGGACATCCGTGGCCTCAAGGTCGGCCGCGTGCTGATCACGCCCTCGGCGGACATCGACCGCGAGTACTACGCCGGGATGGTCCTGGATCGGAAGAACGAGACGCCGCTTCTCATGGTGAGCCCCGCGGGCGGGATCGACATCGAGGAGGTCGCGCGCGAAACCCCCGAGAAGATCCTGCGTCTTCCGATCGACCTGCGCGGCCTTCCGTCCTACCGGGCCCGCGCGGCCGCCCGCTTCCTGGACAAGAATCCCGCGATCCAGAAGCAGATCGTCCCGATCCTGACCCGACTCGCGCGCGTCTACCGCGACCAGGACGCCTCGCTCGCCGAGATCAATCCCCTGGTGGTCACCAAGCAGGGGGAGGTCCTGGCCCTCGACGCCAAGATCGTGATCGACGACAACGCCCTGGACCGCCATCCCGACCTGGCCTCGTGGCGCGACCTGTCGGCCGAGGACAAGGGCGAGGTGGAAGCCCGCGAGCGCGGGCTCTCCTACGTGAAGCTGGACGGGTCGATCGGCTGCGTCGTGAACGGGGCGGGTCTCGCCATGGCCACGATGGACCTGATCCAGTATCACGGCGGGAAGCCCGCCAACTTCCTGGACATCGGCGGCTCCTCCAATCCCGAGAAGGTGGAGTCCGCGATGAACATCCTGACGGGGGACGCGCGCGTGCGGGCCGTGCTCTTCAACATCTTCGGCGGAATCACGCGGTGCGACGACGTGGCGCGCGGTCTCCTGGCCGCCCTCGACCGGCTTCACGTCAGGATCCCGATCGTGATCCGGCTCACCGGGACGAACGAGAAGGAAGCGCGCGAGCTCCTCGGAGCGCGTGGCCTCATGGCGCTGAGCGACATGGACGAGGCGGTGCGCGCCGTCATCGCCCGCGCGGCGGAGGCGGCATGAGCGTCCTCATCGGGCGGAACACGCGCGTCGTGGTGCAGGGGATCACCGGCCGCGACGGCTCCTTCCACACGCGGGGCATGCTGGACTACGGCACCAAGGTCGTCGCGGGCGTCACGCCCGGGAAGGGAGGCGAGCGGGTCCATGCGGTCCCGGTCTTCGACTCGGTCGAGGAGGCCGTCTCGAAAACGGGGGCCAACTGCTCGGTCATCTACGTCCCCGCGGCCCTGGCGCAGGACGCCGTCTACGAGGCCGTGGATTCCAAGATCCCGCTCGTGGTCTGCATCAGCGAAGGGATCCCGGTGCGGGACATGGTGGAGGTCTCCGCGTATCTCAAGAGCCGTCCCACGAGGTTGGTCGGGCCGAATTGCCCCGGCCTCATCTCGCCCGGACAGAGCAAGGTCGGCATCATGCCCGGATCCATCGTGAAGCCGGGCAAGGTGGGCGTCGTGAGCCGCAGCGGCACGCTCACCTACGAGGTGGTCTGGCAGCTCACGCGCGCCGGCCTCGGCCAGTCGACCTGCATCGGGATCGGCGGAGATCCCATCGTCGGAACGCGCTTCGCGGACATGCTCGCCCTCTACGAGCAGGATCCCGGGACCGAGGCGATCGTCCTGATCGGGGAGATCGGCGGGAGCGACGAGGAAGACGCGGCCCTCCTCATCCGGCGATCCATCTCGAAGCCTGTGGTGGCCTTCGTGGCGGGACAGACCGCGCCCCCGGGGAAGCGCATGGGGCACGCGGGTGCCATCGTATCGGGAGGATCGGGAACCGCCCAGGAGAAGATGGCGCGCTTCCAGGACGCGGGCATCCCGGTGGCGAAGACGCCGTCGGAGATCCCGGGCCTGATCGCGGCGGCCCTCCGGGGCAAACGAAAATCCAAGCTCACCCTGCTCCGGTCGAAACGGACGGCGAAGCCGAAGCGGCGCGCCGTCCCGTCCCGCCGGAAGCCACGCACGACGACGAAACGCGCCGTTCGCGCCAAATCGGTCCGGCGCCGCGGCCGCTGAGGGAACCGCCACGTGACTGAAACGCTCTTCATGATCAAGCCCGACGCTGTTTCCGCCCGCAAGGTGGGGGCCATTCTCTCCGAGGTGGAGCGGGCCGGATTCGAGATCCTCGACATGCGTCTCGTCCGCCTGGCGCCGGGCGAGGCACGCCTCTTCTACGCCGTGCACGAGGGGAAGCCGTTCCTGGGCGAGCTGGTCCTATTCATGTCCTCGGGACCCGCGGTTCCCGTGCGGCTGAGGCGCGACGACGCCGTGCCGAGACTTCGCGAGCTGATCGGCGCGACCGACCCCAAGGAGGCCCGGCCGGGCACCATCCGGGCCCTCCACGCCGAGAGCAAGGGGAGGAACGCGGTCCACGCCTCCGACTCGCCCGAGTCGGCCCGGGCGGAGATCGAATTCTTCTTCGGAGACGGATCTTCCCGCCGGTAATCTAAAGTAGAGCCATGGAACTCAAACTCCACGAGATCGACGAGGGGCAGAGCCGTCTCCTGCTCGAGGTTCCGGCCGGGTCGGTCGGGATCGAGCCCCGGGACGCGGAGCTGGAAGGGCCTCTTCGCATTGGGCTTAGCCTGGACCGCCGCGGGGACGAGATCTGGGTGCGGGGGACCGTCCATACCATTGCGCTGCAACAGTGTAGCCGCTGTCTGATCGACTTCTCGCAGATTCTCGAGTTGGAGTTCGAGGTTTTCTGTGCTAAGTTGCCGTCTGCCCGCACGATGAGCCCCAAGGCCCTTGACGAAGAAGACGGGGGGGTCCATTTCCATGACGGCCACGTGCTCTCCATCGACAGCGAGATCCGGGAGGCCGTTCTGTTAGGCCTCCCCATGAGGCCGCTTTGCCGCGAGACGTGCGCGGGGCTCTGTCCGCGATGCGGCGAGGATCGAAATCTGGGGGCGTGCCGCTGTGTCGGCGCGGCCACGGGCTGAGCCGGGGGGATCGTATTCACACCCCGCGGCAGAAGACTCTAGCGAAGGGAATGAAAGACGATGGCCGTACCCAAGAGAAGACACTCGAGCACCCGCGGCAAGAAGCGCCGCACGAACTGGAAACTCGCGATGCCATCCCGGTCGCTCTGTCCCCACTGCAGCCAGCCGAAGCTTCCGCATCGGGTGTGCGGCCACTGCGGCTACTACGCGGGCGAAGAAGTGATCTCTCAGGAGGCCTCCAAGAGTTCGTAGGGGCGGCGGGCACGGGGCCAAGGTGAGCGAGCGAACCGGACGGCCGGTCATCGGTGTGGACGCCATGGGAGGCGACCTCGCCCCCGGTGTGGTCATCCAGGGGGCCATCGAAGCGACGCGCGAGTCCGCGGGCGCCTTCGAGGTCGTCCTCATCGGCGACGAGGGGCTGGTGCGCGAGGAAGCCGCCCGCCTCCACCTCGCTTCCTCCCTGCCCTCCGTGATCCATGCCTCCGAGCGCGTCGAGATGGGCGAGTCCGCGGTGACCTCGGTGCGGAAGAAGAAGGACTCCTCGATCAACATCGCCGCGCGGCTGGAGAAGGAACGCCGCACCGACGCCATGGTCTCGGCGGGGAACACCGGCGCGGTCGTGGCGGCCGCCCTCTTCGGGCTCGGCCGCATCGAGTCGGTGCAGCGTCCCGCCATCGCCACGGTGCTCCCGACCCCCCAGGGCAACGTCGTCATCCTGGACGTGGGCGCCACATCCGACTGCAAGCCCTACCACCTCCACCAATTCGCGATGATGGGGAGCATCTACGCGCGGCTGGTCCTGCACGTCGAGCGCCCGCGCGTGGGACTCCTGAACATCGGCGAGGAGGCGGAAAAGGGAAGCGAGCTCTATTACGAAGCGCACCAGCTCTTGAAGCAGAGCCCCGTCCATTTCGTCGGCAACGTCGAGGGGCGCGACATCATTCTCGGCACGGCCGACGTGGTGGTCTGCGACGGATTCGTGGGGAATGTGCTCCTCAAGTTCGCGGAGAGCGTGATCCCCAGCGTGGGCAACATGATCCGGGACGAGATCCGGGCGGACCCCCTGAGCATGCTGGCGGGTCTGCTCCTGAAGCCCGCCTTCCGCCGGCTGAAGCGCCGGATGGACTACGCGGAGGTGGGCGGCGCGCCGCTCCTGGGCGTGGACGGGAACTGCATCATCGCGCACGGGCGGAGCAACGCCCGCGCGATCAA
>Ga0137398_10000321_pt1 | contig 16234 bp, 12 predicted proteins | sample czorhiz216metaG_FD_106659 | JGI IMG/M metagenome (GOLD analysis project Ga0137398, IMG submission 106659) | Vadose zone soil microbial communities from Angelo Coast Range Reserve, California, USA - czorhiz2.16 metaG | ecosystem: Environmental > Terrestrial > Soil > Vadose zone | place: USA...
CACCTCCTGGGATTCGCCCTCGCGGCCCTCGCGCTTCAATCGCTGGGGCAATCCTTCACGTGGCAGCACGTCGCCGCGGTTCTCGTCATCCTCGCGTATCCGATCTTCGACGCCACGTTCGTAGTCTGGGACCGCGTTTCAGGTAGGAGACCCTTCTACGTAGGGAGTATCGACCACACGACACATCGCCTCGGAACGCTGTTCGGCAAGTGGGGAGCGATCGGAATCGTGACCCTCGCGGCAGCCATCAATGCCTGCTTGGGGGTCTGGATCTGGGGTCGCTCGGATCCGTTGTCAATCGTCTGCGTTTTATGCGTTTCTGTGCTTGCGTACGCCCTTTTCGGCACCCTGCTGAGACACATCAGTCCCACCTCCTAGTTCGTCACTTGACAAATCACTTTTACACTTGTATTCTGGCTGGGCGCAAGGAGAGGCGCGACCTTGCCCTGGCCGGTCCAAAACTAAGGGTGGGTGGTACCATGACGCAGCGACCAGATCCGTCTCAGCCGAGGGATCCCAGCGCGTCCGAAATGCCCGAGATCGACCCGCTTGAGAGGCTCAGCAGGGGCTTGACGCAGTGGGAACGTGAACTTCTTCAAGAACCACGATCACCGTCCCGGTCTCGTGCGGCATCCGACCTGGACCGCATCACGCACATCCTCCAAGCAGCGCGCTCGATCACCGGCACCCTCGACATCAACGAGCTCTTGGTCCGGGTCGTCGACGCTGTGATCCAGGTCGCGGACGCGGATCGCGGATTCCTGATGTTGATGCGCGAGGATGGGAAGCTCCATTTCGAGGTCGCGCGCAACAAGGACGAGTCCACGCTCCCCTCGGACGAATTCCAGATTTCCTGGGGAATCGCCGAAGAGGCCGCGCACCGCCGCGAAACCGTGTGGGTGCCCGACGCGGTGGGCTCCTCGCTCTTCCAGGACCGGAAGAGCGTTCGTGAGCTCTCGCTCCGCACCGTGGTGGCCCTCCCCATTCTGAGCAGCGGGCGGGTGCTCGGCGTCCTCTACATCGATTCCCATTCCATCACCCATGAATTCACGCCCGACAGCATCACGCTGCTCGAGGGTTTCGGGGCGCTCTGCTCCGTGGCGCTCGAGAACGCGCGGATGCACGAGACGCTGAAGGATTCGAAGAGCCGCCTCGAGATCGAGAACCAGAACCTCCGGCGCGCGCTCAAGGAGGACTTCCGCTACGGGCTCCTCGTCGGACGAAGCCCCAAGATGCTCCGGGTCATCGAGCTCCTGGAAAAGGTGATCCCGACGCAGGTCTCCGTCCTGATTCAGGGAGAGACGGGGACGGGGAAAGAGCTGATCGCCCGGGCGATCCACATGAACGGGCCGCGCCGCGACAAGAACTTCGTCGCGGTGAACTGCGGCGCGCTCCCCGAGAACCTCCTCGAGAGCGAGCTCTTCGGGTACAAGAAAGGCGCCTTCACCGGCGCGTCGGAGGACCGGATCGGTCTCTTCGAGGCGGCGGACGGGGGCACCATCTTCCTCGACGAGCTGGGGGAGATGCCGGCGTCACTACAAGTAAAGCTCCTGCGCGTGCTGCAAGACAACCACATCCGGCGGGTGGGCGACACCATCTCGCGCAAGGTGGACGTGCGTCTGGTCGCCGCGACGAACCGTGATCTCAAGGGCGAGGTCGAGGGCGGGAGGTTCCGCCAGGATCTCTTCTTCCGCATCAACGTCGTTCCGATCGAAGTGCCGCCCCTTCGGGAGCGCGGCGAAGACGTGCTCCTCCTGGCCCAGCACTTCCTGGACCAGTTCGCCAAGCAGCAGACGCGGAAGCTCCGCGGCCTCACCGCCGAGGCGCGCGAGCTCCTGCTGCGGCACCCGTGGCCCGGGAACGTCCGGGAGCTGGAGAACGCCATGGCGCGCGCCGTCGCGCTCGCCGACGAGGGCGCGGCCCTCGAGCCCTCGCTCTTCGGGCTGGGCGCTCCGGTCACGCGGCGGTGGGACGGGCAGCACACCCTTCGCGAGACCCTGGACGCCGTGGAAGCGGACACCATCCGCGAGGCGCTCCGCCAGTGCGACCAGAACGTGTCGAAAGCGGCGCGCGCGCTGGGGGTGAGCCGCCAGCACCTTCACAATCGGATGAACTCGCACGGCATTCGCCGCTCGCGGGTCATGAACGAGCCGGCCGGGTAAGCGGCCTTCGCATCGGTGACCGACCTGGTCGAGCGCCGCCTCGCGTCGCTCCGCGCGATCCTCATGCAGAGCGACGCGGAGATCCGCGCGCAATACCCCGAGTATTTCCTCACGTACTACACCTATCTCCGGATCATCCGGAATCCCGCCCGCATCCAGCATCTCTTCCAGAAGGCGCACGACATGTATCGCTACCTCGAGGCCGATGGGAAGGACGTGCTGGACCTGGGCGCGGGATTCGGCCTGGAGGCGCTGCTCGTCGCGATCTACGGCGCGCGCCGGGTGGTGGCGACCGAGATCGACCACGACATGGTCGAGGTGGGGCGCTACCTCTCCGAGCGGATGAATCCGCCGATGACGAACTTCGAGTCGAAGTACGGGGACGGGATCGCCATGCAGTTTTCCTCCGGGAGCTTCGACGGGGTCATGGCGAATTGCGTGATCTCCCACGTCCGCGATCTGGAGGGGTTCCTGACCGAGGCCAACCGGCTCTTGAAGCCCGGCGGCATCTTCTTCCTGAGCGATGAGAACAACTCCCTCTACCTCCCGGCCCGCGGCCGGCGCCGCCGCGGGTGGCGCTCGATGGAGGCCGAGCCGGACGGCCCCTTCTTCGCCGCCCGCCTCGCCTACATCGGCGAGCACTTCCCGCAGATCGCCGGAAACGAGCTCCTCGATTCGGCGCGAATCACCCGCGGGCTCATCGGAAAGGACATCCTGGAGGCCGTCCGGGAGCACCGGGAGAGCCGGCGTGTCCCCCCGGAGCCGCCGTTCCTCTACCGCCATCCCCTCGACGGCCAGTATCCCGAGCGGGAGCTGAACCCCTGGTGGATGATGCGCAAGTTCCGGGACGCCGGGCTTGCGCCGGAGCTTCTCCCGGCCTTCTTTTCCCGGGGGATCGAGCGAAATCCCCGGCAGTGGGTGAAGGACGTGCTGCGCCTTCTCACCTCGGCCTGGCCCGCTCTTTCGGTCTATGTCTGGCCCATCATGAGGCTCCGGGGCCGAAAACCCGTGTTGACACCCTCCGCCGCGGCCTCTTAGTCTCGCGCGGTGCGAACCGGCGGTCTGAGCCGCGCGCAAGCGCGCCCAACGCTCGTCGCAGCGCCGCTCCTCGCGTTGCTCCTGCAGCTTCTTGCCCGGCCCGCTAGCGCCGCGGCCCCGGAGACAACGCCGCCCCCCTCGGCCGAGCTTCCCGCCCCGACGAGTTTCGCAGCGATCGATCGTCCCAGCGATGGAGGGGGCGCCGTCCTCCTCACGTGGAAGGATCCGCCGGGGCTCCCGGCCGACGCCGCGATCCAGATCCGGCGCGCCGTGCCGCCCGCCTACGAGTGGGCCGACATCGCGACGGTGAAGCCGGGCGTCCAGCGCTACGAGGAGACGACGGCCAAGGACGGCGTGGTGTACCGCTACGAGATCCGCGCGACCGCCGCGACGCTCGCGGGGCCCCCGGTCGTGAGCGATCCCGTCGCCTCCCGCGACAACTGGTTCGCCGCGAACAGGACCAACTCCTTCATCGCCACGGCCCTCTTCCTCGCGATCCTCCTCGTCTCGATCGCCATGGCAAAATCGGGGAAGAATATCTTCATCCGGCGCATCGCGGGGCTGAACGCCATCGACGAGGCGATCGGGCGCGCCACCGAGGTCGGTAAGAAGGTGCTCTACATTCCCGGGATCCAGAGCATGGACGAGATCCAGACCATCGCCTCGATCTCGATTCTGAGCCACGTGGCGCGCGTGACCGCGCGGTACGGGGCCGACCTGGACGTGCCGAACAAGGACCCGCTCACGTTCGTTTCCGCGCGCGAGGTCGTGCGCTCCGCCTACCTCGCGGAGGGCCGGCCCGATCTCTACCGCGAGGAAATGGTGAACTACGTCACCTACGACCAGTTCGCCTACACCGCGGCGGTATCCGCGCGGATGACTCGCGAGAAACCCGCCGCGATCTTCCTCATCGGCTACTTCTTCGCCGAGTCGCTCATCCTGGCCGAGACGGGGCAATCCACCGGGGCCATCCAGATCGCGGGCCAGGCGGATCCGACCCAGCTTCCGTTCTTCGTGGCCACCTGCGACTACACGTTGATCGGCGAGGAGCTCTATGCGGCGAGCGCCTATCTCACGCGCGAGCCCATTCTGCTGGGCTCGATGCGCGCCCAGGACATCGCCAAGGCGATCGTGATCCTGCTCGGGATCCTGGGAATCATCCTGACCAGCTTCGGCCTCGTCTCGTACCCGAACCTCTTCAAGACGCAATGAACTTCGAGTTCGGACGCGTCGCGCTCGTCGTGCTCTTCGCGGTCCTGCCGGTCGTGGGGATCGCGCTCGGCTTCTTCGCTCCGGCGCTTCGCGCGCGCGGGCCGCTCTTCGTGGCCTTCTTCGCGGGCATCATCCCCATCCTCTCGCTCTACATTCCGAAACGTTTCCTTTCGGGTGAGGCGGGGATGCGGCCGAGGCTCGATCAGTGGCTCATCATCGTGGCCGGGTTCGCGCTGCTGCTGGGAATCGTGAACGTGATCCAGAACGGAACGCGCAAGGTCGCCCGGCGCGAGAAGGGATGGCCCTACTCGGTCGTGCTCCTGACGGGGCTCTTCATCACCGGAGGGCTGGGCATCTGGGGCGCGATCTCGGGGCAGGGAATCACCAGCCTGCCGAACGGTTCCGGAACCCCGTTCAAGTGGATCGCCGATAATTTCTTCCTGCCGCTCCAGGCCACGATCTTCGCCCTCCTGGCCTTTTTCATGGCCTCCGCGGCGTTTCGCGCATTTCGCGCGCGCAATACCGAGGCGACCATTCTCCTGGTCGCCGGAATTCTCGTGATGTCGGGCCGGGTTCCGCTGCTGGAATTCCTGGCGGCTCCGTTCCCGCCGCTCCAGCCCGCCGCCGCGGGCGCGAGCCAGGCCCTGGGGAAGCTCACCGAGTGGATCATGCAGACCCCGAACGGCGCGGCCCAGTCGGGCATCATCATCGGCGCGGCGCTCGGCGCCGCCTCGATGGCCATCCGCCTGATCCTGGGCATCGAGAAGGGCTATCTCGGTCTCGGAGGTGGGGAGTAGCATGGCGGGATTCGTCGACAAGCTTCTGAACATCGACCGCCGCTGGCTCTTCCTGCTCGTCTTCATCGGCGTGGCCCTGCCGATCGTCATGCCGATCGGCCTGCCGGTGACCACGACCGCCTCGACGCGCGACGCGTTCGAATTCATCGAGGGGCTCAAGCCCGGCGATGCCGTTCTCATCTCCTTCGATTACGGCGCCTCCTCGGGCCCGGAAAACGATCCCATGGCCGAAGGGATCATGCGCCAGTGCTTCCTGAAGCGGCTGCGCGTGGTGATCTGCGCGCTCTATCCGCTCGGAGGTCTCCAGCTCGCGAACAATTCCCTCGCCAAGGTCACCGCCGAATTCCCCGATCTCAAGTACGGGGAGGACTACGTGAACCTGGGCTTCAAGGACGGGGCCCAGGCGGTCATGAAGCGGATGGGGGACGACATCGTGGGCGCCTTCCCGACCGACGTCCGCGGGACGCCTCTCGCGCGGATTCCCATGATGAAGGGCGTGAGAAGCCTCCGGCAGGTGAGTGTGGTCGTCACGGTGACCACCGGGATCATCGGCGAGTACTGGATCACGCAGGCTCATCCGCAGAGCGGTGTGCCGGTCATCGTGGGGCCCACGGCCGTGGGGGCGCCGAAGTACTACGCCTACCTGAACGCGGGGCAGGCGGTGGGGATGTTGAGCGGGATGAAGGGGGCCGCGGAATACGAGAAGCTCCTCGCGGCCAAGTATCCTCCGCTGGAGCGATTCTACAAGAGCACGCACGCGTTCACGGCCACCAAGGGGATGGATGCCCAGACCGTGATCCACTTCGTCATCATCCTGTTCATCATCATGGGGAACGTGGCCACGCTGAGCCAGCGCGCGGCGCGCCGGAAGGCGGAGGCCCGATGACGCCGCACGTCGACCTCGGAACCTGGATCGCGGCGCTTCTCACGCTGTTCGCGCTTTCGTTCCTCTACAAGGACAACCCTCTGTTCCGGTTCACGGAGAGCCTGTTCGCAGGGGTCTCGCTGGGCTACTACGTCGGCACGACGCTGAATCAGACGCTGATGCCGAATCTCATCAACCCCCTGATCCATGACTTCAACCAGAGCTGGGATCTCCTCGTGCCGGGGCTCCTGGGCGTCATCCTCTACATGCGCTACCTGCCGAAGGCGGGGTGGGTCTCGCGCTACGCGCTCGCCATCTACGTGGCCTATTACATCGGCCTGGATTTCACACGCCGCCTTCACGGCGAGGTGCTCCCGCAGCTCGCCCGGGCGATCGTTCCGCTCTCGCATTTCGACGCGCACACGATCTTCTACTCCCTGGTCTTCGCCGCGGGCGTGTTCAGCGTCCTGATCTACTTCTTCTTCTCCAAGGAGCAGGACGTGGTCACCCGGCGCGTGGCCCGGGTGGGGATCTACTTCCTCATGGTGTCCTTCGGGGCCGCGTTCGGCTTCACGGTCATGGGCCGCGTCGCGCTCCTGATCGGCCGCATGAACTTCCTCATCCTCAACTGGATTTACCCCCTCTTCGGAATCAGGTAAGATTACGGAGTAGGGCAACTCCCCCCGCGCGTCGCCCGATACGGCGAACCATGCTCCCCGCGGAGGGTTTTCATTGATGCGTCCCATCCTGGTTGTCGGAGCCACCGGGCTCCTGGGCAGTGAGATCTGCCGCATCCTTTGCGGCTCCCGGCACACCGTGCGGGGCCTCGTCCGTCCCGGATCCCCCCGGATCGAAACGCTGCGCCGGCTCGGCGTCGAGCTCGTCGTGGCCGACTTGAACGACCGTCGCTCCATGGAGGCGGCCCTGCGCGGCGTCACGACCGTGCTCTCGACCGCGACCGGCGCCGCACGGCGGCTCCCTGGCGACACCCTGAGGAGCGTGGATCGCGACGGGCAGCGCGCGCTGGTGGATGCGGCGAGGCGCGGCGGCGTCCGGCGCTACGTCTTCACCTCCGTCAGCCCCAATCTCCCGCGCACGACCCCGCTCGTCCGCTACAAGAGGGAAACCGAGGCCGCGGTCCGCGGAAGCGGCATGGCGTGGGTCATCGTCCAGCCCTCGGCGTTCTTGGAATCCTGGCTCAGCCCGAGCGCGGGCATCGACGTCAAGTCCGGTCGCGCCCTGCTGGTGGGATCGGGCGAGGCGCCCGTGAGCTCTGTCTCGGTCCGCGATGTGGCGAGCGTGATCGCGGGAATCGTGGGGGATGAGTCCGGCGTGTCCCGGACCTGCGTTCCCGTGGGTGGTCCCGACGCGGTCACGCCGCTCGAGGCGATCCGGATCCTCGAGGAAGAGGCCGGACGGCGCTTCAACGTCCTTCGCGCGCCCACGACGCTCGCCCGGGCCCTTGGCTTTCTCACGCGCCCGTTCGACCCGGTGCTCTCCTCGGCGCTCGGCCTGTCGGCTCACAGGGCCGTCGCGGGGGATGTCGTGCGATCTTCGGAGATCGTGGGCCGGCTGGTCGAACAGCCGGTGACGGTTCGGGACCACGCGCGCTGGGCGGCCCGGGTCGCGCTCACGGAGCGCGTTCGTCTGCTGCTGCGGGGTTCGGGGGTGCGGCGGCTGAGCTAGGGTTTCTTGCTCACCGCGGCCGAGGCCTCGAAGTTCACCATCGGGACCGTGTTCTTGTTGCCGGCGGGATATTCCACCGTGACGATGTCGCGCAGCGCGGCGATGCGCTGGGTCAGGCCCGCGACCGTCTCGGTGGCGGCGCGGATGCGCGCGACCTTGTCGCGCGCGTCGGCGGGAAGCCCGGGGTGGACGTGCAGGAGCTGCGCGTTCCCCTGAATGACTTGGAGCGGGTTGTTGATCTCGTGGTTCAGGGCGACCGCCATCGCGGAGACCGCCTTCATCCGCTCGATCCGGAGTCTCTCGTCGCTCGCTTGATGGAGCGCGATCGCGTTCCGCACCTTGAGCGGGATCTGGAATCGGATGTCGCACTCCGAGAGAGGCTTCGTGAAGTAATCGATGGCCCCCAGCTCGAGGCTCCGCTGGATGTCGTCCTGCGCCGTCGAGGCGCTCGCCACGATGAACGGGATCCGCGCCTGCGTCTCGTTCTTCCGCATGGCGAGGATCACGTCGAAGCCGTTCTGATGCGGCATCATGAGGTCGAGGAGGAGGAGGTCCACCTTCTGGGCCTCCATGATCTCGAGCGCCTGCTGGCCGCTCTCGGCCTCGAGGAACGTGTAGTCCCCCTGGCGCAGCACCATGCGCAAGAGCTTCCGGCTATGCGCCTCGTCGTCAACGATGAGCAGGTGGAACGGCATGGCTCCCCTTGGCGATCAGCAGCTCGATCTGGTGCAACAGCTCATCGGCGCTCACGATCGGCTTCGAGATGTAGCCGTCGGCGCCGCTCTCCTTGAGAAATTTTTCCTTCGAGCCCTTCATCGCGTGGGCCGTCGCCAGAAGCACCGGGACACCCCGCGTGGCGGGATCGGCCTTCAGGCGGCGCGTGATTTCCAGGCCGTCCACCGACTTGCCGTCCAGCCTGCTGTTGGACAGCGATACGTCCATGATCACGAGATCCACCGTTCCCGCCTTGATCTGGTCGATCAGGTGGGCCGGGTCCTCGGTGATCTCGATCGCGTAGTTGCCCTTCCGCGTCAAGACGAGCTGGAAGAGCTTCGCGTTCATGGGGTCGTCTTCGACGATCATGATTCGTTGAGGCATGCCTTCCTCGCTGTGTTGGACTCCGACGCTACGGCGGCCGCCGGGAAGGCGAGCGTGACGCTGGTTCCATGCCCCACGCCGTCGCTCTCCATCGAGATTCGCCCGCCCATTCGCTGCACCAGCGACTTCGTGATCACGAGGCCGAGCCCGGCTCCCTGGTGGCGGCGCTTGTAGGACCCGTCCACCTGCGAAAACTTCACGAAGAGCCGCGCCTGGTCGCTCTTCGCGATGCCGATTCCGGTGTCGCGCACCACGATGTGGACTTCGGCCGGGGTCTCCTGCCGGCTCGCCTCGACGCACACTTCCCCTTTATCGGTAAACTTGATCGCGTTCCCAAGCAGGTTCAGGAGGATCTGCCGGAGCCGTGCCGGATCGAGCTGCATCTCCAGGGGCTGGGAGGGCACCACCACCGAGAGCTGCACCCCCTTCCGCGCCGCCATGGGCCGCAGGCTCTCCGCGGCCGCGTGGAGGGTGGGCGCCGCATCTCCAGTCTCCATAGCCACTTCCAGCTTTCCGGCCTCCACCTTGGCCAGATCCAGGATGTCGTTGATCACGATCAGCAAGTGTTCAGCGCTCTCCCGGATCGAATTGGCGAAGGCGCGCCGCTCCTCGACGGATTCGGCGACGCCCTGCTCGAGCAGGGTGGCGAAGCCGATGACGGCGTTGAGCGGGGTGCGAAGCTCGTGGCTGGTGTTGGCGAGGAACTCGTTCTTCATTCGATTCCCCTCGGCCAGCTTCTCGTTCGCGTGCTGGAGCTGTTCCACGATCAGCTCGAGCTGCTCGCTCCGGCTCCGGATCTCCTCCTCGCGCTCCCGCCGCTCGCTGATGTCGCGGCCGACCAGCACCCAGGCGTTCCCATTCCCCTCGCGATCGATGGCCTTGGAGACCGCCACCTCGGCGGGGAAGGCGGCCCCCTCGGTCGTGCAGCACCGGAGCTCTCCGGAGAAGGCGCCCTCCTGGCGCAGGAGCCTCAAGAGGGGCAGGGATGAGGCCTCGTCCGAGAAGAGGAACAGGGAGTCGATGCCGCGCCCGCGAAGCTCGTCGGCCGGGTCCCCGAGCGCGCGCCGCGCGGCGGGATTCGCGTAGGTGACGAGCCCGTTCAGATCGAATCCGATCAGCATCTCGTCCGTGCTGCGCATGTACGAGGCCAGGAGCTGGTCGCGCGATTCGAGCTGGATGCGCTTCAGCCCCTGCGTGAGCTGCGCCGCGAGCCAGCGGATCAGGGTCACGTCGTTCGCCCCGAACCCGCGCGAGGACGAGGCGAAGCACTGGAGCACGCCGGTCGGCTCGCCCTGCTCGAGGAGCGGGACCGAGCAGACGCCGGGGCCCGAAGCCTCGGGATCCAGCTCCACGGGCGCGCCGTCCGCGAAGCCGCGTGTGGCGGCGAGCGCGAAGGGCAGGCGGTCCCGGTCCTTTCGGAAGAGGGCCCACTGGGAGAACCCCGTCGCCTCGGCCATGGTGTCGAGGGCGTTTCGGATCAGGTCGGACTCGCCGCCCGAGCGGGTCATCACCTCGGCCAGGCGATGGATGCTCAGCCGCGCGTGGATGTTCCGGTTCCGATCCAGCTCCAGCCGGCGCTTCTGGTAGCGGTCAAAGCCCATGTATCCGATGCCCAGGAAAAGGATGAGATAGGCGATCGAGGCCTCGAGGCGAAACCGCCGCTCGGAGAGGAGCGCCGAGTCGGCTCCCACTTCCGCCGCGACGACCGCCACCGTGCGGCCCCGGCGGTCGCGGATGGGCGCGTAGCCTCCGATCCAGCCGCCGTGACTGTCGGCGATGGGGGCGAGGTCGGCGGTGGGACCCGTCCGGGCTTCCTCGATCTGGGCGTGGGAGGAGATGTCGTACCGATCGCCGAACCGGAGGCGCTGCCCGGAATCGGTCAAGGCGTCGAGCGCGAAGCGCCACGTCCTGGGGGTCTTCCCGGGGAGGAGGGCGTACAGGCGTTTCAGATCTGGGTTCGCCTGGCGCGCCGCGATGAGCGAAGAGCGGAGCCCGAGGTAGGCCGGGCTTCGCTCATCGGCGCGATCTCCGAGCGCCTGGATCCCGTCGGCGGGGATCCCGGACGCGATCGTGGCCGCCAGGGCCGCGACCTTGACGCGACCCTCTTGATGCAGCCGCTCGCAATGGTAGGCCGTGTAGGCCCAGACCAGAGCCCCCATGAGCGCCGCGGCCAGCGCGGTGGCCCATGTGTAATGCGCGCGGATTGTCCGGATCTCGGGCAAAGGTCCCTCCTTCTTCCCAGCTATCGGACGAAACGGCAAGGAACTGCAGGGAAAAGGGTGGGTTCAATGAGGGGCACCTCTTTCCTAGCGCCCGCCACCACAAGGGACTATGATTCCGCTCCGTGCGTCTTAGACAAATCCTGCCCCTCGTGCTCGCTGCTCTGAGCGTCTCTCCCCTTGTGGGTTGCTCGCGGAAAGCCGAGCAGCTCGTGGGCGCCGGCCGGCTCATCCGCGGCCCCGGCGGGCTCGGCACGACCGTGCGGGTGGCCACCATTCCGGACCGGGACACCTACGTCGAGGCGGGCACCGCGGATCTCGACAGCCTGCTCCTCGTGGGGACGAGCGGGACGTTCGAGGCGCGCACGTTCTTGAAAGTGGCGGCGTGGACGCTTCCCGACACCACGCTTCCCGGCTTCACGCCGCAAACCGTCTTTCTCGAGCTTCCGCGGAACCTGACCCTCGGTTTCGATTCCACGACCATGAATCTCTCTCTGGCGTCTTCTCCATGGGACAGCACGAGCGTTGTCTGGCCCGGCCCCTCGGCGGGCGCCCATCTGGGAACCGGCGGCGACAATCGTGTGACCGCCGTCTTCACGCTTCCGCTCGATCCGGGATCCTTCCCTCAGGTGGTGCAGTGGGCGCACACCCCCACGAGCATCCCGGGCTTTACGCTTCAGGCTCCGCTGGGGCGGCCCCTCGCCGCATACGTCGCGGGAGCCCTGAGATTTCGGGTCGGCTACACGCACACGGTATCGGGCGCTCCCGTGGCGGACACCGTCAGCACGCGGGTCACGGAAGACCTCTACCTCCACTCACCGCTCTCCCCAGCGCCGAGCGGGACCGACACGTCCCTCGTCCTGGGAGGTCTCTTCAAGACGGAGGTGGCGGTTCACTTCCCGGTGGACTCGTTACCGTCCGGGGTCTCGGTGGACGAGGCAACGCTGGTGTTGAACCTGCTCCCCTCGAGCCCGGCGCCCGACGCGGCGGACGCTCTGGCACGCGTCGACGTGCGCGCGATCGGGAGCGGATGGAGCGAGGGCGTCACGGAGCAGTCCGACCTCGCGGCGGATGCCACGACGCTCACATCGGGCACCCTGACGGCGCTCTACTCCACGTCGACCCGCTCGATCGTGATCCGCCTTCCGGGCGCCCTGATGCGCCAATGGGTCGCGACGCCCTCCACCAACGGAGGCGTGCTGGTCCGGCTGTTCAATCGGAGGAACCTGACCAAGCAGTTCCTCATCGGGTCCCGCGAGTCCTCACGGCCGCCCGAGGTCCACATCAGCTACACCCAGCTCCCGCCGGGGCGCTTCTGATGCGCGGACTCCTGGTCCGAGTCTTAGGGGCGCTGGCGCTCGCGGTCCTCTTCGCGGGTCCGTCCCCCGCGCGCGCCAACTCGATCCTCTCGATCGGAGGGTTGGGCGAGCCCCAGCTCGAGGAGGCCGCCCGTCTGCGCGCCCTCGGGGGCGCGGGGGTCGCCGAGCACGGGCCCCGCGACATCTCGCTCGTCAACCCGGCGTCGCTCGCGGACGTCGACCGGATCTTGCTTCAGATGACCCTCGTTCCCGCCATGCGCCACGTCACCTCGACCGACGCGACCGAGAACGTGCACGAGACCACCTTTCCCTCCGCGCGCGGCGTCATCGCCCTGCCGGGCGGGATCGTGCTGGGAGGAAGCTACGTCGCCGGCACCAATTCCCAGTTCACGGTGCTGCGCCACGAGAACGAGGGCTCGCCCTCCACGGTCAAGGTGGACGGAAGCGGTGGGATCAACTTCCTGCGCGTGAGCCTCGCCCGGAGGATCCTGCCCTCGCTTCGGATCGGCGCCGACTGGGAAGTGATCGCGGGCAGCTTCCGCGAGAACTGGCAGCGCACGTTCACCGACTCCGGTCTCGCGGTGGCCCGCGACACGCTCGAGGTCAGGTATCCGAGGAAGGGCCGCTTCCGCTTCGGCGCCCAGCTCGTGAGGGGGGCCTGGGCCCTGGGCGGCGTGTACGAGACCTCGCAGGGCCTCCCCGTCGAGCAGAGGCGCTCGACCGCGGGCGCCGTGGACTTTCTCACCGGGCAGAGACTCACCATCCCGACGGGATTCGCGGTGGGGTTCACCGCCCCCGTGACCCAGCGCTTCCGCGCCGTGGGGCAGTACCGGCGGGCCAACTGGAGCCGCGCCTCGCTCCAGAGCGATCTCGTGGATTTCCGCGCGCTCCAGCGTTTCTCGTTCGGGATCGAGCGGGCGCGCGGGGGGGCCGAGGAGAGCTCCTTCTGGCGGCGGATCCCGATCCGCATCGGAGCCTATGTGCTCCAGTGGCCGGACCTCCTTCCGCGCGCGGGCGCCGTGGATCTGAGCGGGGGATCCGTCGCGGTGAACGAGCGCGCGATCACCCTGGGCGCGGGCCTCATGACCAAGGACCAGGGGGGCGGACTGGATCTCTCTCTCGAGCTGGGAACCCGGGGCGACAAGAGCGACCTCGGCGTGAGCGAGAAGTTCGCGAGGCTCGGAATCTCCTTCCTGGTGAGCGACGAAACCTGGAAGGGGTCCTTCCACCGATAGGGGGGCCATGCTCCTCGCGGTCTATTCATTCGTGTGGCTGGTGTTCGCCGCCTACGGCGTCCACCGCATCCACCTGATCCGGCTGTTTCGACGGAGCGCGCGCCACGTTCCGCCCCCCGCCGAGCCCGCCGCATGGCCCACCGTCACGGTCCAGCTGCCGATCTACAACGAGCGCTACGTCGTGAGCCGCCTGATCGAGGCGGCGGCCGCGATCGATTACCCGCGCGACCGCCTCGAGATCCAGGTCCTGGACGACTCCACCGACGAGACCCGCGAGATCGCGGCGAGAACGGTCGTCCGGATCCGGGCCCGGGGGATCGACGTGGTCCACCTCACGCGCGAGACGCGCGACGGGTTCAAGGCGGGCGCGCTCCAGCACGGGCTCGGGCTGGCGAAAGGGGACCTTCTCGCGATCTTCGACGCGGATTTCGTCCCGCCGCCCTCGATCTTGCGCTCGCTGGTCCCTTACTTCGGCGATCCACGCGTCGGCGTGGCCCAGTCGAGGTGGCAGCACTTGAACCAGGACTACTCCCTGCTCGCGCAGGCGCAGGCGATCTCCCTGGACAGTCATTTCGTGATCGAGCACGCGGCGCGCATGAACGCGCGGTGCTTCCTCAATTTCAACGGGACGGCGGGGGTTCTCCGCAAAGCCTGCGTCGAGGACGCCGGGGGCTGGCAATCGGACACGCTCACCGAGGATCTCGACCTGAGCTACCGCGCGCAGCTCCGGGGGTGGCGCTTCGTATTCGCGCCGCACGTGCTCTGCCCCTCCGAGCTTCCCGTGGAGATGAACGCGTTCAAGGCGCAGCAGCACCGGTGGGTGAAGGGATCGATCCAGGTCGCCCGGAAGCTCCTGCCGGCCATCTGGCGCTCCCCGGCGTCCCTGGCGGTCAAGGTGGAGGCCTCCTTCCACCTCACGTACAACCTGGCCTACGTGTTCCTGCTCCTGCTCTCCATGATCGTGTATCCCGTGGCGCTCGCCCGGAACGGGAGCGCGGGCGCCGCCTACGCGATCGCGGACACCATCCTCTTCCTGATCGCGACGGGATCCGTGGTCTTCTACTTCGCCTACGCCCAGCGGGAGACGAGACGCGATTGGAAAGCCCAGCTCCGGTATCTACCGTTCGTGATGTCGCTGGGGATGGGGCTCTCGGTCACGAACACGCGGGCCGTGATCGAGGCGCTGGTGGGGCACCGGAGCACCTTCCACCGGACGCCCAAGTTCCGGATCGAGCGACGCGGCGATTCCTGGCGCGGGAAACGCTACCACGCTCCCCTCCGGGGTTGGGCGCTCCTCGAGATCGGGCTGGGTCTCTACTTCGCGTGGACGATGTTCACCCTGGCCCGCGCGAGGATGTACGCGCCGCTCCCCTTCTTCGTTCTGTACCTCTTCGGGTTCCTCTACGTGGGCGTGCTGTCGCTCGCCCACGCCCGCGCGCGATCCTGAGAAGCGGCGGCCAGGGTCGCCGCCCACGCCGCGAAGAGCCCCCCGTATTCCACCCAGAGAATCCATCCGGGAAGGTCCCACACGCCCGTGGCGTGGTAGGCGGGAAGCGGGAGATAGGAGAGCGCGATCAGACCCGAGAACGAGATCATGCCCCAGTCCGGGTGCAGCGGCAGCAGAGCCACGACCGGAACCACGTACCAGGGAAACACGGTCGGGCTCAGGAGCAGGAACGAGGTGAGGCACGCGAACGCCGCTCCGGTCGCCGTGCGCGCCCGCCACGCGATCAGGAGCATCGCGACCAGCCCCCCGCCCGCGAGAATCCTCCGAATGGTGATCTCGGAGGTCAGGAGCTTCCGGAGCAGGTGATAGGCGGCGCTGTTGAATTCCCAGTGCCGGGCGTAGATGCGGAGTCCCGTGGTGAGGGCGCCTCCGGCCGGGAGAAAGGGCGCATAGAGGATCGCGGAAGTCAGGAGCGCCACGGCCAGGAGGATCCACGCGCGCCGGCGGAGGAGCCATGGGATCAGGAGCCCGGGAATGAATTTCGTGAGCACCGCCAGCGCGAACAGGATCCCGGCGCGCACGTGCCGCCTTCGTTCGTAGAGGAGGAGCGAGGGCACCAGGAAGGCGGCCGCCGCCAGATCCACGTGCCCGCTTCCAAAGCTTTCGACCAGCACGAGGGGATTCCAGTAGTAGAGTAGAAGACGCTCCTCCGGCAACCCACGGTCCCGGAGGAACCGAAGCAGGGCCAGGACCAGCAGCGTTTCCAGGGCGAGCAGGATCCCTTTCCACGCCAGGGGTGACTCCGAGATCGACGCGGCCGCGGCGAAGAGGGCCTGCGCCGCCGGAGGGTAGATCGTGGGCACCTCGGGGTGGTTCAAGCGCGGAATCAGGCCGTTCTGGAAGCGCGCGAGCGCGGGGTCGGACGGGGCGCGCGGGTAAGGGTTCACGCCGTGCGCCACCAGACGTCCGTCCCAGAGGTAGCGGTAGACGTCCTCCGAGAGGGTGGGCGCGCTCGGGAGGAGCACGGCGCGCGCGAGCAGACCAGCGGCGAGCACGATCGGAAGCGCGGAGGGGCCCGGCGTTCCCGGCACCCGGCGCAGGACCCACCACGCCGCGGCCATGTAGGCCGCCTGCGCCGCGCCCCAGAGGAGAAGCA
>Ga0137398_10000323_pt1 | contig 16209 bp, 14 predicted proteins | sample czorhiz216metaG_FD_106659 | JGI IMG/M metagenome (GOLD analysis project Ga0137398, IMG submission 106659) | Vadose zone soil microbial communities from Angelo Coast Range Reserve, California, USA - czorhiz2.16 metaG | ecosystem: Environmental > Terrestrial > Soil > Vadose zone | place: USA...
CCAGCGTGAAGGTCACGGCTCCGATGAGGATCATGAGCCCGAAGAACGCGCGCACCCCCGTCGAGACCGAGAGCGGCGCCGTCCGGTGCTTTTCTCCGTGGAGACCTGCGTGCGCCTGGGCGTCGGCGCTCATGGCTTCCCTCCGGGGGTGGCGCCGGTCGAATCCGCCGCGGCGCTTCCGCTATCCGGGCTGATTCCCGCCGCCTTCAAATCCTGGACCCCAGGGTGCGCGGCGCGCTCCAGGGCGCGCACGTAGAGGATCACGGCCCAGCGGTCCTCCGGAAGAATCTGGGAGGCGTAGCTCGGCATGAGGTTCTGTCCGCGCGTCACGGTGTGGAAGATCCGCCCGTCGGGCCACCCGCTCACTTTCGGCGAGAGGAGCGAGGGCGGCATCGGGAACTTGGGCACGATGTAGCCCTGGCCGTCCCCCTTGGGGCCGTGGCAGACGACGCAATACGTCATGAAGACCCGCTGCCCGCGGCCCAGCACCTCTGCGGTGCGGGGCAGCGGGTTCACGAGCTCCTTCTGCGCCAGGAGGCTGTCCCCCACCGCGTAGCGGTACGGCGTGAACCCGCGCGGCACCGTGCCCGGAACGGGCGGGCGCATCGCCGACATCCCCGGATGCATGGGGTCCTCGTTCTGAGCCTTGATGGACGCGGAGTAGGCCATGTTGGGCATGTACTCGAGGGCCGGCTTCGTCTTCCGGTGCGAGCACCCGCAGAGCGACATCCCGGCAAGGACCGCAAGCGAAGCGAGTAGGGCCCTAGACACGGACCACCTTCATGTCCACCGGGCCCGTTTTCCGGAGGACGCTGAGAACACGTTCCTCGTTCCAGTCGGGTCCATACTCCGGCACGTACAGTCCGAAGCGGTCGTTCGTCAGATTCCGGTCCAGGATCGGCTTGCCGAGGGCCGGAAGCCCGCACGCGAGGAGGAGCGCCGCCAGCGTCATCGTCCCGCCGATGAGCACGCCGCTCTCGAACGTGATGGGAATGAACGCGGGCAGCGAGACGTACGGCTTCCCCCCCACGATGAGCGGCCAGTCCACCGCGGAGGTCCAGATCTCGAACGTGAGACCCAGAGCCGCGCCGGTCAGGCCCATCACCAGGGTCACGTACGGAATCCACGATTTCTTGATCCCCAGAACCTCGCTCAGGCCGTGGACGGCGTAGGGCGTGAAGGCGTCCATGTCGCGAAACCCGTGTTCCCGGGCGACGGCCGCGGCGTTCAAGAGCCGGTCGGGATCGTCGTACAGGGCGAGCACGGCTCGCGACGGGCGCGGCTTCCGGAAGCGGTCAAGAAACATGCGCGGGCTCCCGTACGGGCGGTTGTTCCTTGGCGGCCGCGGCGTTCTTCTTCGCGGTCCAGAGCACGCCCTTCACCTCGGCCATCGAGATGGCCGGGAAGAAGCGGCAGAAGAGCAGGAACCACATGAAGAAGAACCCGAACGATCCGACGATCACCGAAATGTCGAAGAGGGTCGGCTTGTAGTAGGACCAGTTCACAGGGATGAAGTCCCGGTGGAGGGAGCTCACGATGATCGTGAACCGCTCGAACCACATGCCCACGTTCACGAGAATCGAGACGATGAACATGACCGTGAGACTGCGCCGCAGCCTCCGGAACCAAAACACCTGGGGCGAGACCACGTTGCAGCTCACCATGATCCAGTAGGACCACGAGAACGGCCCGGTCGCCCGGTTGATGAACGTGAACTTCTCGTAGGGATTCCCGCTGTACATGGCGACGAAGAATTCGGTCGCGTACGCGTATCCCACCATCATCCCGGTCGCGAGGATGATCTTGTTCATGTTGTCCAGGTGCGGAATGGTGATGTACTCCTCCATGTGGAACACCTTGCGCAGAATCACGAGCAGGGTCACCACCATCGCGAATCCGGAGAAGATCGCCCCGGCGACGAAATACGGGGGAAAGATGGTCGTGTGCCATCCCGGCAGGAGCGAGGTCGCGAAGTCGAAGGACACGATGCTGTGCACCGAGAGCACGAGCGGCGTGGAAAGCCCGGCCAGCATCATGTACGCGCGCTCGTAGTGCTGCCAGTGGCGCTCCGACCCCTGCCAACCCAGGGAGAGCACGCCGTAGATCGCGCGGCGCCATCCCGTGGAGCGATCCCGGAGCGAGGCGAAATCAGGGATGAGCCCCGTGTACCAGAAGCAGAGCGAGATCGTCAGATAGGTCGAGACGGCGAACACGTCCCAGATCAGCGGCGAGCGAAAGTTCACCCAGAGGTAGCGCCAGTTGGGAAGCGGCACGAGCCAGTAGGCGAACCACGTGCGCCCGAGATGGATCAGCGGGAAGAGCCCCGCGGTCATGACCGCGAAGATGGTCATGGCTTCCGCGGAGCGGTTGATGGCCGTCCTCCAGCGTTGCCGGAAGAGATGGAGAATGGCGGAAATCAGGGTGCCGGCGTGCCCGATGCCGATCCAGAAGACGAAGCTCGTGATGTCGACGGCCCAGCCGACCGGGTGATTGAGTCCCCAGATTCCGATCCCCTTCTTCATCTGGTAGGCGATCTCGGCCGCGAACTGGAGCGTGAGCAGCAGGCTGATCCCGAAGAAGACCTTCCACAGCGTTCCCGGAGGCCGCTCCAGCGGCGCGGACACCTCCCGATTCACGTCCGCGAAGGTCTTCCGCGGATCGATCAGAGGCTCGGCGGGCGCGATCGGGGACGCGGTGGCGACTTCGCTCATGCGCCGCCCTCCTCGCGGTTCCGGACCTTCACGGCGTACGTCACCTGGGGCAGCGTGTTCAGGTCGGCGAGGACGTGGTACCCGCGCGGCCGCTTCATCAGCTCCGTGACGCGGCTCTGGGGATCGTTGCTGTCCCCGAAAATGATGGCCTGCGTGGGGCAGGACTGCATGCACGCGCTCTCGATGTCGCCGTCCTTGACGGGAACGCCGAGGGCCTTCGCACGCTCCTTCCCCTCCCGGATCCGCTGGATGCAGAAGGTGCACTTCTCCATGATGCCGCGGGTCCGCACCGTCACATCGGGGTTCAGCACCAGCCGGAGCGACTTCTCCCGGATGCTGGAGTACTCGAACCAATTGAAGCGGCGGACCTTGTACGGGCAGTTGTTCGAGCAGTACCGGGTGCCCACGCAGCGGTTGTAGATCTGGAGATTCAGCCCCTCGCTGTTGTGCACGGTGGCGAGCACCGGGCAGACCGTCTCACAGGGCGCGTTCTCGCAATGCTGGCAGAGCATCGGCTGGAACGTGGTCTCGGGGGTCTCGGCGGCTCCGGAGTAGTAGCGATCGATCCGGAGCCAGTGCATCTCCCGCCCCTGGAGCACGACCTGCTTCCCGACCACCGGCACGTTGTTCTCCGCCTGGCAGGCGACCATGCAGGCCTCGCACCCGATGCAGGCGTTCAGATCGATCGCCATCCCCCACCGGTGGCCCGTGTACTTGTGCCGCGACCACATCGAGGGCAGGTTGGTCGGCTCCTCGTTTCCGGAGGCGGGATCCTTGAGGAAGGACGCGAAGGTCGTCTCGAAGATGATGGGGCGGTTCTCGGTGTACTGGTGTCCCTGCACGCACGCCAGCGGCGTCATGCGCCCGGTCTTCGTGAGGCGCGCGGGGATCCCGCTCATCCCCACGCGACCCCCGGTGGCCTGCGCCAGCGCATAGGCGTTCTGGCCCACCTTGTTCCCGACGCGCCCGGCCGCGGTCCGTCCGTAGCCCACCGCGATCCCGATCACGTCGGGGTGGAGCCCGGGCTGCACGTGCACCGGTAAATCGAACTTGGCGTGCCCCACGTCGACCGTGACGACGTCCGCTTTCATCTCGTAATCGGAAACACCGAGCGCCTTCGCGCGCGACGGCGCCATGGAAACGTAGTTGTCCCAGTCGATCTTCGAGACCGGGTCGGGCAGCTCCTGGAGCCACGCGTTGTTGGCGCTCTTCCCGTCGTAGAGCGCGACCGGCGTGTACAGGACGAGCGAGAGCGTGCCGCCCGAGAGGGTCTGGGGCGCGGTTTCCGGAATCTCGCTCAGCGCGGCCGGGCGGAACGATCCGCCGCCCGTGTCCAGTAGGCCTGCGCCCTTGCCTCCCGAGCCGTTCGGGCCGCGGAGCGGCTCCAGCACGCCCTCGCGGAGCGCCCCCTCCCAGAAGATGTCGAAGGCGCCGGCCGCGTTGGCCCGCGGGTATACGTCCTTGCGCCAGGCCTCGCGCAGGTAGTCGTGCCAGGTGCCGGTCGTGGCCGCGAGCGCGCCCGAGCCGGTGGCGCGTCCCCAGGCGAGCAGCGAATCTTGAAATTGGCGCGTGTCGTAGAGGGGAGCGATGGCGGGCTGCGCCAGGGAGCGAAGGCCCCGGCGGGGCTCGTGGTCGTTCCAGGATTCGAGGTAATGGTTGTCCGGCGCCACGAAGTCCGCGTAGCGCGCGGTCTCGTCCACCCGGTCGGAGAGGCTCACGACAAAGGGCACGCGCTTCATGAGGTCGCCGAATCCCACCGCCGCGGGCAGCGAGTAGGCCGGGTTGACGCCGTGGACCACGAGCAGCTGGACCTCGCCCGCGCGCATCCGCTCCGCCAGGGAGAGCACCGCCTCTTCCGAGCCCTGCGCCTGGAGCGACGGGGTCGAGAGGTCCACCGTGACGCCGTCGTTCCCCAGCGCCGAGTTGAGGAGGTTGACCGCGACCTGGAGCGCCACGGCGTGGTTCGCGGGCGCCGCCTGCGGGCCGGCCAGGATCAGGCTCTTGCCGCGGCTCGCCCAGAGATCGTCCGCGAGGGCCGCGAGCGCTCCGGCGGGAAGCCCCGCGTCGCGCTCGACGCTCTGCGATGGATAATCCTTGAGCTTGGCGCCCACGGCGGCATTCCCGGAGAGCGCGGCGCGCGGGTTTCGGAGATGGAGCTCGTTCGCGAGGGCCAAGGCCACGCCGAGCAGATGCTCGGGACGGACGCGGTGGCGCACATCCGCGTTCGTGCCGGTCAGGGTCAGGATCGGCTCGATGGCGACGAGCTTGGACATCGAGCCCGATTCCGGCCGCCTGCGGCCGGCGAAGTCGCGCGCGAATTCCGGAGGAGACAGGAACGTCCCGAGCGGATCGGCCCCGAGGGTCACGATCAGGTCGGCACGGTCCAGACGGTAGCGCGGGATCAGCCGCTCGCCGTAGCAGAGCTCCTGGGCCTTCGCGATCGCGTCGCTCGAGACCGCGTCGTAGACGACGTGCGCGCTGGACGGGAACGCGGCCAGGAAATCCGCGACGAGGGCTCGCGTCGTGGGGCTGGTGAGCGTTCCGGTCAAGAGCACGACGCGCCCGCCCGCTTGCCGCGTATCGCGCAGAGCCTTGGCCACGCGCCCGTCGAGGGCGCCCCACGTGGTCGCCCTCGAGGCGCCGGAGGCACGATCCACGGCGACGGGGCCCTTGAGCCGGTCCGGGTCGTAGAGATTGAGGAGGGACGCCTGGCCGCGCGCGCACAGCCCGCCGCGGTTCAGAGGGTGCTCCTTCATCCCCTCGAGCTTGATGGGACGCCCCTCGCGCGTCTTCACGAGGATGCCGCACGAAGCCGGACACTCGCCGCACGTGGATGCGTACCAGACCGATTTCCCGGGAATCGTCTCCTCGGGCATCTTGATGTAGGGCAGGATCTTCTCGACCGGCTTCCGAGCGCATCCCGCCGCCGCGAACGCCGCCCCCGCCCCGATGAGCTTCAGGAAATCCCGGCGCGAAGGCTCGGTCGCCTCCTCGGAGGGCGTCAGGAACTCCTTCTCGCGAAGGGCCCGGATCTCGGGAGTGTCGTTCAGCTCCGCGAGGGTCTGCCAGTGCATAGGGGTCGGATCCGTCATGTGTGGCACGTGTTACAGTCGGTGGGCGCCTTGTTCTGGCGGTGGCAGCTGATGCAGAAGCCCATCTTCAAGTCCTTGGACTGCTGGATCACGTCCATGTTCTGCACTTCCCCATGGCACTTCTGACAGGGAAAGCCGCGCGCGATGTGCCACTGATGGCTGAAGTACACGTAGTCGGGGACTCGGTGCACCCGGATCCAGGGCAGAGGCGTCCCGGCCTGGTAGTACTGGGTGACTTTCTGGATGTAGGGGCTATCGGTCTTGACCACGCTGTGGCAGTTCATGCAGACCGCCATGCCCGGCACCGTCGCGTGGCGCGAACGCTCGGCGTTGGAGTGGCAATAGAGGCACGGGATCTTGTTCACGCCCGCGTGGGTCTTGTGGCTGAAGGGCACCGGCTGGGTCGGAGCGTAGCCCACGTTGCTGAACGAATCGAAGAACGCCCAGCCCCCCAGAACGAGCAGGGCCAGCACGATCGGGACGATCTGCTTTGGCTTGAGAGTGCTCAAATCTCAGGAGACCGCTTTCTTTAGGTGATCGGCCGCGCTCGAAAAATGACACCGCGGTGAAACGAGATTGTGAATATTGTCACCAACTTTTGCGGCCGTCAAGGACGATCCCGTTTCACCCCGCGCCGGAAGATACAAGAGCCGGGCGGAGTTGGCCACTATCCGACTTTGAGGTTCACCCGCCCCGGGGAGGCTCTCTATACTGGCGGGCCGTGGCGATCGTCGGAAGCGAGCAAGAGCTGTTTCGTGGGGTGAGCGCCGCTGTCCCCGGGCGGACCCCTTGGGATTGCCTTGCCTCCACCCGCGAGCAGGCCGCCGGGCAACCCATCGTGGCCTGGGAAACACCGGGCGGCGAGGCTCGCGTGGGGATCGGGGCGATCGGGGCCGTCACGGCCTCCGGGCCGAGTCGTTTCGAGGAAGTCCGAACCCGGATCCAAGCCCTCCTCGACCGCTGCAGCTTCGGTGAACCCTTCGCGTTCGGAGGGTTCGCGTTCGCCTCGGGCCGGGATAGCCTCTTCTACCTTCCCGAGCTCACGTTCTGCCGCACGTCCGAGCGGGACACCGTGGAGACCCGCTGGACGGTCACGGACGCGGAGCGCGCGGCCCGAGAGGCCGGCCCGCGGTCGGCCATGCCCGGGCTGGCGTGCGATGAGGCGCCGGCGCCGGAGGGCGCGACGGGCGGGAACCGCGAGACGTGGCTGGACGCGGTGCGACTCACCCTGGATCGGATCCGGGAGGGAGCATTCTCCAAGGCGGTGCTGGCGCGGTCGGTCACCGTTTCGCTCCCCCGCGGGAGGAGCAGCCTGGATATCTTCATGTCGCTCCGGGAGTCGTACCCGAATTGCTTTCGATTCCTCATCGACGACGGTCGGGGCAACGCCTTTCTGGGCGCCAGCCCGGAGCGTCTCGTGTCCCATCGAGGAACGATCGCCACCGAGGCGGTCGCGGGCACCATGCGGTGCGGGCCGGGCGATGACGAAAAGGAGATCGCGCGGCGGCTCCTCGAGAGCAGGAAGGACCGGGCCGAGCACGACGCGGTCTTGCGCCACCTCCGCGAGGCGCTGGAGCCGTTCTGCTCCAAGGTGGAGGTGGGCGAGACCGAGGTGATGCGGCTTCCGCACCTGCTGCACTTGCGAACGCGCATTCGCGCCTGGGACAAGCCCCCGGCCCACGTGCTCGACCTGGCGTCGCGTCTCCATCCCACGCCCGCGGTCGCGGGATGGCCGAGAGCGCAGGCGCTGGATTGGATCGCCCGTGTGGAGGCGGAAGACCGCGGGTGGTATGCCGGACCCGTCGGCTGGCTGGATGTCGAAGGCGATGGGGACTTCGCGGTGGGCATCCGTTCCGTCGCGATCCGCGGCGACAAGGCGCGCGTCTTCGCCGGCGCGGGCATCGTCGAAGGATCGGACCCCGAGCAGGAGTGGAATGAGACCGAGCTCAAGATGACAGGAATCCTGGATGCGATCGCGCACGACTGATCCCGAGACCCTGGGCCGCGAGGTCGATGCCGCGGTCGCGGACGCGCCGGGCGCCCTCAACGTCGCCTGGGCCTCCCGGTTCGTGGCGGCGCTCCACGCGGCGGGGGTGCGCGACGCCGTCGTCTGCTCTGGATCGCGCTCGGCCCCCCTCGCCATCGCCTTCGACCGCTCCCCCGTCGAGACCCACGTGTGCCTCGACGAGCGCGCGGCGGGCTTCTTCGCGCTGGGGCTCGCAAAGTCGTCGCGGCGTCCGGTGGCGCTCGTCTGCACCTCCGGAAGCGCCGCGGCCAACTTCTTCCCCGCCGTGGTCGAGGCCTCTTCGGCGCGCGTTCCCCTGATCCTCGCGACCGCGGACCGGCCGCCGGAGCTTCGCGACACCGGCGCCCCGCAGACGATCGACCAGATCAAGCTCTTCGGGAACCTGGTGCGCTGGTTCGTGGAAGTCGGAACCCCGGAGGACTCGCGGGGCATGCTGGATTACGCCGCCTCCCTCGGGACCCGGGCCGCCGCGGAGGCGTGGCGAGCGCCGGCGGGGCCCGTGCATCTGAACTTCGCCTTCCGGGAGCCGCTCCTTCCCGAGCCCGACCGGCTACCGCCGCCCGCGCAGGCTCCCGAGAGCCACGCCGCCCCCGAGCCCATGCCTCCTCCGCGCCGCGCGATCGAGCGCCTCGCCAAGACCGCACGCTCGCTCCGGCGCGGCCTCCTGATCTGCGGCCCCGACGACAATGGCCCCGGATTCGCCGGGGCGATCACGCGCCTCGCCGAGGTCACGGGCTATCCCGTGCTCGCCGATCCCGCGTCCCAGATCCGATTCGGCCACGCGACGGATGCGCCCATTCTCGGCGCCTACGACACGTTCCTCCGCTCGCCCGCCTTCGCCGAGCGGTGCGGCCCCGAGCTCGTGATCCAGTTCGGAGCCGCGCTCACGTCCAAGGCCTACCACGCCTATGCCGCCCGGCACCCCGCGGCCGTCCACGTCCTCGTGGACCCCGCCTCGGCCTGGCGGAGCCCGGCGCGGCGCGCGCGCGAGGTCCTGGCGGCCGACCCGGAGGAAGCGGCCACGGCGCTCGCCGAGGCCCTGGAGACCTCGTCCGATCCCCTGCCGAGCTGGCGCGAGGAGATGGAGCGCGCGGAGCACCAGGCGCGCGAGGTCCTGGCCCGTCATCTCGCGCGCGGGGAATCCCTCGGGGAGGGGGCCCTCTTCCCCGCGCTCCTCGACGCGCTCCCCGAGGACGCCGTCCTCTACGTGGGAAACAGCATGCCCATCCGGGACCTCGATGCGTTCGTGCCCGCGCATCCGCGCCATCACCGCGTGCTCGTGAACCGCGGCGCGAGCGGGATCGACGGCCTGGTCTCGAGCGCCCTCGGCGCGAGCGCCGGCTCGAGCGCGCCGCTTCTCCTGGTCACCGGCGATCTCTCCTTCCACCACGACCTGAACGCGCTCCACATGGCGCGCGGGAAGGGCGTGGCCGCGACCCTCGTGGTCGTGAACAACGACGGAGGCGGAATCTTCTCCTTCCTGCCCGCGGCCCGGCACGATTCCTTCGAGACGTATTTCGGGACGCCGCACGGGCTGGACTTCGCCGCCGTCGCATCGATGTATGGGGTTCCCTACTCGCGGCCGAACACCTGGGAGGAGCTCCTGCGCCGAGCCGGCGCCTCGCTTCGATCCCGCACCACCGAAGTCATCGAGATCCGGACGGACCGAGAAGAAAACCGCGCCTGGCATCAGGCCGTGTGGGACGACGCGGTCCGGACCCTGGGGAGGATTCCTGCATGAACCTCGACATTCGTGGCGTCCGTTATCACCTGGAGGTCGAAGGCGACCTGGCACTCGAAGGCGCCGTCGTGCTCCTCCACGGCTTCAGCGGCTCGAGTGCCGACTGGGCGCCGCTCCTGCCCCGGATCCGAAGCATGGGCCGCGCGGCCGTGGCGATCGACCTCGCGGGGCACGGGAAATCCCAGACCCCCGACGATCCGCTCCGGTACACGATGCCCGAGACCGTCCGCGATCTCGAGACGATCGCGGCGAAGCTGGGCGTGGACCAGGCGGACTGGCTCGGCTACTCCATGGGAGGGCGCGTCGCGCTCCACTACGCCCTCGCCCATCCGGAACGCGTCCGCTCGCTGATTCTCGAGAGCGCCTCGTCGGGGATCGAGGACCCGGACGCGCGCGGGCGGCGCCGCCACGCGGACGACGCGCTCGCCGTGCGCATCGAGGAGCGCGGGGTCGAATGGTTCGCCGACTACTGGGGCACGCTGCCCCTCTTCGAAACGCAGTGGGAGCTTCCGCACGCGACCCTGTCCGCGCTGCGCGCGAGGAGGCTCGGCAACTCCACCTCGGGCCTGGCGCACTCGTTGCGCGGGATGGGCCAGGGCGCGCACGAGTACGTGGGGGGACGCCTTCCCGAGCTCCGCTCCGACGTGCTCTTCCTCGCCGGCGAGCGCGATCCCAAGTACGTGGAGGTGGCCCGCCGCTCCGCGTCCTCGGTGCCCGGGGCTAAGTGCGTCGTCGTTCCCGGCGCGGGACACACGGTTCATCTCGAAGCCCCCGAGGCGTTCGCCGAGGCGATCGCGACCCACTGGAACGTGGCGCTGGCGGTGCCGCGCGCGGAAGCGACGACCCCTTGAGCCCAAACCCGAAATCCGAGCGAGGAGCCCGACGTCCATGACCCAGACCGCCACGACCCCGACCGCCGCGATCGCATGGAAGGACGCGCGCGCGTTCACCGATATCCGCTACGAGAAGGCCGAGGGAATCGCCAAGATCACGATCAACCGCCCCGACGTGCGGAACGCGTTTCGCCCGCGCACCGTGGAGGAGATGATCCAGGCCTTCGAGGACGTTCGCGAGGACCCCGAGGTCGGCGTCGCGATCCTGACCGGAGCGGGCACCGAGGCGTTCTGCTCGGGCGGGGACCAGCGCGTGCGTGGCGAAGCGGGCTACGTGGGCGAGGACAAGGTGCCCCGGCTGAACGTGCTGGATCTCCAGCGTCTGATCCGAACGCTCCCGAAGCCGGTCGTGGCCATGGTCGCCGGCTTCGCGATCGGCGGAGGCCACGTGCTCCACGTCGTGTGCGACCTCACGATCGCGGCCGAGAACGCGCGGTTCGGGCAGACGGGCCCCAAGGTGGGCTCCTTCGACGGCGGATTCGGAGCGTCCTACCTCGCGCGGATCGTCGGCCAGAAGAAAGCGCGAGAGATCTGGTACCTCTGCCGTCAGTACGACGCCGGGCAGGCGCTCGCGATGGGGCTCGTGAACACCGTCGTGCCCCTCGATCGGCTCGAGGAGGAGACGGTCGCGTGGTGCCGCGAGATGCTCGCGATGAGCCCGCTGGCCCTGCGATGCCTGAAGGCGTCGCTCAACGCGGATTGTGACGGCGAGGCGGGATTGCAAGAGCTGGCCGGAAACGCCACGCTCCTCTACTACATGACCGAAGAGGCCCAGGAAGGCCGGAACGCCTACCTGGAGCGGAGGAAGCCCGACTTCTCCAAGTTCCGCCGCCTGCCTTGAGCGGTGGCCGGGACTGAGCCCATGAGCCGCGCGCGCGCGTGGCTCCACGCGGCGCGCGTGCCGACGCTGGCCGCGGCCCTCGTGCCGGTCGCGGTTGGCTCCGCCCTGGCCGCGCGGGATCACGCCTTCCGCCTCGGCCCCGCCCTCGCCGCGCTCTGGGGCGCGATCTTCATCCAGATCGGAACGAACCTCGTGAACGATCTCGGAGACTTTCGCCGGGGCGCGGATGCCGGGGTGCGCCTCGGGCCTCCCCGCGCGCTCGCGATGGGATGGCTCACCCCCGCCGAGGTGCGTGGGGGCATCCTCCTCTCCTTATTGCTCGCGACGCTCGCGGGCCTCTATCTATCGCACGCGGCGGGCTGGATGGTGGTCGTGATCGGGGTCGCCTCGATCGCCGCGGGCGCCTGGTACACGGCCGGCCCCTGGCCGCTCGCGTATCATGGGATGGGAGACCTCTTCGTGTTTCTCTTCTTCGGCGTGGTCGCCGTGTGCGGAACCTACTTCGTGGAGACGAGAGCTCTGTCCCTGGACGCCCTGGCCGCCGCCGTCCCCGTGGGCGCCCTCGCCACCGCCATCCTCGTCGTCAACAACGTGCGCGATCTGGAGGGAGACCGGGCGGCCGGAAAGCGAACGGTGGCCGTGCGGGTCGGTCGCCGCGGGGCGCGCGCGGAATACCTGACCCTTCTCGCCGCCGCGTACGCCACGCCGGCGATCCTCTTCCTCGCGGGCCGCGTGAGCGCGTGGGCGCTCCTGCCGATGATCACCGCCCCGCTCGCCCTGGCCGAGGGGCGCCGCGTCCTCGGTCGCGAGGACGGCCCCTCGCTCAACGCGGCGCTCTTCGGCACCGCGCGACTCCACGTCCTCTTCGGGCTCCTCTTCGCGGCCGGAATGGCGGTCGCGTGAGCATCGTGCGCGCCCGCCTCAAGCCCTATTCCCTGCCGCTTCGGGACCCCTGGCCCAGCGCCGACGGGGATGTGAAAGAGCGGCGCGGCTGGATCCTGGCGCTGGAGGATGACTTGGGGCGGGTCGGCCTCGGCGACGCCGCCCCTTTTCCGGGATTCGGGCTGGAGACGCACGCCTCCGCCGGCGCGGGGCTTCGCCTCGTGCTCTCGCGCCTCGTGGGCATGGGCCGGGACGGCTATGCGGGCGCGATCGCGGATCTGCCCGTGCTCGCGCCCGTGGCGGCCGCGCCCACCGCGAGGGCCGCGATCGACTGCGCGCTGCACGACCTCATCGCCCAGGGGCACGGGGTCTCGCTGGCGCGTTACCTGGGAGGCGCCTCCACGCTGCGCGAGGTTTCCGTGAACGTCACGGTTCCCCGCGTGCCGCCCGCGCGAGCGGCGGAGATCGGCCTCCGCGCTGTCTCGTCGGGGATCCGCACGCTCAAGGTCAAGGTGGGAGGCGCCAACCCCCGCGAGGACGAGGAGCGGCTTCAAGCCCTGCGTGACGCCGTGGGTCCCGAGGTCAAGATCCGGGTCGACGCGAACCAGGCCTGGAGCCCCGACGGAGCCATCGAATCGCTTCGCTCGCTCGCGCGCTTCGATCTGGAGTACGCCGAGCAGCCTGTCTCCGCCGAGGATCTGGAGGGGCTGGCGCGGGTGCGCCGCGGCGTCCCTGTCCGGATCGCGGCGGACGAGTCGGTGCGGGACACCAAGAGCGCCGAGATGATCGTGTACCGCTCCGCGGCCGACATCCTGATCCTGAAGCCGATGGCCCTGGGCGGGCTGCGGGAAGCGCGATCGGTCCAGAACGTCGCGGGCGACGGCGGGATGCCGGTGGTGGTGACTTCGCTCGTGGAGAGCGCGATCGGGCGCGCCGCGGCGCTTCACTTCGCGGCGTCCCTGGGAGAGACGGCCTTCGCGCACGGCGTCGCCACCGGCGAGGCCCTGGCCTCGGACCTGGCGCCCTCCGCTTCTCCTTCGCGCGGGACGATCGCCGTGCCCGAGCGACCGGGACTGGGCATCGCCCTCCCGGAGGAGTTCTGGCGCGAAGCCTACACGGTGGAGGCGGAGTGATCGCGGAGCGCGACGTGGAAGCCGAGCCCGGCGACGGCGGCCTCTCGACCTGGGACCCGGTCTCCTTCTGGGCGCGCACGCGTCCGGACCGGCTCGCGCTCCGCATGGGCGAGGAGCGGTGGACGTATGGCCGCCTCGAGGAGGCCGTCTCCGGAGCGGCGCTCTCCTTCTTCGAGCAGGGGCTCGTTTCGGGCGAGCACGTCTCGGTGGAGTTCGGCGCGGAGGAGGGGCTCCATTTCGCGACCACGGTCCACGCGCTCCACCGCGCGGGGCTCCTGCCCGTTCCGATCGGGCCGCGGTTGACGGAGCCCGAGCGCGTGGCGATGCGCCAGCGCGCGCAGGTCGACTTCGCCTTGACCGCGACCCCGGTGCCCGCCCCCGCCCGGGGATCGAACGCGCGCGGCATGAGGCCGCTCCTCTTCGAGCGCCGCCTCGACGCTCCCTCCGCGATCTGCTTCACCTCCGGCACGGAGGGAGCGCCGCGCGCGGTGGTCCTCACGCACGGGAATTTTCTCTGGAGCGCGCTCGCTTCCGCGAGAAACCTCGGCGTGCGGGCGGAGGACGTATGGCTCTCCTGCCTCCCGCTTCATCACGTCGGGGGCCTCTCCGTGCTCACGAGAAGCGCCTGCTACGGTACCGCGGTCTTGATCCACGAGCGCTTCGATCCCGAAGCCGTGAGCCGGGCGATCGACCGCGAGGGCGTCACCCTGGTCTCCCTCGTGCCCCCGATGCTCGAGCGCCTTCTCGAAGCGCGCGCCGGGCGTCCCTTCCCCGGCTCGCTTCGTGCGGCCCTCGTGGGGGGCGGACCCGCGCCCCTGGAGCTCCTCCAGGCCGCGGCGGAGCTGGGCCTGGTGGCGCTCCCCACGTACGGAATGACCGAGACCACCTCGCAGGTCACGACCCTCTCGCCGCGGGAGTGGCCCGAGGGGCTCGCCACGGCGGGACGGCCGCTCCCCTTCGTCCGCCTCGAGGTGCGCGGCCCGGACGGCCGGGCGCTCGGACCTCTCGAGGAAGGCGAGATCTTCGCGCGCGGCCCCATGGTGGTGGATGCCTACTTCGACGACACCGAGCGGAACGCGACCGCGTTCGACCGCCGGTGGTTTCGGACCGGCGACTTCGGCGCCTGGGATGACGCCGGCCGGCTCCGGGTCCTCGACCGACGCCAGGACCGCATGGTGGTCGGGGGCGAGAATGTCGCGACGGGTGAAGTGGAGGCAGCCCTCGCGCGCCACCGGGCGATCGCGGAAGTCTGCGTGGTCGCCCTCCCGGCCGGGAGCTGGGGCCAGGAGGTGGCCGCCGTGGTGGTGTGCCGGCCGGGCTCGGAGGTCACCCTCGAGGAGCTTCGGGAGCTGGCCGGGCGGACCCTGGCGCCCCACAAGCTTCCCCGGACCCTCCACGTGGTGAAGGCCCTTCCGCGGAACGGCGCGGGAAAGCTCCTACGTGGCGAGATTCGGAGCCGGCTCGAGGAGGAGATGGCGGAGAAGAATCGCGCGTAGCGGATCGGGGATCGGAATCGGCCTCATGGTCCCGCGATCCACGAACGCGTGCACGGTGGAAGCCTCCACGCGCAGATCCCCCTCGGATCCCGTCACGTGGTAGCGCAGGGTGAAGGAGGCCCGCCCCACGCGGGTCACGTCGATGCGTACGTCGATCCGGTCCCCGTGCCGGATGGGACGGCGGTAATCGGCTTCGGAGTGGGCGATGGGAACGAGGTACGTAGCACCCGCGAAGAAGTGCGCTCGATCGACTCCCTCCGCACCCCAGAATTCCTCGTACGCATGATGGCAATAATCGTAGATCCGCCCGAAGAAGAGCACGCCCCCCGCGTCCACGTCCTGGAAGCGGATCGGGAACCGGGCCGAGAAGCTCACGAGGGCTTCCCCACCGTTCCGACGTAGACGTGCGCGATGCCGCCCATGAGGCTCCGGGCGCGCACCGAGGAGAACCGCTCGGTGTTCTCCATGAGCGCCACGAACGCGGGGCCGGAGGGAAACTCCGAGGACGTTCGGTGGAAGTACTCGTAGGCGGAACGCTTCCCCGTGAGCCAGCCGCCGATGCGCGGGATCACGTGCGCGCTGTAGAAACGGTAGAGGGGCCCGAAGAGAGCCCCGCCCGGTTGCCCGAATTCTAGAATGGCCACCGAGCCCCCCGGGCGCACCACGCGCGCCATCTCCGACACGCCCAGCGCCGGGTCGTCCACGTTCCGGATCCCGAACGCGATGGACGCGACGTCGAAGGCGCCGTCCGCGTGGGGAAGATGAAGGGTGTCCGCTTCCTCGAACTGGGTCGGAAGCCCCTCCTCCTCCGCCTTGGCGCGCGCGACCTCCAGCATCTCGGCGCAGAAATCGGTGCCGAGAACGCGCCCCTGCCGGCCCACCGCGCGCTGGAACGCGAACGCCAGATCCCCCGTCCCCGTGGCGCAGTCCAGGACCTTGGCCCCGGGCGTGGCACCGCTCGCGCGCACCGTGGCCCGGCGCCACCCGTGGTGAAGCCCCAGGGAGAGCACCTGGTTTCCCTTGTCGTAGCGCGTCGCGATGGACGCGAACATGGCCCGCACCTGGGAGCTCATGGATCCAGAATACCACGGCTGTTTGACCCCCGGGCGCGCCCCGCGTAGACTGGCGGGACCATGCCCTCGACGAAGCGCGAGTCAAAAGCCGTGCGGATCGGATCCGTGACCCTCGGCGGCGGGAAGCCGGTGGCGGTCCAGTCCATGACCAACACCGACACCGCCGACCCGCGGGCCACCGCGGATCAGACGGTGGCGCTCGCCCAGGCCGGGTCGGAGCTGGTCCGGATCACGGTCAACACGCCCGAGGCCGCCAAGGCGGTGCCCGAGATCGTGCGCCGCGTCCGGGACCAGGGCGTGACCGCGCCCGTCATCGGCGAC
>Ga0137398_10000324_pt1 | contig 16166 bp, 8 predicted proteins | sample czorhiz216metaG_FD_106659 | JGI IMG/M metagenome (GOLD analysis project Ga0137398, IMG submission 106659) | Vadose zone soil microbial communities from Angelo Coast Range Reserve, California, USA - czorhiz2.16 metaG | ecosystem: Environmental > Terrestrial > Soil > Vadose zone | place: USA...
AATTTATTCCCGATGTTGGCGGTCTTGCGGCGGGCATGCTGAAGTCGCAGCTTGGATGCGCCGGCACTTCCGCCGCCGGCACCACCAAGACACTGGTGCAAGGGCAAAATCCGGCCGACGCCATAAGCAGCCTGGGCGGCCTCTTCAAAAAGAAAAAGCCCTAGCATAGAAAAACTAAACCTGAAACCCGAGCTTGAAGAGGGATTTCTCCACTCCGAGTCGGCAAAAACCGCCGTCTCTCCGGTCGAAATGACAGATTTGCGCGGCTTCACACTTACGAAAGTAGCCAGTAAGACATTGATTCTACAAGGCTTAGACTAGGGCTGCTTTCATCATTCGTCATGGCTCTCCGAGAGCCATGATTTACTCGTAACGCAACGCCACGATGGGATCGACGCGCATGGCACGCCGCGTGGGGATCCAGCAAGCCAGCATCGACACACCAGCGAGCAACAGCACGACCCCGGCCAGGGTCACCGAATCGGTGGGGCTTACTCCGAACAGCAGCGACTGCATCGTGCGAGTCAACGCGAGCGAACCAGCAATGCCAATGGCCACGCCGATCGTAGTCGTCCACATGCCCTGACCGAGTACAAGCCGGAGCACGTCGCCACGCGCAGCTCCGAGGGCCATGCGGACGCCGATTTCCCGCGTGCGGCGCGCGACGCTGTAAGCCATCACGCCGTAGATGCCAGCGACAGCGAGCAGCAAGGCCGTTCCCGCGAACGCCAAGACCAGAGTGAGATTGAATCGCCGCGCGGCCAGGGAAGAAGTGAAAACTTGGGCGAACGTGTGGAACTGCGGTGCTACCTCCGGGTCGATGCTGCGGACAATTTCGCGCGCGGCGGGAATTACGCCTTCCGGCGGCAGGCTGGTGCGCATCACAATTGTGAAGAGCTCGGATGATTGTGGCCGCTGACGGTAGTTTACGTAGACAGTGGGGCTGGGAGGTGCTTCGAGGCTGCGATTACGCGCGTCGCCGACGACGCCAACGATTGTGAGCAAGCGCAAGTCGCCATCCATGTTGCCGAACTCGATCGTCTTGCCGAGCGGGTCTTCGTTTGGCCAACGGGTACGCGCCAGAGCATCGTTAATGACGGCGACGTGAGCCGAATTCAGTCCATCGCGGTCCTCAAACAGCCGGCCCCGTAGAAGCGGAATGGCCAAAACGCGGAAGTAGTCCTCGCTGGCCACGCAGTAGTCAGCGTAGCCGGTGATGGAAGGATTGTGAGATAGCTGCTCGAAGTCTTCCATCCGCGTGGGCACGTCGCGGGGATTGAGTATGAGAAAAGTTCCGTCGGCGAGGAAATCACTCACAAGCGGCAACGCATTCGTTCCCCCCACTGCTTCGACACCCGGGAGGGCACGCAAGCGTGTGAACAAATTATTGAGCTTATTCACTTGAACCACTCTTACTGCGTCATGATCACCGAGCGGCGCAAAAGTAAGATCCATGGTGACGACGTGTTCGGTGCGAAAGCCCGGTTCCACGGAGAGCACGCGAACAAGGCTGCGGCCAAGAAGTCCGGCGCCGACGAGCAACACCAGCGTAATCGCGAGTTGTCCCGCAACGATCGTCTGGCCAAATCGCTGCGCGCGCTGACCGCCGATCTGTTCGCGGCCGCCTTCGGCGAGAGCATCGTGGACGTCACCAGAGGTCGCGCGCATTGCGGTGAAGGTGCCGAGGGCTACGGCCATGACGCACGTCAAGCCCACAGTAAACAACAGCACCGGCATGTTGAGAGAGATGGCGTCGAGGCGCGGCAGATTCTTGGGAGCCAGCGCAAAAAGAACATTCACGCCCCAGCGAGCCGCGAGCGCTCCAACGATTGCGCTTATGGTGCAAAGCAATACCGACTCAATCAGAAATTGCCAGACCAAACGGCGGCGGTCGGCTCCGAGGGCCGCGCGGATGGCCAGTTCACGATCGCGGCGCGTCGCCTGGGCCAAGAGAAGGTTGGCCACATTGGCGCATGCCACCAGCAAGAGAGAACTGACCGCGCCGAGCAGCAGAAGTAAGGCCGCGCGCATATTGGAGGTCATAGCGTCTCTCAGACGGTCGGCTGCTGCGTCGGTCATGTCTATGTCCTGGGCGTATTGCTGCTTCAGCCGGTGAGCGATGGAGGAAAGCTCAGCGCGCGCCTGCGAGAGTGCAACGCCTTCGCGCACACGGCCAAAGACGTGCCAGTTGTGCGCTGTGCGGCTTTGGTTGTCTGGAGGATAGAGTTCACGCGGAATCCAGAGGTCCGCCGCAGCGGGGAAGCGAAAACCTTCCGGCATCACCCCGACGACGGAAAAAACTTTGTGATCCGCGACAAGCTTGAGTTTCGAAAGTTCGTTGGAGCCGCCGAGGTGCTGCCGCCAATAGCCATGGCTGACCAGCAATACTGGCGCCGCGCCTTCGCGCTGATCTTCTGGGCTGAAACTTCTGCCGAGAAGAGGGGAGACGCGCATCACTTTGAAGAAATCCCGGGAAACCGATGCGGCAAGAGTTCGGGTCGGTTCCGTCCCGCCAGTAATAGTGACGGGTCCAGCGTTGCATTCAGCTAGAGCCTCGAGGGTTTGGGAGGCACTGCGGATGTCTGTGAAATTCGGCTCCGGGAAGTTCATCCGACCGCCCTTAGCATTAACCTCCCACAACTGAACGATCTCGTCGGGATTCGGGTAGGGAAGCGGACGCAAGAGAACCCCGTAGACCACGCTGAAGATGGCGGTGGTGGCGCCGATGCCAAGCACCAGGGTCAGAACGGCAATCGCGGTGAAGCCGGGATTTTTCAGCAGCATCCGACCGGCGAATCGCAAGTCCTGAAACAATGTTTCAAGAAGCGGAAGCCCGCGCCGGTCGCGGTAGATTTCTTTCGTTTGCTCGACACCGCCCAATTTCATAATCGCCTCCCGACGCGCTTCTGCAGCGCTCATGCCCGCGCGCAGATTGTCTTCGATGTGCATTTGGAGATGGCTCTCCATTTCCGCGGCGAGTTCGCGCTCTTGCCGCTCCCCGCCAAAGATTCCGCCCAGCCTCATCAGCCAGCCACGCAGCCATTTCATAGCGTCCCCCGCCACTCGCAACTTCCATCTCTAACTTCTTATTTCAAACTTTGCAGAATCATTCGTAACGCAGAGCCACCATCGGATCCACCCGCATGGCGCGGCGCGCGGGCCACACCGCCGCGAGGGCGGAAACCACGAGAACGAGGCCACAGACCGAGGCGAGAGTGACCGGGTCGGTCGGTGTGACTTCGAAGAGAAGCGTTTGTAGAACGCGGCTCAGGGCTAGGGAACCAGCGAGGCCGAAACCCAGAGCGATCCCAGAAAGAGCGAGCGCTTCACGTAGAACCAGACGAACGATGTCCGAGGAACGAGCGCCCATGGCGACGCGGACGCCGATTTCATTGGTGCGCTGGCTGACGGAGTAGGAAACGATGCCGTAAACGCCGATCATCGCGAGCGCAACGGCAAGACCCGCGAAAACGAGCAACAAAATCGCCTGAAAACGCGGACTGGAAACCGAATCGGAGAAGACGGTTTCCATGGTTTGAATGTCGGAGATAGCCTGGCCGGGGTCGACGCGATGGATGGCGACTTCGGCGGAGCGGGCGATCTGGCGCGGGTCGCCGGTGGCACGGACGACGAGGGTGGCGAAATACATGGGCGCCTGCGAATTGGAGAGAAAGATGGTGGGGGTGGGAACCTGTTGAAGCTGGGCCTGGCGGGCATCGGCAACGACACCGACGATGTCGACCGGCTTTTCAATGGTCCAGCAGACGCGAAGTTGCTTTGCGAAAATGTCCTGCCCCGGGAAGTAGCGCTCGACGAAGGCGTGGTTGACGATGGCGACGGGCTGGGAGTTGAAATTGTCGCGCACATCAAAAGCGCGGCCCGTGAGGATGGGAGTGCCCATGGCCCGGAAATAGTCCGAGCTGATGATGAGAAATTGGGCAGAGGGCGATTCCGCAGGCGTGGGAGCGGGCTGGTCTGCGGGAGAAAAGCAGGAGACGGAGATTTTTTCCGTGAGTGGCAGGAAATGAGTCGAGCCGGCGGCGCGGACGCCCGGAGCGCTGCGGATTTCGGTGAGCAGGCGGTCGAAATACTGCGAGCGCCTGAAGTTGTCGTGATAGCGCGCGGGCGAGGTCCAAATGTGCATGGTGAGGAGGTGCTCGGGGCTGAAACCGGGATCCACGGAGATGAGCCGGGAGAAGCTGCGCAGCATCAAACCGGCGCCGACGGAGAGGAGAAGAGCGAGGGCCACTTCGGCGACGACAAAGCACCGGCGAAGGGTTTGATGGCCGCCAACGCCGCCGCGGAGAGAACCTTGCTTGAGCGCGTTCTGAAGGTCCACGCGGGAGAGGCGCAGCGCGGGAACGAAGCCAAAGATCAAAGCGGTGAAGAGAGAGGCGAGGAAAGTGAAGAGCAGCACACGCTCATCGATGACGATGGTTTCGCTGCGCGGGAGAGGCGCGTTCTGAGGAATGAGCGCGAGCAGGCCGCGCAGGCCGAGCTGTGCGAAGAGCAAGCCAGCGGCGGTGCCGGCGAGCGAGAGGAGCAGGCTTTCGACGAATAACTGCTGAATGATGCGCGAGCGTGCGGCGCCCAGCGCGGAGCGCACGGCCATTTCGCGCCGGCGGCCGGTGCCGCGCATCAGGAGCAGGTTGGCGAGATTGGCGCAGGCGATCAGCAGAAGGAAGCCGACAGCGGCGAGCAAGACCCAGAGCGGACGGCGAACGCCCTGGGTTGAGTCTTCGAGCATGGGCATGACTTCGGCGCTCCACCCTTTGTTGAAATGCGGGCGGGCCTCGGCGGCAAGATTGGCGACGCTGAGCATGTCCTCTCGAGCTTGCTCAAGAGTCACGCCGGGCTTGAGGCGCGCAACCACGGTAAGATAGCGGCCGCTCTTCCACTCCTCGCTACGAGCGAGAGGCAAGGGCGTCCAAACTTCGGAGTGCGCTTTCGGAAAAGAAAAACCGCGAGGCATTACTCCAATCACGGTAAAAGGGACGGCGTCAACGTCCATCTTCTGGCCGATGATTTGTGGATTCGCGCCGAATTGGCGCTGCCAGAGTTCGTAGCCGAGGATGACCACCTGATGGTGTCCGGCAACCCCATCTTCTGAAGTGAAAGTGCGCCCGAGGAGCGGCGGAACCCGGAGGATGGAAAAGAATTGTGGTGACACTTGGAGACCTTGTACGGCGAGGGGCTCGCCGTTGGCACTGAGATTGGTCATCAAGTCCAGAATGGCGGCCATAGATTCGAAGCAGCGGGAGTGGTCCCGCCAGTCAAGGAAGTTGAGGGGGTTGACCACATTCCTGAAGGCTCCTTTGGTCGGAGCGGATTCCCAGACCCGGACCAGGCGTTCGGGTTCGGGATAGGGCAAAGGTCGGAGAAGGATGGCGTTGACAACGCTGAAGATGGCCGCGTTAGCACCGATGCCCAGGGCGAGCGTGAGAATGGCGACGGCAGTGAAACCTGGAGACGCGCGCAGCATGCGCACGCCGTAGCGCACGTCCTGCACGAGATTTTCCAGCACTAGCAGCCCGCGGCGCTCGCGGTAGATTTCCTTCGTTTGCTCGACGCCGCCGAGTTTCATCAGCGCCTCCCGCCGTGCCTGCGCAGGATTCATGCCCGCGCGGAGATTGTCTTCGATGTGCATCTGGAGATGGCTTTCCATCTCCGCAACAAGATTGCGCTCGCTACGGTTCCTGCAGACGAGTCCAGCAAGTCGCACAAACCAGGCACGCAATTGCCTCATAATCATTCCTCGCGACACGGACCGGTCTGAAGACCGGCCGCTACAGTAATCATTCGTAGCGCAGCGCCACTATCGGATCCACCTCTGTCGCTTGGCGCGCGGGGAGCCAGGTAGCAAGCAGCGCGATGGCTCCCAGCAAAAGCGACACACCGGAAAATGAAACCGCATCCATGGGATTGAGGCCGAAGAGCGTGGCGGCCATCAGGCGCGAGACGCCAGCGGAAGCGACGATGCCAATCACTATCCCGGCGAGAATGGGCTGGAAGCCTTCGCGCACGACGTGCCGGAGCACCTGAACACTTTGCGCACCAAGCGCCATGCGGATGCCGATTTCCCGGGTACGCTGAGCGACGTTGTAGCTGACCATGCCATACACGCCCATGCACGCCAGCAGAAGCCCGAGCATGCCGACGATGCTGGCGAGCAAACCGCCGATGCGCGAGACTACAAAATAAGGATTCATGGAGATCATCGTAGCCAATGGTGCGCCCATGACGGGCAGATTGGCGTCCACCCGGCGAACCTCTTGGCCGATGACCGGGAGCAAGGGCGTGGGGTCGCCTTCGGTACGCGCGAGTAGCGTGCTTGTCCACTGATGGGTCTGTGAAAGCGGCAGGTATAGGTAAGATTCGTCAGTCTTGCGCAGGTCCATGCTGCGCACATCCCGGGCAACGCCGATCACTTCGCCGCTCGCCACGAAGGGACCTTTCTCTCCGGGGAAGGACGTGGTCCCCTTTTCTGAGCCGATCTTGAGGCGCTGGCCAAGGGGATCTTCGCCGGGCCAGAAGCGGTGCGCGGTAGCTTCGCTGATGACGACCACTGGGGCCTGTCCATCCGCCTCACTAGGCGTGAAATTGCGGCCGCGAACGATGGGAATGCTGAGCGTGTCAAAGTAGTTCGGGGTGACGAAACTATATCCAGCGACAGGCAGTTCATTTCCGTTAGTGCCGGGAGTGGAAGGCGCGGCGTTGACAGGAGTAACAGGCACCCACCGAATACCGCCAAACGGACCTCGCGAGGCTTGTGCGACAGACTGCACGCCGGGAAGACTCGCGATCCGTTGAATGAGGTCACGATTGAGCTGGAGCAAACGTGACTGGGAATAGTGCAGGTTCGCCGGATTGTACATTTCCAGGTAGGCCACTCGCCACGCCTCGAAACCGGGATCGACCTTGAAGGCGCGCTGCGAACCGCGGAGCAGCAGAGCGGAGCTGATGAGCAGAACCATGCATGCAGCCATTTGTTCAGCGATGAGAATTCCGCGCAGCCACGAGCGGCTCAGGTGCCGGCCGAAGGCGCTGCCCTCTTCTTTGAGAGCAGAGTTAACGTCGGACTTCGAGGCCTGCAAAGCGGGAGCGAGGCCAAACGCGATTCCTGCCATGCAGGAAACGAGCAGAGTGTAGGCGAAAATGCGGATGTCGGGAGAGATCTGAAGTGCGATGGTGCCCCAGAACGACGGGAGCGCTGAAGCGATCTCGACGATCAAAAGGTGGAGCATCCAGGTCGCCAGAGGGAGGCCAAGTGCTCCCGCGAGAAGGGCGATCATGATGCTTTCTGTGAGCAACTGGCGCACGAGGCGCCAGCGGCCCGCGCCGAGCGCAAGGCGAACGGCAATTTCCTTTCGACGAGCGGCAGCGCGGGCCAGCAGAAGGCTTGCCACGTTCGCACAAGCGATGAGCAGGAGCAAAGCGACGGCCGTCATGGCGGCAGCGACGACGGCCCACGACTCAGGGTCAAGTCCAGAGAGGCTATTCCGACCAGAGACAACGCTAACGCTCATGTTGCCCTGGGCTTCGGGGTACTGCGTTCGCAACTGCCCCGCGAGGACATTGAGTTCGGCTTGCGCGTCGAAAAGCGAAACGCCCGGTTTCAATCGGCCGCTTGGAAAGCCGGCCGCCATTAGGTGATTTTCTAATTCCTGGCGGGATATTACACCCAACACGATTTTTGCAGGGATGGGTGCCCAAAGATCGGGAACAGATGTGGCAGTAGCAACGTAATCGAGGCGCGTAACACCGACCACCGTGAAGGCCACACCATTCAGGTGGAGGACCGAACCCACAACTTGGGGGTCGGAGTGAAAGCGTCGCTGCCAGTAATTACCGCTCATAAGTACAACGGGCGGGGCGTTGGCTTGATCATCTTCGGGCAGAAGGATGCGGCCCAAGAGAGGAGTTGCCCCCAGCATTGGGAAATAGTTGCCGGAAACAAAAAAACACATGATGGGTTGAGCGCTGCCCTGAAGCAATTGCGGGAGCCGGAAGCCAACGGCACCAGCGATGCGGGGGGTGGCCTCCGGACCAGTGGTTGGCAGGTCGGAAGAAGTGACGGCCATGCCAAAGGCAAACAGAGAAAGATCGGAGAACGACCTGCTGTGGTCGCGATAGTAGATGTAGTCGGGGTAGGAAAACCAGCCATGGGTTTCGCCGGGAGTGGTGCGAAAAACGGCCGCAAGACTGTCAGGATCCTTCACCGGTCGCGGGCGCAAGACGAGCGCATCAAAGGCCGTAAAGATGGCGGTGTTGACACCGATGCCGAGGGCCAGGGTCAACACGGCAACGGCAGTGAAGCCCGGATTCTTCCGCAACATGCGCGCGCCAAAACGCAGATCCTGCAGCAATACATCCAGTATCGGAAGCCCTCTGCGCTCACGAACCATCTCTTTTGTTTGCTCGATGCCACCGAGCTTGATCAGCGCTTCCCGACGCGCTTCTGCGGGGTTCATGCCCGTGTGCAGGTTGTCTTCGACGTGCATTTGGAGATGGCTTTCCATCTCTGCGGCGAGTTCTTCGTCCCGCCGGCTCCTGCGAAACAACCCGCCCAAACGCAATAGCAATGCGCGAAACTTTCTCATGCAGATTCCTTTCCGGGAGACAGGAACCGCGCCAGAATCTCCGTGGTTTGCGCCCACTCGCGCGCTTCCTTCTCCAATTGTTTGCGCCCGGCGCGCGTCAGCTTGTAGTACTTCGCTTTGCGATTGTTGTCGGACATGCCCCACTCGGAGGAAATGTAGCCCTCCTGCTCCAGCTTGAGCAGGGCGGGATATAGCGTGCCGTAGTTCACCGCCAGCAGGTCGCCGCTGGTCTGTTCGATCCGGCGCGCAATCCCGTAGCCGTGCAATGGCCCCAGAGCCTGCAGCGTCTTCAGCACCATCAATGCCAGGGTGCCTTGCCAAACGTCCGCTCGTTCGCCCATCGTTTTCTCCTGTAGCTCCTATGGGATGCCCATACCTATATGCTACAGTCCCTATGGGAATGCAATAGAAGAAACGTCGGACCCCGGCGTTTTGTTTCCGGATTCCTTTTCTTTTTTCGGGATTCCCGGTGCGGGTGGTGGCGTTTTTTCCTATCCCTACTCCCTTTCCCCTAACCCCTCCCCTTCTTGACTCTTCGGAAACTTCTCACTAGCCTCATGCGTCTACCTTTACGGTTGCCGGGGGACGGTTTCCTTTCAGTGCCTTCGCGAGGAGTCCTGCATGCGTTTGAACCTGATTCTCAGATGTGTGTCAGCGGTCTGCGTCACGGCGCTTTTTGCTCTCTTCTGTGCTGCGCCGTCTCTTCAGGCGCAAGGCGGCGAGCCGCAATACTTTGCCATTCGCGGGGCCAAAGTCGTCCCCGTTTCCGGGCCGCCCCTCGAGAACGCCACCATTGTCATGTCCCGCGGCCTCATCACGGCTGTTGGGAAAGACATCGCCATTCCGCCGGAAGCGTGGGTCATCGACGGCAAGGGCCTGACGGTCTACCCAGGCCTGATTGATTCGTTCACCGACATGGGGATTCCCGCCACTCCTCCCGCGAGTGGTGAAGGCGGTCCGCGCCGTGGGCAAGAGGGCGCGCGCGGTCCGGAGGACCGGCCCGCCTCCACGCCGTGGCGCAGTGCGGCGGACGAAGTCAGCCTTAGCGACAAGCGCATCGAAACCTGGCGCAGTGCGGGATTCACCACCGTTGTTTCCGCGCCGCAAGGCGGAATTTTCCCGGGACTGGCTGCGGTGCTGGATCTGGCGGGCGAACGCGCAGGAGATCTGGTGGTGAAATCGCCGGTGGCGATTCCGGTGGCTTTCCAGACTTCGGGAGGACGCGGCGGCGGGTTTCCCAGTTCGATCATGGGCGTGCTCGCCTACGTTCATCAGGTCTGGCTGGACACGGACTGGAGCACCAAAGCGCAGGCCACCTACGAAAAGAATCCTCGCAGCGCGGCGCGGCCCCGTTATGACCGCACGGAAGCCGCGCTCGCCAACGCACTGGAAGATCATGCGCTCGTTTTGATTCCCGCGGACAATTCCGTGCAACTCCGCCGTGCCCTCGAATTGGTCGATCGCTGGCATGTCAACGGCGCCATTTACGGCGGCCAGATGGCTTATGAAGTCGCTCCGGAAATCGCCGCGAAAAAACTTCCCGTGCTCGTGAATCTCAAGTGGCCCGAAGCCGTGAAAGATGCCGATCCCGAGGACAAGCCATCGCTTCGAACGCTGCAGTTCCGCGACCGCGCACCGTCTTCGCCGGCGGCGCTGGCCAAAGCCGGCGTCAAGTTTGCGTTTTATTCCGGCGGCATCACCACGCCGAAGGACACCCTGAACGCTGCGAAGAAATCGATTGATGCGGGGCTCGCGCCAGATGCCGCTCTTCGCGCGCTGACGCTGTCGGCGGCGGAGATCTTCGGCGTCGCCGACCGCCTGGGCTCCATCGAAAACGGGAAGATCGCCAATCTCGTCGTCACCGACGGCGATCTCTTCGAGGAAAAAACGAAGATCAAATTGGTTTTTGTCGACGGCCGCAGATTTGAGATTCGCGAGCCGGAGAAGCCCAAGGAGCCGCCGAAAGGGGACATCAGCGGAAAATGGAAGCTTTCCTACACCACGCCCAATGGTCCCGAAGAATCCACCGCTGACCTCGCCATGGACAAGGACGGCACGATCTCCGGCAGCCTCACTAGTAAGCGCGGCACCGCCTCGCTCATCAGCGGGTATTTGAGCGTGGACAAATTCAGCTTCATCATCAACATTCCGCTCGAAGGATCTCCTGCGGACGTCACTTTCTCAGGAACTTTTGATGGAACTTCCTTGAAGGGCAGCATCAGCGTGCATGGTATTTCGCTCGACTTTACCGGCGTCAAACCTGGTGTGGCTTCATCGACGATGGTCAACCTACGAGGTGCTCGGTGAGAAATTCTTCCATGCTCAAAGCCAATCGCCTGCGCGCTCCGATCCTCTGCCTCCTTTGCGTCCTGCGCCTCGTTTACTTTCCGCGTTCGGCAAGCGCGGCAAATCCGCCGGATTCGCCAGCAGTCATTCTGATTCGAAATGCCACCATCCTCACCGTCTCGCATGGAGCCATCGAGCGCGGCTCCATCCTTATTAAGGATGGCAAAATCGCCGAAGTCGGCCCGTCCATTAACGCCCCCAAAGACGCTCAGGTGATCGATGCGGCGGGGCAATTCGTGACGCCCGGCATTATCGACTGCCATTCGCACATTGCTGCGGAAAGCATCAACGAGGGCAGCGTTTCCGTATCCTCGATGGTGAATATGGCGGAGATCTTAAATCCAGACGATATCGACATCTATCGTGATTTGGCGGGCGGAGTCACGGCCGCGAACATTCTTCACGGTTCTGCCAATTCCATCGGCGGACAGACGCTGGTCATCAAGCTTCGCTGGGGCCAGCCTGCTGCGAAGCTTCCGTTCGAAGGAGCTCTTCCCGGCATCAAGTTCGCACTCGGCGAAAATCCCAAGCGTTCGAACTTTAGTATCCCGGGTCAGCCCCGGCGGTATCCTTCCACGCGCATGGGCGTCGAAGAGACCATTCGCGGCGCATTTAGCGAAGCCCGCGACTACAAGAAAACGTGGGAGGACTACAACAAGCGCTTCACCGCCGGTGAAAAAAATCTCATTCCGCCGCGCCGCGATCTGCGCCTCGAGCCGCTTGTCGAAGTGCTGGAAGGCAAGCGCTACGTTCACTCGCACTGCTACCGCGAGGATGAAATCCTGATGCTCCTCCGCGTCGCGAAAGAGTACGGCTTCAAAGTCCGTACCTTTCAGCACGTTCTCGAAGGCTATAAAGTCGCCGATGAACTGGCCGCTGCGGGAGTGGGCGCCTCCACTTTTTCCGATTGGTGGGCCTACAAAGTAGAAGCCTACGACGCGATTCCGTACAACGCGGCGCTGATGACCCGCCGCGGAGTGGTGGTGTCAATCAATTCCGACGACGCCGAAGAAGCCACGCACTTGAATCAGGAAGCCGCCAAGAGCATGAAGTTCGGCGGCCTCTCGCATGACGAAGCGCTGAAGATGGTCACGTTGAATCCGGCGATGCAGCTCGGCATCGACAAGCGCGTTGGCACGATTGATGTCGGAAAAGACGCCGACTTGGTGATTTACAATCACGACCCCCTGAGCGCGTACGCCGTCGTGCAGAAAACACTGATCGATGGCCGCGTTTTCTTCGACCGTCAGCGCGACATCGCCGAACGCTCCGGGCGCGAAAAGGAAAAGAAAGCGCTCATCGACAAATTTAAAAAAGCCGCGGAGAAGAAACCGGAAGACAAAAAGCCCGATGCTACCGTGCCCATTGGGCAAAAACCCTCCGAGAAGAAATCCGAAGAGAAAAAACCGGAAGAAAAGAAGCCGGAAGAAAAACCCAAACCTCCTCAATCGAGCGGCATCGACTCGGCGGCGGTCGTTCTCCCCGGGGGTGCGCTGTGAAGTCTATTTCCATCATTCTCCAGATCACCCTGATCTTTGCCGCGATCTGCGCCTGGCCTGGTCTGGCATTCGCGCAATCGCAGCCCTCTAGCACCTACGCTCTAACCCACGCGAAAATTTTCACGCTCGCAGGAAACACCATCGAAGACGGCACGCTTGTCATTCGCGATGGAAAAATCGCGGCGGTTGGCGTCGGTTTGGACCTCCCCGCGGGGGCCCAGGTGATCGACGCAAAAGGGCTACAGCTCTACCCGGGAATCTTCGACTCGATTACCCAGATGGGTTTGCGGGAGATCGGCGCCGTTAGCGCCACTGTCGATTCGGCCGAGTCCGGAAGCTACAACCCGGATGTCGTCGCGGCCACGGCCGTATCTCCCTCGAGCGAACACATTCCCGTCACTCGCGCGGCGGGCATCACGGAAGTACTTGCCGTTCCTGGCAGCGGCGGCTTTGACTCTAACGGCTCGGGCGGCGTGATTGGCGGACAAGCCTCGGCTATTCACCTCACCGGCTGGACCATCGACGAAATGCTCATCAAGAAAAGCGCGGCGATGGTCCTCAATTGGCCGGATATCGAAACGCAAACTTTTGACACCGCCACCTTTTCGCGGAAGGAAAAATCGTACAGCGAGGCCAAGCAGGAATACGACAAACAGGTGAATGAAATCACCGATTGGATCGAGCGCGCCCGTCACTATGCCCAGGCAATGGAAAAGGGCTCAGCCGCCAGATACGATCGTGATCTGAAGCTCGAAGCGCTCGTGCCGGTCGTTCGCGGCGAGCTGCCCCTGTTGGTCTTTGCCGATCGCTCGCGCGAGATTCGAAACGCGGTCGAGTTTTCGGACAAGCAAAGGCTGAGGATGATCCTCGCCGGCGGCTCGGAGGCTTACAAGGTTAAGGACCTACTCCGTTCGAAAGGCGTTCCCGTAATCCTCCGGCCGGTGCTGACGCTTCCGCTCGATGAGGACGATCCCTACGATCGCTTGCTTTCGCAGCCTGCGGAGCTTGCTGCTGCTGGTGTGAAATTCGCCTTCGCGAGTTTCGATAACTCCTTCGCGCGGCGCTTGGGACAAAATGCCGCGAACGCCGTCGCCTACGGCCTGCCGTATGACGAAGCGCTCAAGGCCCTCACGCTTTACCCCGCGCGGATTTTCGGCCTCGACGATCAGATTGGAACTCTTGAGCAAGGCAAGCTCGCCAACCTCATCGTGACCAACGGCGACCCGCTCGAACTGACCACTGACGTCAAATACCTCTTTATTCGTGGGCAACTCACCTCCATGGACAACCGGCATCTCCGCCTCTACGAGAAATACTCAAAGCGGCCGAAAGCGCAATAATCTAACCGCACCCTGCAAACGAGGGGCGCAGCATTCTTTTGCTCAAGTTCAGGATAAAGCTGCGCCTTGAGGCTCAAATTCCAGGAAACTTTTTGCGCCGGATTGCGTTTATGTAGTTGAACCCCATGCGCGCAGGTCTGCTCACCATACTCATCCTATTGATGCTCACCGGCGGGGCCTATCCTGCTCGCGCGCAGGAGGCCGGGAAGATTGTGGAGCAGTACGTGAAGGCGGCGGGGGGCGGTAGGGCGTTGGCCAAGATCCAGACATTGACACTCGAAGGGAGCTTTGCGAGTGATGATGGGAAGACCGGGACTTACACGCTGGATACCAAGCTGCCAAATCGCTACTACTCGGAATTGCTGATTGGCGAAAAGAATCTGATCGAGGCATACAACGGGAAGTCCGCGTGGCGTCAGAATGCGGCTGGCGAGCTGGGCACGCTGGTGGGTTCCGAAGGGATGCAACTGGAAGCTGCGGCGCAGTATTACAACTCCCGGCTGGTCCATCCTAAGAAAAGCAAAATCGCGCTGACGTTTGTGGGGCACGCACAGGTACGCGGAAGAGATGCGCTGCAAACAGAGATAACCACAGCCACCGGCGTGAAGCGACAAATTTTCTTCGATTCGCAGACTCACCTGATCGTGAAGGAGGCAGCGACGGTCGGCGGTGTGGACGAAGAGATCTCTTATGACGACTACCGAACGATCGAGGGTGTGAAGCTCCCGCACAAGATTGAGCTGTACCGGGAGAGTGACAAATACGACATCAGCGTGACACGCGCGGTGATCAATGGAACCGTTGGCGAACGCGTCTTCGATTTTCCAAAAAAGTCGCAAGTTCAATTACCGGACTTGAAGGCTCTGTTCAAAGAGATCGACGACAACCAGAAGGCCATCGACAAGATCAAGGAAAACTACACGGGAACGCGCGCGGAGGAAGAGACCGAGTTCGAGAGCAACGGCAAAGTAAAGAAGCGCGAGGTCACGGAATACACCTTCTTCTACTGGAATGGAGAAGAGCTATCCACGGTGGTGAAGAAGGACGGCAAGGCGCTAAGCGACGTGGAACAGAAAAAGGAAAACGAGAAGACCCGGAAACGGATCGAGGAGCTGCAAAAGCGCGAGACCAAAAAGGAAGGCAAAGAAGAAAAGGCCAAGGAAGAAGGGAAAAGCGACGAGAAGGATGAGCCGGGGATTGAGATATTTCTGCGCGCCTGCCAGTTTGTGAATCCGCGCCGCGAGCGCTTCCGCGGGCAGGACGTGCTGGTCTTCGATTTCGAGCGCAATCCCGAATTCAAGGCGCACAAGCTGGTGGAAAAGATCGTGCAGAAACTCGCCGGCGTTGTGTGGATTGACGAGAAGGCACACGACGTGGCGCGGCTGGAAGCGTATTTCGTCGGCGACATGAGGTTTGCCGGCGGTTTGCTGGCGAATCTAGAAAAGGGCACGAGCTTCGTCATGGAGCAGGCCTATGTGAACAACGAAGTGTGGCTCCCCACGTACGAGGAGGCCCACGTCGGCGTGCGCGTGTTGCTGCTGAAAGGAATTAAAGTCAACGCCGTGACGCGCTATTCGGACTACAAAAAGTTCAACGTGGAGACGCTGTCCACGATCGCCAAGCCTAAAGGGGCGGCCGAGGCCCCCGCGGATCGTCCGGCGAAGCCACAGTAAAACTGCCTCTCCGAGAAGAACTCCAAGAACACCAGGCGGACCACAACTGCGGTTTGCCGACCCTTGGGAGAAAGACGACTCTTCAGACCATCAGCCCTGGCGACTGTTAAACTTGAAACGCATGGTTATCTAACAGGGAGCGTCTAGATTGCACAAACAGCGCAAGCTTTTCAAGCTGCTTCATGCAGGCGCACTACTTCTTGCCTTCGGGGGTGCGATTAACGCTGCCGAAAAGGCTGGTACTGCCGCCAGCGCCCCGGCCCAATCCGATCATGGTCCGTCGCTTGAGCCTCGCGCGGGAATAGCACAATACCGCCACACTAACCGGCTCATTCACGCCAAGAGTCCCTACCTTCTATTGCACGCCCACAATCCGGTGGATTGGTATCCGTGGGGCGACGAAGCCTTTGAAAAGGCCCGCAAAGAGAACAAACCGATCTTTCTTTCCATCGGCTACTTCACATGTCATTGGTGCCACGTCATGGAGCGGGAATCGTATTCCGATCCCGCCATCGCCGCCATCCTGAAGCAGTATTTCGTTTCTATTAAAGTGGACCGCGAAGAACGGCCCGACATTGACCGCCTGTACATCGCCTATGTCGAAGCCACCACGGGAAGCGCGGGCTGGCCGCTGAATGTGGTGCTCACCCCCGCACGCAAACCTTTTTTCGGCGGCACCTACTTTCCCCCGGACCAACTCAAGTCGCT
>Ga0137398_10000327_pt1 | contig 16104 bp, 6 predicted proteins | sample czorhiz216metaG_FD_106659 | JGI IMG/M metagenome (GOLD analysis project Ga0137398, IMG submission 106659) | Vadose zone soil microbial communities from Angelo Coast Range Reserve, California, USA - czorhiz2.16 metaG | ecosystem: Environmental > Terrestrial > Soil > Vadose zone | place: USA...
AGGCTGATGGATCTCGCCAATCTTCCGGCGCTCGACCGCAAGGTCGACCGGCTCCTGTCGCACCACAATGCGCTGCGCCGCGGACTTGGTATGGAACAGATCTCGGCTGCCGCGGTCTGCTCTCACCTTAAGGACGTAGCTCCGCATGTCCTGCCTTACATGGATTCTGTGTGGTCGCTGCTCGACCAGAAGCGGCGCGAGGGCACGCGCATCCTGTTTGAAGGCGCGCAGGGCGCGCTCCTCGATATCGACCACGGGACTTATCCCTATGTGACGTCGTCCAATACGGTCGCGGCCCAGGCCGCCACCGGGTCAGGACTTGGGCCTTCCGCGATCGGCTATGTCCTCGGCATCTGCAAGGCCTACACGACTCGGGTGGGCGAGGGGCCGTTCCCGACCGAGCAGAAGAACGAGATCGGGCAGCTCCTGGGCACGCGCGGGCACGAATTCGGCACCGTCACGGGCCGCCCCCGGCGCTGTGGATGGTTTGATGCCGTCCTGGTGCGCCAAACAGTTCGTACCAGTGGGATCAATGGGTTGGCATTGACAAAACTGGACATTTTGGATGGGTTGGAAGAGATTAAAATTTGTGTCGGCTACCGCCTTGATGGGCGCGAACTCGACTATCTTCCTGGCGGCGAGCATGCTCAGGCGCGGGTCGAGCCCGTCTATGAGACCGCCGAGGGGTGGCAGGGAGCTACCGCCGGGGCGCGATCGTGGGCACAATTGCCGGCGCAGGCGATAAAATATGTGCGTAGAATTGAAGAATTGGTCGGGTGTCCGGTTGCCGTATTGTCGACCAGTCCGGAGCGCGAGGATACAATTCTTATGCACAACCCGTTTGAAAGCTAGGGGGCGTCAAACAGCATGCTGAAATTTGCCTGCTGACAGTGTAAGCTAGGAGCCATGGCCGACTATTACCCGCTGATAGCCCGGGCCGTCTCTGGTCTTGAAAAGAATACCGGTGACGCGCGCCGCTTGGTGTACGAACGATCGCGTACCGCGTTGGTCGCGCAATTGCGTAGCGTGACTCCGGCATTGAGTGAATCCGACGTGACCCGCGAACGGCTCGCGCTGGAGGAGGCTGTCCGCAAGGTAGAGGCTGAATGCGCCCGCCAAAGTTGGGGCGAGCAGTCCGGCCGCGCCGAGGCGCGCCTGGATGTGCGCCCTGAGCCGCCCAGCAATAAGGTTCGAGCCCCCGAGATGCCACGATGGGAAGACTCTTTGCTTCCCACATTTCAGGAAGGTCAGCGCCGAACTCCTCCGCCGTCAACTCCGCCACAGGTACGACCCGAGCCGACGGCTCGGCGGCAATCGATCCAGCCCCCGTCGCGGACCGCCAAGGCGCCGAATGGGATGTTTGGGGACGATCGCCAAGTCGACCGCCATGTCGACCCAATTCTTGACCGACCGGCGGGCGGTGCGTCACTTGGCGCACCTCCGGCATTGACCTCACCGCCACGCCATCCCTTGCGCGGGCGTCCCCCTGGCGAGCGAAACTCGCTACTTAATTCAGGGTTGAACGATTTCCGAAACGACGTTTCCAAAGCCGGCGATTTCGATGAAATGCCTGCCCCCCTTTCGAAAATGTCTCGCGAACTGTCGCGTGACCTGTCTCGCGAAGCGCCGCGCGAACCCTATGGCAATTCTTTGCCGGCAGTGCGGGACTTTGACCAGAACAGGCCGCCGTACGAGTCCCGCGGCGACGATGAAATGCTCCAGGACGTGCCGCCACCCGAGATGCTTGAGCCATCTTTCGGAATGGATGAGGCACGGCCCTTGTCGAATCGAAACCGCATGCCGCCGCGGGTGCGCGACGACGACAGGACGGATTTGGGTTCCGGCCGCTCCTACCGCGAATGGATCAAGGCCGCAGCAGCCTTGTTGATTGTTGTCGGGCTTGGTGGCGCGCTGGTCTGGCTTTGGCCCAGCATGGCGTCCCTCTACGGCTCATTGCGTGGGCCGGCAACGGTTGAAGTCTCAGGCACCTCGGAAGCTCCTGTGACCGTGACCCGGCCCAAGATCTCGGACCGTTTTGAACCCGGCGGCGGAGTGCCGCAACAGAATGTGACGCTTACACCGGGGACTGCCCAAGGTGGATCGCAAGCGCAGCGGGTCGTGCTTTATGAAGAGGATCCCGCCGATCCGCAGGGCAAGCGATTTGTCGGTTCGGCCATCTGGCGCACGGAAACGATTTCGCCTGGGCCCGGCATGGCCCCTGAACTTGCGATCCGCGCCGATGTCGAAATTCCGGAACGAAAACTTACCATGACCTGGTCGCTTCGCCGCAATGCAGACCCCGGCTTGCCGGCGAGCCACACAGTCGAGATTACATTCCGACTGCCGGCGGATTTCGTTTCCGGCGGCGTATCGAATGTTCCTGGAATCCTTATGAAAGAGGCCGAGCAATCGCGCGGGGTGCCGCTGGCGGGGCTTGCGGTCAAAGTCACCAACGGGTTCTTTCTGATCGGCCTTTCTTCGGTCGACGCTGATAAGGAGCGCAACGTATCGCTTCTCAAGCAGCGCTCCTGGTTCGACATTCCGGTTGTTTACAACAACAACCGTCGTGCCATCCTGGCGCTTGAAAAGGGTTCGCCGGGCGAGCGTGCTTTCGCTGAAGCTTTTACGGCGTGGCGGCAATAGGGTGCATGGGCGTTAGGATAAGGATCATAGGATGGGTTGAGCCCATACGCGCGTTGCAGACGCGCGTAAACGCGCTGATGGCGAAACCCATCAACCACATCCCAAGCCTATCATTTTTGCGGCCCGTGGGGTTGATGGGTTTCGGTAAATCGCGTGAAGAACGCGCTTTACCTCTACCCATCCTACGATCCGCGCCGCTTAACCTAACGCCTATGAGGGCTTGCCGGGCGGCACGCTACCCAATAGGAAATTGCCGGCGCGCTAGCCGATTGGCTTGATCGGAACGCGTTGCCATGTCGCATGTTACCATGTCCCGTATTTCGATCGTTGTGAGGATTTCATGTACACGGATCTTGCGCTTTACATTGATGGAGATTGGAAAAGTGGCGGTGGCCGCAAGGGCGAGGATGTCCTCAACCCGGCGACCGGGAAGGTTTTGGGCCACTTGCCTCATGCATCCACAAGCGACCTCGACCAGGCGCTGCAGGCCGCGAGCAAGGGCTTGACTGTTTGGCGGGCGACCAGCGCCTATGACCGCGCCAAGGTGTTGCGCAAGGCCGCCGCCCTCGTGCGCGAGCGCGCGGACAACATCGCGCGCATGATGACGCTGGAGCAAGGCAAGGTGCTCGCCGAATCACGCGGCGAGGTGCTCGTCACCGCCGACATCATTGAATGGTTTGCCGAGGAAGGGCGCAGGTCCTATGGCCGCATCGTGCCGGGCCGCATCAAGGGCGTGCGCCAGCTTGTCGTGCAGGAGCCGGTTGGCGTCGTTGCGGCGTTCACGCCGTGGAATTTCCCGACACTCACGCCGGCGCGCAAAATTGGTGCGTCGCTCGCCGCCGGCTGCGCCATCATCCTCAAGGCTTCGGAAGAGACGCCGGGGAGTTGCGTCGAGCTGGTGCGCTGTTTCATCGAGGCCGGCCTGCCGGTGGGCGTGCTCAACCTCGTCTTCGGCGTACCGGCCGAGGTCTCCGAACATCTGTTGGCCTCGGACGTCGTGCGCAAGGTCTCCTTCACGGGCTCGGTGCCGGTCGGCAAGCATTTGGCGGTGCTGGCTGCCAAAGCCATGAAGCGCGCCACCATGGAACTCGGCGGCCATTCGCCGGTCGTGGTGTTTGCAGATGCGGATCCGGAAAAGACCGCCGACACGATAGCCGCATTCAAATATCGCAATGCCGGCCAGGTCTGCATTTCACCGACGCGCTTCTTTGTGCAGGAGCCGGTCTATGACCGTTTCCTCAAGCGCTTCACGGAATTCGCCAACGGCATCAAGCTGGGCGACGGTCTGGAGAGCGGCGTCACCATGGGACCGCTGGCCAATGCGCGCCGGCTCGACGCCATGGAGGCGATTGTTAACGACTCCAAGAGCCGTGGAGCAACGATCGTTACTGGTGGCAAGCGGCGCGGCAACCAGGGTTATTTTTTCGAGCCGACGGTCGTCACCAATATTCCGGATGATTCCAAACTTATGACGGAAGAGCCGTTTGGGCCGATTGCTCCGGTTGTCGCGTTCAAGACCTTCGACGAGGTGGTGGCACGCGCCAATTCGCTCAAATTCGGCCTTGCGGCTTACGCCTTTACATCCTCGACGCAGACCGCCAATGCGCTTGGCGATGTGCTCGATGCCGGCATGGTCGGTGTCAACAGCGTGGCGATATCGACACCCGAGACGCCCTTCGGCGGCGTCAAGGATTCAGGCTATGGCCACGAAGGCGGCATGGAAGGGCTGGAAGCCTATATGGTGCGGAAGTTCATTTCGCAGGGTTAACCCCCCAATTTATTTTGGCGATTTTATTTCGCTCGTTCCGATAAGCCCTTGATCGAACGAGCCTTCCTGTATGAAACCAGGGCGCCGAGACAGAATACGAACTTCGGAACCTTTGAGTAAGATTTTTTTACCGAGGCGGAACCTTTGACCGCCGGGCGCGTTTGCTTCAGTTGGGAGGCACCGGGGAGGAGCGGTTGCATTTCGCGCCATGGTTAACTGTGGCATCTATTTTCGTCGATAGGCCCGTGACTCGGGCATCGGCGATTTTTGTGTTTGTGCATCAAGTATCGTTCCGTTTCGGCTTTATCCCGCAATATCCCCCCAGTTCTCCACTCTCGAACAGACGAAGGGTTTGTTCACCATGACTGAAACGGGCTATTCGCGTTCCGCCAAGAACTATTCGCGTTCCGCCAAGAAGAAGAAGTCTGCCCGCACGACAGGAAACGGCAAATCTTTGGATGCCGCCATTTCGGCCAGTTACAGTGCCGACGCATTCAACAAACGCCTTCTCGCAGCAATGGTTTCATTTCGCGATGGCGATTTTTCCGTTCGATTGCCCTCGGATTGGCCGGGTATCGAGGGCCAAATCGCAGCAGCCTTCAACCACGCTCTGTCGCATGAGCATGTTATTTCGCGCGAGGCCGGCCGCCTGAGCAGGGTCGTAGGCAAAGAGGGCCGGCTACAGCAGCGCATGTCGCTGCCCGGCGCGGTCGGAGGATGGGCCGCTAAGGTCGACTCGCTCAATACGCTTCTTGATGATCTGGTGAGGCCGACGACCGAGATATCGCGGACAATCGGTGCCGTGGCCAAGGGTGATCTTGGCCAGTCCATGGAGCTGGAGGTCGACGGCCGGCCGCTCAAGGGAGAATTTTTACGCTCGGCAAAGCTCGTCAACACAATGATCGAACAGCTTTCCGTCTTTACATCCGAGGTCACCCGTGTGGCGCGCGAGGTGGGAACGGAAGGAAAACTTGGCGGCCAAGCACAGGTGAAAGGCGTGTCGGGCGTCTGGAGAGAGTTGACCGAGTCGGTCAACCAGATGGCCGGCAACCTCACCGCGCAGGTTCGCAATATCGCCGATGTGACCATTGCGGTCGCGAACGGCGATCTTTCCAAGAAGATCACCGTCGACGTGCGCGGCGAGATCCTGCAGCTCAAAGAAGCGATCAACACGATGGTGGATCAGCTTCGGTCATTTGCTTCGGAAGTCACCCGCGTGGCGCGGGAAGTAGGAACCGACGGGCGCCTTGGCGGCCAGGCGGTCGTGCCAGGCGTGGCCGGTACCTGGAAGGATCTCACCGACTCCGTGAATGCCATGGCGACGAACCTGACCGCGCAGGTTCGCAACATCGCGCAGGTGACGACCGCAGTCGCACGCGGTGATCTTTCGCGCAAGATCACGGTCGACGTGAAAGGCGAAATCCTTGAACTGAAAGAAACCTTCAATACCATGGTGGATCAGCTCAACAGCTTCTCCTCCGAAGTCACGCGCGTTGCACGCGAGGTCGGCACGGAGGGAAAGCTCGGCGGTCAGGCGGCGGTTCCGGGCGTGGCTGGAACGTGGAAAGACCTCACCGACAGCGTCAACTTCATGGCTTCCAATCTGACCGGCCAGGTGCGTAATATCGCGGAGGTCACGACTGCGGTTGCGCAAGGCGATCTGTCACGCAAGATCACCGTCGACGTGAAGGGCGAAATTCTTGCATTGAAGAACACCATCAATACGATGGTCGATCAGCTTAATGGTTTCGCCTCCGAAGTGACCCGCGTGGCCCGCGAAGTCGGCACAGAGGGCAAACTTGGCGGGCAAGCCGAGGTGCCCGGCGTGGCCGGCACGTGGAAGGATTTGACCGACAATGTGAACTTCATGGCGTCAAACCTCACCGGCCAGGTTCGCAATATTGCGGAAGTGACGACGGCGGTGGCCAATGGCGACTTGTCCAAAAAGATCACGGTCGACGTGCGCGGCGAAATTCTGGAACTGAAGAACACCATCAATACGATGGTCGATCAGCTCAACGGATTTGCGGCGGAAGTGACCCGTGTTGCCCGCGAGGTCGGCACTGAAGGAAAGCTCGGCGGCCAGGCTCTTGTACCGGGCGTTGCCGGTACCTGGAAGGACCTCACCGACAGTGTGAACTCGATGGCCTCCAACCTCACCGGGCAGGTTCGCAATATTGCAGACGTGGCAACCGCCGTGGCCAAGGGCGACCTTTCGAGAAAGATCACCGTCGATGTGAAGGGCGAGATTCTGGAGTTGAAAAACACGCTCAACACGATGGTCGATCAGCTCAACTCATTTGCCGGAGAGGTCAGCCGGGTGGCCCGCGAGGTCGGCACCGAAGGCGAGCTTGGCGGCCAGGCGGAAGTCCCAGGTGTTGCTGGAACGTGGAAGGATCTCACCGACAATGTGAACTCGATGGCCAACAACCTTACCAGCCAGGTCCGTAACATTGCAGAGGTGGCCACCGCGATCGCGCAGGGCGACTTGTCGTCGAAAATCACGGTTGAGGTGAAGGGAGAAATCCTGGCGCTCAAGAACACCATCAACACGATGGTCGATCAGCTCAATAGCTTTGCCTCCGAAGTGACACGAGTCGCGCGCGAAGTCGGCACAGAAGGGCGGCTCGGTGTGCGTGCCGCAGTTCCGGGCGTTGCGGGAACATGGAAGGATCTCACCGATTCCGTCAACACGATGGGTGGAAACCTTACCGCGCAAGTCCGCAACATTGCCGAGGTTACCACGGCCGTTGCGCGCGGCGATCTCAACCGCAAGATTACGGTGGACGTGAAGGGCGAAATCCTGGAGTTGAAGAACACCATCAACACGATGGTGGATCAGCTCAATGCCTTTGCGGGAGAAGTGAGCCGCGTTGCGCGCGAGGTCGGTACCGAAGGCAAACTCGGAGGCCAGGCTCTGGTTCCTGGCGTCGCCGGCACCTGGAAAGACCTTACCGACAACGTGAACTCGATGGCCGACAACCTGACGGGCCAGGTCCGCAACATTGCCGATGTCACCATCGCGGTTGCAAATGGTGATCTTTCCAAAAAAATCACAGTCGACGTGCGCGGCGAAATCCTCCAGCTCAAGGAAACCATCAATACGATGGTTGATCAGCTTCGCGCATTCGCTTCGGAAGTCACGCGCGTGGCGCGTGAGGTAGGAACTGAGGGCAGGCTTGGTGTGCAGGCTGTGGTTCCAGGTGTTGCGGGAACCTGGAAGGACCTGACCGACTCCGTGAACACCATGGGCGGCAACCTGACCGCACAGGTTCGTAACATCGCTGAAGTGACGACGGCCGTCGCGCGTGGCGATCTCAATCGAAAAATCACGGTCGACGTGCAAGGCGAAATCCTGGAGTTGAAAAACACGATCAATACGATGGTGGACCAGCTCAATGCTTTCGCCGGCGAAGTGAGCCGCGTGGCTCGCGAAGTGGGCACTGAAGGCAAGCTTGGCGGGCAGGCCAAAGTGGCTGGCGTGGGGGGGACCTGGAAGGACCTCACAGACAATGTGAATTTCATGGCATCGAACTTGACCGAACAGGTCCGTGGAATTGTGAAGGTCGTGACCGCGGTGGCGAATGGCAACTTGAACCAACGCCTGACCGTTCAGGCGAAGGGCGAAGTTGCCGCACTCGCCGATACAATCAACAACATGACCGATACGCTTGCGACCTTCGCCGACCAGGTGACAAACGTCGCCCGTGAAGTGGGTGTCGAAGGCCGCCTCGGTGGACAGGCGAACGTCCCAGGCGCGTCGGGTACCTGGAAGGATCTCACCGGCAACGTGAACCTCCTGGCCGCGAACCTGACCAGTCAGGTTCGCGCCATCGCCGAAGTTGCGACTGCAGTGACCAAGGGCGACCTGACGCGTTCAATTCAGGTTGAAACGCGCGGCGAGGTCGCAGAGCTTAAAGACAACATCAATACGATGATCTCCAACCTGCGCGAAACCACAGAGCGGAATCGGGAACAGGACTGGCTCAAGACCAACCTCGCGCGGTTTACCGGCATGTTGCAGGACCAACGCGAGTTGCGAACCGTCGCGCAGATGCTGTTGAGCGAACTGAGTCCACTCGTGAAAGCCTATCAGGGCACCATTTACCATCTCGCAGGCAACCGGGAAGATCCTCAACTGCGTCTTCTTTCGAGCTACGCCGATAAGGGGGGGCCGAGCGAAACCATCAGACCAGGCCAGGGTCTCGTGGGACAATGCGCGGTCGAAAAGAGGCGCATCCTTCTCAATGATGTTCCCCCGCAATTCTTCAATGTCTCATCCAGCCTCGGCGAAGCGCGAAGTGTCAGCATTGTCGTGCTGCCGGTATTGTTCGAGGGACAAACGAAAGCCGTCATCGAACTGGCGACCGTGCAACGCTTCACTGACATCAATCTGGCCTTTCTCGATCAACTGACAGTCAGCATCGGCGTCGTCTTCAATACCATCGAGGCGACGATGCGAACGGAAAACCTTCTGGAACAGTCACAACAGCTGACCGTGCAGTTGCAATCGCGCCAGAGCGAGCTTCAACAAACGAACGAAGAATTGGGCATGAAGGCCAGACTACTGGCTGAGCAGAATGCCGAAGTTGAGCGTAAGAACACGGAAGTCGAGCAGGCACGGCACGCCCTTGAGGAACAAGCGGCTGAATTGGCGCTTACGTCGAAGTACAAATCCGAATTCCTCGCCAATATGTCACATGAGCTGCGAACACCGCTCAATTCCATCCTTATTTTGAGCCAGCAGCTCGCAGAAAACAGTTCTGGATCCTTGTCTGACCGGCAGGTCGAATTCTCCCGGAACATCAACTCTTCGGGCTCGGACTTGCTTAATCTCATCAACGATATCCTGGATCTGTCCAAGATCGAGTCGGGCACGGTTACGGTCGAAATTGAAGACCTTCCGTTTATTGGTCTGCGAGAAACCATCAATCGGACATTCCGGCATGTCGCAGATGCAAAGAACTTGCCGTTCAATGTGGAATTTGCGAATGCACTGCCGCGGCACATCGAGAGCGATCCGAAACGTCTTCAGCAGATCCTCAAGAACCTGCTTTCGAATGCAGTGAAGTTTACGGCTCGCGGTCATGTCACGTTAAGGGTTGATCTGGCGGTCAGCGGATGGAGCCCCGATCACCCTATCCTCAGCAAAACCCCGCAGGTCGTTGCATTCACTGTGGAAGATACGGGTATCGGCATCGCTCCAGACAAGCAGAAACTCATATTTGAGGCCTTCCAGCAGGCGGACGCCGGAACGTCGCGGAAATACGGTGGAACTGGCCTCGGGCTTGCAATCAGCCGTGAACTGGCCTTCCTGTTGAACGGCGAGATCAAGCTCAGCAGCGTACTAGGTGAAGGCAGCATCTTTACACTCTATCTGCCGCTCTACTATTCCGGGACTGACAATCTGCGGACTGATCTTCCAGCGTCAAAATCCGGCTACACGGCGCGAAAACGGGAGCTGGTCATCCTACCCCCAGCCCGCGAAGAATGGATCGAAGACGATCGTGACCAGATTGTTGATGGCGATTCCGTGCTGCTGATCATCGAAGACGATCCACACTACGCCCGCATCCTGCTCGACCTCGCACGCGATAAGGGTTTCAAGGGAATCGTAGGGTTGAAAGGATCCATGGGTCTTTCGCTTGCTCGACAATTTCGTCCCACGGCTATCTCGCTGGATATATTCCTTCCCGACATGCTCGGCTGGACCGTTTTGAACCAACTCAAGCTCGATCCCCGAACGCGTCACATTCCGGTGCAGATCATTACTCTGGAGGAAGAGCGTCAGCACGGCCTTTCCCACGGCGCCTTCGCATATCTTGTCAAGGAGCCAACGACACAAGGGCTGGTGGCGGCCTTCGATCGCATAAAGGAATTCACGACATCGCGCACCAGGCGGCTGCTGATCGTCGAAGATAACGATATCGAACGTCAATCCATGGTCGGGATGCTCGACCACCAGGATATCGAAATCGTGGCCGCGCCGACGGGGACGCAAGCGTTGCAGCTCATGGGCGATCAGCGCTTCGATTGCATCGTCCTCGACCTGCGGCTGCCGGACATGACCGGTTTCGAGTTGCTCGAGAAGATGCGCACCAACCCGGCCTTTGCCGAAATGCCTGTCGTCGTCTTTACCGGCAAGGACCTGGACAGCAACGAAGAGGCCCGCCTGAAGACCTTTGCAAAAAGCGTTATTCTCAAAGACGTCCAGTCGCCCGAACGTCTCCTGGACGAAACATCTTTGTTCTTGCATCGGGTCGTCACCGACCTTCCTGCTGAAAAGCAGGCGATGTTGCAGCGCATCCATGGGTCCAACCAGATTCTGGCCGGGCGCAAGGCGCTGGTGGTGGACGACGATGCGCGCAACATCTTCGCTTTGACGTCCCTGCTTGAAGACCACGAGATGGAAGTTGTCAGCGCAACCAATGGCCGCAGCGCCATCGAAATCGTGAAACGTTCCCATGATTTGAGCATCGTAATCATGGACATTATGATGCCTGACATGGATGGCTATGAGACGATGCGGCAAATCAGACAGGATCCGCGGTTCCGGATGCTCCCCATCTTGGCGCTTACGGCGAAGGCCATGCAGGGAGATCGGGAAAAGTGCCTTGACGCGGGTGCCAGCGACTACATTTCCAAGCCGGTGAACACGGATCAACTTCTATCCTTGATGCGTGTCTGGCTGTTTCGATGATCATAATGTCGGATAGGCAGGGCGTCGAAGGGGGAATGGCTCGATGACCCGAACGACTTACGATATCATGCCTCCAACCGGCACAGTAAGAACTCATGCCGGGTTTGCAGGTGCCGGAATTGCCCCAACGGGTGCGCCTTCCGCTGAGGATTTGTCGGTTGCGAGCGAAACCTTGGGTAAGCTGTCGGATTTGGTCAATAGCGCTCCAATCAATATCCTGATCGTCGATGACGAACCAAAGAATCTCACGGTACTCGAGACAGTTCTCGCCGATCCGAGCTACCGGCTGGTTCGTGCGGAATCCGCCGAACAGGCGCTGCTTGCGTTACTCGTCGATGATTTTGCTCTCCTTATCCTCGATATTCGAATGCCAGCCACGACCGGGTTTGAACTGGCCCAGACCATCAAGGCGCGCAAGAAAAATGCAAACGTGCCGATCATTTTCCTCACAGCCTACTACAACGAGGATCAGCATATCATTGAGGGCTACGGCGCTGGAGCAGTGGATTATCTGCATAAGCCCGTTAACGTTCCAGTCTTACGGTCAAAGGTTGGCGTATTTGCCGAACTTTATCGAAAACAGCGTCATCTCGAAGCGGTCAATCGGGCCTTGCTTGCAGAAGTAGGCGCGCGCGGTCGGGTTGAAGAAGAGCTGCGTCTGCTCAATAATACGCTTGAAGCACGGGTGCACGAGCGTACCGAACATATTCGCCATCTTATGAACGAGGTGGATCACCGCTCGAAAAACCTTTTGGCTCTTGTGCAGGCGATTGCACGTCAGACGGCTGCTGCAGTTCCTGATGATTTTGTATCCCGTTTTTCAGAGCGCCTGCAGGCACTGGCCGCGAGCCACGATCTTTTGGTCAAGTCGCGGTGGCAGGGAGTGGAATTGGCCGAACTGTTGCGCGCGCAGCTAGCCCATCTGGCGGATGTTGTCGGGCCGAGATTGGTGGTCGAGGGCGAGCCACTCCGAATATCCAGTTCGGCCGCGCAAACCATTGGCATGGCGATCCATGAACTGGCCACCAATGCGGTAAAATATGGAGCTCTCTCGAACGCGCAAGGCCGCGTAGAGCTGCGCTGGCAAGTTGAACATCAGCCGCCGCCCGATCAATTCGTAATGAGCTGGATCGAGTTTGACGGACCGGAAGTTGTAATGCCTATTCGTCGTGGTTTCGGTTCGACGGTATTGAAGACAATTGCCAAGCTAAGTTTGGAAGGCCATGTCGAACTTGAATTCGTTCAAACCGGAGTCAACTGGCGGCTGACGTGCCCATTCTCGAAGGTGCTGGACGCAGAGAAGGCACATGACGATTTTGAGCAGTTCAGATAATCATCAATAGAGGGACGTCATGAGTATCCGAGTTCTCGTAGTCGACGATGAAGCCTTGATAGCACTCGATGTCGCGCAGCAATTGGCTGACGCGGGATATGAGATTATCGGACCCGCAACAACGGTGGCGGGGGCGCTTGAACTTTTGAAGAAGCAAGGGTGCGATGCGGCCGTTCTCGACGCGCGCCTTGGTGATGAGACCTCGGAGGTGATCGCGCAAGAACTGCAAGTGATCGGCAAGCCATTCGTGGTTTTGTCCGGCTATTCGAGCGAACACCTTACGTCCACGTTCGGAAATGCTCCATTGCTGTCAAAGCCGCCGCGCGGGAAATCGCTTCTCGCCGCCTTAAAGGAGTGCCTGAAGAGTTCGCGATCTATGCCGGCATAAAAAGAACTTTGACCGTAGGAACTGCACGCGCCGCGGCTGCAATTTCTTGTCGGCTCTTGTGTTCGTCAAATCCAATCTGTTCGACGGTGAGGCGCACCGCCGTTGCGCAAAAAAAACGCAAGTCGTGTCAACACGACTTGCGGTGAACGAGGAGGGCGATTGCGGGTTCACAAGATAGGTTTCGCCGGAAACTCAAGACGCACGTAAATGCGCTAGGCGAAACCTGTCGGTGGCGATCACTCCGTCGGTTCTACCTTGACGATCGAGGCGCCGAGGTTGTTGCCGATCCAGAGAACCGGGCGTCCGCTGGTCTCGTCGACGAACACGCGCCGGATATTGGACATGCGCGGCAACAGATATTCGGTAATTTCCTCGGTCTTGGTGTCGAGCCGCGACACGTAGTCGTTCGACATGGAGCCGGTCCACACAACATCTCCGCTCTTCGTGGGCGCGACGTCGTACGGATTGCCCCAGGCATTCGGCAGCCGATATTCCTTCATGCGTTCGGTTGCGGGATCGAACATGCCGATCGAATTGGCGGCATATTCGGCGAACCATAAGCGGCCCTGGTCATCAAGCCGTCCACGGCGCGGGCGCGTGCGTTGGTTGGGTGTCGACCAAATCTTGACCTCACCCGTTTTGGCGTCGCGCCGGCCGATGCTGTTGCCGCCGAACTCCATCATATAGACGTTGTTGTTCTTGTCGGTCGGCAATCCGTAGCCGCTGATCTGGCGGTCGGCGACCTTGGAGACACCGAGATTTTCCCACTTGCCGGTCGTGGCGTCGAGCCGGTAGAGATTGCGCGTCGCCGTGTCGGTCATCCAGATCTTGTTGTCGACGTTCATGTGGGTGGGCGTCACCATGTTTGTTTGCGTGGTGATGTCCAGCCATTCCACGTTGAGCGGATAGGCCGTGACCTCTTTGGTCTTGCGATTGATCTTGACCGCACCGCCCTGATAGGAGAGACCGACCCAGAGATTGTCGCCTTGTGGCTCCGGCTCGATGTTAAGCGAACCCTTCGGCTGATCGGCCCGCAACAGCGGGATCGCATGATCGACGACCTTGCCGGTCTTGGGGTCGAGTTCGCCGACGAACTGGGCGCCGAAATCGGTGTACCAGGCGTGCCCGTCCGCATCGAGGATCACGTCATGCGGGAGAGCTTCCTTGCGCGGCAGATCCCATTCGGTGATGACCACCTTGGTGGCCTTGCCCTTCGGCCGCGGCAGGATCTTGATTTCGTATTCCATGCCGCCCGGGTTGGCGAGGCTGATCTTTTCAAGATATTCGGAGGCCTGCTTCATCATATTGGCGGCAACGCGCGGCCGTTCGCTGCGCAAGCCGCCCTGGACGATGAGCTGCGGGTGAATGGGCGTGCTTTCCGGCGCATAGCGGCCCATGCGGGTGAACACCTGTTCCCATTCGGCCGCATCATGCGTTGCGTTGAAGATGCGCTGGAGCGTATGGCAGCCCTGACAGTCGAGCAGGAAGCCCTTGAACTGGTCGGTGCCGGGTGCGCTGAGCATCAACTCGCCATTGGAGAGTTGCGGCACGATGTTGCGCACCTTGGCAAGCTTGATTTCGGCGGTCGCGCTGCCGGAGCTGACGTCGACGGTCTTGGGGCCGACGAGGCTGTAGCCGATCGCACGGATCGTGATGTTGTATTTGCCCGGGTCGAGCTTGCTGGCCGGGAAGCTGAACTGACCCTTGTCGTTCGAGACGACCGTCGTGGTGACGGTTGAACCTTCCTTCTTGGCGCTGACGAGCACACCTTCCATCATGCCTTCCTCGGTCGAGGAGACCTGACCGCTCAGGGTCTGAGCCTCCGCACCAACGAGGCCCGCGACGGTCAAAACGCTGGTCGCGAGCAGCAAAGTCTTCAATTTCATGGTTCCCTCCTGACGGGCCAACTGAGTGTCGACACCTTATCGGAACTCGGATAATCGCATTTTTCGGTCCGTTCGCACAGGGCGTGGCGCCAAAAAATGGCCGGGCGAGGACGCCCGGCCACGGTTGAGGTTCGTAGCCCGCATGAGCGATTGAGCGTCTTTACGGCGGCTTCGCCGCGGACGCGAGATCGCGACATGCGGGACCGGCCATCCCGGATGTCGCGCCCCGAAGAGGGGCGCTCATCCGGGCTACGGTCTAGTCGAGCGGCTCCACTTTTACGATCGAGGCGCCGTGGTTGCTGCCGACCCAGAGCGTCGGCCGGGGGCCGCTTTCTTCAACGAACACGCGGCGGATGTTGGTGGTGCGCGGCATGAGATATTGCGTCATCGTGCCGGTCTTGGTGTCGAGACGTGTCACTTGATCGGTGTGCATCGAGCCGGTCCACACTTCGCCGTTCTTGGCCGGGACCACGTCGTAGGGACTTTCCCACTTGGTGGGGAGCACCCATTCGGTGATCCTGTCGGTCTTGGTGTCGAACATGCCGATGCCATTCGACCCATATTCGGCGAACCAGAGTCGATTTTGCTCATCGAAACGTCCACGGCGCGGGCGCGATCCATTAGTGGGTGTCGGCCAGATCGTGATCTCGCCGGTCTTGGCGTCGCGCTTGCCGATGCTGTTGCCGCCGAACTCCAGCATGTAGACGTTGTTGGAGTTGTCCGTCGGCATGCCATAGCCGCTGACATTCTTGCCGCGCAGATCCTTCGAGATGCCGAGGTTCTCGTATTTGCCGGTGGCGATATCCAGGCGATAGTTTTCGCGCGTCTCCTGATTGTTGGCCCAGACCTTGCCGTCGACATGCGAAAAAGTCGGCGATACCATCGAGGTCTGCGTCGAGTAGTTCAACCATTCCGTCGGATAAGGATAGGTCGTGACCTGTTTGGTCTTGCGATCGACCTTGGCGACACCGGCCTGATACATCAGCGCGAGCCAGACGTTACCGGACGAATCGAATTCGATGTCGAGCGAGCCCTTGGGCTGGTCGGCACGCAACACCGGGATCGGATAATCCGTCACCTTGCCGGTCTTGGTGTCAAGTTCGCCGACGAACTGATTGCCGAAATCCGAATACCAGGCTTTGCCGTCCGCATCGACGATCACGTCATGCGGCTGCGCTTCTTTGCGCGGCAGGTCATATTCCGTGTAGATGACCTTGGTGGAGACGCCCTTTGGCCGTGGCAATGTCTTGAGATCGAATTCCTTGCCATCCGGATTGGCGAGGCTGACGCTGGCGAGATATTCGGCGGCGGCTTTCGCCTGCGCGGCTGGAACACGCGGACGTTCGCTGCGCGCACCGCCGGTCACGAGCGGTTGCGGCTTTATAG
>Ga0137398_10000328_pt1 | contig 16102 bp, 11 predicted proteins | sample czorhiz216metaG_FD_106659 | JGI IMG/M metagenome (GOLD analysis project Ga0137398, IMG submission 106659) | Vadose zone soil microbial communities from Angelo Coast Range Reserve, California, USA - czorhiz2.16 metaG | ecosystem: Environmental > Terrestrial > Soil > Vadose zone | place: USA...
CCCTGCTGATGCTCGTAGGAAATATTCAAGCGCCAGTTGCTGGCGAAGGCCCGTTCGTATCCGGCGCTGGCGGTGAGCGCGTAGGGAGTGTGATAGTGCGGATCGATCAGGGCGCTGGGGCCGGTTCCGTTTTGTAGATTAAAGCGATTGACAGCGGTGAAGGCATCGACCCAGCCGTTTTGCGCGAGATCGTTGTAATACAAGCCAGCCCCGGCGCGCAAGACGGTGGTGGCGGAGCCATGCGGAGCGTAGGCAATTCCGAAGCGCGGCGCCACGGCTTTGCGATAGTCCTGCGGCACGCCGGAAACGAGGGTGCTGCCTGAGGCCTGAAGCGAGGCCAGGGCGGGATTCGCGGTTTGATCGCGCCCGGAGGCTAAAAACAGGCCGAAGGTGGTGTCGTAGCGCACGCCGGCATTGAGAGTGAAGGAAGGTGTGACGCGCCAGGAATCTTGTGCGTAGAAGCCCAGGCGGCGGATGCTCTGGGAAAAAGTGCCGTCGCTCGGACCGGACGCGTTCTCGGTGGGACAATCGGGAAAATTGGCATCGGGAGCACCGGGAAGCGGACTAGGGCACGACGGCAGCACCGAGGGATTGGCGACATAGAAGCTCGGATCGCGGGGATAGGCGAACAGCGTTTCCGCGTTGCCGGATAAGGAACCGCGAAGAACCGGCTCGTGAATGAGATTGACGCCGAAGCGCAGGGCATGTGCTCCGCGGGAATGCGACAGATCGTAGCGGAACTGATATTTCTGCTGGTCTCTCTCGGCGGGAAAAGCGGTGATGGCCGTGACGAATTGATTGTCGCCAAAGGTTTCAAGGCCGGAGGTGGTGAGAAAACTGGCGGTGAAGGGGAAATCGAATCCTTCGCCGATGGTGCGGTTGCGGGACTTGGTGTGATGGAAGCCGACGGCCGAGAGGGTGAGGGAGCCGACGGTGGTTGGAGCGAATTGGAATTGCTGGTTGATGAGCACACTGTAGTAGTTCGAATGGGTCGTGGCGCCTGTCGAGGGCAAAGTGCCCTGCTGGAGAAGGTCGTTCTGGGTGTGGTTGCGATCGAGCGAGGCACGGAGGAACCACTGCGCGCGCGCGGATTCGGCCCAGTCCATCCGTGTGGAGAAAAGCGTTTCCCGGTAAGGTGCCACGACCGACGAAGGCACCGCGCCGATGGAGCTAACATTCGGAAGAAACCCTGCGGTAGCCAGTTGCTCGAGAGCGCTGAACTCCGAGAGCGAATTGGCACTGTAGGCCACGCTGGCATTTTCGTGGATGTATTCGTAGGACGAAAAAAACCATAACTTACCGGGCTTTATTGGGCCGCCGAGCGTGCCGACGAAATTCTGCCGCGAAAAGGGCTGCTTCGGATTGGGCTCGGGATTATCGAGAGTGTTGCGCGCGTTCAGTCGATTGCCGCGGTCGAAATAGGATGTGCTGCCGTGCCATTCGTCCGAGCCGCGGCGCGTGGAGATAATCACGCTGCCGCCATTGGTGCGCGAAGTGTCGGCGTCAAACTGCGCGGTGCGCACCGCAAATTCCTGAATGGACTCCGGGGAATAATTCTGCAGGAAGCCGCCGATGTAGTCGTCGTTGTTGTCGCCGCCGTCGACGGAGAGATCGACGTTTAGGCCGGAGCTACCACCGAAGGCGACCGCCGTGATACGCGCCTTGGTGGGGTCGGAGGGTTCAACAGGCGCGGTAAAGGGCGACAGCAAAGCAATGTTGGCAAAGCTGCGGGCCGAGAGCGGGATTTCGTCGAGGTCTTCGGCGGTGATCACGGTCTTTATGGTGCTGCTGGTGGTTTCAACGGGCTGCGTGGCCAGCGAAGGACCACGGTCGCGCACCTGAACGGATTGCTTGAGCGTCTCGGGCCCGAGGATTACCGCGAAGGTTGCCTGGCTGCTGACCGTTACGGCGACGCGCGTGTTTTTCTCGCCGAAGCCGGTCGCGCGGACGGCGATGCTATAGGTCCCCGGAGGAAGGGAGTCGAAACGCGCCTCGCCGTGCGCGTCGGTAATGCTCGAGCGGCGTAAGGTAGATTTTTCCAGGGCTACGGTAACGCCGGCTCCGGTGAGTCGCCCGCCGGTGGCGTCTTCCACGGCGACCAGCAATGAACCTTGGGGATTCTGCGCTGATACGCAGACCGGAAGCTCGAGGGCGCACGCCAGCAAAAGGATGAAGCCACAAAATGACGCCATGATTCGCACTAAGGTCGGCATTCTCCGCCAGGCATTCTATTCCATTTGTCGCGAAAAGTGAGCCAGTGAGCCGGGCGCGCCCGACCAATCTGACGACGCCGAGGCCTGGCCCAGTTTCGAAAATAGCGGAGCTAGGCTATTTGAGGTGCGCGTCGAACCAGGCTAGGGTGCGGGCGATGACGTCGCGCTGGTGCTTGGGATTGGCGAACAGGTGGCCTTCGTGCTCGTAGACCACGAATTGCGTCTCGACACCGAGGGTCTTGAGGGCGTGCCAGAATTCGTAGCTCTGCGGGGCGGGGACTTCGCCGTCGCTGTCGCCGACCAAAATGAGCGTGGGCGTTTTGACTTTTTTGATGAAATTGATGGGCGAGCTTTTGGCGTAGATTTCCGGGTCGTCGTAGACGGACTTGCCGAAAAACGGAATCATCCACTGGTCGATTAAATTTTCGCCGTAATACGATTGCCAATTCGCTAGGCCAGCGCCGGCCATGGCGGCTTTGAAGCGATTGGTTTGCGTGACCGCCCACATAGTCATGAAGCCGCCGTAACTCCAGCCCGCGATTCCCAGCCGATCGGAGTCAATGGGCGCGACGCGGATGGCTTCATCGACGCCGGCCATGATGTCCTTGAAGTCGCCGTAACCGAAATCTTTGACATTGGCGCGTGCAAACGCTTCGCCCTGGCCGAAGCTGCCGCGCGGATTGGGAGAGAGGACGAAGTAGCCCATGCCCGCAAGGCCCGACGAAAAATCGTGGCTCCCGGGCCAGTGCGACAGCGAGATGTGCGACGGACCGCCGTGGACGTAGACGACCAGCGGATATTTCCGGTTGGGATCAAAATCGCGCGGATACAGCAGCCAGCCTTGCACTTCGTAGCCGTCATTTTTCCAAGTGATGCTTTTTGCTTCGCCCCAGGCCGGCTTGAGGGTGGCATTGCGCGTGGTCACCGGCGTGGGTGTAGGAGATTCCCCGGTAATCAACGCTACTTCCGGCGCATGGCTGTACGACCGGTAGATGCCCGCGATGGTCTGGCCGTCTTTTGCGGCCGAAAATGGGAAACCGAAAACTCCCGCGGAGCTAAACGCTCCTTCACCCGACCAGCGCTGCTCGATTTTGCCATTGCTCGGATCGAGCGCAGCGATGGCGCTGTTGCCGCCGGTAAACTCGCTGAACAGGATTATCTTGTCCGAGAGCCAGTCAAGCCAAGCCGCGGAAGCTTTCATGTCCTTGGTGAGATTTTTCGCGTCGCCGCCGTCACTGCTGATGATGTGAATGTCGCCGCCGGTCAAACCCTCATCGCTCATGAGGCCTTCGATGAAGGCGATCTGTTTGCCGTCGGGCGACCAGACGGGATTGGCGATTTCTAGCTTGGGCTTGTAGATCGATTTCATTAGCCCGGTGGCGGGATCGAGCGTGGACAGTTCGGCGATCCACCAGTTGTTGTCGCCATTTCCGAGCGCGGAGCTGACGATGAAGCGCTTGCCGTCGGGCGACCACTGGTATTCGTAAATGTAGGTGTCGGCGGGAGTGATTTGGCTGAGCTTGCCGGTGGCCAGATCTAGCAGGGCGAGGCGCTGCTCGAAGAAAGAGTCCTTGATCTCACCGGTTTCCGGAGTCTCGGCGACGAGCGGACCGGAGGCGCGCGTGGCGTTTTCGGTGAAAAGAATTGCGATGGTCTTGCCGTCCGGTGACCAACCCGGCGTCGAAAGAAAGCCTTTTACGCTGGTCAGCATTTTCGCGGAGCCGCCGGCAGCGTTGGTGACATAAAGCTGCTGCTGGCCCTTCTTTGCGGCGTCGGAAAGAAAGGCGATCTTCTGGCCGTCGGGCGACCAGGAAACGTCGTTTTCGGCATGCAGGGAATCGGCGACTCCGGCGCCGATGCGGCGTGGCGGCGCTCCCGACTTTAGATTTTTCACGTAGATGACCGTGCTGCCGGAAACCACGCCGTTTTTGGAATGAACGTCTTCCACCCAGGCGATGGAATTTCCGTCCGGGGAGATGGCCGCTTGTTCAAAATTGTGCGCAGCAAAGAGCGTTCTGAGGACATTGTCGAGATCGGCGGGCGCCGCGCCTTGCGGCTTCTGTGCGGCTTTCAGGCGCTTCTGGACGTCCCGCTTAGTGCCGGTGGTCTCTTGGGCCAACGATGCGCTCGATAACAGAAAAGACAAAGGAATGGCCAGTAGGGCGGCATGGCGCGCGCGCAGAATCATTTTCACGTCCTCTCGTTTTGCGCTAGGTACAGTAATCCCGGGGAGGGAAGGAGGGCAAGCGTTTACCACAAGACAGGTTGTCGCGGCGTAAGCGCGCGAGTAGAATCCGCGCAGTCTGGTACCTGGAGGATCGCGATGGTCGATCGTAGAGGATTTCTCTCTTCATTTGCGGGAGCCGCCGGTGTTGCGGCGGCCTTGGGGCTCGACGGCAAACTGTTTGCGCAATTGGCGCAGGCACCGGCGCAACTGCCGGAGAGCTCTCTTTATGCTTCAAACGAGGAGATGTACTGGACGGAGTTGCGCAAGCAGTTCCTGATTCCCCCGGAAAACATCTATCTGAATAACGGAACGGTCGGCTCGTCGCCGGCGCCGGTGTTGCGCGCCATCTTCGAGGCCTACAACGAAACGGAGAAGATGGCGCAGAGCAATCCTGAAGACTATCCGATTTGGGGCTATGCCGCCTGGAACGAATTTCGCGATCCGCTGGCGGCCTTTGTGGGCTGCAAACGCGACGAGATCGCGCTGGTGCGCAACGCCACCGAGGCCAACAGCTACATTGCCAATGGTTTGGACTTGAAGGCCGGCGATGAAGTGTTGCTAACCGACCAGGAGCACCCGGGCGGCGAACATCCCTGGGATTTGCGGGCCAAGCGCTACGGCATTGTGGTGAAGAAGATCACGCTGCCGAAGCCGGTACCGGATGCCGCGACAGTGCTGAGCCTTTTCAGCGGCGCCATCACGCCGCGGACGCGCGTCCTGTTTTTCAGCCACATCACGACAGCGACCGGGGTTGTGCTGCCGGCCAAGGAACTCTGCGCGCTGGCGCGCTCCAAGGGCATTCTCTCGGCCGTGGATGGCGCGCACGTGGTGGGCATGATGTCACTCGATCTGCACGATCTCGGCTGCGACATGTACACGTCAAGCCCACACAAGTGGCTGCAATCGACGAAGGGTTCAGGATTTTTGTACTTGCGCGACGAAGTGATCGATCGCCTGTGGAATACCATTGCCACCGAGGGTTGGGACGACACGAAGATTCGCGCGGAGCGCTTTCAACGCATTGGCAGCTCGAATGTCCCGGCGCTGTGGGGTTTGCGCGCGTCCATCAAGCTGGCGAACGATATTGGTATGGAGCGCATCGAACGGCGGCACCGGCAGACGGCGGATTATATCTTGAAAGAAATGGTGAAGCGCGGAGCGGAATCCTGGACTTCGCCGGACGCGGCGCTGCGCTGCGGAATCGTCACGGTAAACGTGCCGCCTCTAGAGCGCGTGGACCTCGAGAACTGGCTTTGGCAAACGAAGAAAATTCGCATCCGTGGCGGCGATCCGTCCAAGCTCCGCCTCTCCACTCCGTATTATCTGCTGCGTAGAGACGCCGACCGCTTCCTGGCCGCTTTCGACGAGTACCGCAAGGCGCACCCGATGGCATGAACAGGCCATAAAACGTGCGCGGCTCGCGAAAATAATCAAAGGGTTATTAGTTTTCGTTGCCGTTTGCCTGCTGGGAGTGTTGCGTGCCTTACCGGGGGCACGGAGATAGTTCTATACCTTCCGGCTATTGCCGGATGGCTAAGAATCTTCGGAATGAAAAGGGTCAGAATTTTCGGAACCGACAACTTTCAATTCATCACGCCATCGGAGAGTGCCAGAAAGAAATGGATCAGATTGAAAGGGATCAATCTGCTGGACGGACGAAGCTATCAAATATCGATGGTTCCCGCAGAGAAGAGTCTTCCCCGACTCTGGGGGAACGCATGAGCGCCAAAGAAATGACCGCATCGAGAAAACGTGGCAGCATAGTGTAGTGAAACACGCGAGACAAAGGGAACGCACTCCGCCGACCCATCCATCTGAGTTGGCGGTACCTTCCTATCATCGCATTCTGGTGAAGCATGGCCTGATTGAAAAGACCCTGCCCATCCCCGATGCGTATGAAATGTTTTTGAAAGTGGGCGCTGATCCAGAAGTAGAGAAGCTCCGTCATAAGGTAGAACACGGCAGCAAAATGAAACACGTTCCTGCTTTGTATCTGGCCACGGCGATGGCTCTGCAAGGCATGACTAAGCCGGAGCTTGCAGCTCTGAAATTGCGGATTGAAAAGAAGCGAGGATGAGCGCCCCAAGAATTGTTTTCTTTTCAAAGACCCCCGTAGCGGAGCGGTCTTCCTGCTATGACCAGGTTCTTGAACCTCACCATGCGGTGACCTCTGCTTCGACGACCACGGCTCGCTCGTAATCTTTCGGCCGGCTTCGAGTGAAATCACGCGTCAGCGTAACGGCGCGTGCACGGCTCACCATGGAACTATCGGGGTGTATCACTTTCCCCGCCCTATAAGGCTATCCCCCCAGTTTCTTGACCGTGCGCGTCCGGGTCGAATACACTAACTGATTCTTACTGGGCCGCGGAGGCGGCTTGCGGAGCCGCAGCTGAAATTTGCGGGGCTGCGGTTCGTATTCTATAAGGGGGATTGTTTTGCCAAAGCGCACCTATCAACCGCGCAAGCGCCGGCGCGCCAAGACGCACGGGTTCCGTTCGCGCATGAAGACCGCCGGAGGCCGCAAGGTGCTTGCGGCACGGCGCAAGAAGGGCCGTCATCGGCTCACTCCCGAATAGGCCGGGACGACTCGACTTTCCGCGGGAAGCGCGGCTGGTGCGGCGCGGGGAGTTTGATGCCGTGTACCGCGCTGGGAAACGCCGCTCGAGTTCCTACTTCACCGTTTTTTTTCGCGCCAATCAGCTCCCCTGCAGCCGCTACGGCTTCAGCATCAAGAAGGCGCTCGGCGGCGCGGTGGTGCGCAATCGCATCCGGCGGCGCGTGAGAGAAATCGTGCGCGGCCATCGCCAGGAGATAGCGGCAGGATGGGACATCGTCATACACCCGAAGGGCAACGTGGCGCGCGCGGAGTTTGCGTCGCTGAGGACGGATTTGCTGCGACTGCTGCGCATCACCTAGAGATGTCTGATCATTTTAAGAATAATTCCGCAGTCGCGGAACCTCCAACGCGCCGCACCCTCGCGCAGAAGTTCGCGCTGTTGGGCCTGCGCTTCTACAAGACATATTTGTCGATGTTTGTGGGCGGAAGCTGTCGGTTCGAACCCACCTGTTCGATATATGCCTATCAGGCGGTCGAGCGGTTTGGCGTCGCGCGCGGTTCGTGGCTGGCGTTAAAGCGTCTGCTGCGCTGCCAGCCGTTGTCGCGCAAATTCGGATACGACCCCCTCCCCGACGCTCTCCATCCCAGTGCTGCCGTGACACCAGAAGGGGCCCATTCGTGAGTGAACCGCAGAAGAAGAGCAAGCTGAGCCACGAAATACGCATCGTGCTGGCGTCGCTGCTGTCGATGGTGGTGATTTTACTTTGGGCCAAGTATTTCGCGCCCAAACCGCCGGCCGTTCCGCCGCAGGCCAGCCGTCCAGCATTGACCTCTCCGGCGGCTGCGAACCCCGGCATGCCTAACCCTTCCCCGACGCCCGGCGCGGCGGCTTCGCGCGGATCCGCAACCGGAATTTCCGCCGTGGCAGCGGCAAACGTCAAGCCGAGAGGCGAAACCGAAGAACGCACCATGGTCATTGAGAACGATCTGTACCGCGTGGAGTTCTCCAATCGCGGCGCGGTGGTCAAGAGTTGGCGGCTCAAGAAATATCAGGACGACGCGAAACCGCGCCGTGTGCTGGACGTTGTGCATCCGGAAGCCGCGCAGCAGACCGGCGGATGGCCCTTTGCGCTGGCGCTCGACGATGAACAGATGGAAAATGCCGCCAACAACGGGCTCTATCAAATCTCTTCCTCCGCGCCGACCCTAGAGGCTCCGGCGGACGCGGAATTCACCTGGAGCGACGGACATCTCGAGGTCACTAAGAAATTCCAGTTCGATCACAGCTACGTGGTGAAGGTCGCGACTTCCGTTAGCTTGAACGGCGTGCCAGTCACCGCGGGCGTGGCTTGGCTTGGAGGCTTCGGCGATTTGACGGTTTTGAATCCTGCGCCCATCGACACCGTCTCCGTGTTCTACGACGAAAACGGAAAGCTCACCAACATCGCCGCTAAAAAACTCGAAGGTCCGGAAAAGTGGGCGCGCGGCGTTTGGCAGGGCGGCAAAGACTGGACCGGCATCCAGGACCGCTACTTTACTGCGGCCTTTTTACCGCTGAACGGCGCCACACCCGGGACGCTGGAAACCCGTTATTGGAAGATTTCCCGCACCGTGCCAGTCGATGGCAAAGACACCGACGAACCGGTGCCACAAATGGCAACCGCGGGCTCCTCCCCACCCACGGCCATGCGCATTTACGTGGGCCCCAAGGACTACGACGAGCTGAAGAAAATCAAGCCGCCGCTGAATGCCCTGGTCAATTTCGGTTGGTTCGAATTCATCTCCGATCCGCTGTTTCACGCTCTGAAGTGGCTGCACACCTATATTCCCAACTGGGGCTGGGCCATCGTGGTTCTGACGCTGATCATCAACATGCTTTTGTTTCCCTTGAAATATACGGGATACAAGACTTCGCTGAAGATGCAGCGCGTGGGGCCAGAGATCAAGCAGATTCAGGAGAAATACAAGAAATACTCCATGCGCGACCCGCGCAAGGCGGAAATGAACAAGGAAGTAATGGCGGTGTACAGCCGCGAAGGCATCAATCCGGTGGGCGGCTGCATACCACAACTCTTGCAGATGCCCATCTGGTTCGGCTTGTACCGCGCGCTGCAAGGCACCATTGAAATGCGACACGCTCCGTGGTTCTGGTGGATTAAGGACCTCTCGGCCAAAGATCCTTATTACATACTGCCGGTGCTCATGGGGTTCTCCATGTATCTGGCTTCGAAAATGACTCCCATGACCGCCACCGATCCGCAGCAGCAGGCCATGATGAAATTCATGCCGCTGACGATGTCCGCGATGTTTGTGGTGATCCCCTACCCGAGCGGGCTGGCTGTGTATATTCTAACCAGCGGAATGGTCGGCGTAGCGCAGCAGTGGTGGCTCAATCGCACGCACCCACTGCCGGCACCGGCGAACACGGGGCGCGGAAAAAACGGCAAAAACAAAAAACAGTAGGATTGGCCGCAGCAAGTCGGCCCTGGAGTTCTGATTCCTTGTTGAAGGCGCCATGACTCAAGAACTGATGCACAACGGGCAACTCGATCGCAAGGCTGCCGCCGATGCGTTGCGCGGTTTTCTTGAAGAAATCGTGCGCGTCGCCGGATTTGAATGGAAGGTCAACGTGCAAGCCGTCGAACCCGGCGGCAGCGAAGCGGAAGTACTTGCCGACGTTGACGGCCCGGACAAAGAAATTCTGCTCGAGCGCGGCGCCGAAGTGTTGAAAGCCCTGGAACATCTGGCTTTCCGCGCTTTGCGTCTCGAACCGGAGCATCACGAAAAAATCCACATCGATTGCGGCGGCTATCGCGCGCTTCGCTTCGAGGAGCTGCGCATGACCGCGCGGGTGGCCGCCGAGCGCGTGCAAACCTCCAAGCAGCCATTTCGCCTGAATCCGATGTCATCGCGGGAACGCCGCATCGTGCACATGGCGCTAAAAGATCTGCCCGGCGTACGCACGGAAAGCGTCGGCGTTGGCGAGCATCGACAAGTGGTAATCCATCCAGCCGAAACCAAAACGCCGAAATAATTTGGGGGTCCGATGGCGGGACCCTCCAGGAGCGGTGGCGTTTGTTACCGAGGTCTCACCCAGCCTTGTGAAACTACCCTGCCATCGCCAGCGAAGCGCACTTGATAGGTGAACGAAGCAGGCCGATCCGGACGCGTTTGCGGGAAGCGTAGATCGGAAATCTCTACCACGGCGTTCCCCCCTTCGGTGCGAAAGCGCGTGACGGGAAAGCGCGCAAACCACAAAACCGTCTGCACTTCCCTAAGCCGCTTGGCCGCATCGATGTAGGAATTTTTCGGCGAGTCCGGGTAATAGCGATAGGCCAGCGGAGCCGCGCTTGCACCCCCGCCACTCGCGGCTTGTACGCTCGCCGGTTGCCCGCCGAGGTCCATGCGCAGCTCGTACACGCCCCGCGGTGTGCGAATTAAGCCGTCCCAATTCCACAGCGATGGCGGAAACGGCAAAGCGCCTCGCGATTGCATATCGAGCCGCAATGTCGTCGCAAAGCGGTCCACGCGCGCCAGCGCCGCGTGATGGGCGTAAGTCGCTCCGCCGATATAGCCAAACGCCAGAACTAGTCCCGCTAAATTCCAGGAAGCAAGCCGCACGCCGAGCCCCCAACTGCGCAATGCCGGCAGAAGAAACACCGCCGCGAGGGTTACCACCACCATCAAAATCGCCCGCAACGAAATCGGCGCGCCGATGACCGCCGCGAATCCCGCCACCGCCAGCGTGGCGATTCCAAACACCAGCCAGCTAACCAAGGCGCGACGCGGCAATGCTTCCCCGCGCGCATAGACCCACGCAAGAATCTGCGGCACCAGCAGAATGGCGCTGAGGCTGAAATCAATAATAAAAATAAGGTCCCAAGCCGGCCGCGACCATTGCAGCGGCGACCAGATCATCGTCCCGAACGAGGTGACCAGGTCGAGCAGAATATGGCTCAGGATCCCGACGGCATAGATCCCGGTCAGCGCGGCGAACGACGGTGCATCCCACTTGCGCCAGCGCACCAACCAGCGCGTGAGCGCCGCCAGCGCAATGGCGAACAGCGGAAGACATAGAAGCGAATGGGTGATGCTGCGATGCCAGGTCAGAATCAGCAAGTCGTTGTGCGACACCACGTCGCGGAATACGTCTGAGTCCGGAAAAATCGCGCCCAGCATGAGCGACCAAGTCACGATGCGCGCGCGATTCATCGGCCGCCGGATGAACATATCTTCGCCGCGAAACACCGCTTTGCCCAGTAATGCGCCCGCGATGCCGTGGGTGATGGTGTCCATGTCGAGAGTTTACGTGAGCCCGCGATAGAGACGCATTTCAGCGCACCGAGAGCAATGGCCAGCGCTTCGCGACGACGCGCCCCACGCGGCGCGCCGAAACGCCGCGCTTCCGCAGTGCCTCGACCGCCGCTTCTCCGGATTGCGCATCGATGGCTACCAGCAGTCCGCCTGAGGTCTGCGGATCGAAGAGCAGATCCTGATACTCCGGCGCGACCGGACCCGCAAATGACGCGCAGTCGGAAACGAATGCGCGATTATTTTTCAGCCCGCCGGAGAGATGCCCTTCGCGCGCCGCTTCGACCGCGCCGGGAAAATACTCGAAAGCTGCATGATCAATTTCAAACGACACCGGCGCGATCCCGCGCTCCGGATCGCCCAGGGCCATCTCCCGCGCATGGCCCAGCAAGCTGAAGCCGGTAACGTCTGTGACCGCGTGAATGCGCGGCGTCTCATCCGCCTTTCGATCAAACTCTTGCAATGCCGCCGCCGCATCGCGATTGAGCGTGGTCATCGCCGCAATCGCGGCGGCCAGCGATTCCGGTTGCGCGCGATCTTTTTTTAGCGCCGTGGTAATCACTCCCGTGCCCAGCGGCTTGGTAAAAAGCAGCACGTCCCCATCGCGTGCGCCCACATTGCGCCACACCCGCCGCGGATCGATGGTTCCCGTCACCGCATACCCAAACAGCATGTCTTCATTGCGAATCGAATGCCCGCCAATCACGCTGCATTGCGCTTCCTGCATCTTGGCCAGGCCGCCGCCGATGATCTGCTCCAGAATCGCCGGATCGCCTTTTTCCGGAAAGCCCACAATCGAGAGCGAGCAGATCGGCCGCCCGCCCATGGCATAGACGTCGCTCAGCGCGTTGGCCGCAGCAATCTGGCCGAAAAGATAGGGATCGTCGACAATGGGCGTAAAAAAATCCACCGTCTGCACCAACGCCAGATCTTCGCCGAGGCGATAAATTCCCGCATCGTCGTTGGTGTCAAAACCCACCAGGACATTCGGATCGATCTGCCGCGGCAGTTTGCGCAGCACCCTATCGAGCGTGGCCGGATTCAACTTTGCCGCACAGCCCGCGGCTTTGGCCATGGACGTCAGCTTCACTTGGGTAGCCAACCGAGCACCTCGCTTGCATTATAACCATGCGCCTCGCTCTGCGCCCGTGACATCGCGCCGATTCCATTGCAACTCGCCCCGGAACGTGTTTTCATCCCCGCATGCCCTGGGACATCTTGCTGATCTTCTTCGTGCTCGGCGTGATTGTGCCGTGGCGAGGCCGCGCAAGAATGCGGAATATCTTAGCGAAACCCCGGGTCGAACCCGCCGAACGCCTTGCACTCTATGCCTCGACGATGGTCTTTCAGTGGGTGGCCGTCGCCGTCGCGGGTTGGCGTGCCTGGGCGCATGGCTTCACGGCCGCGGAACTCGGGCTGGTAGTTTCCGGCTGGGCCACCGTTGCCATCCTCTCCGTGCTCGGCACCGGTTCAATCGTCGCGCTGCAATGGCTAAACCTGCGACGCATGGGGCGCTCGACGAGCCCCCTCCGCGCTCCGTTAAAGGCCATGGCGGAACGAATTCTTCCCCAGACTCGACGCGAACTGATTCCCTTTTTTGCGCTGGCAGTGACTGCCGGCGTTTGCGAGGAATTCTTGTACCGCGGTTTTGCGATGGCCGTTTTTTTCCGCTGGGGATTGCCAGTGTGGATTGCCTTGCCGGCGTCCTCTCTGTTGTTTGGTCTGGCACACCTCTATCAGGGAAGGGGCGGGTTAGCCGCCACCACCATATTGGGGCTGTTGTTCGGTGCTGCGCGCGTTGCGGTTCAGAGCCTGGTCCCGGTAATGTTCTGGCACACCGGAGTGGACTTGGTGGCCGGTGTTGCAGGCCCTAAGTATTTGATAAATAATACCGATAGATCTGCGGAAGAACGGTAGACGCGGTAGCGTCATGCATTATGTTAACTAAATCGCAAGGCCCGCTCTCGGCGCAAACCATCGAGCGCGCGCTCCTCGAATTCAGGGTGCCCGCAAGCGCCGAGCAAGTGCTTTGTATTCAGCGGTATATAGAACTCCTCATGCGCTGGAACGAGAAAATCAATCTCACCGCGATTCGCGAGCCGCTCGAAATCCTTTATCGCCACTTTTGCGAGTCCATGTATGCGGCTGTAGCGGTGCCCATCGATCGCGGTCGGCTTGCCGACGTGGGCTCTGGCGGCGGGTTTCCGGGGTTGCCATTGAAAATTATACGGCCTGAGCTAGAAATATTCCTGGTGGAATCGAACGTAAAGAAGGCCACATTCCTAGCCGAGACGATTCGCGAATTGGAACTGCAAGGTGCCCGCGTAATTGTCAGCCGCTACCAGGATCTTGCGGAAGAAATAACGCCTCTCGACGCGGTTTGTTCTCGGGCAGTTGGCGAATTCGGATCCTTCTTGGCATGGGCCGGTTCGCTGCAGATTGCTGCAAAGCAAGTGGTGCTGTGGATTGGCGCTGGCGACCTGGTACAAGCTCAGCAGGAGCATGGGTGGCAGTGGCGGGAGCCGATTGCCATTCCTCAATCGCTTCGAAGATTTCTTTTGGTCGGCCACAGAATCGAGGGCGCGCTGCCATAGACCTTGGACTGGAAATTGTTCCACGTGGAACAACCGGCATCAATGTTCCACGTGGAACGCTCCCGCGACGGTGCACCTTGGCGAGCGAGAATGCTCACCGCAGGTGATCAGCTTCGACGCGAATCGCGCCGCTCAATGTTCCACGTGAAACATCTTGCATCTGCCCAATTCCTTTGCTAACTTTTCGCCCACGGGAGAAACTTTGGCGCGCATCATTGCCGTCGCAAATCAGAAAGGTGGCGTGGGGAAAACCACCACGGCGGTCAACTTAGCCGCATGCCTGGCCGCTGCAAATCAGCCCACCCTCCTGGTCGATTGCGACTCCCAAGCCAACGCCACCGCCGCAATCGGCTTTCAAAAGGACGCTTCGCGTCGCACCCTGTACCATTCTCTGATTCTTAACGAGCCCTTCGAGCGCATTACGCAGAAATCTCAGGTGGAGCGCTTGGAAGTAATTCCGGCCGACAAAAATCTAGCCGGCGCCGCCGTCGAACTGGTTTCTGCCGAAAATCGCGAATACAAGCTCAAAGGGGTTTTAGACGAGATTCGCGAAAGATACCGATTCATTATTCTTGATTGCCCGCCGGCACTCGATTTGCTGACCCTAAACGCGCTGGTCGCCGCCGATGCCGTGTTAGTCCCCATTCAGTGCGAGTATCTGGCGCTCGAAGGCGTGTCGGAGCTTCTCGACACCCTGATGCGCATCCGGCGGACGTTGAACCCCAGCCTCGAAATCGAGGGCATTTTGCTGACGATGTACGATGAGCGGACCACTCTATCGCGCCAAGTCGCCACCGATTTGCGCAGTTTCTTTGGATCGCAGATCTTTCAAAGCGTCATTCCTAGGAATGTCCGGCTCGCCGAAGCCCCTAGCTTCGGCAAGCCTATTATTTTCTATGATATACACAGCAAAGGGGCCGAGGGCTACACGCAACTGGCCCAGGAGGTAATCGCCAATGCCGAGAAACGCGCTGGGACGGGGGCTCGGAGCGCTCATTCGGGAGCCTGAGCCACCGGCTGCCGCGGTGCCGCCGGCATCCGGATCGCCGGCCGCCGGTACCGCAGCTGCGCCAGCCCGAGAGGCAATGTCGGCGGGCCCACAAGCGATTGACATCGACTTGCTTGAGCCCAGCCCGTTTCAGCCCCGCACCCGCTTCCGTGAGGAAGCGCTCGAGGAATTGGCCCGCTCGATCAAGGCTAGTGGAATCATTCAGCCGCTGGTGGTGCGGCCGATCGGCTCGCGATACCAGTTGATTGCCGGCGAGCGACGCTGGCGCGCAGCGCAACGCGCTGGTCTGTCCAAAGTATCGGTCATCGTTCGCCAGGTTTCCGATGCGCTCGCTCTAGAAATGACGCTGGTCGAGAACATTCAGCGCGAGGATCTGAACCCCATCGAAGCCGCGCGGGCTTTCGACCGCCTGATGGAAGAGTTTCAGTTAACGCAAGAAGTCGTTGCCGAGCGCACCGGCAAAGACCGCACCACGGTGGCCAACGCAGTGCGCCTGCTGAAACTCGAACCGACCATTCAGGAGTGGATTGAAGAGGGAAAACTCAGCGCCGGGCACGGTCGCGCCCTGCTCGCTGTCGCGGACCCGCAACTCCGTGCCCGTTATGCGCTGCGCGCCTCGCGCGGCGGTCTCACCGTTCGCCAAATCGAACGCCTGGCCGCACGACGGGCACGCACCGGTGCCGCTGCGACGACGCCGCCCACGCAGCAGGATGCCAATATCCGCGCCGCCCTAGACGAGTTGCAACGGCACCTCGGTACCAAGGTTCTGCTGCGTGAGAAAACGAAAATGCGCCCGGGACAGCTGGTGCTTGAATATTACGAGGATGCACAACTCATGGGCCTTTACGACCGGCTGATGAAATAATCTCTTTCTGGCGGCGACGCCGCCTCGCCGCATCGCCTTATTCGACAACTTGGCAGTAACCCCGCGTTGACATACGCCGGCAGGCCGATAAAGTGGTAGCAGTCTGTTTCTGGGGGACGTCATGGCTTGGAAGTGGCCCGGCACCGTGAAAAATGGCAGCAGCGAAGAGTGGACTGGATTTATCGATCAGGGCGTGACGCTTGAGGGCACGTTGACGGTCACCGGAACGTTCCGCATCGACGGCAACGTCAAGGGCAATATCATTTCCGAACAGACCGTGATTCTCGGAGAACGCGCCAAGGTCGAGGGACAGATCGAAGGGAAC
>Ga0137398_10000329_pt1 | contig 16098 bp, 16 predicted proteins | sample czorhiz216metaG_FD_106659 | JGI IMG/M metagenome (GOLD analysis project Ga0137398, IMG submission 106659) | Vadose zone soil microbial communities from Angelo Coast Range Reserve, California, USA - czorhiz2.16 metaG | ecosystem: Environmental > Terrestrial > Soil > Vadose zone | place: USA...
AACCGCAGCGCCCGCGACGCCCGCCCCCCGCCCCCCCCCCGCTGCTCCAACTGCTCGGCGACGACCAGGTCGGCCCCCGACTCGAGCCGTTTGACCATGTCCTCCATGCTCTCGGGGGAATGGGCGAAGTCGGCGTGCAGTGTGATGGCACAGTCGCGCTTGGGCCGGTCGGTGCGCTGCAGTGCGAGCCGCAGCAGCTCCTCCAGGCTGCGCGCGTAGCCCTGGCGCGCCCCCGCCGCGTGTGTCACCACGGTCATCGGCAGCACCTTGGCGTAGGATGCGAGTACGGCGGGCGTCTCGTCGGTCGAGGCGTCGTCCAACACCAGCAGCTGATACTCGCGCGGGAACGCCGTGAACACCTGGCGCACCTTCCAGAGGACCAGCCCCGCCGTGCGGGCTTCGTTGTGGACCGGCACACAGACGTAGATCATGGCCCTGCAATCTAGACGAGCGAGCGATACACGGCCAAGACGCCGGCGGCCATGGACGAGGCGGTGAAGCGCGCGGAAAGGGGGACGGGGGATGGGTGGTCCAGGGCCTCGACCACTGTGCGGGCGAGGGCGTCGGCGTCGCCCACGGGAACGAGCCAGGGCTCTGGTACCATCTCCGGGAGGCCGCCGGCGCGGGTGGCGACCACGGGCTTGCCGAGCGCCAGCGCGTGCAGCACGACGCTCCCTAACCCCTCCTCCTTCGACGACATCACGAGCACGTCGGCTTCGGCGATGAGGGCGTCGGCAGCGGCGACGTGCCCCAACAGGTGCACGCGGTCCGCGAGGCCGAGCTGCGCCAGCCCGGCCTCGAGCGAGCCGCGCAGCTCGCCCTCGCCGGCGATGACCCAATGCAGATCGGCGCGGCCCGCTCGCGCCGCGAGCGCGGCCCGGATCAGCGTGTGCTGGTCCTTATGATCTACCAGCGCGGCGACGTTGGCGGCGAGCGGCGTGCCCGGCGACAGGCCGAGGCGGGCACGCACGTTGAGCGGTGTGCGAGCGGCGCGTCGCACCTCGTCGGGATCGATGCCGGGTGTGACGACCGTGATATCGCGCGGCGCGATCCCATCGGCCACGAGCACCGCCCGGACGGCTTCCGAAATCGCGATGACGCGGTCGGCCCGGTGCCACACACTGCGCGGGCGCACGTGGAAGTCCACGCGCCGCGTGGCGACGAGCGCCGGGTCGCCGGGTCCCCGTCCGGACAGGCGGCGCATCCAGTACGCGAGCTGCAGCGCATGACTGTCGTGCGCATGGAGCAGGTCGGGAGCGAAGTCGGCGGCTTCGAGATACAGCCGCCACAGGGCACGGGGGTCGAGCGACGGCCCCCAGGGCACTTCCCGAACGGTGGCGCCCGCTGCGGCGACCCGGCGCGCGAGCTCGCTGTGACGCTTGGTCACGAGCCGCACCCCGACCCCGTGCACCCGGGCGAGCTCCCTGGTGAGGAGTCGCACTTGATTCTGACCGCCTCGGTACTCCCGGCCCGAGTCGATGTGCAGGACGCGCACGACCGCTCAGACCGGCTGCTTGGCGGCGTGCCCGAGCGCGGCGCGCAGCTCGGCCAGGGTGAACGGCTTGTGGAGGTATGGTCGACCCAGCCCGTCGAGGAACTGCAGCGTATCGCCGCGCACCGTGTCGCCGGTCGCGAAAATGATGCGCTCGGCGACGCGCGGATCCTGGCGCACCAGCTTCATGTACATGTCGCGTCCCGAGAGATGCGGCATCCGCAGGTCGCAGATGATGACGTCGAAGGGACCGGCCAGGGCGCGCTCGAGCGCGTACGCACCGTCGCTCGCCACTTCGACGGTGTGGCCCCAGCTCTCGAGCGTGGCGCGCATGTAGTGCAGGATGTGCGGCTCGTCGTCCACCACGAGGATGTGCAGCGGCTTCGCTTCGCCGCGCGGCGCGGGCGCCGGCTCGGCCCGCACCGCGGGGACGCCGACCGGCAGCTCCACCGCGAACGTCGCTCCGCTGCCCGGGCGGGTCTCCAGGGAGATGCGCCCGCCGTGCTCCTTCAGGATGCCCTGGCAGATCGACAGGCCCAACCCGGTGCCCTCGCCCTCCGGCTTGGTCGTGAAGAACGGCTCGAACACCCGGGCGGCGACGTCCTCGGGGATCCCGGGCCCCGAGTCGGTCACGCTCACGGCGATCACGTCCTGGGCCCGTTTGGCACTGATCCAGATGCGGCCGGAGGGCGCGTCGCTCGCGATCGCCTGGCAGGCGTTGTTGATCAGGTTCACGAACACCTGCTTGATCTGGTTGGCGTTCACCTCGACCTCGGGGAGGCCGGGCTCGACGTCCAGCGTCGCCTCCACCTTGTGGGCCATCAGCTGGTTGCGGAGCAGCACCAGAGTGGAGTCGAGCAGCGGCTGGATCGGCTGGCGCACCCGCTCGCCCTCCTGGGTGCGGGCGAACGACAGCAGGTTCTTGACGATGGTCGCCGCGCGCTCCGCCTCCTGCCGGATCACCTGGAGCGGCTCTTCCAGCGACGCCGGTACGCCCGTTTCGGCCAGGAAGTCGCTGAACCCCACGACGGACGCGAGGGGGTTGTTGAGGTCGTGCGCCACGCCCGCGATGAGTTGACCGATCGCCGACATCTTCTCAGACTGTATGAGCTGCTCCTGCAGGCGGCGCCGGTCCGTCTGGTCTTCGAACACGAGCACCGCGGAGCCGGGCTCGGCCATCGGGATGGTGGTGAGCAGCAGCGCCCGCTCCCCCGCGCGGATCTCGACCGAGGTGGCGGAGGGCTCGGCGATGGCCCGCGCCACGGGGTCGGACCAGGCCGGCGGCAGCAGCCCGAGCCAGGGGCGGCCCGGGAGCGCCGTGACGGGCAGCTGGATCAGCTCGGCGAACACGCGGTTGGCGCGGCGCACGGTGCCGTGCGCGTCCACGATGCAGATCGCCTGGGAGATGGCGTCCACGGTCTTCTCCCATTCGCGCTTGGCGGACGAGAGCAGCTCCACCAGCCGCGCGTTCTCGAGCGCGATGACGCCCTGGGCCAGGACCAGCGACACCAGAGTCACCTCCGGTTTGCCGAGCGCGCCGGCCCGGTCGCTCGAGACGGAGACGGCTCCCATCGTCCGGCCGCCTGCGACGAGTGGCGCGCCGATCCACGAGCCGGGGGGGGGGGCGTGGACGCCGAGGTCGACCCCGCGGCGGCGCGCCTCCTCACGGACGTCCCGGGGGAACGCGAGCGGTCCGCGCCGCAGGGCAAGCTGCAACAGCGGGTCGTCGGTGCGCGCCGGTACGGCGTTCGTGTCGTAGGTCACCGCGAGCCGGTTCGATTCGGTATCTAGTAGAACGACCGACAGGCGGTCGGGTTTGAGGAGCTCGGCGAGCGCGCGCGCGACCAGGTCGATGACGCTGGCGGGCCGAAACGCTCCCGCGAGCTCCTGGGCGAGCATCGTGAGGCGCGTCAGCAACTCGACGCTGGGGCGTGGGGTAGCAGCCCTAGAGGGAGGCTTGGGCATGATCCTGGCCAACGTACGTGGTCGCCTGCGGATTCAGGACTTCCGGCTGGTCGCGCTCGCGCTGGCGCGGGGCGACGCAGGGCGCCGCGCCCGCTACGAGCGGGTGCTGCTGGAGCAGGGCCCCGACCCCCTCCTGGACGAGCCCGGTTTGCTCGAGGCGCTGCTCGCGGTGCGCACGCTCGCGGTTCCCTCGCCACCGCTGTTCGCGTACGTGGCGGTGCGGCACACGCTGCGCGCCGCGGCCGTCGACGACCGCGAGCTCGCGGACTATCTGGCCGCGCTGTTGCTCGAGTTCGGCGATCACGACCGGCATACCCGTATCCGCCGGGCCGACGACGAGAGCTACGGCTATCTCGTCGACATCGTGGAGGACCTCACCGGACTCGACGACAGCGGAGAGCGGGGACTGCTGTTGCGCGTGCATCTCGGCAATTACAGCCTCTGGTTCGCCGGGCTGTTCCCGGATTACATCGAAGCGCGGCGCACCCGCAAGGGCGGGCCCGACCTGCCGTACTACGATGAGGTAGGCCGGCAGGGGTATCGGCTCGCCTCAGAGCACCGCCTGGCCCAGCAGTTCGGTGTCGCCAGCATCTACCGCACCGCCGCGGAACGGTTCCCGACGCTGCGCGTGGCGTTCAACCGGCTGAGCGACCGGGTGTTCTTCCGCAACGTGTCGACTCCCGAGAAGATACTGCGAAACCTGTAGCTACTCGTCCAGGAACCGCGTCGACAGCGTCGTCGCCGCCTCCACGAGCTGCTCGGCCGATTTCACGAACCGCACCACGATCGGCAGCGAGCCCTTGAGCGTGAGCTTGCGCTGCATGATCCCGGCGATGGGACCCAGCTCCTTGCGGATGACGCGCTTCCAGTGCGCGTAGTCGCCGGCGATCACGAACGGCGCCCGCTCCGCTTCGCCCTGTGACACGACTTTGGCCTCGCGGCACGTGCCGCGATCGAGATCGAGCCAGATCCCGAACGCTTCCGTGATGCCGATCTCCGGCTGTGGATTCACCACCAGAGCCACGGCGCCGTGCGTCCATTCGAGCGAGGCGGCCCGGTAGGCGTCGCTCGCGTTGATCGCGGCGCCGTAGGCGCTCACCCATTCGGGGGACGGAAAGGCGAGGCTCACGCGATGGCCTGGGCAAAGCCGCGGAACAGCGCGTCCTCCGTGTCGTCTTCCGGATGCCATTGCACGGCCAGCGTCCACGGCGCCGTGCGGTCCGGGCGTTCGACGCCCTCGATGACGCCGTCTGTGGCCCACGCGGTCGCGCGCAGCGTCGGGGCCAGCTCGCGGATCGCCTGATGGTGGCGGCTGTTGACGTGTGCCGCGACGGTCCCGAGGGTGCGATGGAGCAGGCTTTCCGGCTCGACGCGCAGCGCGTGACGGGCGGCGGTGTCGGCGTGATCGATCGGCCCGCTGCCGCGCTCGCTCGCGAGGTCCTGATACAGCGTCCCACCCAGGGCCACGTTCAGGATCTGGATGCCGCGACAGATGGCGAGGATCGGAAGCCGGCGGCGCTCCGCGCCCGCGATCAGCGCCAGCTCGACGGCATCGCGCGCGGCGTCGGTCTCCCCGAGCTTGGGGTGCGGTGACGCACCGTAGCGGGACGGCTCGACGTCCTCGCCCCCGGTGAGCACCAGGCCCTGGACCCGGTCGAGTGCGGCGCACGCCGCGTCGGGGTCGAGGACCGGCGGCACGAGGAGGGGCACGAGGCCGACGTGCGTGAGCGCGCGCACGTACGCGATGTTGAGGGCGACGCGCTCCCGACCGCCGTCGGTGCGGCGCGTCGCGCTCACCGCGACCACTTTGGTCACGGCTTCGAAGCGGGGGAGCCCAGCAGCGGGCACTGCGGGTTGGAGACGCTGCGCCAGTCCGCCCGCACGCCGTACAGCGGGATGGTCTTGTCGCCCCCGCTCACCGTCCCAAGCGGCGGGTACGACTTCGGTGGCCGTTGTCCCTCGTACAGCAGCACTCCTTGCGCGCGCTGGCTCGAATCGTCCACGACGAGTAGCGCGTAGACCGAGCTGTCCGACGGATACGGAGGGAAATTGGGGCCCTGGTACGTCATGGCGAGGCGCTGCCCGCTGTAGGTGATGGCGACCGTGCTCTGCTGCGCGTTGCCGGCGACGCGGGCGGGGAGCGAGCCCGGCAACCCGCGCGGCGGCTCGGTGAGCACGAACGACAGGAGCCTCAGCTGATCCTGAATGAGCGAGGGCCCGATGAGCTGTGCCATGCCGCAGGTGGGCGAGTGGGTCCGATCGCGCCCGCCGCAGGAGACGGCCAAGCACGTCACGAGGACCGATGCCGCCCGTGCCTGCCTCACGGTGACGTCACGACTTCGAGCACGGTGGTCGGGTCCGGGGCGTCGCGCGGTGCGCGCCGGAACTCCAGGCTGTCGGCGTCGGGGACGAAGGGCGTCCCGAGCCGCAGCGTGTCACCCACCAGCCAGGCGGCCGTCTTTGCCTCCTGGGATACGGGGTGGTCGAAGTCGGCGCCCAGGATCCAGCGGCCGGTTCCCCCCAGGGGGCCGCCGCCCAGCTTGGTGCGCTCGGGCTGCCCGAAATAGCGCCGGTAGAGTGTTCCGGTGAACCACCCGCCGGTGTGCGACTCGAGTGCCATGCGGATGTATACGGTGGAGTCGAGCGGGACGGCGCGCGTGGTGGCGGGGCTGCCCCCGCGGAAGATGCGCGTGAGCAGCCACGTGCCGTCGAGTGGTGTGCCTTGGGCGGTCCAGAGCAGCAGCGTGGCGACAACGCCAGAGGGATAGATCACGGCACCAATCTAATACGTCCAGGTCAGGACCACCGAAGCGGTTCGCACGGGCTCGAGCGTGCCCGGCGTCAAGCTATAGATGTAGTTCAGCGCGTTGGTGACGAGCAGCCGCGCCGACCACGCGTCTCGGCTCCAAGCCCCGCGTAGGTCCAGCACTGCGGCGGGGACGCGGGGGTCGTCCGCCCAGCTCAGGCCGAGCTCGATGCGTTCGATGCGGCTGACGTAGCGGAAGTCGCCTCCCACGCTGAACGGGCGGAACGCGTAGTCTGCGGCGAGCGTCAGGAGGTGCTTGGGACGAAACGCCAGCACTGAATCGGTGCCGAGGTCGCGCGCGTCCAGGAAGGTGTAGGCGAGGGAAGTCTCGAGCCTCGGGGTAAACGGCCGCCCCACGAGGGAGAGGTCGAATCCACGGAGTCGCGCGCGCCCCACGTTGCGGAACTGAATGTAGGGGACTCCTGCCGAGTCGAAGAACGTCGGTTCGATCAGCTGTCGAGCTTCCGTCCAGAAGGCGGCGGCATCGAGCCGCGTCGCCGAACCGAGCGACACCGCGTTCCCCAGTTCGAAGGCCCATGCCGTCTCCGGGACGAGCGTCGAGTCGGGAACCACGCGGATCCCAGACGCGACCAGGGAGGGGAACCGCTCCGCGAGCGACGGCGTGCGGAACCCGTGTCCGATGGAGCCGCGCCACGTCCCGGAGCGTGTGGGCCACACGACTCCCACCCGCGGGCTCAGTTGACCCGCCAGCCCCCCGCCCACCAGTCCGATTTCGTCCACGCGCGCGCCCGCCGACAGACGGACCGATCCAACGCGCCTTTCCCCTTCGCCGTACGCCGAAACCTCATTTTCGGCGTGCCCGCCGAAGATGTCGCTGGTCACGTCGGCGCGGGCCGCCTCGAGACCGATGGTCAGCGCGCGGTCGCTGTCGCCGCCGGGTCGGAGCGTGCCGCGCAGCTCGGTGCCGTACCGATTCGCCACGCCCCAGTTGTCGGGGTTGAAGTCGGTGAAGTGGGTCCGCACCCAAGACGCGCGTGCTTGCCAGGCGAACTCCGCCGACTCCGTCCGCTCGACGGTCGTGGCCGCGTACCCCTTGTCGGACCGCGTGTACGCCCCGGTGTCGCTCGTGCCGATCCTGAACGGTTGAAACGCCAGCCCGCGATCGTCGCATTGTCCGCGCTCGCACCAGGGCGGACTCACTTGATACTGATGGCTGGTCCACGACCCGGACGCCGTCACGCGGGTCCCCGGGGCGGGATGCCATGCCAGCTTCCCCGCGCCCTCCCACTGGTCGCTGCGGTCCTGCTCGCGATACCCGTCGGAATGGCGGCCGCCGAGCGTCAGGCTGCCCCGGATCACCTCGGTGCCGTAGGAGCCGGTCGCATCCAGCCCGCCGAGGCCGCCGACGTAGTCGCGGAACCGCCAGGCCGCATCGGGCGGGTCTGCGTAAGCGCCCGCCGTCGTTCGCACGCGACCGTGGAAGCCGACGGGAACGTCTCGCGTCAGCAGGTTGACCACGCCGCCGAATGCGGCCGACCCGTACAGGGACGAGCCGGCTCCCTTCACCACCTCGACGCGCTGTACGTCTTGCAGCGGCAGCATGTCCCAGTCGATGCCGCCCCGGTCGGCCTCGTTCGCAGGCACGCCGTCCACCAGCAGCAGCACGCGTGATCCCAAGCCCTCGACGAAGCCGCTCGACCCGCGAATGTTGACCTGGCCGTTCAAGAACAACACTCCCGGGGCCTTGTCCACCGCCTCGTCGACCGTGCTCACGGCCCGCCGCGCGAGATCGCTGTCGCTGACGAGTGCCACACTCGTGGCGGACTGGTCGAGCAGCTGCGACCGCTTCGCCGCGGTGACGATGACCGGCTCGAGCGCGAATCGACTCGATCGCAGCGTGACGTCCAGGCGCACCGAGTCGCCGGCCGGAACGGCCAGCGTGTCCTGCCTGACGCGATAGCCGAGGCGCGCGAAGCGGAGCACCGCGCGGCCCGGGGGAATCCCCGTCATCCGGTAGTGGCCGGCCGCGTCCGAGGCGGCGGCCGCTCCCGCCGTGCTGATGTGGACGTCGGCGACCGGCGCTCCGGCCGTGTCCGAGACGGTGCCGTACACCGCTCCCGGGGTCTGCGCCTGTCCCCGCAGCGGCAGGAAGGCCAGCGCGACCAGCGACCGGGCGACGACGCGGGTCAGGGGCACGGTGGGAAGTACGTGCACACGCGTTGCATGGCGCCGAAGTCGATCACGAAGTCGATCGAGTCGGTGCCGCTGTCGGACACCACGACGATGCTGGAGCCGGCAGCGGTCGTATCGGCGCCGTCGCGATAGAAGCCGGCCACCTGGAGCGTCGTGTCGGCGCCGGCGAGCGTGAACGCCTTGTCGACCCACGCGGCGAGCACCCACTCGTAACGACCGCTGGGTAGTGTCACCGCGTAGAACTCGGATTGCCGGTCGAGTGGCAGTTGGTTGAGGGACTGCAGCGGCGGCTGGAAGTTGAAAAGATCGTTGCGGCTCTGCGGGAACACCTTGTAGGCGATGATGTATACGGCGGACGTGTTTCTCGGGACTGCACCGCGCAGCGTCACCGTCCCGCAGATGCCGACGAACCCGCCTTTGGGGCAGGTCGTGGGCGCGGGGGTCGGCTGGAGCCCGTCATTGCATGCGAGCGCGGCGACGATGGCGAGCGCGGCTCGAAAAACGCCCCTCGGCATGCCTGCAATGATCGGAGCGGGCGCTAGGGGCGTCAACTTGACCCCCCTTTCCACGGGGAATACGTTCTAGTCCGCCATGCCGATCTACGAGTACCGCTGCACGAAGTGCGAGGCGCGCTTCAGCCAGCAAGAGGACATCGAAGAGCACGGTGGCACGCCGCCCGCCTGCCCGCAGTGCCGCTCGCGCGCGGTGGAGCAGGTGCTCTCGCCGTTCTTCGCCAAAACGGTCCGGAAAAGCTAACGCCCGTGTTCGAGCGCCTGCGGGATGCCCTGCGTGCCGGCCTCGACGCGGCGACGCCGCCGGGAGACCTGCGGGACCTGACGCGCCAGATGCGGGAAGCCGTGGTCGAAGCGAAGGTCGCCGTGGTCGAGACGGGCGAGGCGGTCGCGCGCGCCGAGCGGGAGCTCGCACAGGAGCGCCAGCGGCTCGCGGACGCGGAGCGGCGCGGCCGGCTCGCGTCCGAGATCCAGGATACGGAGACCGTCGCCGTGGCCGGCCGATTCGCGGCGAAACACCGGGAGCGCGTGGGCGTGCTCGACAAGAAGCTGGCGGCGCTGCGGGACGAGCTCGCCCTGTACGAGCGTGAGCTGGCGGACATGCGGGCGCAGCTGGCGCGCGCGGAGCAGGATCGTCCGGTGACGGAGGCGGAGCGCTCCGCGGAGCGCGCGTGGCGCGACCTGCAGGCGGCGGGCGGGGCGCGCCCCGGCGCAGACCCGGAGGAGGAGCTCCTCAAGTCCCGGCTCGACCGCGCGGGGCGGGAAGCCGCAGCGGACCGGCAGCTGCGCGAGCTCAAGAAGAAAATGAAGAAGTGAGCGTGGTCCGTCGGGTGCTGGAGTGGTTCCGCGTGGCGTTCGGTCCCGGACCACGGACCGACGGGCGGCGCACCGGAGGCACGATGGATATCAAGCGCGACCGCATGGTGTTTCTCGGGTACGGCAAGTACTGGCGCTCCGACGCCATCATCGGGCTGATGCCGATCGAAGAGGAGCGCGGGCCCAAACGGCGGACCAACGTGTTCGTCGAGGGCCGGGTGGAGCCGATCGTCGCGTCGCGCACCGAGCAGAGCATTCTCGACGACATGGGGGCGAGCGGGGGCGGCCTCCAGGCGCAGGCGCTGCGGGAAGCGGTGACCGAGCTGCTCGCGGCGTTCCACGAGTTCTCGCCCGTGCTGCGCCGGTCCCTGCAGCAGGAGCATCACTTCGACGTGGAGCTGTGGGAGCAGCGGGTGGGGGAGCTGCTGCGCGTCCCCCCCTCCGAGACACCCACCCCGATCGAGCAGAACGAGCTGTTCGACTGATGGCCGACGCCGGCTGGTTCGGCCATCCGCGCGGCCTGTCCACGCTCTTTTTCACGGAGATGTGGGAGCGCTTCAGCTATTACGGGATGCGGGGCTTCCTGATCCTGTACATGACGAAGGCGCTCGGCTTCACGGACCCGCACGCGGGCGCCGTGTATGGCAACTACGTCGGCAGCGTGTGGCTCGCCGCCATCTTCGGCGGCGTGATTGCGGATCGCTGGTTGGGCCATTACCGCAGCGTGTTGCTCGGCGGCATCGTCATCGCCCTGGGCCACTTCACCCTCGCGCTGCATGCCCTGCCGTTCTTCTACGCCGGCCTCTCGTTGATCGTGCTCGGGACGGGCTTGCTCAAGCCCAACGTCTCGACGTTGGTGGGCTCGCTGTACGAGCAGGGCGACGAACGGCGCGACGCCGGGTTCTCGGTCTTCTACATGGGGATCAACCTCGGGGCCCTGCTCGGGCCGGTCGTCGCCGGGAAGCTGGCCGAAGGCGTGGACTGGCATCTCGGATTTGCATGCGCCGGCGTCGGCATGACCTTGGGACTGGTGCAATACGTAATCGGTCGACGCCGGCTCGAGCCTGCGATCGAGCGTCTCGCCGCCCGACCGGGGCCGACGGCGGCGGCCGTGCCGGGATCGACCGGGGGGTTCACCGCCGAGGACTGGAAGCGCATGACGGCGGTGGTGGTATTCTTCGCCTTCGCGTCGCTCTTCTGGGGCGCGTACGAGCAGGCGGGGTCCACGCTGAACCTATTTGCCGACCGTTACGTCCGTCTCGAGCTGCTGGGCATGAAGCTCTACGCGTCGTGGTTCGTGTCCATCCAGGCCGCGTTCGTGATCCTGTTGTCGCCGGCGTTCGCATGGCTGTGGGTAAGGCTCGGACCGCGGCAGCCGTCCTCTCCCGCGAAATTCGCGCTCGCGCTGCTCTTTGTGGGCCTGGCCTTCGTGCTGCTCATGCCCGCGGGCGCAATCGCCCAGGGCGGCGTCCGGATCAGCCCGCTGTGGCTCGTCGCCGTCTACTTCATCGAGGAATTGGGCGAGCTGTGCCTCAGTCCCGTGGGGCTGTCCGTGGTGACCAAACTCGCGCCGAAGCAAGTGGTCGGGCTGATGATGGGCGTGTTCTTCCTCTCGAACGCCCTGGGCAACAAGCTGGCCGGATGGTCGGCGGGGTTCATCAGCACGACGCCGCTACCCACCCTGTTCGGCGTGACCGCGGTAGTGACTCTGGGCGCGGCGGTCGTGATGTTCCTGCTGATCCGGCCGGTGCAGCGGTTGATGGGTGGCGTGCGCTAACGCCCCAGCCGTCGCCGGAAAAAATCCGCCGCCCCCTCGTAGGCAACAACCCAATGGGCGTGCGTCAGAAAATCGTGGATGTCGTCCGGGAAGATCAGCTGCTCCACGTCCACGCTCCGCAGGCGCAGCGCCGCGGTGAGCTGGACCGTCTGGCTGAATTGGACGTTGCGGTCGTCGTCGCCATGGATCAGCAGGACCGGCGAGCGCCAGTCTTTCACGTTGGCGATCGGTGACGACTCGTAGCCGAGCTTGGCCGCCTCCGCCTGCTTGACGGGATCGTAACTGGGGACCCAGTTCTGGATCTCGATGTTCCAGTCGTGCACGCCGTGCAGGTCCACGCCCGCGGCAAACAGGTCGGAGGCGCGCGCCAGTCCCAGCGCCGTGAGAAACCCACCGTACGAGCCGCCCCACAGGCCGATTCGCTTGGGGTCCACGTCCGGCCGGCCCCGCAGGTACAGTCCCGCTCCCAACACGTCGTTGAATTCACTCGCCCCCTGGGCGCCGTAGTGCAGCGCCTCGCGGAACTCCATACCGTAGGCGATGCCGCTGCGGTAATTCACCGACAGCACGACGTATCCCCGGCTCGCAAAGTACTGATTGAGGGCGTAGGCATTGCGATAGTAATAGAAGTAGTGCCAGCCCAGCAGCATCTGGCGCCGCGAGCCCCCGTGGAAAAAGACGACCGCGGGCCGGCGCTCCCCCGGCTTGAGGCCGCGCGGCAGGAACAGCTGCGCGTGGATGGTCACGCCGTCGGCGGCGGGGAACAGCACCGGCTGCGGGTCGACGAGGGCGGCTTCTGGGAACGCTGCAGGAATCGCGCCGGGCGCGAGATCGCGGGGCGGCTCCGAGCCCAGCAGCACCATGGGATGCGGCGGTGTGCGCGTCCCGGCGCGGATGAACGCGACCCCGCGACTGTCCCCCGTCACCACCGGTGTCCACTCGAGATCCGTGCCGCGGGTCAGCGCCGCCGGCGCGCCTCCCGCGACCGCCACGCGCCAGATGTGGCGCCGCTCGATGTCGTCCTGATTGGAGCTGTAGACGATCGTCGCGCCGTCGGGGCTCGCGGCCACGTGCTCGACCTCGAACGCGCCCGGTGTGAGCAGCGTGGCCCGACCGCCGTCCACGGGAGCCGAATACAGGTGCGTCCACCCGTCCTTCTCCCAGGGAAACACGATCCGCTCGCCGGCGCCCCATTGGATCTGATTCGGGGCGACGATCTCGCGGAACACGCTGCCCCGGCCGGTGTCGGCGGTCCACACCGGGCGGCCCGCCCCGCCCCCGCTCGCGAGATCCGCCACGCGAATGGACCACGGCTGGCCGGCGCGTTGGGGCGTGAACGGCAGGCCGTCCGCGCCGGCGGGAATCCGCAGAAATGCGATGCGCCGGCCGTCGGGCGACCAGGCCGGCTCCGCGTCGGAGTCGACGCTCGGGTCGAGAAAGCGCAACGCCTTCGTCGCCACGTCGTACGTGGCGATGAACGAGTGGTCGCCGCGGTCGCTCACGAAGGCGAGCCTCGCCCCGTCGGGCGACCAGCGAAGCGAGCGTGCGGACCCGCGGGCGTGAATCGGCTGCTCGGGTTGCGCTGCCGTGTCGCTGAGCGAGGCCCACCACACCTGCCCGTGCCGCAGGAACGCCACGCGGTCGCCTGTGGGCGATACCGCCGGCGAGTGTCCCTCGCCCACGCGGCGCGGCGTCCCGCCGCCTGCTGCCACGACCCACACGGCCTGCTCCACGCCCGTCACCAGGCTGTGAGGGTTGGGATACTCGCCCTTCTGGTTCGGGCCGCCGCCGCGCACATACACGATGGCGCGGGCATCGGGCGCCCAGCGCAGGTCGGCGAGCTCCTGGCCGTCGTCGTCGGTGTAGGTCGTGACCGCCTTGCCGCGATAGTCGGGCGGGGCCGCGACCCAGACGTTGCGCGCGCCGCGCGCGTTGAACACCCACGCGACGGCGCCAGTCCGGCCCGGCGCGGCGACGAGCTCGTCGGGGAACGGCGGGCTCATCGCCTGATCGATGGTGAAGGACGCCTGCTGCCCGGCGAGCGCGGCCGGAGCAAGCAGGGCGAGGGCGCAAAGGGCAAAGGGTCTGGTCATAGGGTGAAGAAGGTTAGCTCAGTTGAATCGAGTGGTTCGCCACAACAGCACCCCGGTGCCTCCGAGCAGGGCGAGCATCGCGACCGCGAGGCCGGCAACCCAGCCCCAGCCGAGCCGCAAGTCTGGAACCCGGGCGACGAGTCCCAGGCCCACAAACACTGCCGTGGCGCCGGTCACGAGCGCCCAGTCGAGCCAAGTCCGCCGCCGCGCCGGGCCGGCGGCGCCCTCGCCCGCGAGTCCCGCGCGAACGACGGCGGGGTCGATGCCGTAGCGCTGTCCCTCGCGCGCCGCGGCTTCCTGCCAGCGCCGGTGCTCGGCACCGGTCGCCGAGGCGAGCGCGATGAGCGCGGCGCCGAGTGCCATCAGGAGTGAGCCGCCGATCACTTGCGCGTATGTGGCCCCCGCGCCGCCGCGCAGCTCACCGAACACGAGCAGGCCCCACACCAGTCCCCACAGCTGATTCGTGTTCGACAACGGGATCCCCCGGCTGATGCCCACGTACTTGGCGGCGTATTGCTGGAACAGGTCCCCGACGACCCACACGAAGCCGCCGAGCAGCAGCCAGAACAGCACATCCCGGGCGCCACTCAGCTCCGCAAGGAGCGCGGTAGCGCCGCCGCGGTCGGCGAGCGCGAGCGCCGACATCATGCCCAGCTCACCGACCGTGAAGAAGGTGACGAACGCGAGCGGGTTCATGCCCGTGAGGTATGCCTTGCGGTAGGGGATGTACATGGTGCCCCACAGCACCCCCGCCGCCAGAGCTGCCGCGACGCCGCGTGCGGCGTGTCCGGCGGGCGCCTGCGCCGCCGACGCGACCGCGAGCAGGGTGGCGCCGGCACACATCACCGCCGCGCCCCCCAGCACGGCCACCACGCGGGACCAGCTCGCTCCCCGCAGCTCGTTGAAGAACACGGCGCCCCACAGGATACCGAGCAGGCTGTTGGCGTTCCACAGCGGAAACGCGACGCTCAGGCCGATGTCCTTGATCGCGTAAATGGTGAGCGTGTTGGCCACGGCCCACAGACAGCCGGCGAGGATGGCCCACACCACGAGGTGAGGCGCCTGCCGCACGTCGGCCGCGATCGCGGTCGTCCCTCGGAGCAGCGCCGGCAGACTCCAGCGCGCCAGGAACACACCCACCACCATCGCGAGCGAGATCACGACGGGGGACAGCCCGAGTACGACCATCTTGGTGGGCGCTTCGGCGGCCCCGAGCCAGGCGCCGGCGGTGAAGCCGCAGGCGACGCCGGCGAGCTGCAGGCGGCGCAGGCGGGATGGGTCGAGCGGGGAAGGGGCTAACGGATCCATACGAGCACCAGGAGGCCGCCGACCAGCACGGCGATGGGGACCCAGAACTGAGCGTCGCGCAGCATGGCGCTCCAGCGACCGGTCATAGCGGTTCCTCGGCGTAGTGGCACGCGGCGATCTGACCCGGCGCGACCTCGCGCAGCGCGGGCGGCTCGGTGCGACAGCGCGCGTCCTTTTTGGGGTGCGGGCAGCGGGGGTGAAACGGGCAGCCGGCCGGCGGGTGCGCGGGCGACGGCACGTCGCCCGTGAGCACGATCCGCGGTCGTTGCGCTTTCGGATCGGGCACCGGCACGGCGGAGAGGAGCGACGTGGTGTAGGGGTGCCGCGGCGCGGCATACAGGCTGGGCGCGGGCGCCCGCTCCACGATCTTCCCGAGATACATCACCGCGACGTGATCGGCGACGTGCTTCACCACCGCGAGGTCGTGGGCGATGAACAGATAGGTGAGACGCCGCCGCCGCTGCAGGTCGGCGAGCAGGTTCAAGACCTGCGCCTGGATCGACACGTCGAGCGCGCTGACCGGCTCGTCGAGGACGAGGAACTGCGGCTCCACCGAGAGTGCGCGCGCGATCCCCACGCGCTGGCGTTGCCCGCCCGAGAGCTCGTGCGCGTAGCTCGTCGCGAAGCGCGGGTCGAGCCCGACTTCCTCGAGCAGCGCGGCGATGCGGCGCTCGGCATCGGCTCCCCGGGCCAGGTGGTGGATGGCCAGCGGCTCCGCCAGAGTCTGGCGTACGGTGAGGCGCGGGTTGAGCGACCCATAGGGATCCTGAAACACGATCTGCATGCGGCGCCGCAGCGCGCGCAGCTCTCGCCCCCCCAGCGTCAGCACGTTCAACCCTTCGATCGCCACTCGCCCCGCGTCGGGCTCGATCAGCCGGAGGATGGTCCGTCCCACCGTGGACTTGCCGCATCCCGACTCGCCCACTAGGCCGAGCGTCTGGCCGGCCGGGATTGCGAACGAGACGTCGTCCACGGCCCGGACCACGTTGTGCGGGCGTCCCAGCCCGAAGAATCCGCGCTCGCCGGGGAAGTGCTTGACCAGCCCCTCCACCTCGACGAGCGCGGCGGCGGACGACGTCACGGGAGGGAGTGGGGGGCCCGCGCCGTGCGGCGCTGCGGCTCGGTGAGGAGCCAGCAGCGTACCGTGTGCGTGCCCGGCTCGCCGCTACTCGCGT
>Ga0137398_10000330_pt1 | contig 16090 bp, 12 predicted proteins | sample czorhiz216metaG_FD_106659 | JGI IMG/M metagenome (GOLD analysis project Ga0137398, IMG submission 106659) | Vadose zone soil microbial communities from Angelo Coast Range Reserve, California, USA - czorhiz2.16 metaG | ecosystem: Environmental > Terrestrial > Soil > Vadose zone | place: USA...
CCGATGGGAAGGTAATAATTGTCGCTGTAAATGAGTTTGAAGGGAAGCATGCCGTCTGCTTCCATGATACTGCGGCGTGGTGCGGTAATGGCCCCGGACCGGGAGTTTCTGGCGAAAGCACCAACCCACGAGCGCGCCAGAGAATGCCTTTCGAGGTCTATTGGGCGACAGGCCGGTAAGGGGGCCTTCGACCGCGTTGTCGTTTGCTTCGCGCACGACTATTGCGCTCAGGATGACAGCGCAAGACATGCGACGAGGATGGCTATCGCTTCTTGGGTGAATTCTGGCTGGGCGCGACCAGGGGTCTTCTTACCGGCACCATGGCTCCCTTTGACGGATCGCCCGCGGCGCTGGCTCGGGTGAGGACTTCTTCCTGAATGTATTGCACGAATTCCTGGATCTGGCGCTGCATTTCTTCCATGCGCTCGCGCATTTGCAGGATGATCGCCATACCGCTGATGTTCACGCCCAGATCGCGGGCCAGCGAGAGAATGAATTCCAGCCGCTGCAAATCTTCGTCAGTGTAGAGGCGGGTGTTGCCCTCGGTGCGGGAAGGCTTGAGCAGGCCTTCGCGTTCGTACAGACGCAGGGTCTGGGGATGGATGCCATACATCTCGGCGACAGCCGAGATCATGTATGCGCCTTTGGACTTCCGTTTAGTCATCGGTCCCGAACCTACGCTCACCAATTTACAACAAAACAAAGCGGCCACGGATCGTCATGGATTCCCCCCGGATCAAAAAACCAATCCGTGCTCATGCGTGACCATTCGTGGTCGAAGGTTGCTCACTGGGTGGCGCAAAATGGCCTCAAAATTGTACTTCTGTGCGTCTTCCGCCCGGAATTTAGGCTTACGCCGAGCACCCATCGAATGCGCAATTGAGGTCAACAAGGGCGGCTGTCACCAAGGCTTGCTCTAAACAATCACCACCCCTGCAACTTGGCGAAAGCAGGTTATAGCATTCATGTCGCAAAGTGGTATCCGCCAGTTAGATCTCGGAGATATGGCGATTGCCGAAATCCGGAAAGATCGGAAAAGATTACTGATACGAGATACCAGACACCGCCATTTTTTCCCGTTGGGGTGGCGTTGCGGAATCTTTACGCCGCCGGTTCCGGCTTCTGCTCCACCGGAGCCCATCCGGCTGGCTTCAGTGCATGGTTAACCAGGTACGCCACCACACCAGCTGCGATGAGGATCAGGGCGAAGGCAAACGAACTCATATTCCACACTTGCTCCTGTTCACTGCGGACAATAGAAAAGCCCAGCAGCAGCATAGGTGGAATGGCGACTGCAATTGCCCCAAACAAGCCGCCCGGAACTCGGAACGGACGCGGAAGATCAGGCTCGCGGAAGCGCAGGACGGCCAGGGCGGCAAATTCCAGCATGAGGCTCAAGCCGTAAAGAAGGATGTCGAGCGTCACCAGCCGGGCAAAACCCAGGCCGAGGCACAGGGCCCACCCCATGGCGCAGGCTAGAATGGCGACCCACGGCGCCCGTGAGCGGCGCTGCAGCTTCCCGAAAATGCTGGGCAGCATTCCGTCCTGGGCCATCGCCAGAGGCAAGCGCGAGTAGCTCATGACGAGTGCATTGAACATGCCGAAGGCGCTGATCATGCCACCGACGACCACGCCAATCCGCAGCAGCGGCCCACCCAGCAGGCCCGCGATATCGGCCCATGAGCCTGTTTCCCAGGCGGTCGGAGCCAGACCGGTCGTCCACATGGCCGCGAAGGGGAGAACGTAACTGAGGGCCACGATCCCCACTGCCGCCAGCATGGCGCGGGGATAGGTCCGTTGCGGGCGCTCGACCTCGGTGGCGATGGTTGAGGCGTTGTCCCAGCCCATGTAGTTCCACATGCAGATGAGCAGGCCGCCAAGAATGTCCACGGTGGAGGTAGTTGGCTTGGTGACAGCATTGGCCAGCGCGCCAAGCTTAAACGGCGCGAGCACCACGATCGCCACAAACGGAGCCGACAAGGCAAAGAAAAGCCACAGCGAGGTGGTCGATACTGCTTTCACCCCGGCCATATTAAGGATGGCGCAGACAATGACCACTGCCAGACCAACCATCCAGCCTCGATGTCCTTGCTGGAACCAGGGGAACATGCGGGTGAGGTAGGCCACGAACAGCGTGGGATAAATCGCCATGTCGAAAATGGAGGCCACCAGTGAGAGCCAGGCTTCCTGAAATCCCCAGAAATTGCCGAGAGCGCGGCGCACCCAGGCGTAGTAGCCGCCTTCATGGGGTAGCGCACTCGATAGCTCGCCGATCATGAAGGCGGTAGGCAGACTCCAGAGCAGCGGCGTGAGAAGCAGAATCAGGATGGCGCGTCCGTAGCCGGCGCCGTGCACGATCTCTTCCGTGCCATAGGTTCCGCCCGAGACCATAAAGAACGTGGCGGCGACCAGTGGCCACAAGGTGAGGCGAACGAATTTTTTCCGGTTGGGGACGACGAGAGGTTGGAGATTCTCTTTTGGTTGGCGCGGGGCGCTAGCTGTTGCCAATTTCGATGTGTTCCTCCTCAAGCGACTCACTCTCAGCTACTCCGCAGCGGGCTGGTTCCTGCTCGAGCTTTCCGGTTTTCGTTAGATTCCGGAAATCACGCTGGAGTTAGTTCGCAGGATAGAGATTACGAGAAAATTTCGGCGATGCAAGAGAAATGTGAGAAATTCTTGTCAGGCAGACGGGGTACCGAGGTAATCGAAGGACTTCCCAAGACCTGAGGCTAACACGGGTGTTTTATGTTCGGCGCGGAACACTGCCAACCATTCTCGACGATTCAACGGTGGCTGTGGCTGACATCTTCCCACTGCTGGGATCGCCCCCGAGGAGTTATCATGCCGTCCGGTTTTGGAGAGCACCATGAAACTACCGTTTCTTATTATTACGCTCACCCTGGCTGCGCTGCTCGCGGCGCAGCCGTCTCAGGCTCAAAATGCCTTTACCCCCGACCAGGTGAAATACGGTCCGGCGCCGCCGTTTTTGCCAGTGGGCGCGCAGCTTGCGGTCCTCGAAGGTGATCCGATGGCTTCGTCGGGCGATTTCACCATTCGCCTCAAGATGCCGGACGGTTACAAGGTCGCGCCCCACACACATCCCAGCCGGGAGAACGTGACAGTGCTCTCGGGCACTCTCAAAGTGGGTATGGGAGACCAGTTTGACGCCAGCAAGATGATGAGCTTCGGGTCGGGCAGCTTCGCCTACCTGGATCCCAGCATGCACCACTACGCCATGGCGTCCGGTGCAACCGTAATCCAAATTCACGGAGTGTCGCCGGTGAAGTTCAACTACATCAATCCGGCGGACGACCCCAGCATGAAGAAATGAGGAAGCGCAGCGGGAGCTGGCTCCACTGAGGTCTATAAGGAATTCGAAGGGACGAGCTCCTCCCGCCGCCGAAGGCAGAGCGACTCAGTTCGGAACCGTTTCCAATCACTAGGCCGCGTGTCTTCTAGACTGCGCATTCGATTTCGCCATTTGCCGGGTCAGTCATCACTGGGTCAGTCATCACAAGGAGCGTCCGGCTTCCAACCGCAGGGGGGTTTCGCCAATAGCGGTGGAGTTTTCCGTTCCATCCACGGATCCGTTACTAAACCTTGGTCCACAACTCCGCCCGCGGATCTTCGGGGTTTAGGGTTGCGAGTTCGCGCAGAAGTTCCTTGGTGCGCTCATCGCGGGGCATGGGGATCTTGACCGTTATCTCAACGATCTCATCACCGCGTGCGCCATCCTGCGTGGCCGAAGGCACGCCTTTGTCACGGAGCCGCAATTTTTGTCCGGGCTGCGTTCCCGGAGGAATCTTCAACAACGCGCGCCCGTCAATGGTTGGAACCTCGATTTTTGCACCCAGAACAGCCTCCGTCACCGCGACCGGCACGCTGAGGTAGATGTCGTCGCCTTCACGGCGAAAGATGGGGTGCTCGCCGGTGCGAATGATCACGAAGAGGTCGCCGGGAGGACCGCCGTGGGCTCCGGCATTGCCTTTGCCGGGAATGCGAATGCGCTGGCCGTCGCGCGTGCCGGGCTTGATGCGCACTTCGAGCGGTTCCGTTCGCTCGACCATGCCTTCTCCGTGGCAGGTAGGGCAGGTAGAGATGTTTTTGCCGGTTCCATGGCAGCGCGGACACTGCACGTTAAACTTCATCCGCCCGCCGGTCTGCGTGACCTGCCCTGTTCCGTTGCATTGGGGGCACTTGCCGGGCTGTTCGAGAAATCCCTGGCCATGGCAATTTGAGCAGACATCCTGGCGCGAGATGTTGATCCGCATTACCCCGCCGCGAATAGCCGTCCAGAAGGGCACGTTGACCTGGTACTCAAGGTCGGTACCGGGCTCGGGACCCTCCTCGGCGGCTGCCGTGCCGCGTCCTCCGCCGAAGATGCCGGAGAAGATGTCGCGGAAGCTGCCGCTTCCTGCCGAGCCGCGTCCCCCGCGACCGGCATTCTCGAACATGTCAGAGAAATCGAAACCGCCGAAATCGACGTTGGCGCCCTGGCCGCGAGCGTTCCCCTGTCCGCCGCCCGGAAACCCGCCGGCGCCGCCGCCGGCCCGAGCATAGGCCTCAGCCGTTGCCGGATCAATGTTGTCGGAATAGAAACCGACCTGATCGTAGATCTTGCGTTTCTTGGGATCGCTGAGAACTTCGTTGGCCTCGGAGAGCGCCTTGAATTTCTCCTCCGCAGCCTTGTCACCGGGGTTTACATCAGGATGGTACTTACGCGCCAGCTTGCGGAATGCCTTGCGGATATCCTCCGCCGAGGCGGACTTCTTCACGCCGAGGGTTTCGTAGTAGTCCTTCTTGCTTGTGGTGGTCGCCATTCACGTTCAGCACTGCGTTTCAAATCCGCACGAAACAAACAGTAAGGCGCAGGCACGAGTCCTGCGCCACTACAGTTCTAGTTCTCGTTCTCGCTGAAAGCTGACGCTCAGAGCTGACAGCTTACTTTTTGTCTTCCACGTCCACGTACTCGGCGTCAATCACGCCTTCGTCTTTCTTCGCTTGACCGTTGCCGCTAGCCGACGCACCTGCGCCGTCGGTGGAAGCGCCACCGCTCGGACCTGCGCCTTGTGGCGCGCCCTGCGGCTGAGCCGCTTTGTACATCTGCTCGGCCAACTTGTGCGAGGCCTGGGTCAGAGTCTCGCGTGCCTTTTCCATCTGCGCCTTGTCGTTTGACTCCAGCGCCTTCTTGGCGTCGGCCACGGCGTTCTCCACATCTCCGCGCTCGGAGCCCGAGATCTTATCGCCGTGCTCACGCAGCATCTTCTCCACGCTGTAGACCAGAGAGTCCAGCTGATTCTTGGCCTCGATCGACTCGCGCTGAGCCTTGTCTTCGGCCGAGTGTGCGTCAGCTTCCTTGGCCATGCGTTCGACTTCTTCCTTCGAAAGACCGGAAGATGACGTAATCGTGATCTTCTGGTCTTTCTGCGTGGCCGTATCTTTTGCGGTCACATTAAGGATGCCGTTGGCGTCGATGTCGAACGTCACCTCAATCTGCGGTACTCCACGCGGAGCGGGGGGAATCCCGGTCAGGTGGAACTTACCCAAGGTCCGGTTCTGAGCCGCCATGGGTCGTTCCCCTTGCAGCACGTGGACCTCGACTGAAGTCTGACTGTCGGCTGCGGTTGAGAACGTTTCCGTCTTGCGGGTGGGAATCGTCGTGTTGCGCGGAATCATTGGGGTAGCCACGCCACCCAGCGTTTCGATCGCCAGCGTCAGCGGAGTCACGTCCAGCAGCAGAAGATCCTTGACTTCGCCGCCTAACACGCCACCTTGAATAGCCGCACCGATGGCCACAACCTCGTCCGGGTTGACGCCCTTATGCGGTTCCTTACCAAACAGCTCCTTCACCAGAGACTGAATGCGCGGCATGCGCGTCTGTCCGCCGACCAAGACCACTTCATTGATCTTGCTGGCATCGACGCCCGCGTCCTTCATACACTGCTTGCAGGGACCAACGGAGCGCTGAATGATGTCTTCCACCATCGACTCCAGCTTGGCGCGCGTCAGTTTCTTGACCAGATGCTTGGGCCCGCCAGCGTCGGCGGTGATGAAGGGCAGGTTGATCTCATGCTCCATCGTGGTCGAGAGTTCAATCTTGGCGCGCTCGGCCGCATCGCGCAGCCGCTGGAGCGCCATTTCGTTCCCCTTGCCGCGCAAGTCCAGGCCTTCGTCCTTCTTGAATTCGTCAATGAGCCAATCGACGATGCGTTGGTCAAGGTTGTCGCCGCCCAGGTGCGTGTCACCGTTGGTGGCCTTGACTTCGATAACGCCTTCCCCTACTTCCAAAATCGAAATATCAAACGTGCCGCCGCCGAAGTCGTAGACCGCGATGGTTTCGTCCTTGCCTTTGTCGAGACCGTAGGCCAGCGCGGCCGCCGTTGGCTCGTTGATGATTCGCTTTACCTCGAGCCCGGCGATTTGTCCGGCATCCTTGGTAGCCTGCCGCTGCGCGTCGTTGAAGTAGGCCGGCACGGTGATGACCGCCTCATTCACCTTTTCGCCCAGATAGTCCTCTGCCGCCTTTTTCAACTTTTGCAGGATCATGGCGGAAATCTGCGGAGGCGTGTGCTCCTTGCCCTGCGCCAAAATGGCTACGTGGTCGCCCGACTTGATCACCTTGTAAGGCACCATCTTGATCTCTTCCGATACTTCGTCATAGCGGCGTCCCATAAACCGCTTGATCGAATAAACCGTGTTCTCCGGATTGGTGATGGCCTGCCGCTTGGCCACCTGTCCGACGAGGCGTTCCCCGGTCTTGGTAAAACCAACCACTGACGGCGTAGTCCGCCCTCCCTCTTCATTAGGGATAACCTTGGGCTCGCCACCCTCCATCACTGCGACGCAGGAATTGGTGGTGCCGAGGTCAATGCCGATAATCTTGGCCATAGTCGTCTCCTCTTGATACTATAAGTTCTTTGTAATCAATGTTATTACGATTGCCAACAATGCCATGCTAAGACCTGAGTGGAATGTTGTCAAGGTTTAGATGCTGTGAGATGGGACGGAGTTGCGAACAACTAATGACCGGCGTGGCCTGCGGACGCTGGAAAGACAATGATGTAGGCGTCGGGCTGGCCGGGTCTTATGAGACGGGGCATGTTCAGAGCAGCGGGTGGTGAGCCGATGTCTTTCTCTACCGCATAGGGAGCATAGAACATCAGGGGCGGTGGAACGTGAACCATCTGGCTGGTGCCGGGAACCAAAAGGTAAATGGTATCGGACAGCATATATACAATGCCGGGTTTGGTTGGCGCCTTATATTTTCCGCCCTTGTAACCCGCGTCGATTTCTGCCTTGACCTGTTCTTAGTTCTCGCCCTTGGCCCGCTGCTCCTCGACATACAATCTGGTTGGCAGGGTGGCTGAGGATGCTTCAGCATCGAAACAGGTTGGTTCCTGATTGAGGGAGTTTGCCGATCAAGGAAACACGAGAAACCGTTCGTTCCCTCGCGAGTTCTTACATAGCCAGTTTTCTCCAGCAGATAGAGGGTAGCGTGAGCTGAGATCTCAGGGGGAGCCGCGCTCTCAGCTAGCTTGATTTTCTCCTCTCGCGTCAAGGAGAAGTTGTAGACGGGTTTTGGCATGTCCGTCTGCGCGTGCCCTGCGAGGCCAACCGCGAGAAGAACACCGATCAAAAGCATTCTGCACATGCATTCGAGCTCCACTGCGAGATTTGAAATCCGTCGCACTTTCCGACAGAGGCGGCCCTATTCCTCCCCGAGCGATCGATCCTCACGCTTTCTTCCCCGCTGCCAGCTTTTGGGCTTTTACGCGGATGTAGGCGTAGTTCAGCGCGGGCAAGGAGTTGAAGTCGGCAGCCTGGATCAAGTACTCATGGGCTTTGTCGCCGTCGCCCTTTGCTTGATACGCCTGGCTCAAGCGGTACAGGTTCAAAGGATTTTGCAGGTTGGCCTGCTGCAGCTCCGCGGTGGCCTTGTCGTAGTCCTTCTCGGCAAGTGCTATCCTGCCCGCCAATTCGTGGAATTGTTTCACCTGCACTGAGTTCTTCGTGGCTTCTGCTCCCTGGCGAAATTCCTCGGCGTGAGCTTTCGCGGACGCGTAGTCTTTCTTCCCGATCGCAACCTCAGCCAGATTGAAATGGTGCAGAAGCTTCGCGTTGTCTTTGATCTCCTGCGACAGGCCCGAATCCTGGATTACTTGGAATGAGCGGTCGAACTGCAGCTGGGCTTCGTCGTAACGGGGGATTTCCATGAGAATGTTGCCCTTGGCCTGAAGATCGGCGGACATGGCGGCCACATCGTTTTTCTTCTCAGCCACGGCGTATTGCTTGTCCATCGCTTGCAGTGCCTCGTTCAGTTTGCCGCTGTCGGCGGCAACGACTGCCATTCCGAAGTAAGCGGTGCGAAGCTCGCCGTCGTTGCGTGCCTGATCCGCCATTTTCTGGAGTTCGGCTTGCGCTTCGGCCGCCTTTCCCCTGTACAGCAGCGCGGCGGAAAGCCCGAAATGCGACGGCACAAAATGCGGATCGATGGTGAGCGCTCTATGATATTGCGCCTGCGATTCCTCGAACCGTCCCATCTTCAGCAGCAATTCCGCGTAGGAGTCGTACGGGTTCGGATCGTTGGGGATGAGATCGATATATTTCTTGAATGCCCGTTCCGCGCTGGTGTAGTCGCCCTGCTGGCGGTAGGCGTAACCGAGCACATTGTAAGCGGGGGAATAATTGGGAGCGATGTCCGTGGCCTTCCTATAGTGCTCTACCGCCGGTTCAAGTTCTTGCTGGCCAAAATAATAATTGGCTAGATTGAACTGGGCGCGCTCGTCGTTGGGGTAGGCGGTCACCAATTTGTCGAGATAATCCTTCTGCTTTACGGTGTCGCCATTGGCGCCGGCTTCGTTGGCGAGGATAAGTAGTTTCTCTCCGTCGGAAGCTTTGTCGGCGAGGCTCACGGCTTTCTTTAGGTGATCGAAGAATTCCTTGGCCGTGGGAGAGTTGTTGGCGCGGGCCATTTCCGCCGAGGCAAACTCGGGATCGAGCGACAGCGCCTTGTCAAAGTGCTGTAACGACTCCTGCCCAAGAAGTCTTTCGGACAGATCCCGCCCCTGCAAGAATTCCTGCTTGGCTTGGTCGGACCGAGTGGTGACGGGGAGCTTCCCTCCAGATGCAGCGGCAGCGGAGCTTGTGTTGCCACTGGTATCGTTACAGGCCGAAAACAGCGCTGTGCTGAGCACCACGCTCGTGGCCAACAGGACTTGCAGGGTTTTGTTCCGGGGCATTGGAAGTACCTCCTTAGAATTTGTGCGTTGACCTGCGAGTCGGGAGAGATTCGCGTCGCGACAACACTAGCCGCGGGCGAGTGATTTGGGTAGTAGGCTCGGGATGTGTGTGCGGGATTGCGGGACGGACTCCCGAAAAACAATGGAAAACGGTTCGGCGTAATTGCTCGGGAGTTGAGCTCGATTCGCGCCGTCGCTTTACGGCAGGGCGCTCAACACTCGTTGGGCGGCCATCCTTTAATGGAACAGGGAAGTTTTTCTAGCGACCGAAAAATCAAGGGCGCCAATTCTCTCGCCTGCTTTGCGAAAGAGTGGGCGCCGCAAGACTCACCGTCAGACGGGTCTAACCCCGTTCAACTAGGAGCAATCGGCCTACGGCCGCCGCAGCCCGCTTACGATTGCTTCTCCATCGTGAACGCCATCGTGGTTCCGCGCTGCTTATCGGTGTACTCCGCCTTAATCGACTTGCCATCTTTGGACACCGTCATGCGGTAGACTCCGACAATTTTCCCGTCCCGCTTGTCGGTCTCTTCGATGGTGTCGTCCCCGACCCGCTTCAATGAAACCATCGTGTGGCCCGGATCACCGTTGATCGGATAGTCTTTGCCGTCGAACTTCGCGTCGTAGCTGTTGCCATTCGGATCCGACATCTTCAATCCGTCGGCCGTGCCTTGATAGGTCACGGTAAGACCGTTGTTGGAGATACTGTTGATCTTCTCCGTACGCCACGCGCCCGATACTGCGTGCGAGCCGGCTGCGCCTGAACTCACCCGCTTGGACGTAGCTTCCCCGGTCACAGGCTGCGTTCCCGAATTGTCCGTGAATTTGTCGCTCAATGTATTTCCGTCAGATGAGACGGTCTGCGTGTCTGTAGCCATGACCTTCCCGTCTTTCTTCTGGATGATCTCTATCGAACTGGCGTTGGCGACGTGCACAGCAACCGTGTCATAGTACGGATGTCCTGTGACTTTGTGATCGCTCCCATCGGCTTTCACCGAGTACTTCGGAACGCAGGTCAGACACTCATACATGTTGTTGCTCAACGAATATTTGTCTGGCTTGGTCGGAAGCTTGGCCGTGTCCAGCTTGGTCATCCAAGTCCCATCGAACGGGCTTTGAGCAAACAACGTCGCCGAGGCGAGCAGCACCATTCCTAACAGCATTTTTTTCACTGGAACACCTCTCCACCTGAGATTCTGGCAGCCCAGCAGAAAAGGTTCGGCCCGGATACACATTCGATCGTATGTGCTGGGCTGTCGGTCGGACGGGCGCAATTGTAGCGCGAGTACTCTTTTTTGTCTCTCGGATTCGTTTGCTCAATTTTTCCCCTCCAGGCGTTGACCTGAACCGTACAACCTGACAGCTGCACTGTATTAACATCCAGGCGATGACCTCTCGTGTTAGACGATGGCTGCGCGCCCCGCTCCTTCTCTTGTCTCTGACTGCGGGCCTTCTGGCTTTCGTTGTTCAGTCGGGCGAGCTGGGGACGGCCGACACGATGCATCGGCTACAAACTACGCACTGGCTGTGGACCTCGGAGCCACAGGTGTTTCCCAACGAGTATCCTGAGTTTGGCCTGCATGGCCGCGGAGGGCGGCTTTATAGCTGGTACGGCATCGGCCAGTCGCTGCTCATGCTACCCGCGGACCTGCTCGGAACGTGGGCCGCGCACTGGTCTGTCTTCTCAGATTATGGAGACGATCCCGCGGTCCGGAGCATCGTGGTTAGTTACATCACGAATATTGTGGTGAACGTTCTGACCGCAGTGATCGCATTCCGGCTGCTACGTCAGTTGCGCTTTGGGGTGAAAGAGTCCGTGGCGGGTGTGCTGGCGTTGATGTTCTGCACCACTCACCTTCACTACACCCAGAACATGATGGAGAACAACTACATCATGTTGCTGACGCTTGCTGGATTCTCATTTCAGTACGAGTGGTTGCGCACTGGCAGCCGGCGTGCGCTTTTCCTTGGCTCGTGCGCGCTGGGGCTGAACCTGCTTACGCGCCTCACCGCCGGTTTGGATCTGATCGCGGGAGGGGTCTTTGTCTTGTTGGTGCTCTGGTTTGAGGGAGTACGCGGTCGCGGGTTGTGGTGCAGAATTATTGCTTATGTCAAGGTCGCTGCACCGGTTTATACATTCCTTCTCTTGATTGATCGTGCCTACCAGTTCTATCGCTTTGGGTCATTTACCAATACGTATGTCTCGCTGTTCGCCAAGGAATATCGCTTGCAGGGCCCTCCATTGCCTGGGAATTTTCCCTGGATCACGCCCTTTCACGTCGGGTTTCTCGGAGCACTATTCCTGCCGGAAAAATCTATTTTTCTATTCGATCCACTTCTTATCCTGGCGATTTTTATTTTGATTCTGCTTTGGAAAGGGTTGACTTCAGAAGTTCGGGCGTATTGTGTTACGTCTCTCGTGCTGTTGCTGGCGTACATCAGCTTCTATGCCAGATACGCCTATTGGAGCGGCGACTTCGCATGGGGCGATCGATACGTTTCCACCGCGGTTGAATTGGGGGGGCTGATTGCCGTCCCACTTTTGATGCGCTATCGGGTGCGACTCGGAGTGACGATCTGGCGGGCCGGGTGGGTGGTGGTCGCTGTCAGCCTGACTATTCAGTTGGCGTCGCTGGCCTTTTGGGTTCCGCTGGAAATCTACCAAATGGAGACGCTTGGACATCCGACGTTTGTGATAGCTCTGCGTTTTAAGAACATCTTGGCCTTCGCTCTGGGAAAGATGGATGCCTGGGGCCTGAATAACGAGGCCATGACGCAGGACGCGTGGGATTATGTCCACATCACGACGTGGAATTTTTTGCCGTTCCTACTACGGCGCGTGGGAGCGGCGCCGGGGTGGGTGATGAAGGCCGCATTTGGAATCTGGCTTGGCGGGATCGGAGCCTTGATGTGGGTTCTGATCCAATTGTGGAGGCTGCTGAAAACCTCAGCGGCTGAAGCCGGGCCAGCTTGACTGCTGATTCGCACCGCTGAATTGCTGCGCCACCCAAAAGCTCAGCGCCATCCCGAAGGTTTATCGGCGAAAGGACGGGTAGTCAGTCATATTTTTCACACCGGATAGACTTCCTGTCCCAGCCGAGCGACTTCAGCAACTCACGGTTCGCTTTGACCATCTTAGCGAGGCCGCAAATGTAGGCGTGCATGTCAGTCCTGCCTTGCGCAATGCTCGGAACGTGCTCCTGCACGTAGCCGCGCAGACCTTGCCACTCGACGCAGACACGGCTCAGAGTGGGCAAGTAATGAAAGTTAGCGCGCTCGCTGGCGAGGCGCAGGAATTCGTCGTGGTAATAGATGTCTTTTTCGTAGCGGCTGCCAAAGACCAGCCAGAATTGCTTTCCCTGATGGCGTGACTGGTCAGTCAGGAGCCAATGCAGCATGGAGCGGAAGGGAGCGATGCCGGTACCCGTGGCGATGAAGATCGTGTCGCGCAAAGGCGGGCGCAGGATGAAATCGCCAAACGGACCCTGGCACTGAATCTCGCCCCCTTCTTGCATGTCGCAGAGAAAATTCGACATGAAGCCATCCTGAACGCGGTTGAGGCAGAGCGCGAACCGAGGACCCTCAGTCGGTGGTGAGGCGATTGAATACGCGCGGGTAAGCTCCTCGCCATCAGGCTTGACCTGCGTGAACGACAGCCATTGCCCCGGGACGAAGCCGAAGCGCCTCCTGCCGAGCATCTCGAATTCGAGGTGCTTCGTGGGTTCGGACAGAGGTTCGGAGTGCACCAGGTGCGCAATGTGAGTTGGAAAGGCCACTCATCATGTAGATGAAATGGGCAATGTGAGGATGCGACATACTTCGCAGGGGAGGGATTGCACGGATCACCGGCGCTTGAGAGCTTCGAGTTCGTCCAACGTCCGTGGCCAGTCTGATTTCATCAACCGCGACAAACTGCGGTCAGCAAGGACTTTGCCGCCAGTCTGGCAGATGGCGCAGTAATTCGTTTCGTTATCGGCGTAGCGAATGCGCAGGATTTTTTCTCCGCACTTCGGGCACGGCATACCATAACGCCCGTGAACCGCCATGCCTTCGCGAAACGCCGTGACCTTGTCAGGAAAGGCAGTTCTCGCCTCCATTTCGAGACGATTCACCCAAAGCTCGAGGGTTTGTGTTGTCGCGGAGAACAACCGCTGCCATTCGTCCGTGTGTAATTTGTGCGTCAGCGCAATGGGCGAGAGTTGCGCCGCATGCAGAATTTCGTCCGAATAAGCGTTGCCAATACCGCTCAACAGGCGCGGATCGGTAAGAGCCCGCTTTAGCGTGCGATTCTCCATCGTGAGGGTGCGGCGAAAAGAATCAAGATCGGTGCTTAAGACGTCGATTCCTCCGGGATCCATAGACCGCAAGGCCTCTTCGCCGCTGACGATGTGTAATGATGCTCGGCGCTTGCTACCGGCTTCCGTAAGGGTCAGAGAGCCGTTAGGAAAATCGAAGGCTGCCAGATACTGTCGGCCGGTTAGCTTCGCGCCTCTCGGGCGCCAGTGAAGTCGGCCGGCAATCATCAGATGAAGGACGAGCCAAAAGTTATTCTCCATTCCGAAGGCAATACGCTTGCCAATGCGCCTGATTTCGCGCACTGTCGTGCCCTCCACTTGAGTAACGGGTGGCTCTACGGTTCGCAGTAGGAAAGGAGTGACGATGCGCACTCGTTCCAGAGTCTCTCCGACGATGCGCGGTTCGAGTGCAGTGATGTAGCCGGCGATGTCCGGAAGCTCAGGCACAAGGTGCTACTCGAATATTCCGGAGTGACAGCTCAGTTCTTGTTGTGCTCATTCCACCGTCACTGACTTGGCCAAGTTCCTCGGCTGGTCGACATCGCATCCGCGGCGCACGGCAATGTGATAGGCCAGCAACTGCAAGGGAACGATCTCGAGAATCGGCGATAGTTCTTCCGGGGCCGCAGGAATGTAGAGCACATGGTCGGCTGCCTCCCTGATCTCTTCATCGCCTTCGGTGGCGAGGGCGATTACCACCCCGGAACGCGCTTTCACTTCCTTCAGGTTGGACATTGTCTTCTCGTAGCGCAGCACCGATCCGGGATTGTTCACATCTCTGGTGGCGATAACGACCACGGGCAGATTCTCGTCTATGAGTGCGTTGGGGCCGTGCTTCATCTCGCCAGCGGGGTATCCCTCAGCGTGGATGTAGGAAATTTCCTTCAGCTTGAGAGCGCCTTCGAGGGCGATGGGATAGTGAATGCCTCGGCCCAGAAACAAGAAATCGTGGGCACGTTGAAATCGTTTGGCCAGGTCATCGCATTGTTCATCCCGAGTAAGCAAAACCTCGAGCTTGCCAGGGATGCGGGTCAATTCCTGCACTGCGGCGCTGGCCTGCTCGTGCGTCATGCTGCCACGCACCTGCGCCAGATAAAGCGCAAATAGGTACAGAGCCGTGAGTTGGGCAGTGAATGCCTTGGTCGAGGCCACGCCGATTTCGGGCCCTGCGTGAGTGTAGAGAGTGCCGGCGGCTTCGCGCGTGATCATGGAGCCGACTACATTGCAAATGGCAAGAGTCTTCGACCCTTTGGCTTTGGCCTCGCGCTGGGCGGCGATCGTGTCAGCCGTTTCCCCGGATTGCGAGATTACGATCGTGATCGTGTCCGGAGCGATGATGGGATCGCGATAGCGCCATTCGCTGGCGTAGTCGACCTCGACCGGAACACGGGCGAGGCTCTCGATCATGAACTTGCCTGCCTGACCTGCGTGCCAACTGGTGCCACAGGCGGTGATGTTTATCTTCTTCGCGGCGCAGAACTCGGCCTGCGTTATTTCCATCTGGTCGAGGAAGATGTGGCCCGTGTCCTGAGAGACCCGGCCCAGCGTGGTGTCGCGAACCGCACGAGGCTGCTCATAGATTTCCTTGAGCATGAAGTGCTTGAAGCCGCCCTTTTCCGCCATGATCGGGTCCCAGGTGACATGCTGCACCTGGCGCTCGATCGGCTTGCCGTCGAAGTCGGTAAGCTGAACCCCCGCCGCAGTCACTACGGCAAGATCGCCGTCGGCGAGGAAGAAGATGTCCCGCGTGTGATAGAGAATCGCGGGCACATCCGAAGCCACGAAGTATTCCTCATTGCCCAAGCCGATCACCGCCGGAGGACCGTTGCGAGCGGCCACGATCTTGTTGGGTTCATCGACCGAAATCACGGCCAGCGCGAACACTCCAGTCAGTTGCTTCAGCGTTTTTCGCACCGCCTCTTCGAGCGCAGGACGGTTTCCGTTACCCGTCTTCACCAGATATTTCTCTACCAGATGAGCGATGACTTCGGTATCAGTCTCGGTGGTGAAGACGTGGCCTTCCTCGATGAGTTTTTTCTTCAGGCTGAGGTAGTTCTCGACGATACCGTTGTGGACCACAACAATCGTGCCGGTGCAGTCCCGATGCGGATGAGCATTTTCTTCGGTGGGGCGCCCGTGGGTGGCCCAGCGAGTATGGCCAATGCCGTAGGTGCCGTGGAGCGGCTGCAGGCGGATGACTTCTTCGAGATTGCGCAACTTGCCTTCGGCACGGCGAATCTGGAGACCGTCTCCGTTACCGGCAACGGCGATGCCGGCTGAGTCGTAACCCCGATATTCAAGGCGTCTGAGCCCTTCAAGGATGACCGGAACAACTTGCTTCTTCCCGACGTAGCCAACGATGCCACACATAGGTATTTTAGGTAGAGAATCCCCAAAAATCGGTTAGTCCGCCAGGGAGAAGCGAAACTCTTCAATCACTGGGTTGGTTAGCACTTCACGAGCCATGCGTTCGACTTCGGTCTGAGCTTGCTCCCGGCTGAGCCCGCCATCGAGGGTGATTTCAAAGTACTTGCCCTGGCGAACATCCTCCAGGCC
>Ga0137398_10000332_pt1 | contig 16070 bp, 11 predicted proteins | sample czorhiz216metaG_FD_106659 | JGI IMG/M metagenome (GOLD analysis project Ga0137398, IMG submission 106659) | Vadose zone soil microbial communities from Angelo Coast Range Reserve, California, USA - czorhiz2.16 metaG | ecosystem: Environmental > Terrestrial > Soil > Vadose zone | place: USA...
CGCGTCTTGATGGACCCGGGAAAAGGCGCGCGAATGGTGGCATCGCGGAGCTTTTTCTCCGCGAGTTGCTCGCTGGCCTCGCTCGAAACGAGCAAAGCCTTCAAGCGGTCCACTTCCTGCAGCGCGACATTGTAGGTAGCTTGCGCGCTTTGAAAGCGGCTGTTGGCTTCGTCGAGTTGCTGCTGCGAAATCAGGTGGTCCTCGAACATCTGGCGCGCGCGATGGTATTTGCCGTCGGCGTCGAACAGATCCGCTTCCGCGCGCTGCACCGATGCAATTTTCTTGGGATCGGTGGGCGGCGGCTCCCCTGGACCAATTCCCAACTGCGCGCGCACCTGGCGCACCAGCCCGCGCTGGCGGTCCACTTCATATTGCAATTCCTGCGGATCAAGGACGATGAGCGCCTGGTCCTGCTTGACGCTGTCGCCCACGTCAGCGAGCACCTCCGCTACTCGCCCTTCCACCTGCGAACTCAGAATGCTTTCTTCCAGCGGGAAAAGCGAGCCGACCGCTTGGACGCGGCGCTTCGCGGTTTCTTCTCTAACGGTGTAAAGATGCACTGGAGCGGGATGCGAGGCATCTCCGAGCACGCTGCTGGAATGCGTTTTCGAGCACGCCGCCCCGACCAGCGCTGCGAGTGCAAGGGCTGACAGCAGGAACACGCGCCGCGTCGTTTGTGGACATTTACTCTGGACCCAATCAGGGCACACGTCTCACTCCATCTGGTCAGTTCGACGCGCGGCCGGCGCCATCGTTTCAGATGGCTGCGAAACCGCAGCTCGGACAGCCCTAGGATTATGCCGTGAAGGTGGGCGCTAATCTAGCGTTCTTGGAATTGGGCACTTGAACGGCCGGTTATACCCTTGTTGCCGTAGGACCTGGTGATACTTAGTCGGGGTGCGCGTACATTTCCCAGCCGAGGTAGCGGGTGGTTGCTTCCTGAACCATCGGGGCTACACTCGAGAAATTGGCAGCCACGTGATGTTCGAAGCCGTTTTCACAAATGTAGCGCAGAAGCTTCTGCATCTGCGGAATCTCGACTACGCCCGCTCCGCCAAAGGTTTCAAGCGGGTCATCGGTAAACCGGCCCTCCCCGGAATAACCGCGAATCTTGCCGGCCAGATCGTCGGTCGAAAAACGCACGTAACTCATGGCGCCGGACTTCACGCGTCCCACGCAGGTGCCGAAGGTGTTCTCTTTGCCGACGGTGCCTGCGATGATGGCCTGAAAATCCATCTGCACGTCTTTGAAAAAATGCTTGGGGAGATTGCTGCAGTGGAAGCACACGGCTTTATTTGGATCGCTGCCGTAGTTGTTGTTCCAATCAAGGAGCGCGCTGGGCGAGCCTGAAGCGAGCTGCAGGGCGTGCATGCCCAGCACGCCGCAGACGTCCACTTCGCAGGCGCTGGAAAGCAACGACTCGCTCATCATGCTCATCACCGTGCAGGGCACCACGCCGAGGTTTTCCTCGAGCGAGGTCCAGCACTGCACGGCGCTGATTTGCACCTCGGCGGCTTTCATCCACTCGTCAATCACGGCGCCGAGCTTGGCCATTTTTAAAAGCGCGGGTCGCGGAATACCGCTGCTGGCGACGTAACGCTGAATGCCGTTCAGCTTGTGCACCGCGCGTTCGTCGTCGTCCTTCATGCGGCCGATGCGCCCTAGCACTTCAGAAAGGTCCAGGGTCTCGACGGAAATTCCGTTGCGCTCCAACAATTTCTCACTGTAGCGCACGGTGTTGAATGCCGCCGGGCGCGCACCGATCGCGCCGATACGCAAATTGCGCAAGCCTTTCACCACGCGGCAGACGCCGGAAAACCACTCGAGGTCTTCCATGAAGTCGGCGGAGCTGAGCGAAACGGTGTGCAATTTCGTGAGCGAATATGGAATGCCGTATTGCATGAGGTTGTTGCAGGCGGACATCTTGCCGCAGAAACTGTCGCGCCGATGCGCGATGGTCATTTTGCCGGGCGTGTCCGGGGTAGCTTGCACCAACACCGGCACCTCGAGGCGCGCCAGGCGCAGCGTGTCTGCAATAGCGCGCTCGTCGCCAAAATTCGGCAACGACACGATCACTCCTTCGATACGATCAGCGGCCGCTCGAAACAACGCCGCGCAGCGCTTGGCTTCTTCGTGCGTCTCGACAGCACCGAATTTGCTCCGCTCGGGGGTCAAGCAGATGGCTTCGTGGCCCTGCGCGGCGAGGACGCGCAGAATCTCTTCGCGGCCGTCGCGCGCGAGCACATCGGGAAAGAACCCGCGGTTTCCGATGATGACGCCGAAGGTGCTCACGAACTCCTCCGCGGCCGGAACAAAATCACGTAAGCGCCGCCCAGAACTACCATCAGGCCGCCCCACCATACCGAGGCGTGCAAGTTCGCCAGCACCGTGGGCGAGGGATTGCGCCATTCCGCCAAGCCGCTCATAAAAATCAGCGCGCCGTAAATCAGCAACAGCAGCCCCACAAAAAACCAGACCGGAATAATCTGACGCTTTTCGCTCATGGCTCTACCAGAATATCCACTGAAGAAACGCGAAGAGGACCAGCGCCACGGCGCCCCAGAAAATCGGCTTGTGCAGGATCGGCACGTTTTCTTCCATCGGTATGGGCGCAACCCCGTATACGACGCCGATCAATTCCGTCTCCGGCTTGGGCGTGGTGGCCAGGCTGACGGCGACGGTGACCATCACGCAAACCAGACACGACCACAGCGCCTGATACATATCTTGAGCCAGTCCTTGTGCCCGCGGCGATAGCGCAAACACCGCGACTAAGTCGTGATCGAGTTTCATCGACAGGAAAATCCCGATGGCCGTAAGCGTTCCGGCCAGCAACCCGCAGAATCCGCCCACGGGCGTCGCGCGTTTCCACAGCATGCCGAGGAGCACGGTTCCAAACAATGGCGCAATGAAGAAGCTGAACAGCGCCTGAACGTAATCCATGATACTCGCGAAACCCATGGCCATGTACGCCGTGCCGATGCTGATGAACAAACCGACGATGGTGCACCAGCGCCCCATGGAGACGTAATGCTGATCGGTGGCCGCTTTGCGGATGAACGGACGGTAGATGTCGTAGGTCCACACAGTGGCAAAGGCGCTGACGTTTCCGGCCATTCCCGCCATGAAGCCGGCGACGAGCGCAGTGACGCCGAGGCCCATCAGCCCGGGTCCGCAGTAGCGCGCCAGCATCAGCGGCAGCACTTCGTTGTAGCTGTGCTGGCCGGGCTGCAATGTGCTTTCCGGCACCAGGTGCTCGTTCAAGACCGCGAGTCCGATCAATCCCGGCAGAACCACGATCAGCGGCACAGCCATTTTGAAAAACGAGCCGATAATGGGCGCCAGTTTCGCGGAGCGCAAATCTTTAGCGGCAAGCACGCGCTGCACCACCAGGAAATCCGTGGTCCAGTAGCCCATGGAGATGACCGCGCCGAGCCCGAACACAATTCCCGTCCAATGCATACCCATGGGATTGCTTTCAAAGCGGCCCAGCGTGCTCCACGCATGTGTGAAATTTTGCTCCGGGAAATTGTGCTGGATGCGCGCCACTAGACCCCTCCATCCGCCGGCTTCGATCAAGCCCAGAATAGGAATCAGCAGGGCGCCGAACCAGATCAGGAAAAATTGCAGCACCTCGTTGAAAATCGCAGAGAACAATCCGCCGGACGCCACGTAAATTCCCACCGTCAGGGAGGAGACCCAAATGCTGAAGTGGATGTTCCACCCGAGGACCACTTGCATGACTTTGGCCATCGCGAACATGTTCACGCCGGACATTAAAATAGTCATGAAGCCGAACGAGACCGCGCTGAGCCCGCTGGCTGCTCTTCCGTAGCGCAGTTGCAGGTAGCCGGGAACGGAATGCGTTTTCGAGATGTAATAGAAGGGCATCATCACGATGCCCAGGAAAATCATGGCGGGAATCGCGCCGATCCAATACCAATGCGCCGCGAGGATACCGTATTGATACGAGGATCCCGCCCAACCCAGCAGCTCGAGCGAGCCCAAATTTGCGGAAAGAAAGCTCAGGCCGGCCACCCACGCGGTCATCTTGCGGCCGGCGAGAAAGAAATCCTCACCGCTCTGCGCGAAGCGCTTGAGGTAGAAGCCAATGCACAGAACGGCCAGGAAATAGATGGCGATAATCGCCAGGTCAACCGTGGAAAGGCGCACCAACCGTTCCGCCGGCAGCAAGAGCGCGTAATTCATGGTCAGGATTTCACCGCCTCGCGAAATTCCTTCCGGAGTTTCTGATGCTGCGTTGGTGGGGAACTATATCGTGGGGCGCAGAGGTTGTCGAACGTTATGAAATGGCTCTGAGCAGCGGCTATTTTTCGAGGAGCGCGCTGAGCAAATTCACAATGCGGGCTTCCTGGCCGATGAGTGCGTCGTCGTGCCGGGTGGCAGCGTCGCTCTCCGTCAATTGCGCCAGTTGCGCGGCCAGAATGCGCACGGCCGCATCGCGCGGCACGTACCTGGCCTCTCTCGGAGCGACTGCCGTCCAGCCCTTTTCGCTGCGGCGAAGCTCCCAACGCACCTTTTCGTTGCGGCGCTTGAAGTCCGCGCCGTCTCCGGTGATTCGCACGTGGGATTCGATTTCTAGATGTGCCCAGCCCTTGTCGCGTTTGATTTCGACGCGCTCGACGCGCAGCTGGTCGAAAATCACCACGGGTTGATGAAGGCGCAACGGCTCGTCCGTTTGCAATTCATTTGCGGCGACGTTACCGAATTCAGAAATGGCGCCGGCAACTTCGTCGGCCGTTGGCTTCAGCTGTTCCGCGGAAATCAAGATACTCGAAGGAATCGACTCGCGCGCGGACTCGTCAGCGCGCGCATTTCGGGAGGCCATCACCGGCGTGCGCTCGCTGGCCTCTTGCACCGCTTGCTTGCTAGGCGTTGGTTCCGGCTCGTCGCGTTCGGCAATCGCTACCGCATTACCGTTGCGAGCAGTCGCGGGAGGTCGCGGCGGGGAGCCCTGCTTGGCTTCAGCGCTTTCCACTCGGCCGGCTATTGCGGCTACATAGCGATAGAATCGCGGCTTCCCGCGCGAGCGCCAGTACGGCCCCTGGTAATCCTCAGCCTGCAAACCAGAACGCACCAAACTGTAAAACGTGTGCTGCCGCGGCTCGAGCACGATGCCCACGTGTCCCGGCCAGGCCACCAGATCCCCGGCCTGCGGATAGCGCACGCGGCGAAACTTCTGGTGTCCGGCGTAGAGGTCGAAGGAATTCGCATAGGAGTACTCGTATCCCGCGAGCGAATAAATCTGGTGCACCACATGAGAACAATCCTGCGCGCCGGGCGTCGACGGATCGAGGTCGACAGCCGCATCCACAATGGCGCGCCCTTGTTTCGCGCTTACCAGCCGCACGGCGGGCGAAGCCTTGGGCGCTGCGGGATCGGCCTGGGGCGCCGCTTGGGCGCTGGTTGCCCACAAGGCGCACGCGCAGCAAAGCACTCGCAAGGCATGATTTGCCACAAATGACTGCGCGCAACTGTGGGTCTTTTTCATCGCGGCCCCCGCTTCTAATAGGATGCTTGACTGTCGCGACGAGACAATAGGACTTGTCTTGAGCGGTACGACCATCCGGGCGGGCGGCCTGGAAACCTGGACTTGGGGCCGGTTCCCGGTATACCGCGAGACGGCTGAAACTATTGGGGGACTTGCCTGATCCGATGGAAAGAAGCGTGGCAGCGCGCGGGAAACATTTTTCATCCAATCAGAGGAAATAGCCGTAGCATTAAGTGGAACCCAAAGAGGGCATGAGCTCACAATGCTGATTCGTCGATCATCGGATTTGACGTACGCGGATGTCACTCCCAGAGCGGTGTATCTCAACCGCCGCAACTTTCTTGGCGGTCTCGGGATCGCCGCGGCCGCTGCGGTAACTGGCCGCGGACTGTTGGAGTTCGTTTCGCCGTCACGAAGGGTGGCCGCCAGCACCAAGCTCACTACGGTTAAGAGCCGGTTCAGCACCGACGAAAAAATCAATACGTACAACGATGTCACGCACTACAACAATTTCTATGAATTTGGTGTGGACAAAGACCAGCCGGCGAAAAACGCGCAGCGTTTTGTGACCTCGCCGTGGACCGTTTCCGTAGGCGGCGAAGTCGCGAAGCCGCGCAAGTTCGGCATGGAGGAAATCCTGAAGCTGGCGCCGCTCGAGGAGCGCATCTACCGCCATCGTTGCGTGGAAGGCTGGTCCATCGTGGTGCCGTGGATCGGATTTTCCTTGAGCGTGCTCGCCAATCTCGTGGAGCCTACGCCCAAAGCGCGCTTCGTTTCCTTTGAAAGCTATTACGATGCGGGGCAAATGCCGCTCGGCAGAGAAGCGGGAATCGAGCTTCCCTACCTTGAGGGGCTGCGCCTCGACGAAGCGATGCACCCGCTCAATATCTTGTGCGTGGGAATGTACGGAGAAACCCTGCCGAATCAGGATGGCGCCCCGGTGCGCCTGGTCGTACCGTGGAAATACGGGTTCAAGAGCATCAAGTCTCTGGTAAAAATTAAATTTGAGAAAAACCAGCCGCCGACCACGTGGAACCTGGCCAACACCCGCGAATATGGTTTCTATTCAAACGTGAATCCGGATGTCGATCACCCGCGCTGGAGCCAGGCTCGCGAGCGACGCCTTCCCGAGCTTTTCAAATCGCACAAGACGCTGATGTTCAACGGCTACGGCGAACAGGTTGCCAGCCTCTACAACGGCATGGACCTGCGCAAGAACTACTAGCGGAACTTGCCGCGTGCGTACTCTTCTCGCCAGCAAATATGCGAAAATGGTGGTTTTCGTTTTTGGGCTGGGCCCGCTGGCGGCCATTGTCTGGCCGTTTTGGCGCGGCTACATTCTGCCCAATCCCCTCGAATTCATCCAACACGCCACCGGCGATTGGACGCTGCGCTTCCTGCTCATCACGCTGAGCATCACGCCAATCCGCAAATTTCTGCACCTTCCGGAGTTGATTCGCATTCGCCGCATGCTCGGGCTCTTTGCGTTTTTTTACGCGTGCCTGCATTTCACCACGTATCTTTGGTTCGACAAGCTCTTGGACGCTCACGAGATCTGGAAAGACGTTTACAAGCGCCCGTTCATCACCGTGGGATTCACGGCTTTTGTTTTACTGATCCCCCTGGCCATTACTTCCACGGCGGGTTGGATTCGCCGCCTCGGCGGGCGCCGCTGGCAAATGCTGCATCGCGCGATTTACGTCAGCGCGGTCTGCGGCGTCATTCATTACTACTGGCTGGTGAAATCCGCGGTAATTCGACCGCTGACGTATGCGGGTTTGTTGGTTCTATTGCTCGGATGGAGGGCAGTGGATTTCCTAGTGAGGCGAAGGCATGCGTCACGGGCAAAACCGGCCGTGCAGCCGGCGACGTTTTAGTTGACGTCGGAGTCGTGGCTGCGGGTTACCGGCTTTTCTTCCAGATCGAGCCCCCAAAACAGTGGCGCCGGCGTAAGAAATTCGATGCCCACACGCTGGCCGCGCTCGCCGGGATCCCCCTGATAAACGACCCGGCACTCCTGTTCCTCGAGAGTTTCCGGATGGATAAGCACGAGCGTCTCACCGTTGTCGATTTCGTGTTTTAGGAGCAGCAGCGCACCGTGGGCGTTCACCACCACGGTTTCGCAGGTTTCGCTGAATTTGCGGCCGTCGTGGGCGCGGCCTTTGGCCTTTAGGCGCATTTTGTGAAAAGCTCGCCCGCTGCGTCGCGGGGGCACGGAGGTAGTGGTAGCCATGCTTCCATCTTCAAGTCGCCGCGAAGGGGCGTCAATTGCCCCACCGGTCAGGTGTTCCCCAGCGACAACCTCGCGCTACTACGCCGCCACGCCGATGCGCCGGATCAAATCTTCCTGCTCCGTGCGATTTTCGGCGCCAATCGTAAAAGCGTCTAACAACCCCAGTCCCAGCGCAAACTTCAGCGCCTCATCCTGCCGGTTGCGCATGTCACCTTGCCCCAAAATCTTCATCCCCACGATGCCTTTTCCGGCCGCCTTCATTTCGCGCATCACGCTGACCACCGTATCGGGGTCCGCATCCATGTATGAGCCGATGGGATTGATGCGCACCAAGTGTACTTCGACCCACCGAGACCTGGTGGCCGCGCGCAGGGCCTCCATCGAGTGGCACGAGCACCCGTGTGCACGGATAGTCCCTTTCTGCTTGGCCTCCTCGAAAACGTCCATTACGCCGCGGTAACGTTCGGTCCAATCGCCTTCCGTGAGGCAATGCATCAGGCAGATGTCCAGGTAGTCGGTGCCCAGTTCGCGGCGGAATCGATCGATATCCGCTTTCGCCGTGGCTGCATCGCGCGCCCACGTCTTGGTCAGCACCGTGACTTTGTCGCGCGGAACATGCTTGAGCGCTTCCGCAACGTGCGGATGGCTTCCGTAGGAGTCCGCCGCGTCAAAAAAACGCAAGCCGTGGTCGTAGCCGTTCAATAAAAGTTCGGAGAGCCCTTTGACTCCCAGCGCCGTTTGGTGCGAGTGCTGACCGGAACCCACGGTGCCGGTGCCCATAGCCAGCCGACTGGTTTGAATTCCTGTCTTCCCTATGGTCACGGTGTCCGCCGCCCTGAATTTCTGTTCGAGCGGCAGGGCCAGCATGCGCTGCGCAAACGCGTGTGGACCGAGCCAGGCCGCCCCCGCGCCACACACCGCATGGTGAATAAACTGCCTGCGCCTCATACGTCCTCCTCGGAGAAGGTCTCGGGCCGGAACTACTTGCTTTGGACGTGCCACTTTGCGGGTGGGTTATAGATTATTTTCGTGGGTTCATATTATATCCCGGCCAGTTCCGCCAGTGCTTGGCGGGGCAGCGAGGGGCCCTGCACCTGCATCCGTTCGCGTTCAGCGTTACGACGCCAGAAGCTAAGGCGATCGCAACCCGGTGCGTCATAGGACACCGAGCCCCCTATTCTTCCAGGCACCCGATAGTCTGAATACAAGGTTCGCTCCCTCATCGAAACAGCATCCCAAGACCGGCGGCGTCAACGGCGGTTCAAAGCGCCTAAAGGGACACTTGTCGCTTGGCAAGGCGGAGGACAGCGCGAAGTCTCCACGCCTGAGACGATAAGTATGGGCGGCATTTACCTGCTCGTCGCGCAGCCTTTGTCCCCAGGCACCTGCATCGAGTTGATATTCGATGTTCCGAGCGGAGAAGTCCGCGCTCGTGGTTTGGTGCGTCACGGGAGACCTGGCCGGGGCATGGGCGTGCAATTCGTGCACATGAATTCCGAGGAACGCGCCCGGCTGCATCGCTACCTTCAGCAGTTGGAAAAAGATCAGCGCAAGAAAGTTTCCGATGCGCCGTCCTCGTGGTTCACCGGCGATGGCCAGCCGCTGGACTCCGGCGAGGCGAAAACGCATCACGAGCTTCTCGTCCTGCTGCACAAGATTTACTCCGCGCGTCTCACCGGGCAGCTTCAACTGGTATGCGGCCGCGTGGAGCGCCGTCTGTTCTTCGATGCCGGCCAACTGGTCTTTGCCACCAGCAGCGATCGTCAAGACAGTCTTGGCGAAATGATGCTCCGCGATGGAGCCCTTTCGCAAAGCCAGTTTGAGGAAGCTTCCGATCTCGTGCGGACCGGGCAGCGGTTCGGCTCGGCCATTGCGGAAATGGGCATATGTAGCGTCGAGGAGATCGTCGGCTGGGTGCAGCGGCAACTCACGCAGATCACTTCATCGGTGCTGGATTATCCTGCGTGCCGGTACTACTTCTTCGGCTCACTGGAAAAAAACATCGTCCCGGAAATTGCCATCCCCGCACCCCTCGGCAAACTTCTGCTCGAGGCGGTGCGCCGCGCCAATGATCTGCCGCTCGACCATCTCGGAGCCGACGCCGATCTGTGGATCGATCTTTCGCCGGATCCGCTGCTCCGTTTTCAAGCGGTGCAGTTGAATGCCGCCGAGCGCGCGGTGCTCGATGCGGTCTCCGAACCAATCGCCGCCAAAGAGTTGCCGGGCCACACGGGACAGCCGAACGCCGCAGCGGCTCGCGCTTTGTATGCCTTGTTAGTTCTGGGAACGGTACGCAGCGTGCCGAAAGAAGTGCGTGAGCAACCGCAACCCGCCGCAGCCGCTGCACCCGCTGCGCCACCCGAGCCCGAGTCCGCAAAGCCTTCCGTCGAACAAGCGCAGGGCAGGAAAGAATTTGAAGACGAAATCCGCAAGCTCCTGGAGCTCGCGGGAAAAAACACCTACTACGACGTACTGGGAGTGACGGCGAACTCCCCGGCGGCACAAATCAAAGAAAAGTTCCACCATCTGGCCCGCAAATTCCATCCCGACCGTCATATGGGTCAGAGCGAGTGGATCACTTTGCTGCAGGAGTTGATGGGCCGTCTTACGATCGCGTACAAGACGCTGGTGGACGACGAAAAGCGCGCCGTCTACGACAAGCAAATTGCCGCCGCCGGGGCCTTCACGCTCGGCCAGGAAAAGACGGAGACCCGGGAAACCGTGGACGACTGCCTGATGCAAGCCAAGCAATGTTTGCGCGCTCACAATTTCGCGGGATCCATCCTGTGGCTGCGGAAGTGCGTGGAACTCGAGCCCGCAGTGGCCAAATATCACGCCATGCTCGGGCGCAGCCTGGGCGCCATTCCGCAGTACCGCCAGGAAGCCGTCCACCATTTTTCCGTGGCTATCGAGCAGGACGAGTGGAACACTTCCACGTATTTTCAGTTCGGTGAACTCTACGAAGTCATGCGGCTCCCGTGGCGCGCCGTTTCTCTCTATCGCAAAATTCTCGAGATCGATCCGGAGCACATTAAAGCCCTCGAGCGCCTGGCCGCTTTGGAAAAACAGCCCGAAGCTTCCCAGGAAAAATCGTTCGTCTCGCGTCTCTTCACCCGCAAGCAGTAGCACCGGCCTTTGGAGTGAGCCTACCAATCCTCGCGGGGCCGAAGACCTTTCTGCCGCGCTTGCCAAAAGGATTTCCTAGAAACTGGTTGACATCCGCACCGCGCCGAAATAGCTTTTGCCCATTACCAGGGGCCGTTCGCTGTCCTTTAATAACAATTAATACTGCGCGCTGGTGGTCAGCGCGCCTGCACCATGAACCCTTCTTCTCGCACGTCAGCACGCCCAGGAGGCTGTTGCAATGCGTAAATTAATATGGGTCCTTCTCGCAACCGTTTTCGTTAGCTTCCTCTCGATACGCTCGATCGACGCACAGGAGCGCAAGGGCTCGATCACCGGGCACGTCACCGACATCAATCACGATCCGCTGGTCGGCGCTCGCGTAACCGTGGAACCCCTGGGGAACACCACGGCCACCGATGCTCAGGGCCAGTTCACCGTCTCCGACCTGCTGCCCAACAAATACACGCTCACCATATCGTATGTTGGCTTCAAGACCTTCTCAAAAGAAGTCACCGTGACCTCCGGCGCGGCGGCTAATGTGGACGCGGTTTTGGACATAGAAACCGTCAATGAAGAAGTGATAGTGCGGGGAGAGCGGGAGCGCGGCGAAGTGGAAGCGCTCAATCGTGAGCGCACCGCCGACAATATCGTCCAGGTGCTCCCCGCCGAGGTCATCACCAGCTTGCCCAACACCAATATTGCTGACGCCGTGGGCCGCTTGCCGAGCGTCTCGCTCGAGCGCGACGAAGGCGAAGGCAAGTACGTGCAGATTCGCGGTACCGAACCGCGGCTCAGCAACGTGACCATCGATGGCGTGCATGTGCCGTCGCCGGAAGGGGTGCGCAACGTCAAGCTGGACGCGATTCCGGCGGATCTCATCGATTCCGTGGAAATCAACAAGACGCTTTCCGCCAGTCAGGAAGGTGATGCGATTGGAGGCTCGGTCAATCTGGTCACCAAGAAGCCCACAGAACAGCCATTCGTCAGCCTCAACGCCATGGGAGGATTCACGCCCATTTCCGGCGGGCGCACGCTCGATCAGTTCGGCGGAACGTACGGCAAACGGTTTGGCGCGGAACACAAGTTCGGATTTTTATTGGGCGCCAGTTATGATCACAACAATCGCGGCATCGACGACCTGGAACCGGTGCCGGATGTCCATGATTTCAGCAACGGGGCCAGCACCGATTTCAGGCCGGTGTTCTTAGGGACAGATAACCGCGAGTATTGGTACGACCGCACGCGCTTTGGCTTCGCCGGCAGCGCGGATTACAAGCTCAGTAAGGCGTCCAGCGTGTATGTTCACGGGCTGTTTTCGCAATTCTACGACAACGGCGATAACTGGAATTATTCCACTACCGTTGGCAATTTCACCACCGATCCTTCCACTACCGACGCGACCGGGAGCATCGGCATGAATCATTTCCACCGCGACCCGCAACAGCAGATTTACAGCATCACCGCAGGAGCCAACCACACCATCGGTTCCTCTCTGCTTACCTACGAATTCTCCGGCGGACACGCGCAATACGAAGGCGGTTTTCCGTTTGCCATCTGGTCTGGCCCAGGTCCCAGCTCAGATGCCAACGGAAACCCAAATCAGGACGGAGTACAGTTCGGCGTAGACACCAGCAATCCGCACACACCCAAGTTTCCGGTATTGAATGGCGTGAATATCTTCGATCCCAACGCCTACCATCTCTCTGCGATACTTCCATGGGACGATCATATCCGCGAGCGCGATTACACCGGCGCTATTTCCTTCACGCACCCATATACCGTGGGTTCCCGCCTCAGCATCTTTGAAGTCGGTTTCAAGGCTCGCGATGCGGATAAAGTGCGCACCGGGGGCCGCGAATTCCTACCCTACACCGGAGCGGCGCCCTTCCTCATGAGTTCTGCGTTGAAAACCGTTCCGAATTACACCTACTACTTTGGCGTGTACAAACTGGGGCCGCTGTCTGACTGGAACAAGCTTCAGCAGTTCGTCAGCGCCAACAGCGCCAATTTTCCGGACGATCCGGGTTCCGATCACATCGGCAACGATCCCAATCATTATGAAGCCAGCGAGCGCGTGCTAGCCGGCTACGTCATGGATACCATCACTCTAGGGCATGTTCGGCTCCAAGGCGGGGTGCGCTTCGAAGGAACTCAGGGCTCCTTTGTGGGCAATCAAGTGCTTATCAATCCCGATGGCAGTTGGAACTCCACGGTTCCCGTCCCGGGAGAAAAAACGTATGTTGATGTGCTGCCCAGCATCCAATTCCAATACACCTTCGGCAGCAACAGCAACCTTCGCCTGGCGTATGGCAGAGGCATTGCCCGCCCCAATTTCTCCGACCTCCCCCCCTTTGCGGTTGTGGACCCCAGCAGCGGCAACGTCACCGTGGTGTCCAAGGGCAATCCCAACCTCAAACCCACGCACGCCAATGATTTCGATATTTTGTTTGAACACTATTTGAAATCGGTGGGCATCATTCAAGCCGGCTGGTTTTACAAGGCGCTCACCGATCCGATCTACAGCGTGACCAACGTACCGACCAGCGGCCAGTTCGCCGGAGATCGCGTTACGCAACCTATCAATGGCCCTAGCGCTCACATCACCGGCGTCGAAATGGCCTGGGAGCAGCACCTCACCCGGCTTCCCGGATTGCTCAACGGCACGGGTGTGTCCGCCAATTACAGCTACACTACCTCGCAAGCCAGTTTTCCGGTAGATTTCGGCCGCACCGATCATCCCGCGTTGTTGCGCCAAGCGCCCAACAACTGGAATTTCGATGTCACCTACGACAAAGGGCCGATTTCCGCGCGCATGGGCCTGACGCACAACGATGCCAACATCTTTTCGTACATCTTTCAGGACGGCGCCCCGCTCGGTATCAAGGGCCCCAAAGGCGATCAGTACCTGTACCCTCACACGCAGGTGGACGCGCAGGCCAGTTACCGTATCCCGCACGCCCATGGCATTCAGGCGGTCGTCTCGCTGTTGAACCTCACCAACGAAACCTTCGGGTTCTATTTTGGCAGCGAACAATATCCCATCCAGCGCGAATACTACAGCCGCACCATTTCCGTAGGTTTACGCTGGACCAACTCCAACACCAAATAAGCACCATGAGGGACACCGGGTGGGCTTTTCGTCTAATTGCAGTCATAGCCCCGGTGGCCATTCTAGCGGTGCTGTTACCACCCCTCAACGCACCATCCGATCTCGGAGTGGACAACCCAACCTGCGAACGGGTCGGCCCGGGGACTTACAGAATTGATTTTCAATTCGCGGGAGACCGGAAGGATATTGAGGTATTCGCAAGCGCGCGGCCGGATCGCATCGATTCTGCCCTGCCACTGACGATCATTCGCGAAGTTCCTGCTGATATTCACGTGCCCGATCGTTCCGGCCGAATTTACTTCCATCTGCGTGCACCGTCCGGCGCAACTAGGGTTGTCGCGGTTCGGCGCCTTCCCCTGGAAGGCGCGAAGAATTTTCGGGATCTTGGCGGATATCGTAGTTCGGACGGCCGGTACGTCCGCTGGGGGCTGGTTTACCGCTCCGGCTATCTGGCCGATCTGACCAAGAGCGACTACGCATACCTGAACGGCTTGGGTATCCGCCTAGTATGTGACCTGCGCGCGGAGGGCGAACGCCTGCGCTCTCCGACGCGGTGGACTGGCAGCCCTCCGGAATTTCTGTCCGTGCCGATTGGCCCGAATCGCGACGGCACCCTCACCGCCGATGACCTGAAGCGGAGGCTCGTGGCCCTCAACGCTCCCAGCAACGGACCCATCGCCGGGTATGATTTCGCGATCAAGAATGCCCAACAGTTCGGAAAAATTCTGGAGCGCATCGCCGACGGCGAGGTACCGGCGGTCGAACACTGCAGTTCCGGCAAGGATCGCACCGGTGTATTCAGCGCTATTCTGCTTACCATCCTGGGCGTGCCGCGGGACACCGTCATCGAGGACTATTTGCTAACCGATCGATATTTGCTGGCTCCGGACAGCTTGGAAAGCACCAGGGCGCAGTTGCAAAAGATTTTTGGTCTTAGTGAACCCTTGGATGATGCAAGCGTAAAAGCGATCATGACTGTGAAACCGCAAACTCTCGAGGCCACTCTCGACGTCATTACCGCAACCTACGGCTCCTTTGACCGATACGTGCGCGACGCCGTGCAGCTTTCCGATGGCGACCGAGCCCTTCTTCGCGAGCGACTTCTCGAACCATAGACCGGCGCCGACCACAGATAGCAGTCCTTAGATGCGCGTCTGGTCGGCGGCGAGCCAACTGGTAGCCCCCCGAGCGGCCCGCCGCGCCGCCGGCTAACCTCGTGGCAACTGCGAAACACTGGTTCCGAAGGGGCATTGACCTCGGCAAAAAAGCGCGCGAAGGTGCATAGTAAGCCGTCTTTCGTCATTTCGTCACAAGAATAAGGACATGGTTACCGCTATCAGAGTCGATCGGTATGAAATTCTCGACGAATTAGGCCGTGGCGGCATGGGTGTCGTTTACCGCGCCAAAGATCCGGTAATTGGCCGGACCGTGGCGGTCAAGACTATCCGGCTCTCCGAAGAGGGCACGGGAATGTCTCACGCCCAATTGGTGGAGCGCTTTCAAACCGAGGCGCGCGCCGCGGGGCTGCTCACGCATCCCAACATCGTGGTCATTTACGACGCGGGCGAAGCCGACGGCCTCTACTACATCACCATGGAGTTGGTGAACGGCAAGAGCCTGCAAGCCCTGCTGGATGCCAACGAGAAGTTCCCGCTCCCGCGTCTATTGCGCGTCATGGAGCAGGTATGCTCGGCGCTACAGTTTGCCCACGACAACAAAGTGGTGCACCGCGACATCAAGCCCGCCAACATCATGTTGACCTCCGACGATCACGTGAAGATCACCGACTTCGGCACCGCCAAGATCATGCAGTACGGCGCACAGCAGCAGACTTCCGCGACTGGCACGCCCAGCTACATGTCTCCAGAACAGATCAAAGGCAAAGCCATCGATGGCCGCGCTGACATTTTTTCACTGGGCGTCATGCTGTATGAAATGACCACCGGACAGAAGCCGTTTCGGGCACAAGATGTCGCCACCGTCTTGTACCGCATCCTGAACGAAGACCCGGTGCCGCCTCAGAAGGTAAATCCCAACATTCCCCACGGCGTTAGCAGCACCATCATGAAAGCCTTGGCCAAGAGCCCGCA
>Ga0137398_10000335_pt1 | contig 16000 bp, 17 predicted proteins | sample czorhiz216metaG_FD_106659 | JGI IMG/M metagenome (GOLD analysis project Ga0137398, IMG submission 106659) | Vadose zone soil microbial communities from Angelo Coast Range Reserve, California, USA - czorhiz2.16 metaG | ecosystem: Environmental > Terrestrial > Soil > Vadose zone | place: USA...
CGCTAACGGGCTATCTCGGTTTAGGTGGTGACTGGTGGCTGGGAACTGCGGCTGCGGGTCGGCAAAGTGCTGGTGCCAGCGGAGGATTGCGTTGGGGGGGATATGTGCATGTCATTTAGAGAGCTTGCAAGGTCAAGTTGTGGGGGTAGCTGAGTATTGCGAGAGGGCTCGTGGCCTTCCGTAGAAAGAGAGAACATAAGCTTGCCGTGAACGGGTTGGCCGTCGGCGCCAGGTTGGAGGTCAAGGTTCTGAATGACTACAATTGGTGCGGCACAAAGACATAAGAAGGATTGTAGGAAATGTAAAGAAGAGAGACATACCCTCGCCGCCTGTAGCAGGGCTAATCACTTCCCCGACTTTGATCGAGACGGCTCCAAGGCAACCTTGGTCGTTTCGCTTGAATTTGCGTTGATCGAAGACTTGAATTTGGAGTTGAGTGGAATCGCTGACGACGCTACGGAAGGATGAGTGGATGGCAGAGGAGAAGAGGAGATAAGGCACGAAACAGCTCAAAGGTCTCGTTCCAGTACGGGGTTAAGGTTCTCTTGAAAACTGTTGTTTGGCGAAGGTCGGCGCCGTCTGTTGTTATCACTGCAAAAGGATTTGGGAGAGAGAAGAGATCACGCTTGACGAGGCTGCTAGCAGCGAGAACTTGAGGGATGAGTTAGGGAGATAATACGAGTGAGGAGATTGTGGGCCGCACCTGTGAGTTTTATGGTATGGAGACGGTCGGACGAGGGGGGCGAGCTGGCGGGGAATAGGGTAAGATGGCTCGATGGGGAGTAGATGGGGGACATACACAGGGTCTACCATCTGAGGCTTGCACGAGGCTGGTGAGCTGAGCGTGTTGGCCACATATAATCACTGGGTGTGATTATATCATCCACCGCATTATGTAACCCGTCTCTCGTAGTCATGATCCCGACTTTTATCTCGCAATTTTTATGAAGAGAGACAATAGTACGCGAACAGCCCCGCCAAGACTCGGATCAGGCCTCCTGATCTAATCAGCGACCTCCTCCCAAAGATCCATACAGCGCCCTGCTCTCCGAGTTTTATCTTGGTCATCCCGCACTAGTACTGTCATCAGAAGTTTCACCACTAATGGCGAGTTGAGTTTTCCGGGCCGGGGGAAGCCCACATTACCTCACACGAACGAGAATACGCAGCTACAAGGCACCACAACCGTGACATGGCCAGCACGTAAGGACTGCGCTTTCGTAGGATGACTCCGCATACAATGTGACTAATGAATCCTTTCCCTGCTCTCTGCGCGGTATTTTAACATCAGCCAACGAAATAGTCCGTGAGTAAGCCCACGGCTCGGGGTGAGGTAGACACTTCCGCGAGGGTCAACCATTCTCCAATCGGGTACTGTAACTGCCCGTTTTGTTCCGTACCCCCTTCCTCCCTTTTCTTTCCGTCGGGAATCGCATCTTTTTTCCCACGAGTCAACTTACACTTAGGAAAGGGTGAATTCTACACTCCATGATGGGATGGACCTTCTTTTTATCCTGGGTGTGTCACCTTATGGAAACGTCGAATTTAATGCCCACAGAGGTCGTCACGTCGCTCGGCAGCGAGCGTAGGTCCTCATCGTCGTATATTTTGAGGTCCGTATACCATCCATCCGCTTTCCGTTCGATTGTCTCACGAGCACCTTACTCATTGACGGATCGATCATGGGCTGGGTTGGACTTGGCAGGGGCAACGTTAACAGGGACGGACGAGTGCACCGAACCTCTTGATGTCATTTTGATTCCAGGTGGTAAGTGCTCGGAGGCTGTCTATTTGGCTACTGTAAGTTACTGTAGGGTCAAATTTCTCGCGTGACGCGTCTTTCGTCTTCTTTTGTGCCTTGTGAAGGCGCGCCCACCAAGAATTGGAATCGATCGATCGCTAGCGCGACTCGGACACGGAACTGAAAGGGCTACGACCGATACTCTCTTCGTACTCGATCATATCTTCTGCTCGTGGGCACCTAAACCATTACTCCTTTTCGGTGAGCCCCACGCACCTATTTCATCGATGGTCAAGCAGAACACGGCTCTGAGCTTAACCACGCCGTTCTTTTTACGCACAGTAACGCTAGCCCTCAAAGAACAAGTACTGGCGGCGGGCCAAGTCCCCGCAGCATGAAAGGTACCGCAAAAAAAAACTATTAACAACGGAGGCAGGCGTCCGAGTCGGTCGTTTCTAGCAAAATATCTTATCTAGCAGAACGTAAGTGGAGGAGGCGGTATTAATCCTGACTGGAAACGTGAAACCCCAAACGATCTAAACCTGGTGAGTTGCCCAGTGGCAGGCGACAAACACTTTGCTGCATTTAGTTTGCCAGTGACAGGCTAATGCAGTCGCCCCCCGCCCCAGTCCTTCACATTTACAAGTTCGTTGCTGGTGGTACCGCGCCCGCTGCTTCGGCATGGCCGTGAACTATGTACTACTCAAGTCACCTGTCCCGCGGATCGTCTCTTCAGGGGTGACGATCATATCTACCTAAACGTCGTTATTCGTCTTGTGACCGGGAAAGCCTTGGAAGAATCGACACTATTTAATTTACCACTGGCAGATTGACCCAGAGGTGCTGAAACACTATCCTCACTGGTATGCTTTCGTATGCTTCTACAGTGGTCTCAGTCTATTTTTGAGGCATCGCCCGTCGCCCATTTAGGAACGGTTGTGGTTAGAAATGGTAACCCTCGCAACGATATTAGTGGGCCGCACGCGGCAGCGTTTTTGAGTTTTGAGTCATAATGTACTGTAATTCCCTTCTGAGCGGCGACGATAGTGACCAAGGTGACGAATGCGTGAAAACGAGTCCGGACTTTGATCACGGCACAGTATGTATTAATTTCTACCAACGTAAATATTAAGGTTGGTGCATGTAATCTGCGCAGAAAAGTTGCACAACGTCGCATAATTTCTGGGCAGAGAACTGGACATACGGGACAGAGAGAAACGACAAATATCCGATCGTAGGTATCCAGCGGGTATCCGTGCATCGCTCAAACAACGTCGGCAGTTGTGTAGCCTGCCTGGTCCCACACCGCTCACTAACGTACTGCATCTAGCTATTATTTCCTACAGCTAAGATACATTATTCATATACAGTCAAATAATACAGTCATTCGCTCCCAGTGACTTGGTTAATACTTCAATTGAATCTTATCACGCTATTTCACTGACGATCAATCATCTGTTGGACGTGCTCTCTGCCCCCACTTTCCCAATCATCAGCACAAAACGAGAACACGACGCTGTGCCGTCCGGGTCTCGTACTCATAGGATCCCCACTCCGAATGGGGATCCCGTTCCCTTCCGCCCCTTCAGGCAACACCCACATCCAACGCGACAAACACTCCTCTTTAAACCCCATGCGCTTAGCAACCGTGATCGACGACTGGTTCTCAGTATGCCCAGCCCATTCCACGCGCCGAAAGCCGAGCCCGGGACGGCGCCCGGGCGGTGGGTCGGGCAGTTCTAGGCAATAGTTCAGGAGGAGACCGACGGCATTGTTGGTCACGTAGGAGCGTCTGAATTCGGGGAAGACGACAAGCCATGCTATTTCTGTGCGTAGATTCGCGGGAATCGTGTTGACCAAGGCGATCACGCCTGCGAGCGCGTCACCCCGGGCCTTGTCGATGATGGCAAAAAGTATGCACATAGAGGGGCGACGTATGAGGATTTCTGTCATGGTTAGGATGTCGTCGAGAGTCGAGAGGTCGAAGGGGAACCAGCGGTGGAGACCGGGATCGGTTTTCAATTGATCTGCGTAGGCCCGAGCGTGGAGGGAAGGGATAAAAGGTATCAGTTTGACACGGTCGGATTCGAGAGTGGCCTCGTGGAGGGGCATCATCCAGTTGATGTCGTATGGTTCTGGGCCATAATACCCAGATGGGAACGGTGTGTTGTCCCCCTTGAAAGAATTCGTGAAGGACATGACGTCCAGGAGGTCGAAAATGACAAGAGTCACTGGCAACTTATCGGATACTACCGGCGATACTGTAATTGCCGGTACCCGTAATTGTCTTGTTCAATTATTTGTCAGAGTTGGGCGATCAGCCACTTATTCCCGATGAGTGAACATCAGAGTCAACCGCGAGCTTACTGTAAGGGGGGTCCAGTATTCTCTCATTTCAACTCCCAGTGCCGAGATGACTGGAGAATCCTCGTCCGTGGCCTGGGCGCTAGTGGTGAACGGTGCCCCCCGTTTACAAGTCACGTGCCGTGTTCAAACCGTTCACTGACACGCTGAGCAGAGTTTTTATTTAACCTTCATTCGATGGCCGATGACAAGAAATACAAACTCACTTGTTTTCATCGAAGACGGCAAATCAACTTTTTCCGTCCTCGTTTCCCGTGACTCTGAACTTGAAGTCAATGGGTTAAGGCGTCAACTTGGAGAGGGGACTCGACAGATTTGACTTTCGTCTCTTGGATCTACATAACTGTTTTGAAAGTCTACCCAGCCTTTCATGTTATCATGGATGTGGTTTGTTTCCCCGGCTGACCTACTAGTCTCGCAGGTTGAAATAGACCTCAAACCACTTCAGGACCGTATCTCCCAATTTAGACTGGGCATTCGCCGACGTTAGAGTGTCGACTTCAATTGGATGACTCCACGTTGCCTTTATCAGAGTTCCTGGAGTCACAACCTCCTGCTCGACATGTCCATAATTTTGTGCAACTGCTTTCAAGAGCCCCCGACCCAGAAGGACTGCTACCTCCATCCCAACAACGTTCGTCCTGCTTTCTATCATGTAAAATCAGTCACTCAATTTTGTCCTCAGTCCACCGTCCTCCACACCATCAATCGTGGCAGCCAGCACTGGGAAGTACATGCAAGAACAAGCCGATCACCCAATCTTAAATGGCCGTTCCCCCGAACGGCGTGGTACTCCTGTCGTAATCTATAATAAAAACCCTCGCCAATCTCAGACATGGACTACGCCATCTTGCAAGCACTCCAGAACCTTCCGATGATTACGTTGTGGTTGTACGCCACTGCGGCCATATACGACTCAGCGTGAAAAAGAGATATATAGCTCCCTTGGGCATCTTCTGGGCACTTCCCTTGATCGTTCTATCAGTGCATACGAGAGATCCGATCGGAACCTACAGAAGCGGATGCCGTTGTCCGTGGACTCATAGAACATGAATCGGCAACAAGACAGCAGTTGTAGCCTACGCAGAACTAAAAAATGAACTCGGAATACGCGGAGACGGTGGGCTTCAAGCTGCGTTATCGCTTCGCAAATACATCGCTCAGGATTGTTATTTCGTCATCACTCTTAACCTTCTGTATCGCTAACCTGAAGCCATTTACAGTATGATAATATACGGAATGCGTCGTGCTGTCCGTGTGTTATCATATCCGTTGCGGGTCTCTTTCTCCTGATCGCAGGAGCGTCTTCGTGGTGGTGTTTTCTGTCCAGAACTTTACGGGCTACATCTACATCGGCGGCGACCCTTTCGAGACGGAACAAGTTTACTATCTCGCCAAGGTGTTCGATTCCTGTAACACGAACAGTGAAGTCATTGCGGCGAGAATATTCCTTTCTGAAACCCCAGGCCCAACCCGGGTTTCGTTCACCCACCCCCATTTATCTCCCGAATTCACGCCTCCTTGGATCCCCTAAATTCAGCGAACTACTCATGTACGAAGGAAGACATCCTGACAGCTATCGTCGATCTCTGTTTCGTGCCAAGTACCAAGGCAAGGTTGTAGTCGTCAAGTTCTATGAGTGGTACGGCGAAGATGCTCAGAGGGGTCTCGAACCCAGGTTGTACTATTGTTCAAAAGTGATCGGGGGTGTGGCGGTGATGGGCCGTTGACGGTAGTGATGCCTATTAATGAATTTAAATCCCGCGATTTGCCTCGGACGGTACTTGACGATGTCAAGCGTGCGCTAGGGAAGCTGTACGACGCGCAAGTTGTCTATGGGGACATGCGGCGTCCCAATATAATGTTGGTGAAACACCAAAATCTAGATTGTACAGTACTATAGTTGACTTGGCCACAAGATGTATTCATTTCCCTTTTGTCTCTCAGCCTTTAGTACGATTATGAACGTTGGCTCCTCACTGTGCCCAATTCCCTGTACGTAGTAGATACCCAGTGCGAATTCGAGATAGTTTCCCTGCATATTCACATTGCCTACTGTATGCATTCTTACCCGCTCTGGCGCCACATCCCCGATTGGAGTCCTACACGTTTACGCATGACACACATAGGCCGCTATACAGTCCAGTACTGGCACATTTTAGTTAATCGAGGCCGCTTAGCCTTATCAACGTGTGAACTGTACTGATCAACTGAGGATTCTACGCCATTGCTATTTTTACCTGATGACGAGGATGTAGAAGATTGGCATGGGGCTTCTGGTAGATAGACGGCCAGCATGACTCGGAAGATTGTGGAGAGCCATCGACTCAGATGCGAGAGGACAGTAGCTCGCACTCTTTACTCGGAACTTGAAGCACGGGTGGATAGGACTCATATGAGACTCCAGCGAGTCGCTGACTCGCTGCGAGTGAGGGATCATGATATTCCAATTCGGAACATCTCGGAGGGCTCCAGAGGAAAGAGTGTCCTGAATAACCTCGAGGATCAGCCACAACAGATTGTCCTTACTTGGTATTGCATGGTCTTGGTGTCTGATAGCATTTGATAGCCCCTCAATGCCACCTCAGGCTATTCTTATATCTCGCTAAGTTCGTAGCGCTCACGCCTCAACGCCTCAATTATCACTAATCAGTGACTCGGCACGCTTCGACGTAAAATTCCAACATGAATACGTTCAGACAACAATTTCTCAAACTCATACTACAGAGGAAACTCGTCGGATACTACTTCCTCACAGCGGGGTTGACACTTGACAACGTCATGGAGAGTCCAGCCTTCACGAGAACTTGAACACGAGCGCTAACAAGCTGAGAATTAGCGGAAAAAAGTAGCCATCCACGCCGATTGAATGCCTACCATGTGAATGCAGATGAAACGTAAGATAGTGTAGTGCTGTAGGATCGCGCGAGTCCTGGAGGAGAGATCATGAAGAGAGGAATGAGGAAAGTGTGAGTAACTGAGTGCAAGCGCAGCCACGCTATCCATCTTACAGCAGTATCAGACAAGGGGATGCTCTTCACGCTTCCAGTCACCACTCGCAAAAGCACCGTCTGCGGAAGCACCACCGCGCTGGATAGGCAGGATAGCATAATTTTGTTGGAATCTGGAAAACCAATGATGATTGCGGTGAAACTCACCAAATTCAGATCGTTTGCATCTTTAACCTGTAGATGAGTACATCCCAAGAACAGTTCAGTACAATGTTGTGCATGAATGGAAAGCATTAATAGAAGAGCGCACCGGTGCTGCCAAGGCCATTGTGCCGAGCAAGAAGAAGATAGAGATATACGAAGAAACACGCATTGTGGGAATGTGGGTTGTTATGAGTGGGTTAGTAGTAGACTCGGACCTGATGAGAGTCTGACGGTGTTCACTAGGGGCTTTTTATACACGGAATCAGTGTGGGATTTTATTTTATTTTAAAGAAAAACAACCCCATTAGCTTGCGCATCGTGATTCAGAGGCTCTCATAGTTTAGCGAGCAGAGCCGCCGACGCGCTAGATTCAAGTTCGCGTAGGAGCGGCCCGGGCGATCGGAGTGAGATCGGTATCGTTTTATTTTCTGACTGCCACCTGCATTGGTTTTACTGTGTTTCAAGTGATTTCATTTTCGGTGTCTTATCAGGCGCCAATAACATACGCCCCAACATTCATGCATATTGGTGGAGTGTGGAGGGATCGGCAGAGCGAGCGGAGGCTTGCGGTGAGGGGAGAGCGCATAAGCGACCCCCATGACACTGCCCCATACAGCAACGAGCTATACGACAGATCTATTTTGCCAGGATACAGGTCATACAGCTTACTACTGATCACGTGCAAGCGACATCGTGCTGGGCTCAGGGTCGCTGCCTGCCAGTGATGCAGTGCACGTCGCCCATATAACTAGTATTACTTCCCTACCATATTCACATGCTACGGACATCTTTTACCACCTTCACTACGAGCTCATTACTGAGTATCATTACCTTCGAGTTCTCCCTTTGTGTGCCCACCTGCCAGGGTCCATTGAGTCCGAATCGGAGTCCATTCATCCACGCGCCACCCTTTCCATTCGCTTACAGCATCGCTCCCGCGCTCAGCTACCAGTGCGCTCCTCACATCGACACTACATACAGTATTCATGGTTCGCGCCTCCGGTACTAGTTCCTATGGGCGCCATTTCTTGGTCTTGCTATATCTTACTTCATTTCCATATGCCGGTGATGGAATCAGATGGATCAGGCACTCCCGCGGTCCGCGGAGGTGCAACAGCGGCGCAGCGCGTGATGGACCGATCACGCCTCTGAAGTGCGGATTGCGTGGTAGGGGAGCAGCGGACACCCTGGAGCAGCGGTGATCGAGGCTTCGAGCGATTGGTGTCCCCGATAAGTGTATCTTTCACTTTCTGGCGCCGCCGGCACATTATTTGATTTCATAAGACTTGATTGTTTTGCATCCTACAAGGGCAGATGCCAATCGCATATGCCCCGCATCCCCCGAAACTGAGTTATGGTTCGCTCACTTTGCCGATCTCGGGCCCCCAGCAGTCTATATGGGGGCGCCATTTCTTCTTCACTTATCCCGCGCGATCACACCTGATCGTCATCTACCTTGTGCTCACATGTCCTGTATTCGATTTTATTATCTTTTTGAGTGTCATCGCTCGCGTCCCCACACCAACTGAAGCCTTGGGGCCATCCAGTCCCTCTGTTGAAGCCTTTTGACTTCTCCCCAAGCCACCTTCTCCTGCTCCTCTCGCGCCCGCGCAACCGCTGCTTTATTCTGGTGCACATCGCACGCTTATATACTATACTGTACTAAGGAGGTCCGGCTGGACAAACGAGGGATAAAGCATTGCCATTCTAGTGTCATCGCCTGCGTGTGCCAACACATTTACACCAAGTTGAGAGGCCTCCCGATCCCTCCGTCGCGCCTCCGGACTTCTGCTCGCTCACCCGCTCTCCCCTCTTAGCGTTCGCGCTACCGCTGGACTTTCACTTGTTTTTCCACATCGACCCTCGGGGTACAGAACAAGTCCAGGTTTCTCCCCAGGGGACATTGACGTGACCGCTGCCATACAAGAAGTCTTGAGGAAGAATGTGGCCGTGTAACTGTGACGGTGACTTTGGACGGCACCATGAAATCCTGCGATGATGGGATTCAGTTTCAACCTCCTGACAGCCACCAACCGAGAAGCAAGTGGTGGGCGGCTGATCTTTGAGCATTTTGATGCGCGTGGTTTCAAGCTACCGGTGATGCATCCGACTCGGAGTCGTAGTCTGAATACTGAGTTCCAGTGAGAACCGATTCTGATGGATTCCCGGATTATTAATTCGCAGAAATTTACACAGATCCAGGAGCAGATTGGTTTCGGATAAGACCAGAGGTCAGCGGATTCATTCCACTTTCCAGAGGAGATCTAGACCCTGCAACCCTCGAGCTTTCTCGACAGTCCTTCCTCCTGCAGTAGTTCAATACTAGCACAGCGACCCAGCGCCACTTACACGCTTTCATCACAACCAGTATTCAGAAATGTCACTGTAGCAAACTGAGTATTCTAAAAATCTAGATTAAGAACACCGAACAGAATGGGTGTCCCTGCTGAGAATCAGATCATGCACATGGGACTCATAAACACAAGGACACAAATGCAAGTCTGAGTCCGAGTCCGAGTCCGTCCCAGTTGAAAACTTGAAACCTCTTCGACAGGATCATTATAATACCACGACTTATCTTCTATGAGAAGTAGGGCTGAATGGATGTGGCGCTTTAACTGTAGGCCTGCCACATAGCGATAAGTGGGTCAAGCACGCCTTTCGTTACGCCATCTGGTCGTGGGCTTGCAAATTTTCGGTGGTATTCCCTGAGTAGGCAACCTGTAATCTAGGTACAAGGCTAGAGAACCCTGCGGCATTGCGTCCATGTGAACTTGGAGCTTCTGCATCACATCGAAGAAGTCCGAGTCAAGGTTCCGCAAATGATGGAGTCACAATTCGTCCCGGATCTTGAGCCAAATGTCCCGCATCCCGCGCGCTGCGCGATAGCCGGCATCAAGTCTCACTACCCTCGAAACGAAAACATCGCCGACGATGCAGAGCAGAGCCGACCCACACGAATGCTTTGTTCATCTACTGAAACCCCGATTTAGCTTCTATAGAGACAGTCTCATTCAGCTTAGGAGGTCGCATTGTCTGTCGTTCGATATAGGACAGTTCAAATCCAGAGACAAGTACTCGAGTCGAAGCATGAGCGAAAGGCGTGACAGGAGATAGGTCAATGGGAAGGAGGTTGGGATTGGGATAGCCTTAAAGGTGTGAGTGGCAGGTCTAGTAATAGAAGCAGGACTGAGTTCTGGTCTTCAACTTGGAAGAAAATAAGGTGCCGCAAACGCAGCGCTGTGAACATTTTGGGAGGTCGAAAATGAAGACTTGGAGAGTCTTCCAGCATCAGAAAAGGTCAGGCCATAGCATATCTTCCCATGGTGAACTCACACGGCTTTGATAAGACGTACACGGATTAGTTCATCGGTATCTTTCTCACAGATATACAACCTTCCATTGTCATCGACGTTGAGAGGAAGTAGCGGTGTGCGTATTTGTTATAGGCGCGCCGTACGTACAGCGCAGCTGCAAAGAACACGAGAAGGCAAAGTTTTCTATACCAATTAAACACGTTAAAGAGCACTTATCATGAGGCGTGTTGGCAAATGAAACCGGTGGGCGTCCCTCGTTCATGTAAGGTCGTTCATGTAAGGCTCTGTGTAGGGCATTAGGAGAGGTATGACGCTCACTCTCAACTTCAGCGCGGCGGCTTTTGTCTAAGGAAATCAGCAAAATTATGACAAGGGAAAATGAGTCGGAGAGTTAATACAGAAAGCTAAATCCCACGACGTCGATGGATATGCTCTATGGGGCCTATGACCCGTGAGATAGGCCCGTTAGCGTGGCCCCTAATCCTCTTTTGAAGTATGGTTTTGGGGGAGAAAAGACGCAAATATTGTCCATTCCTCTTCTGGTACCATTTACTACGCTTCCTGTTACAGCATAGAAAGTTTCTACGCACTAAAATAGTGTCGCTGAGGAACATGACGAATATAAAATTATGGATCAATTCTGTCTCGAGATTTACTGTACAGCAAGAGAAACGTACCTGTTCAAGTTATAAGCAAGCCGAGTCTACTCGTAGTAATTCCCCGGCCTTAGGCAACAAAGGACGAGTAACTACCGTGGCACGAGTCTGGAGTGGTGGACGTCTTCCCGATCCTGATGTTGTTGTTGTTCATCGAGCAAGCGCTACACACGCGAGGCGGTAAACGCCGGTAATGCGGACTTTCGACGACCATGACTTTCAAGGTACCAGAATGGGCGAATAAGCTCGAGTGCCTGGTATCGGTGGCGCTGCCAGGTTCCGTGTACATGTATCATACGTCAACACGACACCGACAGGACACGACTCACGTAAAGACACGTACGGTTTCTAGACGAGGTTCGTCATATTCTCGTCACTTGTCTCGTCATCAAGGGTAGGGACATAGATGAACTCGAGGCGCCGTCCACCGTCCTTGCGCAATATTTACGTAATTTTTTTGTTCTTGTTGACTAGACGATGAACATCGACGTCCAGTAGTCGTCCAATCTGTAAGATCGACCGAGGACGCATCCGAGGACCGCGCCAACCTTCGGGAACCCCTTCACGAGGCTTGGCTGCTGTCCTTGGGATTTCGGAAATTTGCAGTGTCAGTCCAGGTCTACTTTGAAATTGCCGTAAACACCGTGACGAAACAGCAGAGAAACCGAAGCAGCTCTGCTCACTATGACTGGAAATTGGATGTACTGTAACTCATGCCAGAGTTACAACCGATCGAGCGCCACGTCAGGTACGCAGTCACCTATTGAAAGAACAACTTAATGACTGGAAGCGAAGAGCCACTTTGATCTTGATTGTCAGCAAGCCAGAGCCGCTAACCTTTCTGGACGAGCGCAAATAGCTAAGCGATGTCAGACGTCTGGCCTCGGCCATGCTGCCCAACGGTGTTTAGGGTCCCTTTACGAATCCTCCCCCTTAACTATACAAGTCGCCTTACATGACTCAATGAGGTCCTCTGAGGCATATACTTGGCAGTTGTATCGAGTTTCCTTGTCTTCTTTGTTTCGTCCTTCATGTCGCAGGCAACGAGTTACACATCCGAGGAGGTCCCATTATCCTTCTATATGCCGGTAAGATTCGCGACTCCGGTCATTCTTCTTCAACCTCAGTCACCATCCACGCTTAAGCACGAGCACCATTGGACGTCTCCTGCACGAAATATAGAAGCAATTGTAGCGGGAAGTTCACGTCTACCAACATCTGACCAGACTCTTCCCACCGCTCCCGCATCCGCCTCGCACCAACATACTATCGCTGAAGACCGACCATATATGACTGGCCGCGAATTACGACGGGGCGCATGTCCGTATTCCACTCCCATGGATGACATTCAGCCTGCGCCGGAGCCACAAACCAAGAAGTCGCACTCCCGAAAGCAACCCGAGGGACACATTCCGCGACCACGGAACGCCTTTATCCTATTCCGATGCGATTTCGTTGCGCAGAAGAAGATCCCGGCGAGCGTCGAACCGGATCACCGCAATATCTCGCGCATAGTCGGGCGCATATGGAAATCCATGAGCGACGAGGATCGACGCCCTTGGATCGAAGAAGCTAAGAAGGAGAGGGAGAAGCACAAGAGACTTTATCCCGAGTACCGTTACTCGCCAACATCAGCTTCAGCGGCTGCCGCGACGACAGCGCTGAAGGAGAAGAGGGCACAGAACCAGAGGATTAGGGAGAGCATGGGCGTTCTGCCGGCTTGGGAACTCACCTCACATACCAGGAACGCTCTTCAGTCATGGACCCATCTGGCGCAGGAACTACGGCCTCACGCGACTCACCCGGCGCGCATGCAATCGCCGACGCCAACAACCACTCCCGATGCCCACTGGAGCGGCCCCATTGCCCAGGTTCGCGGAGGGGATGTTGCGTCACATGCTCCTTCAGGTGATCTGTCTTCACCCCCAACTGTCAGCTGGGAACCGCCATCGCAGTCCCAGCAGAACTGGTCATTCGCAACCAGCAGCACGGATCCTCCGAGTCAGCATTGCCCTCTGCAAGTACGCCACTTGTATGCTACACGATCCTCCATGCTAACGTTCCCCATTAGGGTCTAAGCACTCCAAGTCCACCGCAAGTGATAGTGCCTCCCCTCGACTGTAACCGTGACGTTCCCGCAGCATCGTCGTCTCATTTCGATTCTCCAGATCCCTCTCCGGTACAGGCGACCCAATTTTTGCCGCCGTTTATGTTCGTTGCGAGTCACCATGCGACCAACAACCCTGAATTCTCCGGATTCCACTTTTCGCCGGCACCTGGAGACCTTTCAGCGCTAGCCCCGTCATTCGCCGATTCCGTCGCATGTGGGGGAAATGGCTCGGCACCTCAGTATCAGCCACATGCCCAAGACTTTGAGATAAACCCGGAGAGCCTTTTTGAAAGCCCGCCATGGACTACTGATCAGATCGATGAATTTATTCGAAATATGCAGACGGAATCATCTTTCAACTACTCTTCACAGCCACAGCAGCCGAATTCGCATATGAATTCCTAATAACTTCACGGGTAATCACGGCATTTATAGGTGCGCACACTGCGTCATCTGTACTTGTTCATACATTGTATATACTGTACTTGTAATGCTAAACATATTACCGACACAGCACAAGTAATACATTCTTTTGCACGCATAGACACTGAAACCTACTATAGTAACCGAATACATAGAAGGCAGTATACTCTCCAACCTAATGTGGGCACCCCCTGCTCTCAGGCATGTCACGGAAGGTCAAGCCCTTAAGCTCACTCTTATGTGAGGCACCAAATTTCACTGCCTTGCTTGAGAGATAGTTAGGGTGTACTGAAGGTTGCGTTGGGCTGAGCGTATTTTGATTCTATTTCGAATAACAAGGCAAGCCCGTCGTCCCACAGAATTGTGACACTGAACTTGGAAAAACATCAGTTGGAAAATACATCGGAAATCAGCTATTAGCTCTTCCGAGTCAAACACTTCTCTTCCTTTGCGTCCCACGCCCAACGTTCGAGATGTATGGCCTGTTGCCAGGTTAGGGGGGTATCCGACTCGCTGAACGCACGGGTCCAAAGACGGTAAACTCATTTCAAGTTGCCCGATACGCTCCTGCATCGTACTTGCCCTGATATAAATATACCGTAGCCTGGTTCAGAAGCTGTCCCGCTCCGACTGAAATCCCAAAAATGTTTCTATGGTTTCTACCCACTCACTGCTGAAACGACAGGATCGGAAGCCTTGGTCGGTAAATTCCGTGTCACTCGTCTAAGCTAAGTGTTAGGGTTAAGGTTCAGGGTTACAACAATCGACTGCATTTCTCTGCTGACGCTGACACAGTATAGCAAACTATACTAATGTATGTGCATCATGTATGCGTACGTGTAAGGTATATGTCCCCAATCGAAGCGTGGAATGGAGTGTGATAAACAATGTGTGAATTATCCAGGATTCGTCATCTATGACCTATCGGGAATTGGGCCGAAATACGAGGGGAAAGACTACAGTATACATTTCATTATCTGGTGAGCTACAATTTGAGAAATGTGTTAGATATATCGTCATGCAGATATGAAAAGGAACTTGGGTAAAATGGGGGAATAGGTTTTGTGGAGGACCATGCCGAGTGGCGCTGTAAAATCACATCTGTACCATCTATAATCTTTTCAAGCATATGCTTCGGCTGGATTGTGGTCGCTAGTTCCACTCTCTTTGTCCACTTGATCTCCTCACCAGTGTTCAGCGTTGGTGGGTACTTCACCACGCCGACGCGGCCGGACCAATCAAAGTCTATCAAGAGCCCACGTCATTCATCTTCGTCTTCCCCCTCCCCACCATCGTCTCGAGATTTTGGTTTTTTCACCACCATTATGTTCGGACGTCGCATGTCCCCATAGACAAGTTGCGCATCGTGCAACTTCCCTAGCGCTCGCCGCCGCTTGATATCGTCCAGTACAGTTCGAGGCAGATCGCCGTGTCTGAACTCGCTGTACGAGTCGCGGCCGTCGACTTGCTCAATCACAACCATGAACACACCTCCCACCACCTCTGGACAATAATGTAACTTGGGTGCAAGACCTGCGTCGGCAAGCATCCTGTGAGCGTCTTCGCCGTACCGCTCACAAAACTTGACGACTACAGTCTTGCCCTCGTATTCAGCAAGGAATAGCGATCGACGATAGCTATCATGGTGTCTCCTTTCGTACATGGATCGTTCCTTGAACTTGAAGGATGATCCATGATACATTGGCAGGAAAGGGTGAATTCGAGAGATAAGTGGGGGAGGGTAAACGAAGTTCGGGCCGGCTCTTGGGATCCAGATAATCAGCGACCGCAATCCAGCCGAAGCATGATCTGGATATGCTTTAAAAGATTATAGATGGTACAGATGAGTGATTTTACAGCGCCGCCCGCCGTGGTCCTCCACAATTTGTATTTCCCCTTCTACTCAAGTTCATCCTCTTTTATGTATACGATATATCCAACGCATGTCTCAAATTGTAGCTCACCGGGTAATGAAATGTATACTGTAGTCTTTCCTCTCGTTTCAACTGTGGCATGATTATGCATGGCCAGTCTCTCGGGCCGCTTCCTAGTACAGTGAAGACAATAAGCCAGACGATTACAGTTGTCGCCGGTAGTATCCGACTCCGCCGCACCCACTAGTCAGCGCATCCCGACGCTGCGTCTTGAGCGGTTCCTCGCCATCCCATCATCATGTCATTCACGAATTCTTACAAGGCGGAGGACCCGCTCCCATCTGGGTATTATGGCCCAGA
>Ga0137398_10000336_pt1 | contig 15997 bp, 16 predicted proteins | sample czorhiz216metaG_FD_106659 | JGI IMG/M metagenome (GOLD analysis project Ga0137398, IMG submission 106659) | Vadose zone soil microbial communities from Angelo Coast Range Reserve, California, USA - czorhiz2.16 metaG | ecosystem: Environmental > Terrestrial > Soil > Vadose zone | place: USA...
CCGGATCGGTCATGATCGTCGCCGGATTGGAGTTGACCAGGATGACTTTGTAGCCCTCGGCACGCAGCGCCTTGCACGCCTGCGCGCCGGAATAATCAAATTCGCAAGCCTGCCCGATAATGATCGGGCCCGAGCCGATAATCAGAATCTTCTTGATATCTTTACGCTTCGGCATGGACCGTCACTTCCGCGAACTCCCGGGTTTCTTGAATTCCTGCATCAGATCGGTGAATTGCGTAAACAAGTAATGCGAGTCGTGCGGACCGGGGCTGGCTTCCGGGTGATATTGCACGCTGAAAAGCGGCAGGGATTTGTGGCGCATGCCTTCGTTGGTGTGATCGTTCAAGTTCACGTGCGTGATTTCCACCTCGCTCGAGGGGAGCGATTCCGGGTCCACGCAGAAGCCGTGATTTTGCGCGGTGATTTCCACCTGTTCGGTCAGCAGATTTTTTACCGGATGGTTGGAGCCGTGGTGGCCGAATTTTAGCTTGAAAGTCTTGCCGCCGAGCGCCAGCCCGCAGAGTTGGTGTCCAAGGCAAATGCCGAACACCGGGATGCGCCCGAGCAGCTTGCGAATATTTTCCACCGCGTAATCGATGGGCTCGGGATCGCCCGGACCGTTCGAGAGAAACACGCCGTCGGCACCCATGCCGAGAATTTCTTCCGCGCTGGTTTTCGCGGGAACCACCGCGACTTCACAGTGATGATCGACGAGCAAACGCAGGATGTTTTGCTTGATGCCAAAATCGTAGGCCACCACGCGGAAACTGCGCGCCTCGCCGTCGTTTCCCGCTTCACCCATGTGCTCGGCCCATGGCGAGGTCGCCAGATCAATCGATCCGGTATTCCACATGTACGTCTTGTCGCAGCTCACCCGGCTCGCGAGCTCCTGCCCGGTCATGCTGGGCAGTTGCTTGGCTTCGTGGATCAACTGTTCTGCGGGCGTGCCGTCGGTTGAGACCACGCCGCGCAGCGCGCCAAGTTTGCGGATGTGGCGCACCAAGGCCCGCGTATCGATATCCCAGATAACCGGGATCTTGTGGCGATTGAGATAAAGCTGCGTGGTTTCTGCCGATCGCCAACTGGAGCTGATCTGCGAAAACTCGCGCACGATTAGCGACTCGATGTACGGCCGGCGCGCTTCTTCGTCATCGAGATTGGCGCCGACGTTTCCAATGTGCGGATAGGTGAGGCACACAATCTGCCCGGCATAACTGGGGTCGGTGAAAACTTCCTGGTATCCGGTGAGGCTGGTATTAAAAACGACTTCGCCGCCGCGGCGCACGATGGCGCCGGCCGCACGGCCGTTAAATATGCGCCCGTCTTCCAGCGCGAGAGTGGCGGGTCGGTGCGAAGCTTCCGTCAGCGGGTCCTCCCAAACTCATTGGCAGATATTGTACGCTCATTTCGTTTTCGCTTCCGTGGTCGAAGTGGAGGAGAGCGAGCCGAAGTGGTCCACCGGCCAGTAGGCAAATACGGCGCGCCCGTAAATAAACCGGCTGGGCACGGGGCCGAACACGCGCGAGTCGTTGGAGCTGATGCGGTGATCGCCCATCACAAAATAGTTGTCGGGCGCCACGCGCTTCGGGCCGAAATCGCTCAAGTCCTCATACTGCGGCGGGACGTATGGTTCGGCGAGCGGCGTGCCATCGACGTAGACGATGCCCTGGCGAATCTCCACGATTTCTCCGGGCAAGCCGATCACGCGCTTGATGAACGACTTGGTGCGATCGAGCGGATACCAGAAGACCACCACGTCGCCGCGCTCGATAGGCTCGAAGCGGTACACAAATTTGTTGATGAAGATGCGCTCCTGGTCGGAGAGCAGCGGCGCCATGCTGGTACCTTCGACTTTCACCGGCTGGTATAGAAAAACGATGATGACCAGCGCCAAGCCGATGGCGATGAGCAGATCGCGCGTCCAAACGCGAATTTCGTTGCGCAGAGAGTGAGCGGTAGTGCTTGAGGGCGAGGCGTTCACGGCCGGCGAAACCGGGTCGGGATTTTCCGGAATCGCTGAGGTCGGAGGTAGTTTCTCTTCCGCGCTATCCATTTTTGGGTGCCATGTATTTATAGCACGGGCGTCGCAGGCCGCGCTAGATTTGATTCCCGGCGATACTGCTGGGGTACATCGCCGGGTGCAGCGTTGGTAATTGGATTCGGCAGGAGCACGGAGTGTTGCCCGGGCTGCGCTTGAACGATCAGTCGCCGAGGGCATAGTTAAGGGAAGCCAGGGCGGCGATTACTGCCGTCTCTGTGCGTAGGATAAGCTGGCCGAGGGAGGCTTCCTGGAAACCGGCTCGGTGCGCGACGGCGAATTCTTCCTCGGTCCAGCCGCCCTCGGGACCGATGGCCAGCGCGGCGCTCGGTGGGGTCCCGCTTAAGACCTTGCGCAGCGCGGGAGCCAGAGGCCGCTCTGAGAGCAGGATTTTCATGGCCGCGGATTGCCTGGGAAATGCTTCCGCGGGGCGCGCCGCGTCTTCTAGAGCCGGCACCCTCACGCGGCGGGACTGCTCTGAGGCTTCAACCAGAAGCTTCCTCCAACGATCGGCGCGCTTCCCTGCCGCAAGTTGCGCTTTCTCGCTGCGCGCGGCAGCGAGCGGCACGATGGTGCTGACGCCCAGTTCGGTGGCTTTCTCGATGGCCCACTCGAAAGCATCGAACTTGACCACCGCGAGCAGGAGAGTTACGTCCACCCGCGGCTGGTAGCCGGGTATTTCTTCGACCAGCGCAAATTCCACGCGGTCACGCAAGACGCGTTCGACGCGCCCAAGGCACACGCGTTGGCCATCGCTCAGCTCATAAAACTGGCCTGGCTGCGCGCGCAGCACGTTGCCGAGGTGATGGGCCGCGTTGCCTAGCATGGTCGCGGAATGGCCCTCGAATTGATCAACGAAAAAACGGCGTCGCACGCGGGAGATTCTATCCTAAGTGGACACGCCTATCCTGGAGTCGGGCGGTCTTGGCCGCCGCACTTCGCTTGGCACGCGACCTCGAACCTGCCCGGCGCGAGTTGCGGTGACGCATTCAACTCGGAACGCCGGAGCCGGGACTCTCGTACCCCGGAGTTAGCCGAAGATGTCTTTGACTTTGTCGAAGATCGAGGAGCCGCGTTCAGCGGGCTTGTTGTCCACTTTAAGCGTCGCGCCAAGTTGCTCGATGAGCTTGCGCTGCTCGCGCGTCAGCTTGGTGGGCGTCACCACGCGCACGTGATAGTACAAGTCGCCTTTGCCGCCGCCGTGGGGATCGGCCAAGCCTTTGCCGCGCACGCGGAAGACCGCGCCGCTTTGCGTGCCTTCGGGGATCTTCAGGGTGTCCTCGCCGCCGAGGCTTGGCACCTGCAAATCCGCGCCGAGCGTCGCTTGCGCAACGCTCACCGGAATCGTGCAATACAAATCGGCATTGCGCCGCTCGAAGAACGGATGCTCCTTGACTTCCAGCACCACATACAAATCGCCGGGAGAGCCGCCGTTCGGGCCGGCTTCGCCTTCGCCTTGCACGCGCAAACGGGTTCCGGTGTCGACGCCCGGCGGAATGCGCAGCTCGATGGTTTTTTCACGCTCGATACGGCCCTGGCCACGGCATGCCATGCAGCGCTCTTTGATGATCTGTCCCGCACCCTGGCAAGCCGGGCACGTGCGGGAGATGGTGAAGAACCCCTGCTGATAGGCCAACTGCCCGCGTCCACCGCAGGTCTGGCACGCGACGACGCCAGTACCGGCCTTCGCGCCGGTGCCGTTGCAGGCCTCACAAAATTCCTGGCGCGGCAGCTTGATTTTCGTGGTCACGCCCGCGGATGCTTCTTCAAAGCCGAGCGTCATGTCGTAGCGCAAATCGGAGCCCCGCCGCGAGCGGGCGCGTCCGCGCCGGCCGCCGGCGAAAATATCCTCGAAACCGAAAAAGTCGCCGAGAATGTCGTGGAAATCCTGAAAGATGGTGCCGTTGAAGTCCACGCCTCCGCCCGCGCTAGAAAGCCCCTCGTGCCCGTAGGTGTCGTAGATCTGGCGCTTTTGGGGGTCGCTCAGCACGCTGTACGCTTCGGTGCTCTCGCGGAATTTTACTTCGGCCTCGGCCTTATTTTCCGGATTGCGGTCCGGGTGCCACTTGAGCGCCGCTTTGCGGTACGCAGCCTTAATCTCTTCGACGGCTGCGGTGCGCGGGACCCCGAGCAATTCGTAGTAATCGTGTTGTGTGTGCTTCGCCATTTTCCCGTTTTTAGTTTTAGTTTGCACCACGTTTAGATGCGGCGCCGCTATGCACCGCTACACGCACCATGGCTGGGCGCAGCACGCGCCCGTGGAAGACGTACCCCGGCTGGAAGACCTCGAGAATGGTGCCGTCTTCCTGGTCGGCGGTTTCGGTACGATCAACAGCCTGATGCAGATGCGGATCGAAAGGCAGGGCGAGCGGATCGACGCGCTCGACACCGAGCTTGGTGAGGTTGTCGACCAGCTGCTTGTAAATGAGTTCGAAGCCCTTGCGGTAATTTTCATACTCCGCTTCGCGATGCGCGGCGAGAGCGTGCTCGAAGCCGTCAACCACCGGAATCAGCGCCTCAATTACCCGCGCGTTCGCACGCTTCCAGTCGTCGGCGCGTTCTTTTTCAATGCGCTTGCGGTAGTTGTCGAAATCGGCTTGGCGCCGCTGTAGGGTTTGCCGCAACTCCTGAAGGTCGCCGGCCAGTTTGGCAACTCCGGCGTCGGCCGCAGCATTTTGCGCTTCGGCTGCGGGATCGAGGCCGCGGTCTTCCTCGGAATCGTCCATGTTTATGTTGATATCCTTGTCCGGCACGTTCTGCCTCGCTTCCGCTGGGGGTTAGATTTTACCGAGCGCTTCGCTGAAGAGCTGCGCGACGTAGGCAACCGCGGTGATCGCGCGCTCGTAGTGCATACGGGTCGGGCCCAGCACGCCGAGCGAGCCCTGCACCAGATCGTTTCTGGTGTACGGCGCGCTGATCAGCGCGAGATTGTCGCCGCCCTCGGAAATGCCCTTCACGCCGATCTGCACGTGCACCGGCTCCGGCGTTTCGATGCAAGCGTTCAACACCGTGACCAGGCGATGCTTCTCCTCGATGGCCTCGAGCAAGTCGCGCAACTGCCCCTGGCTCGCGAAATCCACGGCGCCGATCATCTGCGCGGTGCCCTCGACGTGCACTTGCCGCGCCAGGTCTTCGCCAAACACGGCGGGGTCGCACAGCGTCAGCGCGCTTTGCACAATGCCCTCGTAGCGCTCCCGCTCATTCGCGAGTTTCTGCAATAAGTCCTCGCGAATCGTTTCCAGAGTCCAGCCCGAATAGTGCCGGTTCAAAAACTCCGCGGTGGCGTCCAGTTCGGACTGCGAGAAACGCCGGGTCGGGCGCAGGATTTTGTCCCGCGTGTTGCCTCCCGAGGAAATCAACACCACGACCACGCGCCCGTCTGGCAGTAGCCACATGCGCGCGTGCTCCAGCACGGTTTTGCCCATCGGCGGAGATACGATGATTCCGAGTGCGTTCGACACTTCCGCGAGCACGTGACCGGCGCGCTCGGTAATTTCCGCGGCATTTGCCGGGGAGCCCATCTCGCGGCGGATCCATTCTTTGTCCGCGGCGGTGATGGTCGCTTGCGAAGCGATCTCCTGCGCGAAGAAGCGATACGCCGCCGCGGTGGGCACGCGCCCGGCCGAGGTATGCGGCTGGTAGAGGTAGCCGGCGTCTTCTAAGTCCGCCATGACGTTGCGGATGGTGGCGGTGCTCAGCAACTCCTCAAAGCTCTTGGAGATGGCGCGTGAAGACACAGGTTCGCCGGTTTCGATATACGTGCGCACGATGCCCGCCAGAATCTGGCGGTTACGGCGTTCCTGGAGCGCGGCAGTCCTCATAGCAGCACTCGGGTTCGGGTGCTAACTCTATTGTAGGAACGCTGTCAAGCAGCGTCAATGCAGGCGGCCAACTATGTGCCACAAAGGGTCGGCGCAGGGGCCTGCTCCGGGCTCGCCTTATTCGGCGTTGTCGATTTGGGCGCGCTGGAGCTTGTCGGAGTAGTCGATGTACACGGTCTTCCACTCGGTATAAAAGTCGATGGCCGCTATGGCTGCTTCGCGATGACCGTTTCCGGTCTGCTTGGTGCCGCCGAAAGGCAGATGCGTTTCGGCGCCTATGGTGGGCGCGTTGACGTACACGATGCCGGTGAACAAATCCCGCATAGCTTCAAACGCGCGGTTCACGTTGCGCGTGTAAATCGACGCGGACAAACCGTACGGCACGCCGTTGGCGACTTCCATGGCTTCCTCGAAGGAGCCGATCGGAATCACCGAAACCACCGGGCCGAAAATCTCTTCCTGCGCCACGCGCATTTTCGGATGGCAGTCGCCGAAAATCGTCGGCTCATGAAACCAGCCCTTAGCAAATGCGCCATCGGATAGACGATTGCCGCCTGAAAGCAGCTTGGCGCCTTCGTTCTGCCCGACTTGCACGTACTCCATCACCGTCTTCAGTTGTCCCTGGTTGATGCACGGACCCATGTCGACGTCGGCGTCGAGCCCGTTGCCGACACGCAGTTTCTTGGCGCGCTCGACAAAGCGCGAAGTAAATTCGTGGTACACCGACTTGTGAACGGCAACGCGGCTGGCCGCCGTGCAGCGCTGCCCGGTGGTGCCGAAACCGCCCCAGACTGCGCCATCGACCGCAAGGTCCAGGTTGGCGTCATCCATCACGATGATGATGTTCTTGCCGCCCATCTCCAGGCTGCAATGCTTGAAATCCGGTGCGCAGGCCTGGGCAATCAGCCGTCCGACGGAAGTGGAGCCGGTAAAGCTGACCACCGGAACGTCCAGATGCTTCGATAAGGGAGCACCGACATTCGAACCGCTGCCGCTCACCAGGTTCACAACTCCGGCCGGCACTCCCGCTTCGGTCAGCGTCTGCACCAGGTGATATACCGAAAGAGGAGTGTCCTCCGCCGGCTTGATCACCACGGTGTTTCCCGAGACGAGCGCGGGCATCATCTTCCACGACGGAATGGCCATGGGAAAATTCCACGGGGTGATCATCCCGCACACGCCAATCGATTGGCGCACGCTCATGGCGAACTTGTTCGGCAACTCGGACGGCGTGGTCTGCCCGAACAGCCGGCGGCCTTCCCCGGCCATGTAATAGGTCATGTCGATGGCTTCCTGCACGTCGCCGCGCGCCTCGGCCAGGACCTTGCCCATCTCTCGCGTCATGTCCTTGGCGAAAGCTTCTTTGCGCTGCAAGAGCATCTCGGCCGCCCGGAACAGAATCTCCGCGCGCTTCGGCGCCGGCACCAAGGGCCATTTTTTGTATGCGGCGGCCGCCGCATCCACCGCCGTATCCACGTCCTCGCTCGTCGAGGACACGAACATACCTACTAGTTCGTCCGTGTTTGCCGGGTTGCGATTTTCGTGGGCACTACCGCCTCGCGAATCCACCCACTCGCCATTGATGAAATTCTTGTAAACGCGTGGGGCCGCTGCCGTAGCCATACTGCCTCCTGGAATGCGCCTGAAACTCAGTCCTTTGCGGGTGGCGAAAGCGGAAACTACCGCTGGAGGGGAAATTGTACCGTCGCGTGCGGCGAGCGTCAAACAGCCGTGCACGTTCGCGCGACTAGTAGCGCCAACTTGACATCAAAGAATTTCTTCGCGCACGGGAATTTTTCGCGGGTTTCGGGAGTCTCGGCAGGTAATATGTGATTCTCCTTGGGCACACGGGCCGGCGGGATGCACCCTGCATCTTCCGGCCCACCTCCTTTCTACCCTAGACCACCGACCCTCTGAGCTAATTCCATGACCTGCGGGGGACAATCCGCGTGCCGCGCCGGCAAGTTTATTAGTTGTTTAGGCAAACAGACATGGTGTTTACAAATATGGCGTCGCCAGGGCGTGCGGGGGATCCTAAGCTTGTCCGAGTGATCCTGTGCTGTAAAACCGAGGAGACCCCATGAACCCCGGCGACGCCCAGCTTCGTGCGCAATCGGAACTGCAATCCGGCGAAAGCCTCCGTTGGTCGGGAACAGCTGATCCGACGCGCGCCGCCATTACCGGGATACCCGCCACAGTGCTCGGCATCCCGTTCGCCGGATTCGCGCTGTTTTGGATCAACAGCGCCTACCATACCACCGGCCACCTTACAAAACGGCCGGACGCCTTCAGAAGCGCCTTCTCCCTATTTCCCTGGTTCGGATTGCCATTCCTATTTATCGGCCTTCGCATGGTCCTAGCGCCTTTGTGGGCTTATCTGAAGGGACGCAATACCGTTTACGCGGTGACCAACCAGCGTGTCCTGGTGATTACCGGGAGCGGAACCCGCTCGGTACAGTCGTTTACTCCCCGGGATATCGTATTTGTCGAACATCTGGAGCGCCCCGACGGCTCGGGCGATATCCTGATTCGCACCAACGCTACCCAGCGCACGAACAACTCCACGTCGCAGATTACCGTCGGTCTCTATGGCGTGCCGAATGTCAAGGAAGTCGCGCAGCAGGTGATGACCCTCAAGACCGAGCGCCCGGCGGCCTGAACTTCGGGCCTTAAGCGGACGCGCACCAGGGGATCGCACTCGGACACCACAAATGCCACTACCCACCACGCAATCCTTTCTGCTATCGTCCTGACTTTGAGGGGGAATCGATGTCTGTCAATAAAGTGATGCTGGTCGGTCGGCTGGGCCGCGATCCCGAAACCCGCTACACCGGCGGGGGCCAGGCGGTCGCCAATTTTTCTGTGGCCACGGATGAAACCTACAAAGATCGCAACGGTGAGCGCCAGAAGCGCACGGAGTGGCACAAGATCGTTGTGTGGGGAAAACAGGCGGAGATTGCGCAACAATATCTCAAAAAAGGTTCGCTGATTTTCATCGAAGGGCGAATACAGTCGCGTGAGTGGCAGGATAAAGAGGGACAAAAGCGCACCAGCTTCGAAATTGTGGCTTCGAATTTCCGCATGCTCGGCGGCCGCGCGGACGGCGCCGCAGCGGGCGCTGCCGCAGGAGCCCTGGGCGGAGGCGCGCCGCGCGGCGGCGGCGACGACTTCGAAGCGGCTCTCGCACACGATGAGCCCGCAGCAGGCGGCGCGGGACCCGAAATCTCCGACGAAGACATTCCCTTCTGAGGCCGCTCAGCCGACTTTGGCGCTGTCTCTTATTTTGGTCCCACAGTCCTCATTCTTTGCGTTTGTATACGCGAACGTAGTCCACCAGCATGGTTTCTGGGAACGCGGTCGTGGCGTCAGGCGCGCCCGGCCAATCGCCGCCCACGGCCACATTCAAGATAATGAAGAAAGGATGGTCGAAGACCCAGGTGCCGCCGGCAGGCCACTCTGCGCCGGTGAAAGTTGCGTACCGATTGGAATCAAGGTAAAAGCGCACAACACCGGGCTCCCACTCCACTGCGTAAAGATGAAAATCGCTCGCTAAGCGCTTGCCCATCGGTAACGTGACGGTCTTCGTCAAATCGCTGCTGGGATTCCTAGCGCTTGGCCCGTGCAGAGAGCCGTGATTGATACCCGGCTCTTTGCCGATATTTTCCATGATGTCGATCTCGCCGCACCTCGGCCAGGCGTCCGTCGTAATATTGTCGCCGAGCATCCAGAATGCCGGCCAAATGCCCTGCCCCGCCGGCAACTTAATGCGCGCCTCGAAGCGTCCGTAGGCCTCTGAGAATAGCCCCTGCGTCTTCAAGCGTGCTGATGTGTAGCCAAAGTTCTTGCCGTCCGGCCCGGTGTAGGTTTCCGCGCGCGCCGTGATCACCAACTTGCCATGCTCGATGCGCGCGTTCTCTGCACGATTGGTGTAGTACTCCAGCTCGTGATTACCCCAGCCGCTGCCGCCAATGTCATAGGTCCACTTTTTCCCTTCCGGCCGTGAGCCATTCTTTCCCTTGAACTCATCGCTCCAAACCAGCACGTAGCCTCCTGGCGGCTTGTGCTTTTCCGCGCGTCCTGCGCTACAGATAAGCGCCAAAGCAGCAAGCAACGCAATGCCATGGCGGGCATTGTAGCTCCTCACGACCGACCCCAGGCAGCGCCGTTCTAGGATCCGCCATTCCATCTTCAAGCACCGCGTCCTAGTTAATAAGAAGATGGGCCACCGCCATAAGGTGGGCGCTCGCGCCCGTTACCGAGGGTTCTCGCTCGATCAACGATAGAAATTCCAGCAGGCTCTGTCGTTGCGCCGGGTCGCCCCAGACTTCACGGAACTGACCCGCACTCCATGCCGGACCTTCAACCGCAAGAATCTGGAGATCGCCAAAACCGGCTTCCCGTATTTCAGCCTCGAGGTCCTCGGGCCGGTGAAAGTATGCGGTCGTGAAATACGCAGGGTGGGTCATCGGATTGCGGTGCTGGCCGGAGGCGAGATCCTCCGCAACAATCTTGCGAAACTCGGGATCTTGAAAGAACCCGCTCGCGAGCCCGTCGATCAACGACGCAAAGCGGCAGACCGCAGCGGCGAAAAGGACTCCTTGGGGTTTGAGCACGCGGCGAGCTTCACAAAGCGTGCGCAGACGATCCAGTCGTTCGACCAGATGGTACAACGGTCCTAGCAGCAAAACCGCATCGGCACTCCCTGCGGGGATATCCAAATGGCGAGCGTCACCGCAAGTGATCGATGCCAGGGTCACACCCGAGCTGGCCGCATAGGATCTGGCCTGCTCCAAATGAAGCCCCATCGGGTCGATCAAGTGCACCTGGTATCCTTGTTTGGCGAGCGGGAAGGCATAGATCCCCGATCCGCCGCCGATATCGAAAATTACTGCCGGTGGCGGTGGAAGGGTCCGCGCGAGAATCGCCTGTGTACGAAGGCGCTCGAGCTCGCCACGCCCGTCTAGAAGCCGCTCGGCTTCCTTCGCTTGTAGATAGTAGCCCTCCATTTCTTTGGTTATCAGGGTCATTAACGCCTCCGTGTGCAACCGCGTCGATCAGACGTTCCGAAAGTCGGAACACTCCCTTCTGCTTTCTCTGAAACTGACGCCCCGAGCCTCCCGACTGGCATGGACACCCCCGGGCGCACCCGCTAAACTCGCAACTTCAAACTAAATTGGAGCCACAGTGAAAGCCATCCTCTTCAACCGGCACGGCGGGCCTGAAGTCCTCGAATTCACCGACGTGCCGGATCCTGAGCCTCGTTCGAGCGAAGTGTTGGTCCGCGTGCGCTCGTGCGCGCTCAATCATCTCGATCTTTGGGTGCGCGCCGGCTTGCCCAACGTAGCCATTCCGCTGCCGCACATTCCCGGCAGCGACGTTGCCGGAGAAATCACGAAAATCGGCTCCGAAGTTACCACCGTTCGCGTCGGTCAAAAAGTGGTTCTCGCTCCCGGCGTGACCTGCGGCAAATGCGCGGCGTGTATTTCCGGCCAGGACAATCGCTGCCGCCAATTCACCAATCTTGGTTACATGATTGACGGCGGCTGCGCCGAGTTCGTCCGCGTCCCGGAAGTGAATTGCCTGCCCTGTCCGGAAAATCTCTCGTTCGAGGAAGCCGCCGCCGTCCCGCTGGTCTTCCAAACTGCCTGGCACATGCTCATCGCCCGCGCCCAACTGGCGCCGGGCGAAGACGTGCTGGTGGTCGGCGCCGGGAGCGGCGTAGGCAGCGCGGCCATCCAGATCGCGAAATTCTTTGGCGCGCGCGTGATCGCCACTGCCGGCTCGGACGAAAAACTGACCAAAGCCCGCGAACTTGGCGCCGACCACACCATCAACCGCAAATCGCAAAAAATCCGCGACGAAGTTCGCCGCATCACCAACAAGCGCGGCGTCGACGTGGTTTTCGAGCACGTCGGAACAGCCACCTGGGATGACAGTCTTGCCAGCCTGGCGCCCGCCGGCCGGCTGGTCACCTGCGGCACCACCACCGGCTACGATGCCAAGCTCGACTTGCGATTTCTGTTTAGCCGTCAACTCTCGCTGCTCGGTTCGTACATGGGAGTGAAAAGCGAGCTGCACACCATCATGAAGTTGGTAGCCGGGGGCCGCCTGAAGCCGGTGGTCGACCGCATCTTCCCGTTAGCCGAAGCAGCCGCGGCCCACAATTACCTCGAGACCGGCCAGCAATTCGGCAAAGTCGTCCTGAACGTCTGACCGAAAATGCCGAAGCCGGGTTTGCACCCGGCCTCTTAATCGCTCTCGAACCCCGGCGCACCCTGCGCCTCTAGGTTGTCGTTTCTGGCTACGCGAAATTCAGCGCGCGCTTGAACGAGCCCTTCTCGCCATCAATCTTCTTCTGCAACTGCAAAATCGAATACAGCAGAGCTTCCGGCCGCGGCGGGCATCCGGGCACGTACACATCGACTGGAATCACCTGATTGCATCCCTGCACGATGGCGTAATTGTTGAACACGCCGCCGGAAGTTGCGCACGCGCCCATGGAAATCACCCACTTGGGTTCCGGCATTTGATCGTAGAGCTGCCGCACCACCGGTGCCATCTTTTGCGAAAGCCGCCCGGCCACGATCATCAAGTCCGCCTGCCGCGGCGAAGGACGAAACACTTCCGCGCCGAATCGCGCCACATCAAAGCGCGCTGCGGCCATGGACATCATCTCAATCGCGCAGCACGCCAACCCAAATCCCAGCGGCCAAATGGAGCTCTTGCGCGCCCAATTCACGGCCTTGTCGAGCGTCGTGAAGATAATCCCTTCATCTTCCAGCAATTTGCCGAAATCATCCGGCTTGGTCAGCGTGACGTGCTTGCCCAACGATGTGCTCATGAGTCCTCGTCACCACCATTTTCGCACACGCCCACCTTCGAAACAATCGCCGCGAGTGACACAAGTGACACAGCCGATCCCGGCTGTGCGCCCCATGCGAAGTCGTTTGGCGACACATCCGGTCGCTCGAACACGGTCGTTCCGCCGTATAATCCCGCCATGAGTGCCCGCCCGCAACTTTCGCCGTCCGAGCTTCCTCGGTCGCCCCACCTGCGCCTTCACTGCGTGAACGTCTTTGTCCGCGATCAAGATCGCAGCTTGCGCTTTTTTGTCGATCTGCTCGGCTTCCACGTGGCCTATGACGCGTGCTTGCAATCCGGCGATCGCTGGGTAGCCGTCGCGCCTCCCGACGGCTCCGCGGTCCTTTCGCTGGTCGCGCCCAACCCCAGCTCCGAGCAATACAAGCTCATCGGCCGCTCCACGAATGTGGTCTTCGTCACCGAAGATGTGGCCGCCAAGTTTCAGGAATGGTCCAAGCGGGGCGTGCGCTTTCAGACTCCGCCGCGCCTCAAGCGCATTCGTTATCAACCGCAATCGGCCCAGAAGGCGGCCTCCGCCGCTGCCGGCGAAGCCACGCCCGAGCGCGCCGCACCTGCCTTGGTCGTTTCCAACGCCAGCGGCATGCTCCTCGGCGAAGAAACATCGATCTGGGGCGGCGTCTTTGCCCGCTTCCGCGACCTCGACGGCAACTCCTTCTCACTCGTCAGTTTTGACGAACTCACGCACGCCATGGAAGCGCAACGCCGCACCATCGTCGCCAAGCAGGAATCCGAGCGCCGCGCCGCGCACGAACTCGAGATCGCCAAACACGTGCAGTCGCGTCTATTTCCGCAAACGCTTCCGCCACTTGACACCCTGGAATACGCCGGGGTTTGCATTCAGGCGCGCCACGTCGGCGGCGATTACTATGATTTCCTCGACCTCGGTCAAAATCGCGTGGGCTTCGTGGTCGCCGATATTTCCGGCAAAGGCATCGCTGCCGCGCTGCTGATGGCCAACCTGCAAGCCAATCTGCGCAGCCTCTGCGCTATCGCCAAACACCAGCCCGATCAGTTGATGCGCTCCGTGAATCGGCTCTTCTGCGAGAACACCACCGACGGCGCCTTCGCCACTCTTTTTTTCGCCGAATACGATGACGCCCAGCGCCTTTTGCGCTACGCCAATTGCGGCCATCTTCCCGCGCTTCTTATCCGCGCCGACGCTTCGGTAGAGCACCTCGATGCCACGGCCACAGTTCTCGGCATTTTCAAAAAATGGGATTGCGAACTGGGCGAGTGCCAGCTCGCGCCAGGCGACACCTTCGCGCTCTACACCGACGGCATCACCGAATCTTTCAACGCCGCAGGAGACGAATTCGGCGAGCTTCGCCTGCTCGAAGCGCTCGGACGCCATAGCGCGCTTGCGCCATGCGACGCGCTCGCCTCCATCGTCGACGAAGTCGCGCGCTATAGCCCGCAGGAACAGCACGACGACATCACCCTAATCCTCGCCCGCTGCAAACCAGCCTAGCTCGGCGGAGACTGCCTGCCACTGCGTGATTCTTATTGACATGACATTACTCCCGGAGCATATAGTGGCACTGTTATGACCCCCCGATGGATGCGCTTGCGGGGGTCCTTACCCGCACCATGCTGCTCATGGCTATTTTTCTCGCGGCGTATGACCAGGTCTTTACCAATCAAACCCACGCCACCAAAAGCAAGGAGTCCGCGCCACACTTCAATGCTACGACCACCAACGGCGAAAAGTTCTCCAACGTCTCGATTAAAGGAAAGGTTGTTCTTTTGGAATTCTGGACCACGTGGTGCAGCTTCTGCGCCGTGGAAGCGCCCTTTGTCGACAAAATTAATCGCGAGTTTGCCGGCAAAGACCTGCTCGTTCTCGCCGTCAACGTCGGCGAATCCAAGAAAACCGTTAAGAAATACCTGGATCTGCACCCGCGCGACTGCAAAATCGTGCTGACGGACGACACCAACTTGGCGGCCATGTACGCCGCCACTGTCTATCCGATTTATGTCGCCATCGACCGCGAGAGCAATATTGCCGCAACCCAGCGCGGCGCCGCGGGTGAAGACGCTCTCCGCGAGCTCCTGGCCAACGCCGGGCTCAAAATCAAAACCGAATCCGACGCCGACGCCGCATCCACCACGCCGTAGCCCGTCAGCTTCAATACCCTGTTCCTCGCACATTCGATAGCGCTCAACCTTCTCGCGGCCCTCGCAAGCGCCATACTGACCTGCGTAAGGTACTTATTATTTAATCTTTGCGGCAGGACATGGCAAGATACTGCCTGAGCCCCGCCCTCAATCCGCTCGAGGAGGCAGCACCCATGAAGCTCTTCATCGCGGCGGCAGCGGTAATGTTTGTCCTTGTCACCGTCACCACGCAAGATCCAGACGCACCCGCGGGCTTTGACAACAAGCCCAACGGCATGGTCGATGATGCCACCCATCAGGCCGACCAAGCCAAGTTCGACGAAGTCGAGCAACTCAGCGACGGCCTGGGACCACTCTACAACGCACAATCCTGCCGCGAGTGCCATCAAAACCCGGTTTCCGGCGCGGCCCCTCCCAGGTCGCGGAATTGCGCGTCGGGCACAACGGACCTGACGGACGCTTCCGCACTCCGGACATTCCGATAGCCCACGGCGCTGAAACGATCACCGGCCGCTCTCTGGTGAACGATCGCGCCATTTGCCCCGACGCCGCTTTCGCCGACAAGGAAATTCAGGAACGCGTTCCGGAGACCGAAACGATCCGTACATTTCGTATTTCGCTCAGTATCTTGGGCGACGGGTTCGTCGAGGCCCTGGCTGACCAGACGCTCGTCGATCTTTCCAAGGAGCAGTGCAAATCGTCACACGGCAAAATCTGCGGCCAAGTTCTCTATGTACCTATCGTCGAAGCACCCGGAAAAATGGGCGTAGGCCGATTCGGCTGGAAGGATCAGCACGCCAGCCTGCTGTCGTTCGCCGGCGACGCCTACCTCAACGAGATGGGCATCACCAATACGTTGCAGCCCACAGAGGTCACGAGCATTTGCAATACCGTTTCGGAGCCGAACGATAAGCCTGGGCCCGACGGGCTTTCCGACATCGATCGCTTCGCCCGCTTCATGCGCGCCAGCAAGGCACCCGCGAGGGATGCGCAGTTGGCCAGCAGCGCCGCGGCGCAAAAGGGCCTCACGCTGTTCGACCACATCGGTTGCGCGACGTGTCACGTCGCAACGCTGACCACCGCTCCCCCAGGAACAAAAATCAATGGCGACACGTTCACACTTCCACCCGCCCTCGGCTCC
>Ga0137398_10000337_pt1 | contig 15996 bp, 9 predicted proteins | sample czorhiz216metaG_FD_106659 | JGI IMG/M metagenome (GOLD analysis project Ga0137398, IMG submission 106659) | Vadose zone soil microbial communities from Angelo Coast Range Reserve, California, USA - czorhiz2.16 metaG | ecosystem: Environmental > Terrestrial > Soil > Vadose zone | place: USA...
CCTGAAGTCGATGATGCCCGCAAGGATTGTCGATATTGTCGATAAGGAAGCGTCGAAGGTCGGACGCCGGCTCTCCGGAAGGGACGCACGGACGCGGTCCAGTGATTTCTCGAGATTGTCGTCCGTGCTCGCGTCGATCCGCGGCTTGAAGCAGCCACCGCACAGAACGGCGAGGAGCACGACTAAGACTAGAGGCCGACTCATTCTCCCTGCGTCGTGGAGGAGACCTTAGCGCCTAACGTCCCGCATCACCTGCTGGCTGAGGCGGGCGAATTCCGCTGCAGCTCGTCAGGTACATGCGGTTGTTATACGGCATTTGTGTCACCGCAGCCCCTGGGTGTCCAGTTGCGGCCCATAACAATCGTTCACGGCACCGTCACGGCTACCTCGGCCCAGTCATTCGTCGATCGCTGCGCTGTGATCTCGGTCTGGCGGTCAGCAGAAGGTCTGGTTAGAAGAGAGTGACCGGAAAACAGCCATTCTCTTACTAGTACACTACTCATTATCCGACGAGCTCAATCTCGTTGGGCTCAAACCAACCCTTACGGATCATGGCATCGCGCACGAGCGCGGGATCGGCTGCGTAGTACACTACTGCGAGGCTTTCCTCAGTGCGACTACAGGTCACATAAAAAAGCCGACGCGTCCTGTCGATCGTGGTCTCCTTGCCGGTCGCTTCATTGTCACGGTCGGTCTTGCTCTTCTCCTTCGCGCCAAAGAGCTTGTCGTAAGCAAACATAAACCCGCGCGCTTCCTCGTCGCTCACGACGACCATCACGCGCGGGAACTCCAATCCTTTGACGCCCTGGTGCGTATCGAACTGCGAGGCGCCCCGGACATAGCGGTCATATTTCTCAATCTGATCGAATGGCGCCTCGAGCGCTTGGCGCCACCCGCCAAGCTCACTCTTAAGATCGATCTCATCTTCCTCGCCGACATCATTCTCAGCCTGTCCCACGCTATCGCCCATGTGCGCAACTTCGTCGGCGGTGGCGAACGGCGCCAGGACATCGGGGATCGTGAAAAGACGGGTCTCGGCGACAAAGCCCAACACCGCGCGCGCCGAGGGCTTTTTATCGGCCGTTACCAGGGCCAGCAGACCGTCGCAGGCCGCTTTGGCCTTGCTAAGAATGTCTGCCTGCTTGTCACCGGCCTCCTCAAGCGCCTTGCGCTCAAGGAGGGGCGAGGTGCGCCGGACGATTGCGGCGGCTGCAAATCGGTCCGATGCGCGCAGCGCCGTCACTAGCGGCAGGATCTCGCGCGTGAACAGCCCAATACCGGCGCCGGTCCCCTGGAGGAAGCTCGTCCGAATGCGCTCGACTGAGTAGAGCGGTTCGAAGAACGTCTCGAACCCGAAGCGGCGAGCTGACATTAGATGCTCCAGAGCAAGCGTCTTGACCGCCTCGGATCGCGAGGCCCAGTTCTGATCGCCCGTAATCTGGGCCATTCTCGCAGCGATTGCGGCCTCGACCTCCGTCTTGTTTGCGGTCTCCTGCGGCAGAACGAACAACCGGATGACGCCGGTGCCGGCGTCGCTGCGCGGGACCTGTTTCTCACGATCCACGTCGTGGCGGATTTTGTTGATGAGTTCGATCACCCTGGTCGGGCAGCGATGGTTCATCCGCTTGCGTGGTCGCGCCCAGCTCTCGGGGATCGCCTCGGCGAGTCGATCCTTCCCATCGCCGTAGATGCGCTGCATCATATCGCCGAAGAGACCAACGCAAAAGGCACCGCGGTGTGCTACCTCTACACCTAGCAGCGCATCCATTAACCCGCGGTTCGTGTCTTGACTCTCGTCGATAAGCAGGATCGGAAAGCGCGTGACCAGAAGGCGCCGTAGGCCCGGCTTCGCGCCCAGGAAGTCGGCAGTCAGCGCAATGACCTCGGCATGGCTAAGCGCGTCGCGGGTCCGGTTATCGCCAGTCGGGCTGTAGACGAAGCGCGTGATCGAGTCGAGACCCGCGTGGCGGCGCAGCTTGCTTTCGATCGAGCGGGCGCGGTCCGCGGCGGCCTTGCTTCCCGCCCGGCCCTTGGCCTGATCCTCCGTGAGCTCGGCGACATCCTGCAGCAGCCTTGCGGCAAGCCATTGCCGGATGTCCGCGTTATAGCCGGCGATCAGTGACCACGCGAAGGCATGGATTGTCGACACTTCGACGCGCGTGTCAAATTCGAGCCGCTGCTTGATCTCGTCGCATGCCGCATTCGTATAGGTAATGATGCCGATCTTTTGCCCGGTGAGCGACAGGCGCCGACCTTGCTTGCGGCGGATCGTGCGAACTGCTTCTACAAGCGAGCGTGTCTTGCCAGAGCCCGCGCCCGCATAGAGGAAGAAGCTTTTCGGCTTCTCCAGGTTCAGACAGCCGATGATCGTCTCGTCGGCCTCGGCATCGAACTGGTCATCGGCGGCACTCACGTTTTGGCCAGCTCTGCTTGTGCGGACTGCTTGGCCTGCTCCTCCTTGGGGAGGATCTCGACCTGCTTCTTTTTCAACTCGTCGCGAAGCCATTCGAGTCCCTCGGCGATGTAACCGGGCACGACAATTTTGTCGAAGTGTTCAACCTCGAGAACATCGAGCGCGAACTCAGCTTTCTTGCCATTCCTCAGGGTGTCATACATGCTTTTACCTATCGCGGTCGTACCGCCGCCGGCCGTGATCGCGTCGCGGAACTTGCGCACCAGACCTGTCCCATTGAGAGCCGAGAAAAGGGCGAGGTTCTCGAAGACGAGCGCATCCTCGAACGTATAGGGATAGGCCGGTTCCGCCTCGGCAGACCCAGGTGTGATCACTTTCAGCGGCGTCTGATAGGCGACGCGCACCGCGAACAGAGGATCACCTTCCAGGCGCAGTATCTTGCCCGCGGCATGAGCATCCATGAGGGCATCGACGTCCTCGATTCTCGGCACCCAGCTTTTCAGCGTCGCGTTGTTGGTCTTCTGGTTGGCGCCCCTTGCCGGCTGTACCGACGCGCCGCCGGCGCGGTCGAGCGTATCCAGGTCGGTGATGATCAGTGTTAGCAGCCCGAGGTGGTCAATTAGCGGCTTGAGACGGTGCGCATGGCTGCCACCGATCTCCAGAAGCGTGATGTAGCATTGGTTGAGCTCGTCATAGTGCGCACGGATGAAGTTGGGGACGAGCATGCGCTCGGCCGGTCCTTCCACTAGGATTGCGGCATCAGCGAAGAACAGATCTGCATGCTGCGCGCGCAGATAACGCGTGACGAACCGCTCGGTCTCACTGCCCGTACCGAACACTTCGGACAGGTTGACGACTGTCGAGACCGGCACGTTGGCCGCCATGCCGGCCGGCAGCCGACGGAAATAGCGCAGGCGGGAGAAGGGGATCTCATGCGCCACATGGCTCGAGTGGGTGCTGACCACGAGCTGGGTTCGCAGCATTTTGCTGTCGCCCAAGTCCGCATGGGCGCGCAGCACGGCATAGGCTTTGTTGATGAATACTTGCTGAACCTGGGCGTGGAGATGGGCCTCGGGCTCCTCGACTAGCACCAGATGGAGCGGCTCGGTGCTGGTGATCGTCGCACCCTTCGACGCCTTGCCGACGCGCATCCACGCGTCGCGGAAGCTCATCAGACGGAAGATCATCGAGATCAGGTTCTGATAGCCGAGCCCGTTATTGGCTTCGGGCAATCGGAGGAGGGGTATGGTCGCGCCATCTTCAGCGATCGCATCGACCTCGAAACTGATTGCCGCACTGTGATTGAGACCGTCAATCGCCTTCAGTCGGGTTGACACGCGCGGACGGGGATCGGTCACACCTGGATACCCCATGCCTTCGACCTCGGCAAAGGCGGCCTTAAAACTCTCGGTTAACCGCTTGTCGAATGCATCTTGGGCAGCCTCGATCGCCTGGAGCGCCCCAAGATCATTCGGATCGGGTCCCTTGGTCGGATCGAGATGTTTGGCATAATAGCTTCTCAACTGGTCCGAGAGACGGCTGCCCGCCGCAGCGGCTTGGGCGTCCTCGTTATCTTGGCCGGACTGCTCCTCGCCGAACCCGCGTTGCGCGGGAATGTCATGCACGCGGATCAGGCCGTTCAAGGGATCGCCATCGATCGGCAGCGACACAGTCAGAAGCGCCTGCGGTCGCGCCTGGGACTTGTCGGGCGGCGCGAGCTTGGCAGGATCCAGCGAATAGGCACGGATCACGAAGTGGGTGGAGAGCCTCTTGCTAAGAAAGTCGATAAGGTTTTCCGGCCAGATCGTTAGCTTGGGAGGATCCGGCGGTGGATCGCCGGCAAGATGTGCCGGCTCCGCAGCCTCAACTGCCGCCGCTTTCATAGCTTTGGCGTCGCTCACAGCATCCACAAAATCTTTGTAGAACAGGTCGAGATCCTTGGGCTCGTAGCGCAGCCGCACGCCCAGCCTGCCACCCTCCCAATCGAGAGTCGGGATCAGATCGCGGACATGATGCATTTCCCCAGTCTCGACATGCAGCCAGAGGTCAAGCGTTGGGAGAACGCTGACCCAAGGGTCGACGACCAGATCGATGACCTCCCCGGCGGCGCGCGCTGCGATCCAGCTTTCCCCAAGAGCAATGATCGCGGTCCAGTGGCACAGGGTAAAGTCGTGTAGCTCAAAGGGGCAGCGGCGCGGCGACAGAAAGCGGCGCATAGCGAGCAATGCCGACGTCTTGCCACTGTTGTTGGCCCCGACGAAAAGTGTTGTCGTGGTCGCTAGATCGACACGTGTCGACAACAGCTTCCTAAAGTTCATGATTTCGACGAACTCAATATACAATCAGCATCTCCTGCTCAGGTGCGGACTCTTGCGACGCGCACCTAATCTGTCATCGTCAGAACACTGCGATACCATGCTCCGAAGAACGCTTGGCGGCCTGGGGTGCCGCCCAACGTCTGGCTAAGCTGCGGTGCGCGAACACAGCCTCGATTCCGCCACCGACCTCCCGCGCGCCGGCAGCTTCTGCCGGTTGTTAGGCTGCAACGTCACCTCAGAACTTCGCAGAAGCGTGCTATGTCGCGCACAAATATTTTGTCACCGTCCATGTGTTGTTCTGGAATGGGGAGTTCAAGACGCACAGCGCTATTGATCGTGACGACTGCCGAGCCTCGGATGATGTGAGATTTCTCCGGAAGCTGACCGAAGCCAATCTGGAGGAATTCCGCGCCACGTAACGACCGAACGGTCTTTCCGACCACCGGATCTGTAGCGTCCATATTGAAAACGGCACGCCACACCACTTCACCTTTGCCTGTCTGGCGCGCATCCGACTGCTCTCCGGACAAGACCATGACGGAGTCCGTCCCCCTACCGAACGCAACGTAACCGCCGCTATCCATAAAGTGCGTGTTGAGCGGATCGCTCGACTCCTGAATCACCTCAATCGTTACACTCGCGGTCCGAATTGGCTGAGCCACTGGATTGATTAGTTCGGCGCTAACGGCTGCGGAGATCGCCTTCTCGCGACGGTCGACCAGGTACTTGCCCACTTGAAGAAGGCCGCTTAGAAACACGAGTCCAATCGATACCCACTGGAACCATGCGCTTACCGTGCGTAGAGAATGGAGGTCTGACCACACGTCGGACGCCTTCCTCATGAACGTCAGGTTCGCCTCAAGCAGGCTAACGTAAGTTAGAAATACCTGTCTAATCCAAATATCGTAGCGAGCTCGCTGCACATCCCAATGAACACTACAAGGATCGCTCGCTGCGTAATCCAATTATCGCTGCGAGCGAGGAACTCGCTTCCCCGCGACAGCTCATGTGGTGAAGCGGCTGCTTGTTCCCCCAGGATTCCTATTTCCATCGGGTCTTCTTGAGCGGAAATATACCCCCGAAGGCGACCAGGGGACAAGCGTGGAAGGGTGCGGTACGCAGGCGGTTCTCTACAGGACGGAGCCCGAACTCAGGACCCTTCAGTCTTGTGATGCGCCCCGCTCGTGCCGAGCGCGCCAATGGTCCCGGGCAGGCCGGCGCCTCCGCGCAGCCCCGCGCCTCCACCCGTCGGATAGGTCCTCGACGGCGGGGCCGGCGGCACGGGTCGGAATCCTTCGCGCTCCATCCGGCCCCAGGCGCGCCTGCGGCGCAGGAAATCCCAGAAGGCCTTCACCTTGAAGAGAGAGAGGATCTGGCGGTAGCCGAAATTCTCCAGGATGGCGAAGAGCACCAGGGTCGCGAGGTGCTCCCAGTTGGGGTAGCGGCGGAAGGAGATCTCCTCGAGCAGGACGGCGGCGACCGAGAGGAAGACGCCAAAGAAGATGGCGAAGACCATGAACAATAAGAAGAAATCGGTGTTCAGCAGGCCCAGCCACCAGGAGAGGCCGAGCATGACGTAGCCGAGGATCTCGATGAACGGGCCGAGGGTCTCGAAGACGATGAAGTACGGCAGCGCAAGGGCCCCTATGATGCCGTAGGTGGGGTTGAAGATCATTCGTTTGTGGTTCCAGAGGCTCTGCAGCAAGCCGCGGTGCCAGCGGTTCCGCTGGCGGGCCAGCACGCGGAAGCTCGACGGGACTTCGGTCCAGCAGACCGGGTCGGGCACGAACACGATCCGGTACGGGCGGCGGCTGCGGCAGAGGCTTTCGTGAAGCTTCAGGACCAGCTGCAGGTCTTCGGTCTCGGACCAGCGGTCGTAGCCGCCGACGGCGATCACGGCCGACTTGCGGTAAAGGCCGAAGGCGCCCGAGATGATCAGAAGCGACCGCAGCGTGCTCCAGCCGATCCGGCCGCTCAGGAAGGCGCGCAGATATTCGACCACCTGGAAGATCGGCAGCGGGCGGCGCGGCAGGCCGATCCGGGCGATCCGGCCGTCGCGCACCTCGCAGCCGTTGGCGATCCGGACGATGCCGCCGACGGCGATCATCTCGTCGGGGTGCTCCATGAACGGCTTGACCACGCGCAGGAGCGCGTTTTCCTCGATGATCGAGTCGGCGTCGACCGAGCAGTAAAGAGGATAGCGCGAGACGTTAATGCCGGCGTTGAGGGCGTCGGCCTTGCCGGCGCGCTCTTTGTCGATCACCAGCAGCTTCGGGTATTCGAGCGTGGCGTACAGGCCGCGCACCGGGCCGGTCGGCAGGGTGCGGCGGTAGATCTTGTCGGTCTTCTTCAGATCGAAGACTTCGATCAGGCGACGCAGCGTTCCGTCGTTCGAGCCGTCGTTGACCACGATGATCTCGAACTGTCCGTAGTTGACGTTCAGGAGCGAGCGCACCGTCTCGACGATGTTGCGCGCTTCGTTGTGGGCCGGCACGATGATCGAGATCGGCCAGGTCATGTCCGATCGCAGGATCTGCTCGTAGTCGGAGAAAAACGTCCGTCTCACGAAGCGCATCACTTCGACGAGCGAGATGACGAACAGGATCAGATAGACGCTGTTGAGCGCGATGAAGTAATAGATGACGACCCGGTTGAAGGCGAGGACGATCTCGCCGAGAACCGATTGCAGGATCATTAGCATCGGCGCCTCCCGGGGACGCGTCCGCGATCGTTCGCGGCGATCGGTGGCACGGCGCTCATGTCCCACCCTCCGGCTGCGGGCGGTTCAGGATCTTGTGCAGGGTCCGGCGGACCCCTTCCTGGGCATGCTCGACCGACTGCTGCGTCAGGCGCTCGTGGCGTTGCAGCGCGATCACCTTCTCGAGGAAGCGGACCGCGGCGGCGCTGCGCTCTTCGTCGGGCGAACCGAGGTCGGCGACGTAGTCGTCGATGATATGCCCCTCTTCCAGCTGCGCCACCGCCTGGTGGCGGGCGTAGGTGTCGTCGGCGTCGAGCATCGAGATCAGAGCGTCGCGCCCTTCCGGGCCGAGCAGCCGCAGCGCTTCGCCGGCGTTGGCGCGCACCCACCATTGCCGGTCTTTCAGCGCCTCGCACAGCGCCGGGATCGCGGCGCGCCCGCCGATCCGGCCGAGCGCCCTGGCCGCCGTGGCGCGCACCGGCCATTCGACGTCGCGCAGCGCCGCCGCGAGCGCCTCGGCGAAGTCGGGGTCGCCGATCAGTCCCAGCGCGTAGGCGGCCCGGGCGCGCAGGTCGGGGTGCTGGTCTTTGAGAGTGTTCTTCAAGAGCGGCACCGCCTCGAGGCTCTTGATCCGGCCGAGGATGTCGAGCGTCGAGACCCGGCCCGCCACCGGCAGCGTTCCGAACGCCGCCAGCAGCTCGCCGACCGCCTCGGGGCCGACGCCGATCAGGATCTCCGCCACACGGATCGCCGACCAGCGGTTCGGGTCGGCCAGCGCGCCGACCAGCGGCCGTATCGAGGTGCTGCCGCGCACGAGACCCAGAGCGCGGGCGGCGCGGATCCGCACCTCTCCTTCGGGGTCGGCGAGCGCCGTCACCAGCGGCTCGACCGCGGTCTGGCTTCCCATCAGCCCGAGCCGCTCGGCCGAGTCGGCGCGCTTCCACCAGCGCTGGCTCCGCAGCCCCACGATCGACCCGCGCACCGAGCCGAGCGCCTCGAAGGCGGACGTGACCCGGTCGCGCGCCTGGCCGCGCACCAGACGCGCGGCGTCGAGCAGCACCGCCTCGGCGATCCGCCGGTCACGGCGTGACAGCGGCTTCGGCAGGTAATCGGGAAGCGACTTGTGCCCCGTCTCGTGGATGTAGCGGAAGACCGCCGGCTCGAGGAGCAGGCGCCGGCGGCGGTCGAGCCGCTCGACCGCTTCGCGCGCCACCTTGTTCGCCGTGATCAGCAGCGCCAGCCCCGCCAGCACGGCGCCGGTGAACAGGATGAGCGTGACCAGGAACGCATGCATCGTCGGTTCGTCACCCCTGCCGATCGAGAATTTTCCTGACCCGGGCCAGCAGCTCCTGGGTCGAGAAAGGCTTGCGCATGTAGTCGTCGGCCCCGAGGTTCAGCCCCTTGACGACATCTTCTTCGCGGTCGCGCACCGACAGGATCATCACCGGAATCTCCCGCGTCGCCGGATCGTGCTTGAGGGCATTCAGCACCTCGAAGCCATCCTTGTACGGCATCACGAGATCGAGCAGCACCAGGGCCGGCCGCACCTCGCCCACCTGCCGCAGGGCCGTCTCGCCGTCTTCCGCAAGATGAACGTCGTAGCCGTGCGAATGCAACAGCTCGCCGATGAAGCGCCGGACGATCGCGTCGTCATCGACCACCAGCACCTTCCGGGCCGAGCGCGTCAAAAGCGATACCGGAAGCTCAGACCGGTCCGCGTCGCCGTGAAGCCGGTCGCCAGGTTCAGGGCGTAATCGCTGCGGCCGTAGAACATCTCGAGCGCCGCGCGGTTGGTGGCGCCCATGCCGACGCCGAACGACCCGTAGAACGCCTTGACCCGGTCGTTGTTCCCCGCCTCGATGCTGGCCCCGGCGCCGGTGTTGAAGCTCTGCCTGCCGCCGCTCGCTTCGACGCGCCAGGTGACGCGGCCGCGCATATAGTCGTCGAAGACCGCCACGGTCAGAATCTCCGAGTCGAAGCGCAGCGGGTCGAAGTAGCCGTTGTCTTTGTCGTCGCCGAAGGTGCGGTAGCGCGCGTCGAGGCGCGCCGTGATCCGAGGATGAGAGACCGGAAGGCGCCACTCGACCGCCAGAGCCGCCGATTTGCGCGCGTTGCTGTCGGAATAGGTCGCGTAGCCGGCGCTGCCGCTGAGCGTCCAGGCGGGGAGGAACCGGAACTCCGCGCCGACGTCGGCGGTGAAGGCGTGGATGCCGCGGTCGATCAGGACCGCGGTGTCGAACAGCGGCTCGCGGCCGCCCCAGGTCGACACCGACAACCGCGGGCCGACCTGCCAGCGCAGCGACCCGCCGAGGGTGCCGATGGTGCGCGCCTGGCCGTCGAAACTTTCCTCGCGAGCCGCGCCGATCCGCGCGAAGAAGTAGAGCGGGTTGAGCAGGCGCGAGTTCAGCCCGGCGGTCAAAAACTGCGCCCGGTTCGACACGATCTGGTCGGGGGTCGGTGAAAGCGCCACCTCGTCGCACAGCGCCGCGTCCTTGCAGCGGAACTCGGCGTCGTAGGCGCTATAGGCGATCCGCAGCGACGTCTGCGGCTCGAGCATCCAGGTGGCCGAACCGGTCTCCGCATCGACCCGGTTGCTGTCGTTGTCGCTGAACCGGACCGCGTCGGCGCCGGCGCGCGGGCTGAGGGCCTCTTCGATGTCGCGCTGCAGCTGCTTCGCGTCGCGGCTCTCGGGGTGATCGAGGACGATGTTGTTGATCTGCACCCGCGCCGCGCGCTCGAGCCCCTGCCAATGCTCCACCCGGGCCAGGCCGATCCGGGCATCGATGTTCCCCGGGTCGGCGCGCTGCACGTCGCGGTAAAGATGCGTCGCCTGCGCGTAGTTCCCCTGCCAGGCGTACAGCTCGGCCCGCCCGACATGCGCCTTGAACGGCTCGATCCGCTTCTCTTCCATCTCGACATAGATGGCGTCGGCCGCGGCGTAGCGGCGCTTCCAGCCGAGCGCCCGCGCCAGACCGAGAAGCACGCGCGGGTCCTCGGGGCTCTTCGTCCGCAGCCCTTCATACAGATCGATCGCCTCGCCCAGGTCGTTCTTCCAGGTCAGCACCCGCCCCAGCTCGAGGCGGAGGTCGAGATCGTCCGGGGTCAGCTTGATCGCCGCGCGGTAGCTCTCGACCGACTCGCCGAGATCGCCGTCCCACGATTGCAGCAGCCCCAGCCGGCTCAGCAGATGGACGCCCTGCGCCCCCGCCTGCAGCGCCTGCTCGTAGAGGCGGCGGGCATCTTTGTAGTTTTCCCGGCCGAAGGCGGCATCGGCCTGCCGGATCAGCTCGCCCGCCTCGGCCTCGCGCGATACCGTCGCCCCGCCGCCCCCCGCCATGCCGGAACCTGATGCCTCCGGGCCGGCGCCGGGCGCGCCCGCGGCAGGCGCTCCCGAGGCGGGTTCCGCGGCCTGAGCCGGCGCGGCGGTAAGCATCAGCGCCGCGCCGCACCAGAGCGCCGCGGCAGCCGAAAGCATCATCTTGATCGAGAGCGCCGCGGCGATGCCGGGCGATCTTTCCGAAATATTGTGCCGGCGGCTCACTTCGACTCCGCATGGGCGGGGATCGTCTCGAACGCCCGCTTCACGATCGACCAGGCTTCTTTCTTTTCGATCCGCCAGGTCGGCTGCTCCCAGCCCGGCCAGCTGTAGACCGGAAAGTCGGCGAGGCTCGCCGCCTCGTTCGCCGGCATCCGGTCGGCGAGCTGCCCCGGCAGCGGCGTGGCGCCGCCCGGCGGCCCTCCCGGTCGCAGCGCCAGAGCGTAGAAGCGGAACCCTTTGGTTTCGACCGTGCCGATCGAGCGCAGATCGTTCCGGTCATCCTGAAGCACCCGATGCGACGAGGGGTCGGTGACGTTCAGCAGGCCCCAGGCGAGACGCGCCTCGATGAAATGCCCGTCGACGCTCGCGTGCCAGTCGGCGAGCGTCGTCTGCCCGGGGTCGCGCGGGTCGATCGAACCGTGCCGCAGCGGCGAGCGGCTGTACCGGCGGGCGGGATAGACCGTGCCGTCGCGCCCGATCCGCTTGCGGTTCGTCTCGACCTCGATCTCCATGAAGCGGCCGTCGTCGTTCCCGACCGAGCCGTACGGACGGTGGTACCGATGCGTCTCGATGTCGTACGGCGGGTCGACCAGAAGCCGGCTGGTCGTCTCGCCGTCGAAGACGACGCAGAACTCGGCGCCGATCGGCACGGTGGCTCCCCCGGCAATCGGCAGCCGGCGGTCGCCGCGGCGCGGGTCGTAGGTGTCGATGCCGATCATGTAGGTCGCCTCGTTCCAGTCGGGCCGGCCATCGCCGTCGGCGTCGAGATTCTCGACCTCGAGCCGAAGGTAGAGATACGCCTCGTCCGAGGTTACCGACAGGCTCCGCAGCGTCCGGGCGGCGTCATGACCATCTCGAAGCGCATCGACCGGCCCGCCCGCTTTCTTCATCAGCGGAGCGACCGCCGCCCAGTCGTCGCCCCGGCCGTCGATCGTCACCTTCCACCCTTTCGCCCCGGGACGCGCCGCCAGGAGGCCGTAGTTCTGCTCCGGGTCGAGAACGTTGAGCCAGAGCGGGTTCCGTTCGGCCGGCGTCTCGAGATCGGCCACCAGCCAGTTCCTCTTGAACCATTCGTCGAGCAGCGCGAAGAGAACGCCGCCGGCCAGACCCGCCTCGTCGACGTCGCGCATCAGCCGGGCGTCGATCTCACCCTGCTCGCGCTCGTCGTGGCCGCCGTGGTTCCACCCCTGCGCCTGCAGATGGGCGATGCCGCGGCTGCTCGGCACGCCCAGCTCGGCGATGACGATCGGTTGCGCGCCGTGATGCGCCTTGAGGTCGCGGAGGTACCCGGCATAGTTGCTCGGCCCGGCGGCGTCGCGCGCTTTAGAGTAGCCCGGATCGAGGTTCATGAAGTCGGGATAATAAGGATAAGCGTGATAGGTGGCGAAGCTTCCCCCCCGCGCCTCGGGGGTCGCCACGATATGGGTGGCGTCGACCGAGACCCCGTCGTTGTCATATTCGTTGATCCGGTCGGCCTCGACGCGGTCCCCGCGCTTCCGGAGCAGCTCTTTTTCCTCCGCCACGGTCGATTCGGTCGGGTGGACCAGCGGGTCGAGGGTCGGCCAGTTGACGAACGAGACCGGGCGCTGCCGGCGGTATTGCGCGGTCTCGTACGACACGACGAGATCCATCCGCCGCGCCAGCCAGCCCTCGAACGGCGTCGCCCCCGCGGCCGGGTCGGCGCCGAAGTACCGCCCGCGGAACGGCGCCCCGTCGGCCCGGTGCGCCTGGTCGAAGACCTGCACCGAAAACGGCTCCCATTCCCGCCCGAGAATGAAGCCGAGGAGGCTCGACGAGAGATCGGCCCGGTAGGCGCCCGACGCATGCCCCGGCCGGGACGGCAGGTCGAGGTTCCCGTGCAGCGCGTCGACGACCCGGCGGATCTCATCGTCGAACCCGGCGAGGAAGGCGGGGTCGTCGTAGGCATGACGCTCCGGCAGCTCGGTCCAGACCCCCTGCAGGAGCCAGAGGCGCCCCGCCTGCCCCATCTTCTTATTGTGCCGATCGAGGGCGTTGTAGAAGGCGGGCGGCAGCAGCGTGTAGAGGCGGATCACGTTCGCCCCCAGGTCGGAGATCGCATCGAGCCAGCCGGCGTAGGTCGCCTCGTCGTCCGGGAACTCGGCCGGAAAGCGGCCCGGCAGCGCCACCCCCATGTTCACGCCTTTGATGAAGATCGGTTTGAACCGCCCGTCGGCGGCGATCTCGAGCCGTCCGGCGCCGGCCCTGGCGACGATTTCGATCGGCGCATCGGGCGGTAACGGCGGGCGTGGCCGCGACTCTTTGTTCGAGCCCCCCACCGCGAGCGCCTGGTCGAGCAGATGCTTCGCCTCGGCGTCGGCGGGAGCGATCGTCAGCGCCTTGCGGAAGCTCTCGGCCGCGTCGGCAGGCCGGCTCCGGTCGCGCTGCGCCATCCCGAGCCCCTTGAGGGCGTCGACGTTTCCGGGATCGCGCCGCAGCACTCCTTCGAACTGCGACTGCGCCCCGGCCGGCGCGCCTCGGCGGAGCATGATGTACCCGCGCCCGACGATCGGGTCGAGCGACGCCGGCTCGAGCAGGAGAGCCGCGCCGAACTCGCTGTCCGCCTCGTCGAGGCTCCCCCGGCGCAGGTGGATCCAGCCGGCCAGCGCATGCAGCGGCGCCGCCTCGTCATGCCGCGCCAACCGCTGCGCGATCAGAGCCAGCGCCTCATCGAGCCGCCCGGCCCGGTAGAGACGCAGCGCCTCGGCATACCCGATGGCGGCGGGCGCGGCTGACGCAGCGCGGCCGGACGCAGGCGCCGGGGAAATGGGCGAGAGGCCGAGAAGCAACGGGACGGCGAAGAACAGGGGAACGAACGGAGCGGCCGGACCGGGACGCAAGCGTGATGCCGAGCGGGCGATGGGGGCCACCTCCGAAACCGGAAACAGGGCCGAGGACGGCCGTCTGGTCACCGGAGGCCGGCCTGCGGACTTATAGCCCAAAGGAGCTTTGCTTGACAAGGATCGATAACTGGAGGTATGGTCCCCACCTCCCGCGTCGTTCGAGAGCATCGGGTCATGGGCGAGGACGCCGAGCTGGCCCGGCGTTTTGGAGCCGGGCTTCTCACCCTCGAAGATCAGTCTTACCCGCGCCTTCTGCGCCTCTCGTCCGACCCGCCGCCGCGCTTCTTTCTGCGCGGGCGGCTGATCGCCGAGGATGCCTTCGCGATCGCCGTCGTCGGTTCGCGGCGCGCTACGCCGTACGGTCTCGAAGTGGCGACGCGGATCGCCTCCGGTCTTGCCGCGGCGGGGTTCACGGTGGTGAGCGGGCTGGCGCGCGGCATCGACGCTGCGGCGCACCGCGGGGCGCTTCAGGCCGGGGGCCGCACGCTGGCCTTCCTCGGCTCGGGGTTGAACCGAATCTACCCCGCCGAGCATCTCAAGCTCGCGGAGCAGATCGCCGCGCGCGGCGCCGTCCTGAGCGAGTTCCCGTTCGGAGAGGCGCCGTTTCGTGGACATTTCCCGAGGCGCAACCGGGCGATCGCCTGGTCCTCCTGGGCGACGGTGGTGGTCGAAGCGGCGAAGGAGAGCGGGTCGCTCATCACCGCCTCGCTGGCGCTCGACGAGGGGCGCGCGGTCTACGCCGTCCCGGGGCCGGTCGACGCGCCGAACGCCTTCGGGACGAACGCTTTGCTGCGCGACGGCGCCCTGGTCTGCCGCTCGGCGGCCGACATCATCGAGGACCTGGCGCCGCAGCTGGTCGAGGCGGCCTCCCGCATCGCCGCCGCCCGCGAAGCCGTCGAAGCGCCGCACCGGCCGGACGAAGCCGCCGGCAGGATGGAGGGGCCGCCGGGCGGGCTCGAAGGGGCGGCAGGCGGCCGGCCGAGCGACGACGAACGGCGGGTCCTTGAGCTTCTGCCGGCGACGCGCGGCATCGGCATCGAACAGCTCGGCGAGGCCTGCGGCCTGCCGCCGGGCCGGCTGGAGGCGGCGCTGCTTCAACTTGAAATACGCGGCGTCATCCGCCAGCTTCCGGGGCGGCGGTTCATGGCCAAAAGTTGACTAATTTGACACGGGACATTATTTATCGAACGATAGGAGCGGCACCCGGGGCGCGCTGACGCGCCAACGGAGTCGAAAAAGCCGCCGGACCGGGGAAGGAGAAGTCTCTTGGGCAAATCGCTCGTCATCGTCGAATCGCCCGCCAAGGCGAAGACCATCAACAAATTCCTGGGACGGAACTTCACCGTCAAGGCGTCGATGGGTCATGTCCGCGATCTGCCGAAGAAGAGCCTCGGCGTCGACGAGAAGCACGACTTCAAGCCGACCTACGAGATCCTTGCCGGCCGGAAAAAGGTGATCGACGAGCTGAAGAAGGCCGCGGAATCCGCCGACAAGGTCTACCTGGCGCCCGACCCCGATCGCGAGGGCGAGGCGATCTGCTGGCATCTCTCCGAGATTCTCAAGAAGACCAACAAGAACCTGCACCGCGTCATGTTCAACGAGATCACCAAGCGCGCGGTTCTGTACGGCATCGAGCATCCCGAGAAGATCGACTCGAACCGGGTCGACGCGCAGCAGGCGCGGCGGATCCTCGATCGTCTGGTCGGGTACAAGATCAGCCCGCTCTTGTGGGACAAGGTCCGCCGGGGGCTGTCGGCCGGCCGGGTGCAGTCGGTGGCTCTGCGGATCGTGGTCGATCGCGAGCGCGAGATCCTGGCGTTCAAGCCGGAAGAATACTGGACCCTCGCCGCGATCCTGGAAGGCTCGGTGCCGCCGCCGTTCGAGACGCGGCTGATCAAGGTCGACGACAAGAAGGCCGAGCCGAAGAGCCAGGCCGAGATCGACGCCATCCTCGTCCGCCTCAAGGGGGCGTCGTTCGTCGTTCGCTCGGTCGAATCGAAGGAGAAAAAGAAAAACCCGGTCCCTCCCTTCATCACCAGCAAGCTGCAGCAGGACGCCTCGCGCAAGCTCGGCTTCACCGTCAAGAAGACGATGACGCTGGCGCAGCGGCTGTACGAAGGTATGGATCTGGGAGATCTCGGCACGGTCGGGTTGATCACCTACATGCG
>Ga0137398_10000338_pt1 | contig 15970 bp, 9 predicted proteins | sample czorhiz216metaG_FD_106659 | JGI IMG/M metagenome (GOLD analysis project Ga0137398, IMG submission 106659) | Vadose zone soil microbial communities from Angelo Coast Range Reserve, California, USA - czorhiz2.16 metaG | ecosystem: Environmental > Terrestrial > Soil > Vadose zone | place: USA...
CCCGCCTGCCTTTCGGCCATTGAGAAAATCAATCCGGCGAAATCATTCGAGTGGGCAACACTACCGGAGGAATCGGATTCAGAGTCAACCACATACCTATGCTTCAACGATTGCTAGAGTTCCAACTTGTCCAACAGAGAGCGGTCCGAGAAATCGTAACTGACGCCAGGACAGCGACTTAGGTGGATTTGGTTACTGGTTCGGGACCAGAAGGTCGAAGGTTCAAATCCTTTCGCCCCGACCATTTAATTAAATGTAATATTAGATAGATGATAAGTATATAGTCGCATCCGGGTTCTGCGAAGAGCCTCCTCCTTTGCACCAACCAACCACTGTTTTAAATTAATTGATGCCAGAATTTGCGTTATCAAAAGTCCATTCGAACGTCTGCATGCAACCAGGAGGTCGTCGATCGGAATCCGCCTCGTCAAATCATGCCGCCGCAATCGAACTTTCGTCTCTTTCAATCACCGCTGCAAATCCCGCAACCCTCCGATATCAACAATTTGTTCGTCTCGCAATTCCTACTGGGCCGATAATTTCCGGTTTACTCGTGACTCCGCCCAAGAAAATGCCGCGAGCTTTCGTCCATAGAGGGGCACGGCCCGGACCCAGCGGCGCGGATCAGCGCGTGCTGACAATGTGAGATCGCCCATATGGAAAACGAACGTTTGCTATCACGTTGGAACAACTGAGGAGTTATGCGTGCGCCGCGACCGTGGCGGGCAGGGTGAACCGAAAAGTTGCACCGCTCCCGGGGACACCTGTGGCCCACAAGCAACCGCCATGCGACTCGATGATCGACCGACTAATGGGCAGGCCCATACCAGTCCCGTTATCCTTGGTCGTAAAGAATGCTTTGAAGATCTGGTCCGCCTGCTCCGGGGGCAATCCCACACCGGTATCGCTGAACGAGATCAGCAGTTGACCATCGCCGATTTCCGACTTGATGGTGAGCTCACCTCCGTCAGCCGTTCCCTTCATAGCATCGATGCCGTTGAGCATGAGGTTCATGAAAACTTGTTGCAGTTGGATACGGTCTGCCATCACCTTGGGAAGCTCCTCAGCAAGCTCGGAGCGGATAGAAATCGAGTAGCGGTTCACCTCGCTGCGTAGCAGGACAATCATTTCTCGAATGAGGTCATTTACATCAACCAGCTCCCGCTGCAGAGCTCCCTTCTTGAAAAGCAAGCTGATGCTGCCAATGATGTCGGCCGCGCGCGTTACATCGTTGACTATTCTTGATGCAGCTTCGCGGGCTTCGGCCACGTCGGGCTGATCGCGTCCAAGCCACCGCAAGCAGGTCCTGGCATTGGTGACCGCCGCGGCAATCGGTTGCCTGATCTCGTGCGCCAAGGAGGCGGTCAGCTCTCCCATGGTGGTCACCCGGCTGACGCGTGCCAGATTCGCCTGCGCCTCGTGCAGCGCTTCCTCGGCACGTTTGCGTTGGGTCACGTCCATCACCGCTCCAAGAACGATTTTCCCCGATTTATCGCTCAAGGCATGAGCCACAAGATGCACGTATTTGATTGAATTATCCGGCATCAGCAAGCGATATTCATCTTCAAAGTCCTTCCCATTCGTCGAACCACTCTCGATCGTGTGCTTCACGTGGACCGTGTCTTCCGGATGAACGCGTTTGAGAATTAGTTCGACGGTCGGTTTCGTCGTTCGGTCATATTGGAAGATCCGAAAGGTTTCTTCGGACCAGCGAACCTCACCGGTCGAAACGCTCCAGCCGAAGCTGCCGGTCTTGCTTAGACGCTGCGCTTCGGCTAAGAAGGCCTCGCTCTGCTGCAGGGTCGCGTAGAGATCTTGCAGGCGCTTGGCAGTGTCGTTGAAGACCTGCCCGAGGTGAGCGAGTTCATCTTTTCCACTGACCGACACTTGATGTTGGAACTCGCCGCGCGCCAATGCCTTGGAGCCTTCCACCAATCGCGCCAGCGGCTGCGTAATGCTGCGGGTAATGGCCAAGCCGAGAGTCGCAGCGATCAGCAACGTAAAGATGGCGGTCACTGGCACAACCCAAAAAACTAGACGTCGCACGCGCCTAATGTTCAGCACGGTTTCAGCCTGCTGTTCGCTGGCCGCGTGCTCGACTTTCTCGACGAGCGCCGAGGCTAAGTATTCCAGCGGCCGTACTTGGTTTGTCAGGCGCAGGTGCACAGCCCGCCAGTCGCCGGATACGGCGAGTGTGGTGATAGCCTCAAGCTGCGATGGCAGCGCGCTCTGAATGACGTAAAGGGTAGGTAGGATGGTCGGATCTCGCCGGGAGTCCAAAGATGGAAGACTGAGGACGCTCGTTGCGCGACGGATGTCCTCGAGCACCGCGGAACGAAGGGGTCCGGCTTCTATTAGCACTCGATCGGCATCTTCGGCGTCGGCGAGCCCATCCAGCCGATCATGAAACGCCAACATACTAGTATGCACACGTAAAACCGCAACTAGCTTCTGGTCGATATCGTTCAGGCGCATTGCCTGAGCCCGGGCCACATAGAACTGCCAAAGGATAATGGCATCCGCGGCTAACATCGACAGGATGATGAACACGAAGCCGAGTATCAAACGGGTGCCGATGGCGAGCCAACCGGCATGAACGGTTATCCCTTCAGCGCTTTTGACCCAACGGTTGAATCGTGTTGCGGTGTGAAGCCCCATCGGTTGTTCCTATCGAGCTACTGCCGGCCTCGAGTTCACGCCACACCTCTCACCGTTTGCGCACGAAGCTGAAGCCGGTCGCGGAGAGGTTATTGGACCGGTTCAGAGTTCTATTCAATGTGTGCTGATTTCCCTCGGGGCAGTCCCTTCTTGAAACCGGTGATGCGAACCAATTCATCCTCCAGCGCTGCAGTAGCTTCCGGCGCACCCTTCTCGCCAGTCAGCACGGAGTGCACTGCCTGGATGTAAGCGTCGGTCACGTCCTGGTATTTCTTGCCAGTGACGTTCGAAGGACGCGAGACCATGCCGGTCTGGAACGCTTGACTCAATAGCGCAAAACGGGGATTTGGATCAAGTACTTCAGGCAGGGTGTAGAGTTCCGGCAAAGTGGGTGGCTGCGAAAGCTCGCGGGACCGCTTCATCTGCACGTCTCTACGGCTGAGATACCGGACCAGCTCTAAGGCTTCACGGGGATGAGCCGAGAATCGGGAAACTGCCAAGCCCCATCCTCCGAAAGTACCCACTCGGCCTGCCTTACCACCGGGCAGCAGGGCTGTATCGAACTTATTTCGGATTGGCGACCCTGCCGCCTGGCTGTCGACGTAGGCTGACGGCCAATGCCGCATGAATGCCGCGTCGCCTGCGACCCAAACGTTCAGCGAATCCCACTCTCTATATCCGACTACACCTGGGGGTGAGATGGAACCAACCCAATGCGCCGCCCTTTGCCAGGCCCTGATGGCCTGCGGATTATTCACGCTAATCGTCTGGTCCTCCTCGATGATCCGCCCACCGCCTTCGGCTGCCTGCCATTCCAGCGCGTCGCAGGTCAACCCTTCATCAGCCGCCCCTTGCCACACAAAGCCCCAAAACTGCTTCTTACCTTTGGCTCGTTCGCCCGCCTGAATTCGAGCCGCCATAATCTCCAGCTCATCCCATGTCCTGGGTGGGTCACGATATCCATACCGTCGCAGAAGGTCGGTGCGATAATACAGAAGTCCGATGTCGGCACGATATGCGATGGCCATCAGCTTGTTATCCACGGTGTAGGCGGCGGCCATGGCCGGAAATTGCAGGGAGACCTCGTTGGCGAAATATGGCTTTAGATCTACGAAATATTCGGCCAGCATCCCAGGCCAGATCACATCAATGCCGTAAACGTCGGGACCCGAAGCGCCTGTCCCGAGCAACTCTCGCCACAAAACTAGCCTTTGCCGCGCGGAATCCGGAGATGGAAGGAGACTGACTCGGATTCCTGTTTCCCGAGTGAATTGCTGCAACTCCTGCTGGCGCGCCTCGCTGAACGTCTTGTTCGACCACTCCTCCAGAAGAGTCAATGTAACCGGTTCATGAACAGATGGCCTCGCACAACCCTGCAGAAGCAAAGAGAGCAACACAATGCAAATAGGGCGTACCATTTTGCCACCCACCGTAAAGACCACGAATTTCCAGTGCGAGACTCTCAGGGAAGACACATCGACATATATTTTTTGCTTCCCGTTGGAGCAAAGCCTAGCACGGACTACCGATTCTGGACGAGTGGTTCGGCGATTCGGAAGTAATCCAGTTGGGCATCGTGCGGATAAGTCTCGGGAAGTCGGCATCTCGTCAGGAAATCAAGCACTGACGAGATGCGAGTGAGCAATCTGCCAACCCGGAGGCATTACTTCCGGTTTGGTTGTCAACCGCGCGATCGGCATGGACCAATGGGAACCTCTATGGCCACCGCATTTCGCAACCGATGTTTTTGGCAACGACAGTGTGAATGTCTTCAGCGTCTCTTATTTTTACGCACCTTTCTTGAGTTCGCGCGGCTTGACCGGCTGATATGTGCCGGGTACAGTCCTGGCTGCAATGTTAAGGCGATTCCAGCTATTGATCGCCGTCACCGCGAGGGTCAGGTCCGCCAGTTCTTTCTCCGACAAGGACTTTCGCGCGCGTTCATACACTTCATCAGGCACATGACCTTCCCGGACGTTCGTCACTGCCTCCGTCCACGCGAGTGCAGCTCGTTCGCGGTCTGAGTAGTAGGGAGACTCTTCCCAAGCGTCAAGTCCATACAGCCGTTGTTCTCCCTCGCCAGCAGCCCTCAAGTCTTTCCAGTGCATATCAAGGCAGTAAGCACACGCGTTGATCTGCGAAGCTCGCAAGTAGACCAGATTAAGAAGAGATTCTTCGAGGCCGCACTTCTGAAGGTGCTTCGAAAGGCCAAACATCACCTCGAACGCACCGGGGGCGACTTGCATATAGTTAATTCTCGGTTCCATGATTGTTCCTCCTTGGTTTTTGTTGCATTGACTCGCGGTCCGGCTGCCCTTTGCAGCGCAGATCGCGGGAGTTTGTTAGTTGTCTCGAACAACGAGTGCCTTTCTCTGCCGGTCTTCTTTCAGAAGTCTGTAAATGGCGTAGATTCCCGGAATCATGGGCAGGATGGCAGTGTACATTCCGGGGAAGTAGTACGTTCCCGCCGTGTGGACGTAATAGTTGGGCAACTGAGGGATATAAACACCGTTTGGAAAAAGGTGCGACACGCTTTGTGGAGTTTCCGGATTGATGACCGGTCTGAGCAGCGGAAAAATGAAATGCGTAAACTCCGCCACACCGGGACCGATGAAAATGAACCACGCGAAAAAGCCCGCGAAACGGATTCGGTAAAACAGCCCGATGGCCGGCAGGGCATAGAGCGCCGGGCCAACGAAGGCAAACACGATCAGAAACCCGCGTTCCGCCCAGGTGATGTTGAACAGCCTGCTCATCGCCGGTCCGAAGCCGGTCAGATACTCCTCCATTATGTGGACCTCGAGTACTGCCACGGTCAGGAGAAAGCACGGCAGAATGATTTCAGGAGAGGTCGGTCTCTTCAAATAAGTAGCTGACCAAGCGATGAGTCCGATGAGGCCTGATCCGCCAACGATTATTACGGGCGGCAGAACTATGTATCTGTAACCGAGCGCTGCGGTAAGAATTAAGAATAAGGAACGCGGCAGCCAGGGCGATGTTGCCAATTTTCGTAGGAGCGCTATCGGATTTCACAGAATCTCCTTTGATCGCAAATAGATAAGCCTTACCGAGACGTCAGGTCTGCGCTAGCTACTGTCGGTGAGACAGGCCGCGTATTAACTGGTGATTTTGATGGTGGGCGGGGGTGGACTTGAACCACCGATTGCTTTGTCCTGGAGAGAACGCTTCATTAGGGAAGCATTACAGGCAGCGGGTGCGACGCTGTCAAAACGATTCTTTCGATGACATCGATACAAGTTCTCGATTGATTTTGGCTGTTGGCAAAACGTTGATAGTTGTCAGGCAAATTTTGAATTTGACTCGGAACAAAGAAAGCCTCACCTTACCTGCCATTTAGTAGCAAAGTTCATCATTTTGAAATGAGAATGCGAACGAAATGGCTTTTCCGTTTCTTTCTTGCGGGGACGGCGGTTTCGGCGCGCACGCGTTGAAGTGTTCCTATTCGGCTCCGAAAGCTTGCGGCGTTCGGAGTTTCATGGAGGGATTGCGATGAGGTTATGCAGGGCCAGTATGTTGCTGTTCAGCGTCATTCTTTTTTGCTCTCTTCGAGTGCTCCCGCAAACTGCGGTGACTTCCTTGCACGGCACGGTCGTCGATCCCGGCGGGGCCGTCACTCCCCAGGCGGACATCAACCTCACGAATCGCGAAAGCGGGTTTAATCAGACCAGAAAATCGAACGCCGAAGGGGAATACAGCTTCCAGCAGATTCCGCCGGGCCAATATACAGTCAGGATAACTGCGTCCGGCTTTGCGCCGCAGGTCAGGCAAATTGAACTGCTCGTCAATCAAACCGGGAGACTTGATGTCAGCCTTACTCTACAGGCCGCCAGCAGCATTGTTGAGGTGTACGCTCAAACGGTCACGCTCAATACCAACGATGCGACCATCGGTACTCCTTTCAATCAAGCCCAGATTCAAGCCCTGCCATTTGAGGGCAACAATGTGCTGGACCTTCTCAGCCTCCAGGGGGGCGTCATGTTTTTGGGCCGGCAGTCGGATAGCCAGATGGATTCCGACAGCCGCAGCGGGTCCGTGAATGGCGCTCGTTCCGACCAGAACAACTACACTCTGGACGGTCTGGACGACAACAACCAAAACAAGGGCTACGCGTTCGAGGGAGTTTTGCGATCAACGCGCGACTCGGTGGAAGAGTTTCGCGTGGTCACCACAAATTCCAACGCAGACTCGGGCCGCTCCTCAGGAGCGCAAGTAGCCCTTGTCACGCGCGGTGGGACAAATTCTCTTCACGGTACCGCCTATGAATATCATCGTCCCACCAACATCGTGGCCAATGACTGGTTTAACAAGCAATCCGAGCTTCAATCGGGGCAACCCAATGTTCCCGGAAAATTCCTGAGAAACACCTTCGGCGGATCCTTCGGCGGGCCTGTCCTGAAGGATAAGTTGTTCTTTTTTCTTGCCTATGAAGGGCAAAGAACCGCCGAAAATACGCAAGTCACCCGCGAGGTTCCCACGGCGTCGCTGCGGCAAGGAAACCTGACTTATTGTAAGTCTGTCCCGGGTGAGACTAACCCGTGCAGCGCGAACACAGACTTTGTGACACTCACTCCAGCCAATATCGCGTCGATGGATCCGAATTGCAGCAAGACGGGAACTTGTCCGAATGGACCGGGAATAAGCAAGGCGGCTCTTGCGTATCTAAGCCAGCTTCCGCTTCCCAACGGCAACCAATTTGGCGACGTTTACAATGTCGGTTCCTACACATTTTCGTCTCCGTCTCCGCAATCGCTGGCCACGTATATCGCGAAAATCGACTACAACCTGAGCGCCAGGCAGCGCGTGTTTGTGCGCGGGAATCTTCAATACGATACGACCGTGGGCGCCAAACAATATCCAACCTCCCCGGCGAATTCGACGCGCTACGACAACTCGAAGGGAATTTCCGCCGGCTACGTATGGAGCATCTCAGACACGATGGTAAACAACTTGCGCTACGGGTTTGTTCGGCAAGGCTATGCCGACCGTGGGACCACAAACCATGACTACGTCGCGTTCACCAACGTGGATACCTTTAGCGCGGGCGCGAACGGCGCTACCTACCCTACCGGCATAATCAACGTCCCGGTGCACAACGCGGTGGACGACCTTACCTTGGTTAAGGGAAGGCATACGATTCAGGTCGGCGCCAACTATCGCGCGATATACAACAATCGCACCACCGATTCGACGGCGTACAAGTACGCCGATGTGAACTACAACTTCCTCACGGTGGGATCGATTGCCGGAACGGGCAGCAGCTTAGACCCCGGGGCGTTTGGCTTTCCGGCCGTCGATGCCTCCTTCAAGACCGCCTACAATTCCGCGATCGCCGATGCCACCGGCCTCATCACGCACGCGGTGGAGTTTCTGAATTACGGCGTTTCCGGAAACAACCTCACGCCGCTGGCCGCCGGCAGCTTGACGAAGCGTCATTATTTGTCAAACGAGTTCGAGTATTACCTGCAAGACAGTTGGAAAGTGAAGCGCAACCTGACTCTAACGTTTGGTTTAAGACACTCCCTGCTGCAGGTGCCGTATGAACGCGACGGCCAGGAAGTCAGCCCGACAACAAGCGTCGGGCAATGGTTCGACACCCGCGGGGCGCAGATGCTCCAAGGACAAACCTATGCTGCGCCGATCTCTTTTGGGCCGGCGGGGCGCGCCAATGGCAAGGCGGGGCTGTGGAATATGGACAAGCTGGATATCGCCCCGCGCTTTGCCTTTGCCTATTCGCCGAGTCATGACGGCGGAGTGCTGGGCAAGCTAATCGGAGCGAAAGCCAATGGCATGTCCATTCGTGGTGGCTTCGGCATGTACTACGATCACTTCGGAGAAGGCATCATGAATTCCTTTGATGCTCATGGCTCGTTTGGTCTGTCGACGCAGGCCGAGAACGGGGTCGATCAACATGTCGACACTGCACCTCGTTTTATTGACGCTCAGACTGTGCCGACGTCCATCATTCCGTTGCCTTCATCGAGCGGATCGTTTCCAGTAACCCCCGGAAGCGGCGTGGCAATTTCCTATGGACTGGATAACCGGCTGCATACACCTTATGCTTACGGTCTTGATCTGGCCATTTCCCGAGAGCTGCCGAAAGGTCTGATTGTAGAAGCGGCTTATTCCGGGCGGCTTGCACACAGGCTCCTGCAGCAGCTTGATTTGGCGATGCCGCTGGACCTTGTGGACCCCAAAGGGGGCGGCGATTACTTCGCTGCCGCAACACAGATGACCAAGCTCGCTGACGCGGGCACTCCCGTCGCCAACGTTCCCGTTATTCCGTATTGGGAGCACATGTTTCCTGGAGCGGTTGGAGGCGAACTCTCCGCCACGCAAAATATTTATCAGGCGGAATTTTCCCACTCTCGAGTTGACCCTGTGACGCACCAGACCGTTTGGTCTCCGATTGTCCAAGGAAATGAGACGGCGGCGCTGTATGACTTGGATCTGGGGTATTCTCCTGCTGATTCTACCGACCCCCTTTATCGGTATTTTGATTCCCAGTATTCTTCGTTCTACGCGTGGTCCTCGATCGGGTCCAGCAGCTATCACGCCATGCAACTGTCGCTGCACCATCCCATGAAGAACAATGTTCAATTCGACCTGAGCTACGCGTTCGCAAAGTCCATGGATCTCGGATCCGATGCCGAGCGCGGGTATCTGGGCGCTGGGCAGCTCTTCAGCGCGCTGATCAATTCCTGGAATGTCCGTGGAAATCGTGGACCATCGGATTTCGATGTTCGCCACGTAATTACGGGCAACTTCGTGGTGGCCCTGCCCTTTGGACGAGGCGCGGCGTTCGGTTCAGGCGTCAACCGCGCGCTGGACACGCTGATCGGCGGCTGGACGCTCTCCGGCCTCGCGCATTGGACCAGTGGGCTGCCGTTCAGCACTATCGACGGCCTGGGCTGGGGCACCAACTGGGCCAGCCAGAGCTACAACGTGCTGACTGGACCGGTTGCCACGGGAGGGCACAACTCCAATGCCGGCAATCCCAACGTGTTCAAGAACCAGGCGCTGGCTCTTGCCAACACGCGTGCTCCCTATCCCGGAGAGGCAGGCCAGAGAAATATTCTTCGCGGCGACGGATATTTCAGCATCGACGCAGGTGTTTCTAAAATATTTCGCATCACGGAAAGACAGAACCTGAAGGTCGCTTTCGAGTCGTTTAATGTGACCAATTCGGTGCGGTTCGATCCTAACAGCATCAGCAACAACCCATTTGGGAGTGCTTCGAGTTTTGGGAACTACAGCGCTTTGCTGACGCGTCCGCGAGTGGTGCAAATTTCATTGCGCTACGCCTTCTAAATTAGAATTCAATGAGGGGAGCCATCTGGGTCATTCTGGATTGGCAACCACCTCTCTTTCATCGTAGCTTAGGGAGGCAATAACCAGAGGCCTTGGATGAACCTTTGCAGAACGGCGTCAAGAATTGTTGCCATCGGGTGTTTCCTTGTTTTGACGCCGGCTGCCGGCCACTCTGCCACGGCAGACAACGACAAGAAGGGTTTGTACGACTATTCGTTGGTGGCCTTCGATGGGAAGGAGGTGCCGCTCTCCATGTTTAAAGACAAGGTCGTACTCGTGGTTAATCTCGCCAGCAAATCCATTTTCAAAGAGCAAATTCCCCAATTGGAGGAACTTCAAAAGAAATATAAGGACCAGGGATTGGTTGTCGTTGGTGTCCCGTGCAACGATTTTGGCGCTCAAGAGCCGGGAACCGATGCGGAAATACAGAAAACCTACACTAACGAGTTTCATGTGAGTTTTCTCGTATTTGCCAAGGCCTCCGTTCGGGGTAAGGACCAGGCCGCGCTGTATGGATTTCTGACCAAGGACAAGAAAGGAGGAACGGGAGGCGATGTTCACTGGAGCTACACGAAATTTGTGGTCGACCGCAGCGGCAAGGTAGTGGCGCGATTTGAACCGGACGTGGCCCCGAATTCGCCGAAGCTCGGAGCAACGATCGAAGAAGTTCTTGCGGGAAAGTTTAAGCCACCGGGGCAGAAGAGCGGCGACGAAGAGAAAAATGCGCCCGATGCGCGGCGCAAGGAACCGCCACGGTAGGCCCTGGGTCTGCTGGCGACGGGCGACATTGGCGATACGCTTATCCCCATGGAATTCCGCGACGGCGGCGTGACTATGGCAGTTTGGGGTTCAGCCGCCAGACCTTGGCATGGGCGAAGTCGGTGAGCCAGACGGATCCGTGTCCCAGCCGTATGCTGTCGCCGCCCGGTCCTACCCACTGCTGGACCACGGCATTGGATGCCGGGTCGATTCTTGTCATCGGAACTTCAAAAACCGTCGCCCAGACGGATCCCTCCCCGAAAGCAATTTCTCCACCCGTTCCTGAAATGCCTGCAGCTATGGTTGCCACCAGTCGATTGGTTTTCATATCGACGCGAGAAATCGTTCCATCTCCTTGGTTGAGGGTCCATACCGAGCCATCTCCAACGGTTAGAAAACGAGGCTGAGGCCCTGTGGGGACGGAGGCGACCACCTGATTCGAGCGTGCGTCCACGCGAGTCAGCACATTGTGCTCAGTAGAGGTAATCCATACAGCGCCTTCGGCGAAGGCAGGCACGTAGGAACCCGAAGGTAGGGCAATTTTCGCAGCAACTTTATTGGTTTGCGGATCAATGCGGACGAGCAGTCCCTCTTTGCTGGTGACTATCCAAACGCTGCCCTCTCCCGTGGTTACCCCTCCTTCGGAATCAGCAGGCCCGGCGGGAATCTGGGCGACAGTTTTCCCGGTTTGCGGGTCGACGCGGACCAAAGTATGTGCTCCGCAACTGGGAACCCAGATAGCGCCGAATCCGGCGGCCAGCCCCGAACAGGGCTTGTCGATCGTAACAACAAGATTGGGCTGATTCGTGGCCGCATCGAGTCGCACGACGTGATTGACGTTGGAACTGGTTACCCACACCGCATCATCCGTGACCACCATCCAATCCGGCTGACCCTCCACGGCGAAGGAAGCGTCCGGGTGTACATCGGCCATTGAGCGCCGCACACCTGGAGTGGTTACGCCCGGGCGCGGCGGACTCGAGTTCTGAGCATTTCCTGAAGCGCACAATAGCGAACCTAGGAACAAGAAGACGCAAAAGCGACCACGACGGAGCACCTGGAGCAAGTGGATTGGTTTGGCAAACATTCGGAGATCACCGTCTCCCATCGACGGGTCAGTGTCCCTATAGCTCCCAGCCGGTCTCCCGCAAGAGAAGTTTCTGCGGAGCAGAGAGTATATTAAATTCCTAACAAAGGTGAGTGCGTTTTGTTCAAGCACTACATCAAAGAATCAGAAGCGCATTCGTTTTGTCCATTGAATGAATCAAGAAAATTTGGTTGCTTCTGGAGGGGCGCCCGGATTAAATGTCGCCCGTGCTCTCGTGTGGGAGGGGCCTAATTCGCCCCCAAATTGAATTCCTGGCCGCCTTGGCAGGAAAACCTCGCGCGAACAGCCTCTCGGGCATCAGAATGCCGGATCGACCTGGAATGATCGAGCTTGCCGGTAGAAACAGTCGCGAAGCCGAGTGGAGTTGATAGATTGTGCCCCGCGGAGCGAAACGTTTGCCGACCAATCGACACTTTATGTGGAAGCTCGTGATGAAGTCATTGTTCCTGATTGCCGCCTTGGTGTTGCTGGTGTGCGCGCTGCCCAGCAAGTCGGAGCCTGCACTGCTTGGGGCGGATAACCCCCCGGCGCCCAAAGAGCAGGTGCAATTCTTCAAAGAGAAAGTGCGCCCGATTCTGACCCAGAGCTGTTATCCGTGCCATGCGGACGCCGCGATGGGCCACCTGCGCGTCGATTCCCGCGAAGCGCTTCTAACGGGTGGCCGCAGGGGACCTGCCATCGTGCCGGCGGATCCGGAGAAGAGCCTGCTGATCGAAGCGGTTCGGCAAACCGGGGACTTGAAAATGCCGCTGAACGGCAAGCTCGAGGAACAGCAGATTGCCGACTTGATTGCCTGGATTAAGATGGGCGCGCCCTGGGAGCAACCAGAGCAGGCGGAATCCAAGGTTCTCGCTGCAACTGCTCCCCCAGATGCCTCCGCCGCCGGGGAAGACTTCTTTGAGACCAAGGTTCGTCCCATCTTCGCCAATATTTGTTCCAATTGTCATGGCGATGCCGCCACATCGGGGTTGCGCGTCGAGTCGCGCGAGTCACTGCTAAAAGGCGGCAGCAGGGGACCTGCGATCGTCCCAAACGACCCGGACAAGAGCCTGATGATTCAGGCAGTCCGGCAGACCGGCGAACTAAAGATGCCGAAGGGCGGGAAGCTGACGGCGGAAGAAGTTCAGAGTCTGACGGACTGGGTGAAAATGGGCGCGCCCTGGCCGCGGTCGAAGCCAACTTTAACCGCGACACGCGGTACGCAATTCAAGATCTCGCAGGAACAGCGTTCGTTCTGGTCGTTTCAGCCGCTCAAGATGCCGGCCACGCCCCCCGTGAAAAACGTGCACTGGGCAAGAACGGCGATTGACAAGTTCGTGCTCGCCAAGCTCGAGTCCCAGGGAATCTCCCCCGCGCCTACGGTGGACCGCCGCGCGCTGATTCGTCGCGCGACCTTCGACCTTACCGGCTTGCCGCCCACGCCGGAAGAGACCGAAGCCTTTGAGAAGGACCGGTCGCCACAAGGTTTCGAGAAGGTGGTGGACCGCTTGCTGGCTTCTCCGCGCTACGGAGAGCGCTGGGGCCGGCACTGGCTGGACATTGCCCGCTATGCCGAAGACGATGTGCGCGGCCTGGATCCCAAGGGCCGCGGCTATATGCCGTTCTACGGCGCCTATGCCTATCGCGATTGGGTCATTAAGTCGTTCAACGAAGATCTTCCGTACGATCAATTTGTGCGCATGCAACTGGCGGCAGATCTTCTGGATGTTCAGAAACCCGGAGAGGTACTCCCGGCAACGGCTTTCCTGGGAGGCGGGCCGTGGCTGTGGGACCAAGCCGAGCCAGTGCAAGGGCGGGCGGATGAACGCAATGAGCGCATCGATGCCGTTTCGCGCGGCTTACTCGGCCTCACCGTAGCGTGCGCCCGCTGCCATAACCATAAATACGATCCAATCTCGCAACACGACTACTATGCACTGGCGGGAGTTTTTGCCAGCTCGACCTACAAGGAGTATCCGCTGGTTTCTGAGACCCAGGTAGCTGCCTGGCGCCAGAAAGAGCAAGAGCTACTGGATCTGGAGGAGCAGCTCGAGGAGTTTACGAAAGCAGAGACCGGGCAACTATCCAGCATTCTTGCGGCGCAGACATCCCAGTACATGGTGGCCGCCTGGCGAGTTTCCGGAAAATCGAAAGCCACTGTGGCAGAGTCCGCCGAGCAAACCCATCTCGATCCCGAGATGCTGGAACGCTGGGTGAAGTTCCTCGCGCAGCCGCCCAAGTTCTATCCTTTTCTAAGAGATTGGCAGGCCATGATCGCCACCGGCGGCAAGGAAGAAGACGAAGCCAAGGCCCTGGCCAACGCCTTCCAGAAGCTGGTCCTGCGAGTAGAAATCGCGCAAAGAGGGATCAAGGAACAGAACGAGGTCATCAAAGCGAAGGCCGATGTGAAGAAGCGCTCGAGACGAGATGCGCTCCCCAATGAGTTCGAGACCGACGATCAGTTTTGCCCAGGATGTAGTCTTGAACTTAAGACGCTGCCAACCGAACAAGCCAGCCTTTGGGTGGACCTGTTTATGCGCTCGATGAACTCGGACGACGAAAAGCCCGAACCCGGCCTGTTTGTATTCCGGGAATGGGCTCTGAAGCGAAGGCTGGGTGCCGAGTGGAGAGAGTACCTCACCAGCCTGGAACAACAGATCGAAACTCTCAAGAAGTCCCTGGAGCCGCGCTATCCATTCGTCCATGGGGTCAGCGACAAACCCAAGCCCGTCAACATCGCCGTGAACTTGCGAGGGAATCCGCATACGCTCGGAGATGAAGTGCCACGCCGCTTTCTGGCGGTCCTGAGTCCGCCCGATGCGCAACCGTTTACACGAGGAAGTGGCCGGCTGGAATTGGCCAACGACATTGTCGGCAGTCCGCTCGCGGTTCGAGTCTTTGTCAACCGTATTTGGAAATGGCATTTCGGGAGCGGGATTGTCGGCACTCCGGACAACTTCGGGGTTGCCGGCGAAAGACCGTCCAATCCCGAATTGCTGGAATACATAGCTTCCAGCTTTAGGCAGAACGGCATGTCGGTAAAGAAGCTGCAACGCGAGATCATGCTCTCGGCGGTCTACCAGACCAGCGCCGCGGAGTCCGCAGAAGCGCGTGAAAAAGACGGCAGCAATCGTTACTATTCGCACTTTAACCGTCAGCGGCTGGACGCGGAATCGATTCGCGATTCAGTCTTGTTCGTGGCAGGCGATCTCGACCTGAAAGAGACCGGCGGACCCTCGAAGGCTCTTGCTCCGGACAACGCGCGTCGCACGGTCTACTGCAAAGTCAGCCGCTTCCGGCTGGACAACTTTTTGCAGGTATTTGACTTCCCGAACCCCAGCTTTACGGCCGAGCAGCGCTTCTCCACGAACGTTCCTTTGCAGCGGCTGTACTTCATGAACGACGACTTCGTCTACGCGCAAGCCGGCAAGCTGGCGGAGCGGGTGTACCCCCAGCCAAACGATGCTGCCAGGATTATGGAAGCCTATCGCTTGCTTTACGGAAGGGCCCCCACTACCAAGGAACTTGAAATGGGACTTCAGTTCCTGAAGACCACCCCGGAAAGGCCGGGGAACACCGTGAACCGCGAACCCGTGACCGCTTGGCGGGAATACGCACGAGTTCTGCTCAGCGCCAATGAATTCGAGTTTGTGGACTAGGGTGCGATTCCCTGAGGGCCAGCAGCCGGAGAGGTTGCGGGAGGACTTATGATTCATGTTCCGTCTCCGAGACCGATTACGCGCCGTGAAGCGCTCTGCAAGATGGGCGCCGGGTTTGGCATGTTGAGCTTTGCCAGCCTTGTGGGTGAGTCGTTGGCTCAAGCGGCGGAAGGCCCGGCTCCCTGGATGATCCAGGATCCCCATTTCAAGCCAAAGGCCAAACACGTCATTTTTCTTTTCATGAATGGCGGGCTTTCGCAGGTCGATAGCTTCGATCCGAAGCCCGTGCTGGACAAATTTGATGGGCAGCCCCTGCCGGGAGAAACGCCGCAGCATGAAAGAAAGACCGGCGGGCTGCTGAAGTCGCCCTTTAGCTTCAAGAAGTACGGCAAGAGCGGCATCGAAGTAAGCGAACTTTTCCCGCATGTGGGAGAGTGCATCGACGACATCTGCGTGATCCGTTCCATGCATACGGAAA
>Ga0137398_10000340_pt1 | contig 15948 bp, 21 predicted proteins | sample czorhiz216metaG_FD_106659 | JGI IMG/M metagenome (GOLD analysis project Ga0137398, IMG submission 106659) | Vadose zone soil microbial communities from Angelo Coast Range Reserve, California, USA - czorhiz2.16 metaG | ecosystem: Environmental > Terrestrial > Soil > Vadose zone | place: USA...
GCGCACTGGCGAACGTCAATATCAACCTCGAATCACTCAAAGACGACTCCTTCGTTTCGTCAACACGGCAACGCGCAACCGCGCTAAAGCAGTAACCCGGGCCATGGCGCGCCAGCAAAACCTCGGCAGATGCGAACATTTGCGGCGCTACTTTCAGTTGGTATTTGATCCACAACGGCTTCAACAACTCCTGTCACGCCTATTGCTCTGATTGCGGGTGCACGGCAGTCTTGTCACTTTACTCATCGCAATTGAGCAACTTGCCAAACATTGGCCCTAGCGAGATCACGCCCGATGTTGAGGCTCTTTTGAAGACCAGCAGCTGCGGAAGACGATTTGCCTCGGGAAGCAAACCCAGATGTCCGCAATGCAAGCAGCAACTTTCTGCTGATACCGCCGCCGGTTATATCGAAGCAGCTGCACCTGGTACCCAAAAGGGTTGGCGATGGCAGCGGACCTGGAATGGAATCTCGGCGTTGTACTGCATCATCATTGATGACCGCGCTGTATATGACGTTTTCAAGGATTAACGATTACTCTGGCATCTATCTCAGCATCCCTTCTGAGTGCCTATGGTCTACAATTGACTAACCTGCGGGTCACCGCTGGAATCAGCTGCGCATCCAACTTTGTAAGCCTTTTGAGGATGACTATGACCGCCTTTCCACGCCAATGCCTTATTGTTCTGTGCCTCGCGCTTTTCTGCGTAGGCCCGTTCGCTGGGCCAGGAGCGGCGGCGCCTTTGGCCTCCTCGGTTCGCCCTGCGATTCCAGCCGAAGTGCAGCAAATTATTTGCGTGGATTATCGCGCGCTCAAGAATTCTGATACCGCCCAGCAACTCAAGGCCCAAGTACTCCCGGATAACGTCAAGCAGTTTGAAACCGCGCTCCGGGGAATTGGGATCGTTCCCGACCGCGACGTTGATACGCTCACCTTCATTTCTTATCGACAGGCCAAGCAAGGTGTAAAGGTTGTAGGTGCGGCGCAGGGGGTTTTTGCGAACAAGACGGTGCTCAAGAGACTTCGCCTGAAGAAAATCCGCCCGACCAAGTATCGCGATGCCGAGCTTTATCCCATGGCGGAGGGTATGGAGATGAGCTTTCTTGACGAATCCACTCTGCTCTTCGGCGACGCTGGCGCCGTGCGCGGCGCTTTGGATGCGCGAGATGGTTATGTGACCACTCTCGACTCAAACCCTGATATTTCCAACCTGATCAGCGACGTGGAATCCGGTACGGTGTGGAGCATTCTTGACCAGAAAGGCACGCAAAACATGTTGATATCGGCTCTCGGAGAGGCCTCGAAGTTGGCCGATTATGAGACGTTGAAGAAGCACATCCTCGGCTCGCGCTACACCATGAACTTCCAGAACGGCGTGAACTTCGATCTGGACGTGATCACATCGGACTCAGTAACGGCCGCAACACTGTCATCCCTGGTAAAGGCTGGCGTGCTCTACAAGAAGATGACCGCCAGCCCGGTCGAAAAGGCGGCTTTGGAAGATGTTTCGGTGAATTCCGACAGTTCCAAGCTCCAGATGCACTTCAAGGCTGACGACAAGCAGTTCCAGTCTCTGATGCGTACGAACTTGTTTGCCGCGGTCTCGCGCTAGCGGAGGAAAATGACTGCGCTGCAAGTTGGGAGAGTTTATGAATCGGCTCCTGATCCAGCCCCTCCTGAAGAACCCTTGGCAGTAAGGACTGTATCTAGATAAATCTGGACAACTCTAGATTACTCCAGATAAAATGGGCGCAGGTGTTTCAACTATGCCTGCTCTGAAAAAAATGGGCCCGGCAATTGACGCCAAACTCCACCGCGAGTTTGTCGCCGTCGCCAAGAAGTTTGGGCATTCCCAGCGCTTCCTGCTGGAGAAGGCCATTGAGTATTACATTCACAATGTTCTCCCCTCTGAGCACGCGCTCCGGCCAGAAGTGATGGCCGCTTATCGACGCTCCAACGAAAAATTCAAAGACCTTTATCGCAAGCTCGCGGAATGAGCCGAATGGCACGGACCTACCTTACGGTCGCCGAGGTCCTGGCCATTCATCATTTGCAGATCGAAGAGTACGGCGGAGCGCATGGTATTCGCGATTCCGGCCTGCTTCAATCCGCGGTGTTCCGGCTTCAGTCCGGTTACTACAACAACATTGTCGAAGAGTCGGCAGCCCTTATGGAGTCTCTCGCCAACAACCATCCCTTTCTCGATGGCAACAAACGAGTGGCCTTCGCCTCCACTCATACTTTCTTGCTGGTTAATGGCTTCGATCTCGATGTCGAGCCGCTTCCTGCATTCGAGTTTATGGCTGGCGCCATCGCCAAAGGAGAGTTTCGGTACCCTCGAATTCTGCAATGGCTAAACCGACATGTTGTGAAGATGAAGTGAAGGATTAGCAAGGTATTTATCAACCAGTTCGTTCCGACAGCTGCGCCTTCTGGACAAACACTCCCTCAAAATTCACGAAGAAGCAGTCGACCCGCAGCTCCAGGAAAGCTGTGTTCAGAATGCCTGACGCTTTCTCCAACTCCTCAAAATGATGCTCTGCTTCGGCGCTCTGATTCCCTTTGAACGCTGCCAGTCCTCCGTAAGTCGCGCAATCCGAATGGCAGAACAGATATGCCCGCTTGGTGCCGTGGAGCAGGATCGACATTCTGACTTGCTCGATAATGAAGTCGCGCTCGAAGTCGTTTCGCGGAGAAGCCAGCGTCTTTGCTCCTCCCGCGACGACGATCATGTCCGGCCGCAGAATTCCCTGGCGTTGCAGAAATTTATTCACTGTCGTCCGGATGCGCTGGTCGAAACAGCTGAGCACCGCAGCATCGGCAATGTAGGGGGCCGAAGGAGAATCGAAGTGAAAGACCTTGTCCATACGAACCTCAGATTGCCCAGTGATGGCGCTTTTGCGCGTCAACTCATGCTACCCGCTAGACTGTTTCAATAACCAGCTTGCCACTTTTTCAAGCGCTATGGGAGACATTGTTTCCTCAATTTCGGAATACTCCGCAATGCCTCCGGTCTTCGAAGTTTGAAAAAGATGGTTCAGTCCCGGCAACTCGTCGATTTCGAAATTCTTGTTTCCACCTGATTCGAGCGCCTTCCGAATCGGCGGAAGATTTTGCTGCGGTGGCACCTGCACATCTCTCTCTCCATTCAATACCAGCACCGGACACGTCAGCTTACTCAACACCGGCGCAGGGTCATATTGCAACAGGTTGCGAAACCAGGGCGAACTCACCGCCTTCACCTGCATGCCCATCTGCGCCTCTGGAACTTTGCCGGCCAGTTTTTCGCGCAAATCCTTGTCGAGCGCAGCGTCATCCTTGTCCTTCTCTACTATCGCAAGTATCTCGCGTTGTAATGCGATATCCTTCTCGATTTCGTCTTTGCTCTTCCCCGACGCTTCCTCGATGCGGCGCATCTGTTCCGGCAAAAGTTGATCTCCGGGGACTCCTGGTCCCGCCATCATCACAACGAATGCAACATCCGGATTGTGCGCGGCAGACATTGGCGCTTCCACCGCGCCTTCGCTGTGGCCCAGCAATCCAATTTTTTTGGGATCGACCTCGGCGCGCGTTTTCAGATAAGCAACTCCCGCGTCTGCGTCCGAAGCAAAATCTGTCATCACCGCTTTCGAATAGTCTCCGCCGGATTTGCCGACTCCGCGCTTGTCTGCCCGCAGCACTACAATGCCCTTGCGCGTGAGATAGTCGGCGAGCACCAAAAACGGTTTGTGTCCCATGATGGTTTCATCGCGATCGTGCGGCCCGGAGCCAGCCATCAGCAGCACTGCCGGAAACGGCCCTCTGCCCTCAGGGAGGGTGATCGTCGCGGCAAGTTCGATGTTGGCCGCAGGATTCTTGTAGCTGACCTCTTCTTCCCTGTAGGGATAAGGCTTCAGCGGAGTCTGCGGCCGCCGGAGCTCCAGTTCAGATGCATCCTTCACACGTTTGAGAGTCAGGGGAAAGCTCTTGCCGAGCTGGCTCCATGTGCCGGTGAAAGCGCTGAGGTTGGGGTTGATCGCCCCGTCGTATGAGCCGCCGATTGTTTTGATCTCGAACTTCAGCGACGACCCGCTGCGCGTGATGCTGGTAACCGGAATGCCTTTGGCATTCTGGTCGAGGCTGTCCATGGTCGCGTTCAAGCCGTCTTCAGTGTTGAGAATATGCAAAACCACACGCAGTCTGCCTACTCCAGTGTCGATCGTGCCGAACCACTCGCCGTCGATGTCGCTGGCCTTCGCCGGTTTCGGCTTCGGCTTCGCAGCAACTCCACCCCGATGGAAATTTAGTTCCAGCGGCGCACCTTGGGTCCACGTGCCGGCAATCTCGCTGGCATCGGCGTTCACCTTGCCTTCATAGCTGCCGTTCACCGCACTTACTGCGAGGCTCAGCTTTGAATCCCTCAGCGTGATGGAGCTTACCGGAATTCCATTCGCTCCCTGATCAACGCTGTCGAGTGTGGCCTTGAGGCTGCCATCGGCGTTCTTCGTGATATGCAGAACCAGCCTCAGTTCCCCGCCATTGACGTTGAGCTTGCCATTCCAGTCGCCGGTGACGTCCTGGGCAGCGACGGCGAGTGCCGAAGATGCGATCATGATTGCTAAGCTGAAGAGTCTTTTCATAAACGCTCCCCTTTCTCGGATGCCGTCAGGCTGTCTGTCGAGTAGCCTCCCCTCACGCTCACTTCATTCCATCCAGAATGGAGCCTACAATACCTCCGACCACGCCGCCTTCGACCGTTCGTCTCTCAGTCTGATGCGGTAAATATTGGTCGATAGCGTGGGCCAGCTTGGTGATCGGCAGGGTTTGCAGCCAGATTCGACCCGGTCCGGTCAGTGCGGCAAGAAAGATTCCGTCGCCGCCGAAGATCATGTTTTTGATGCCGGGGACGGTCGTGATCTGAAACGACACATTGGATTGAAAAGCGCCTACATGCCCAGGGTGCACGCGCAGAGTTTCGCCCGGCTGCAGGTCGCGGACCACAAGTTCGCCTGAGAGTTCGAGCCAGGCGGTTCCTTGTCCAGCAAGTCTTTGGAGCAGAAAGCCGCTGCCGCCGAAAATGCCCGCGCCAAGCGATTGCTGGAATCCAACCGAAATCTGAATTTGCGGCATCGCGCATAGAAAACCGTGACGATGAATCATGTATTCGTGCCCCGGAGAAACTTCAACCGGCACGATGTGCCCCGGCAATTTAGTCGCGAACGCCACCTCGCCGGGAGCGCCCATGGCGCGGTATTCGGTCATGAAGATCGAGCCGCCGCCGGCCACGCGCTTGATCACGCCGAACAGGCCTCCACCGCCGGCAAATTGTGTGTGCGTGGTCATCTGGATGGAGCTGCCCATCCACGAAAGTTCCCCGGCCTCAGAGACGACGGATTCGTTCGCCTCAAGAACGAACTCCAGAACCGGCATTGTGGTTCCAGTGATGCGGGATTGCATGATGGCTCCTGGTATTACGAAATCTCCTATTTCTGATTCTCAGCTTTTCTCCCTTGTCATCCTGAGCGAAGTTGCATGATTCGCTTGCGAATCATGCTGCGGAGTCGAAGGACCTCTGCACTTCTCGCACTGTCAACGAACGTGTTAGGGAATTCTCACGATGCTGCTTCGTGTTCATCGTCAGACTGCCTTGAGGCACTGGTGGCGACACACGGCAGTACATAGGTCCTTCGACTTCATTCGTTCATTCGCAGGCAAATGAACTCACTCCGCTCAGATGTAATGAAAACAAAAAAGGCGTGCCTCCAAGGGTAGAGTACGTGCTCGAAGCACAAGCCCTGAAGGAGGCACGCGATGATCCACGTTGGCGTAGATCTTCACCAGAGATTCTGTTACATGACGGCGATGGAAGCAAGAGGCAAAATCGTCCAGAGCGGGCCGGTGACCAACGAAAAGCGGGCCTTACGGAAGTATTTTCGGCGGTTTCCGCCGCGGGTGCGGGAATCGGCGGGCAAAGCGGCGCGGGGCGGGATCACGCGGCAGGGTTCGCCGTAGCTGCGCGGGATGATGGTGGAAGCCGCGCAGGTGGCGACCGCAGTTCTCCGGCAGCGCGGCGCTACTATGAACGCTTGCTGCGCAAGAAGCACAAGCACGTGGCGCGGGTGGCGCTGGCACGCAAGTTGTTGATCGCGGTTTACGTCTTGCTGCACGATGGCGAGGGGCTTGACGAAGACAAGTTTGCGGCGGTGTAAGGGGAATCCATCAGCTCGATGTCATCCTTAGTCTTCGAGAGCGACGCTCAGAGGGAGCGGCGGAGTCCGGACATACCTTATGTGCATCGAGCACGAATAGAAGCCTGTCCGCATCGCCGCAAAAAATACCTGTGGACACGTACGCCTGTTTTCATAGAAGGATGACAAATCGCGGAGAGCATCGGGTCGGCACCCTTCGACTTCGCTCAGGGCAGGCTCTTGAGACGTGCCCTGATGCGAGACGACCCACAGCGAGTCCCACTTCTCGCAAAGGCGGAGAAGTGGGGTACTCCGGACCAAGTAGCGCCTCGATCAAATGCAACCTTCGCGGGCGAGGGCACCCGCGCCACACGAGCCGCGCCACAGGCCCCGCTCCACACTCAGCCTTCGTGTCGCCCTTCTGCATGAGAAACCACGGAATAGAGGTACAACAACAGTCCTGCTGCGACTAGGCGGCAGCCAATCGCAATAAATGCGACAAAGGCCAGAGGATGGATCCGGACCAGGGTGAGCAGTTGAATGAGCAGGCCCAGGCAGACGAGCACGCCGGCGAGACGCACGCGGCGCTCGATCCCAGGTGGAATGATGGAGGCCGATGATATCACCGCAACCCTCTCCTAGCTGGATGTCGCATCAACATTAGTTCCCTGCCTTCCAGAAATTCGCGTCCTTGAGCGTGCCTACGTCGTGGACAGTGTCGTGGCATTTGCTGGTCATGCATGACATCTGGTTTGAGGTGATCTTGGCCATCATCTCCGGTGTCTTGTTGTGCTTGGGTTGCTCCTCGAAGACGCGCATACCTGTGTGGCAATGGAGACACTCGCGGTTGTTGAACGGGGTGTAGAGCTTGATGTCCGCCGGTGCAGGCGGATGACCGAGATACTGCACGTACAAATGGCGAAGATCTCGGAACTTCGAATGCACGGTGCCGAACATGGCGTAATCGGTGTGACAGGTGTAGCAGGCATGCTCGCGGGGGACAAGGTTGTTCTGAAAGCGCCGTGCGGGAATGTAACTGGGATCGTCGACGTAGAGGCTTTGACCAAAATCATGCATCACGTGGCAGGAGAGGCAGAAGCGAGTGCTCTCGGCGCGCTGCATGTGCTCTGAAAAGCCCAGCCAGCCGGCCAGCACGGGGAGAACGAACAGGGTTACAAATGCCAAAATCTTGCCGCCGCGCGCGCGGGTGAGTTCGGGACGCGCAACAATCAAGCCCGCCAGCGCGACCGCGATTCCGACAAACAATACTTCGAGGACTGCAGGAGTCACCATCACAAACACCTAAGCGGTTTGTGAATCATGCTTAGCACCGGTTGACAGCAAAACTCCTCAGCGCGCATTCACTTTTGTCCAAGGCTGCGATAGTAAACGACCAGCGCCTTAATCTGCTCCGCTGTGAACTCTTTCTTGTAGGAGTCCATATCACCGCCCTTACCGTCAGTCACGGCCTTGATCATCTCCGCTTCCGAGTCCTTCATGTTCGCGTGCACATCCTTGACGTGAACTTTTTTTGCCTTTGGCGGTATTGCCCGAGCCATCTTTGGCATGACAAACCGCACACTTCTTGTTGTAGTTGTCTTCAGCGGAGTCCTGCGCCCGAAGCGTCACTGGGGCGACAAGGAAGATGATGAGCAACCCAATCAGGGAGAGTCCCCAGCGAAACTTCTTCGAGCTGCGAAGCGAATTCATTCTTATTTCCTCCAGCACCGGTCGATGTGCGGAACGAATCAAAAATCAATGAGTGCCGCTTAGAACCCGCGCGTCCAGCGAATGGTCAACAGGTTCGCGGAAAAATTGTTTCCCCCCACAATCTGCTCAGCATAGTAGGTGCGCTGCAAATCCACCGCCAGCTGTCCAGCTCTGGGAAAGTCATAAGCAAGGCTCCCGGTGACCAGAGGCCAGGTGAGGGGGCCGTAGACCTGGTTACGAAAGACTGACCGCGTCGATAACCTTGCCGCAGAAACGAGAGGCGCACACTGCTCCCTCCAGTACTGAGGTCCCTCAGTTGCCGACAAACTCAGCGATTGCGACCAGCCGAATAGTGCCCCGAGAACAGGCGAGGGATACAAAGACGTGGTTGCCCCGTTTCATTTCCGCTCCCCTCGCTGGGCGGATTCAGATTGGAGCAAGTGTGAGCTTGCAATTGGCTGGCATCAATAAAGAAACGCGCACGAAGGTAGTGACTTTACCGATTCGGCATGACGGCTTGGCTGCGAAAAATGCCTGAAAAAAGAAAGAGGTATCGAAATAAGGGAAGGCCTTCGAGCTTTACACTCCAGCGCCGGCTTCCTGTCGCAATTTTTCTAATTTCTCGCGGGCCTCCGCGAGTCCACAGCCGTACAGTCTTTGTGCAAGGTAAACAGCGGAGATGGTCTCGCCCCTTTCTGCCAGTTCACGCAGCCGTTTCTGCTGCTCAGCGGGGCTGAGAGATTCCAGATGCAAAAAATCCTGTGCGATCTGGACCGGATCGGCTATAGACGTGTAAGGACGCAACGCATCAAGAAACTTCTGCGCACGCGGGACGGCCTGCCATCGTACTTGCAGTAATGGCGGAGTTTCCATGCGTACCGGATGGTCCTCGTACAAGGTCGAACTACTCCCGTACCAGCTTTTTTCGACGGGAGCTTTCTCTGTCATCTCGGCATCCAGAGCTTTAGCCAATTCAACGGTATCTCCCGCAAGCTCCAGTTCCACGTAGCGCCGAATCTGTGTCGCACTGTTCCCTTCCGCGTCCGGAACTCGAGCGCGCTCGCGAAGCAGCCGCGCCGAACGGATCTCTCCGTAAGAAAGAAACACAACGGTGAGGTCCTCCGCGGGCAAATGGTAGTTCAGGTAGGAGCGAAACTGAATGTACATACCGAGATCATCCATCCGCACCAGCCAGTTGGAGGGACGAAACCGCGCGGTTATGAACCGTCGGGTCAGGGCGCCAAAGAATATGAGTACCGCCGCAAGATAGTACCCGGCATTCCAGTGCATGGCGAACGCACGCAGCAGCAAGGCTGCAATAGCTCCGAGTTCAACGAACGCGACCAATGACGCACGAAAACGCGAATACTCGAAGACGCGATCATTCCGGTCGGTCTCCACGTCGCTGAGTGGCAGCAGTCGCATGATTTCCTCTCGCCTTTCAAGGAGCCGGAGGCTTCAGTGTACTTTCCAGCCGACGCATAGAGTAGTGCCTCAGACTGCTCCGGCCGATACCCGCTGCTCGATCATGTCTGCGTTGCGATTATCGAGATTTGTTTGCTATCGAACCATCCACGCACACATCAGAAAAAAATCTGCGCCCAGCGCAACTAGACAGCCTGCTCTGGGTTGATTGCTACAGCGTGTTTCCCTGCTGCCATGGGAACCGCCGGTGTCATTTGGCTTCTGGGTAATGTCATCCCTTACGGGCAATTCATCTTTCAGCAATGTGGAGGTTTTGTGAGGAAAATTTGGACGTTTCTTGTGCTCGGGATCGCTCTGCTGCTGGCTGCATGTGGCGGAGATAACAACAACAATGGCTCCATCAATGGAAACTGGACAGCCGCACTGATGAGCTCGAACAATAACAGCTCGCCAGTCTTCGACTTCAGCCTGACGCTTGCCCAGGTCAGCGGTGGCAACCTGAACATCACCAACCTGAACTTCACAACCGCCAGCCCGTGTTTCGCGGGGGGCGCGAACGCCACCGGAGGCTTCTCGCTCAGCGGAAATTTTGCCGGATCCATATCCGGCGCTCTGCAAATGAATATTCAATCGGCCACCGGGAATAATCTACTGGGACTTCAAGGCACGGTAAAGAACAATACGGTGACGGGCACATGGACGCTGACCGGAACCACTTCCGGGTGCACCGGATCAGGCACGTTCACCATGAACAGAAGCTAGCGCTGCAGATGATCAGGCGCTGGATCGGACGAGGATTGGGCGCCGTGGGCGTAGTGTAAAATCAAGCCCATACCGCGATACGTGGGCGCTTAACTCAGCGGTAGAGTGCCATCCTCACACGGTGGAAGTCGTAGGTTCAAATCCTACAGCGCCCACCAATTTTGCAAATAGTTGAAGCACCCTCGCTGTCACTGCACTGGCAAGTTCGTGATAACTACTGGCCCTGCAGCCGTCGCAGAGTATCACCCGTCTCCTAAAACGGAACGGTGGGCTTACGTAAGCCACTGGAAATAGGCACCCAAAAAATGTGCCCGTTAGCGACAAATTAAAACCTTGGGCGTTACTCGCGTCACGTGGCAGATCAAACGTGGGTGATAATTTCCTGGCGAACAAATAGCGCAAAGTTGTGCCAACGAGGGCCGCTACGCATACAGTCATAAATCTCTTCCTCGGCTTGGGGCGCATCTATCGCCCCCCGCCAAGCGGGGCACATAACCCTTAGTGAAAGGGATAATCTTGCGGTATCGCCTGATAACGTCATTTATCATTCCAAACAATGGCGATTGACTGGAACTCGATTGCACAACAGGTCGGCGACAACTACGACACAGCCGCGGGCCGAAAGGCGTTGGAGATAATTGTCGGGGAAAGCAACGTTCGTGATGCTGTCGATTACTGGATTTCTCAAGAGCCGGGTGGTTTCGCCGCCGAGAGTGTACTAAGCGTCATGCGCCCTAAAGTGGCGATGGATCGGTGCTACGAAATCTACAAGGCAAAGCCCGACTCAGAAGATGCTATCGGTGCTGTGTTTCTGCTGGCAAGTTTCGCCGATGACATGGCTTTACCGTGGGTTCGGCAGTTTTTGGATGATCGCAATCGAGGCATTCGGTGGAATGGCCTTGCAGTCTTGCGCACAATTCTTGGTAGTCCAATGGGAGATGCGGCGATCGCGAGTGCGATGCAATTGTTGGATCAAGTAGAGCGAGATAGCGACGCTGATTTGCGAGAACGCGCCCAGCTAATCCGTTCAGAGTTTAAGTCGTGGTTTCCGTATATAAAACTACCTGCAACCGACGAGTAAGCCATTGCAGCACGCTCGCTGTTGATAAATCGCGATAGCGCTCAAAATGCGTCAATTTGGCGATTTCGCTAGACGCGTCCTCCAGATTGACCACGCGATATCCGCGAAATCCAAGCAGAAAGAGTCTGAACAGCCTGAGGAAGACGACTGCGAATACTAGAGACGCCACGAAAACAGCCAGGAACGCGATACTGCGACGGTGTCATGCCATATAGCCTAAGGCAACCGGAATCAGCAACAATACAAATAGAATGAAGGCGACTCGAACGTCAGCACGCCATTGGCGCTAAAGACCCAGGGCGGCACACTGGTTTTCGACCCGGATTGGGACGTTCACTTACGGCGCTATTTCTGGCGAAAAACTTTCCTCCGGATATCGGGCCAGAATTCCTGGAAGATGTGATTGAGGACAGCGGATTCCATCTGCGTTCCCCAGTTCGTGGCTGTTTGTCTCAGGCCGCGCTCCTCTGGCGGATAATAAGCATTGGACAAACCCGCCTCCAGCGCATTGCCCACCACCTCGGAGAAGCTGAAGCGCGTGCGTCCAGAATCTGTCTTAGTCACGAACGCATGGGATATCGCGTAGCCCGTGCGGCGAAAAAAGCCTCCCTGCTCCATGGTGTAATAACGTGGGTCCTCGTGCGCGATCGAGGGGACAATAGCCTCGGTGAAAAAAGTCCCGGACACTCCATCCGTGAAGGTGCGCCAATAATAGCGTCCGTATCCAGCGATGCCGTGGCCCAGCTCCGGATCGGAATTTAAGAGCATGGCTTGACCAGCCAGGATTCCGGCCCAAGTATACGAGGAGTAATCCACGATGCTATCGCGCGCGGCGAGTACGAATTTCTCGTGGGTGGACATCGGTGGCAGCTGGGTGTTGGCACTCACCGCGCCAAAATTGGGAACGACCCACAACATACGCTTGGTCTGCTTCCCTTTGGAATCGTCCTGCTTGTCCTGCTGAGACGGCGCCTGGTCTGGTACCGCAACCGTACCGCTTCCCGATTGTGGCGCAGAATTAATCTGTGGCTTAGTATTCGTTCCCAGATCTGATTGCGATGAAGGCTCTCGTTGGCTCCCAGACTGCTGATCCTGTTGAGATATGAGCGCGCTGCTCGGAGCATCCGGAAGCGATGCTTGGGCGCATAGAGGAGCGCCCGAAAGCACGGTGAGGAGAACCGGGATGAAGGCTATGCTGATGAACACGCGACACTTCTGCGGGCAAGAGCTACGGGGGGTCAATATCCACTGGGCCAAACGGGCATTCCTCTTATAATTCGATGATTCTTTTATCCTTTGGGGTTCAAGATACGACGCAATAGAGTGAACTACGAACTTGGACCAAGAGCCATTCTACCTTTTTTCGAACGACGCATCCGTCTTATCCCACAAAAGACAAAAGCGCAAAAGTTGAGAACCATCATAAAGAAAGCTCTATTCCGGGTGCTCGACAGCGATTGCAAGATCGCCCAAGGAGTGGTGGAAAGAATCGCCCCTTTGAAGAGCCTGACGAATGGGTAACTGTTGAAATATCGCCATATCACTCATAATGCCCGAGCGAAATCGTCCATTCTGCGATGTTCACTAGGTTCTGTATTGAGTCAAATTGTGAATGTCAGTGCAGAGGTGTGCAGTTTCGCGAGTGAAATTTGCAATCATTTCGCAATCAGTTAACGTGTCCTATCACTGCTTTCCGTATACTTTGACTCCCGTGCCCTTTATCTACTTGCGTTTACGTTGTCTTGCGGTTTCGAATCCTATAGCCGCCCACCAATTTTGCAAATAGTTGAAGCACCCTCGCTGCCACTGCACAGGCAAGTTCCTGATGGCTACGCTACTCGCCCGCAGCCGTCGCAGATCAATTTGTAATGAAGGGCGTAATGGCGCCTGATGAAAAGCGTAAAGGTGGGCCGCTCGCCTCTACCACATGGTGAAATTTAGTTTGTCGAGATAGACGTTGTAGTCCGACATCCCACTATTCCCGTCTTGCTGATAGTTGATAGTAATACCGCTCCATTTGGTGATGCCCGGCTCCTTAGTGATATTCAACGTGTGGGTGGCCCCGTTCAGGGTAATGGACTTGTAAAGCAAGTTTCCTCCGGAAGTCCTCTGTACTTGGATTACGAGGTGATTCCAGGCATTGTTTTTCGGCCAGCAAGGCACGCCGGTCGAAACCCATTTCTTATAGACATTGCTGTAAATGTCCCATTCGTGGCCGCCGGCGATACGACATTCGTGACCCCAAATGTAACCTTTTCCGCTGGTGAACTGGTTGATGTCGAACTCCAGCGCCTGTGAGTTTGCAATGGCGGTGGAATAGAAATACACATCGTAAACAAAGTTGCGGGCGCCGTTGGTTAGCGTGTTGTTGGAATCTGGCAATCCGACTGACGAGAACGCGCCAATCAGGTGATTGTTCCACAAGATATCGGAGTAGGGGCGGCTGCCACCAATGTGATGCTTCGTGGAGTTGCCGTCGAGCGCGGGGGAACTGTGTCCGGTTGTGCGGCTCCAATTCACGGTGCTGGAAGTCGGGGAACACGACGTGCAGATCGACCAACTGGGCGACAGCAGAGCATATCCTGAATTCCAGCCGGACTTGGACTCTAGATCATAAAACTTGTGATAGTAAGGACTAGAAGTGTCTTGGGCGAAAGCTGCAGGCAACAGCGTAAGCATGAACATGATCGAGGGTAGGCAATACACTCTCATTTCTTGGTCTCCAACAAGTACGGTGTGGACTTGCAGTGAGAGTAGAGCTGCATCTACTTGCATTCAACCAAATTTGAAAGAAAAAGGGCATTCAAGCGAGAATTGAGCAATAGGAAGTACGGGCGAATAGATAACGAAAGGCTTGGCCCGAAGTGGATTGGCTCGAGGTTCCCACACTTGCAAAGAACGCAAGAGCCTGCCCTGAGCGCTGTCGAAGGGATGGGGCAGCCCGCCATCATCGCGTCTGAAAAAACAGTGTTAAAAGATTCCAGCCGACGAAGAAAGTGTGGCTTGTGCCGATCCATTTCCAGCCACCCGTTCAGCGTGGCTGCAAATTGGGCAAGCATCGAATTCCGCGGAGTAGTACGCCTTGCACTTGGCGCAAGGCAGGCCATATCTCACGGGCTTTGGCACCGAAGACTCTGACGAACCACGATGCGGCAATGTTCTGTTCTCTGCTACCAGTTCGGTGCTCATATGTTCTCCACTGACGCGTGCTGTATCCAAAATCGAAGTGCCGGGCTTGCAACCGGACTGCCGCATTGCACGGAAGCAGGTTCGCCCCCGTGTGCTCTGCGCATGCGCACGTATGAAAGATCAGCAATGCAAGCTTGTTCTCTACAACATTTGATCTACTTCGTTGTAGATGTGTGGCACATCTGCTGTCATAAGATTGTCAAAAGATTGTGGCCGCGCGATCCGAGAGTCTGGGGTTAACACGGAAGCAACTTCGCTTCCGTCAGATTTCAGTCGTTGAGGGTAGTGGTTGTAGTTGCGCTCGCCTTGTTTCCTTCTGTAAGCGCGGCTTTGAAGCCGCGAATACCCTCTCCGATTCCTTTGCCGAGTTCCGGAAGCTTTTTCGGCCCAAACACAAGCAGGGCAATTCCGAAAATCACCAGCAGATGCATCGGCTGAAACAGTCCTTCAAACATATAAGCTCCTTAACTACGAAAGGCTCATTCCATTCACGCGTTGCGTCCGCGATTGTTCATTTATCGGTCGCTACCGCGTGGGTCTACTTATCTAAACTCCCTTTACTGCAGAAATATTCCCAAACACAAGCCGTTGTTCGCTGCCAGGCGAGGCTTCTAGGTCGGGTTCGAGGTTCCCACCCTTGCAAAGAACGCAAGAGCCTGCCCTGAGCGCACTCGAAAGGATGGGCGCCCTCACGAGTAATGGTGTCTGATGGAGCGTGAAGGAACCACCACGCCCAGACACTATTGATCGGCGTAAGCAGCTTTCACTTTGAGCTGTAGGTGCTCTTTCCTTTGCAGATACGCGACGATCTCAAATAAGTTTTGGGCTTGTGGGTTTCCTGACGGGCTAAGCATACGCATGATGCTCTTCGTGGGTATGTCGGTCTTTTCGGCGAGTTTTGGGAAGCCGATAGTCGCGTTGATGTAGTCACGCAGAACGGCTTTGCCAGTCTCGACATCTCCCGCAATGAAAGATTCAATGCCCTCGATGAGAAGCCCTCGACGAAAAACAGGATCTCGCGCAGCTCGTGCTTTGATTGTCTCTTTAAAGTCTCGTGTGAGTGCCATTTCCTTCCCCCTATTTTTCCTGTTCCTTCTTTCGATGCTTGTAGTATTCCCACAGCTCGATGGCGTTGCTAATGTCTTTCTGCTGCCGTTTCTTTGTTCCCCCGCCGAGCAGGATCACAAGCTGTTCACCGTCTTTACCAAAATAAATCCTGTAACCTGGCCCGAAGTCAATCACGTATTCGTAAACACCGCTGCCTGCGCCCTTCACTTTCGAGAAATTACCCAAACTCATTCGCGTGCTGGCAGTAGCAACCTTTCCAGCCGCTTGAGCATTCAGGCCGTCAAACCACGCAGCGTATGGACTGTAGCCGTCCCGGTCTAAATACTCAACCACTTCAACCGGCATGCTTAATGGTACCATATATGTTACCGCTGTCAAGGACGCTTTTTAGGTTCGGTCTTGACTATTTCGGTGGAATATCGCGGAACTATGGAAAGCGAGGTCCCCACCCTTGCAAAGAACGCAAGAGCCTGCCCTGAGGGCAGTCGAAGGGATTGGGCAGCCTTACGAGTAATGGCGCCTGATGAAGAGCTTAAAGGTGGCGCA
>Ga0137398_10000341_pt1 | contig 15922 bp, 15 predicted proteins | sample czorhiz216metaG_FD_106659 | JGI IMG/M metagenome (GOLD analysis project Ga0137398, IMG submission 106659) | Vadose zone soil microbial communities from Angelo Coast Range Reserve, California, USA - czorhiz2.16 metaG | ecosystem: Environmental > Terrestrial > Soil > Vadose zone | place: USA...
AGCTCGGACCTGGTTTCGCCGATAAGAAATTGATTGAGTTGCTCAAGCTTGCCGCGCTTGCGCTCCCAGCCGATCCAGCGTTGCTCGCTCTCGCTCCACCTGCGGCCTCGATGAAAAAGAAAGAAGTGCCCCGCTCCGTGTCGGCGATTCAATTCCTCGATACCGCGTGCCACGATGTCGATATACTCTGCGTCCTCCGGCATGTTCTGCCGCGGTGCGTCAGAAAAATCTGACAGGAGTGAAAACCGCAGATTCGCATCCGTGTTTCCGAGGTAATGAATTTCAAGCCGGCTGAGTTGGTTTTGGATCGCGCTGGGAGTCGTCAGCAGCATCGGCACTACCACCAGCGTGCGGCAATCGTCGGGAATGCCTTCTTTTTCGAAGGACATTTTAGGCAAGACCTCCGGGGGGAGGAGCGAGGTCACCAAATAATTCACAATCAGCACCGCTAGCTCACTCGCGGGCAAGAATAGCAGAAGTCCCAAGAGCCCCAGTGTCACCCAAGGAACCAACCCAACAACGAAAAGGAGAGGAGCCGCCACCAAGGCGGCCATGAGCAGCAAGAGGCTTCCGAAGTAAGCGCCCGCCGCATGGGCACGAATCCATCGGCGCGATCGTTCCGCCAGTGGTACTCTCGCGCCGGTAACTTGCTCGAGCACGGGTCGGCCCGCGTCAATCAGGTAATAGCCGACATGGCGCGCAACTTCGTCCTGCGCGGCCTTCGCCAGCGCGAGTGCATGATCGATAGTTTCTTGTTCCGAACAATTCGACCATCGGGCGATCTCCTCCAACGCGCTCCGGCATCGATCACGCGTCTCAAAATCCTGGCGAGCGTAAACGCCGGCCGGATCCGCGGCCAATTCGCTTTCCGCCCAGCTGGCCGATTGGAAAAGTTCCCGCCACTGGATTTGCGCAAGGCGCCGACAACTATTGATCGCATTGGTAAGCGCGGTCTGCTGTACGGCCTGGTGCCGATGTTCCTGCTGCATGACCTCGAGCAGCGGCGAACGGAGCGAGCGTTCCAGCCAGCCGCTCACCACCGGGAGCGCTCCCTCGTCGTCGTAAAGATGCGCCACCAGTTCGCTCGCAAAATGCGGTGTCGGCTCCGGATACCGTTCCACGAGCTCTTCCATTATTTTGAGCAATCGCGGTGAGCTGTGCCGGACGGCCGTGATAAGCCTATTTGCCCAGAAATCGGCCTCCTCGCTTTCCCGTTGCTGTTGGTCGACCTGGATCGCGAGGGTGCGCAGGCATTCGAGCAACTGCAATCGCAACATCAGCGGGAGAGCCCAGAGTTCTCCGATATCCAGTGGCGTGATCGCTTGAAACGCGGCCAGAAATCTCCGGATGATGTCGGGCTCCAAGGCTCCGTCGGTTTCGGCGACCATTTCCGCTGCAACCTGATAAACCCGAGGCAACCCCGCATTCGGGCCGCTGGCGATCAGAGGCAGCTTTCCATAGTATTTTTGCGGAAGACTCTTCCGCAGATCGGCCACCTGTTCGCGAATCAAATAGGCGTTATCGAGTAGCCACTCCGCCGAAAGCGTGAAGGCGTGGTGCGCCTCAGCCGACATGGTGAGACTCGCGTTCGCCCATTCCAGCGCGTGCTCGATTTCGCGCAAGCGACGCAGAAAAGATGGCCCACGCGGCTTCGCGCCGCGGCCGACCACGATCGCGTGCGCGAGATGCGCCGCATTTTCCACCAGACGCTGACCCGAAGGGAATTCATGACCGAGCGGTCGCCCAGTCGGTTCGACAGAGAATGGTGGGGGCGGATAAAAACCGAATGTCACGGGCGCTTCGGCTTCCACGCCCCGTAAAATCGCCAGCACGCGCGAGGCTTCGCCGGCTTCGACTTCAGCTACGACCATTGTTTCATTCGGCAGGATTGTGCCTGTGAATCTGGCTAGGCTTGTTGCGTCGACATGCTGCCGAAGCAACTGAACGAGTGTCCACCCGATGATGGCACCGGCCAACGTAAACGCGGCGAGTAGCAGGAGCAATCCCGTTGGCGCATAATCGGCGAGCATTCCGCGCTCCCATACGACAAATGCCCCTAGAGCCAGCGAAGCGACGGCCGATCCAGCGATCGCTGAAATCCCGTGTTCTTCGACCCGCTGCCGGCCTTTGGCCGAAGCGTAAATCACGGCGGTCCGGCGAAACCGAGCACTATGGAGATTCTGCAGTACGGCCCGACCGGCTCCCACGTTTTGGAAAATGCCGACGACCAAAACGCGATTGGCCTTCTTTCGCCAAAATCTCATACTAACTCTTACAGGATGTTATCGACTTGGGAATCGATGCGTTTCAACTTTGGCTACAAGAGACTGATGTACTCCGTTCGGTCGGCTGTCGTATGGATAGCCAAACGCAATTCTTAAAGCCATCGCATACATACGGCATTGATGGAAATCATCCACACGTCGAAATCCTCCTAAAACAAGGCAGCGCAAGTGAAGCGCCCTCGCCGATTCCCTCGGGATCTACCGCTCCTGGGTCGACGCGACAAATCGCGAAGCTCACATTTGAGCGATACTTTTCCGCGTTTGATGATCGACCAATCGGCACGCGTCCGCGGGTCACAAATGCATCACTCTTCTACGCAGATAAACGCCGGTCAGTTCGTGCGAAGCATCTAATAGTAAGGCGACCGAATGGCTGTGACATACGAACTAGGTGGTATGGAAAAATACATTTACTTGTTAGCTGTGTGGGGCTTGTTCGCAGCGTGCGAGCAAAAGACAACAACCGTGAATCCGCCCGGGGAGAAGAAAGAGACTAATACCACGGTCGTAAATCCACCGTCGGAGAAAAAAGAAACCAATACGACTGTGATAAATCCACCTGGACAGAAAGAAAACACCAGTACGAAAACTGACATTAACGTCAACACTTCGCCAAGCCCGTAGATGTGGCTACCGTCCTCAAACGCGCGTTGCCAACTCCGTTTGCGTCGGTAGCTGCATGCAGCCCGCGCTCGAGGTGCAATTAACAAACAAAACAATATTACAAATGCGCTTTATCTTCCTTCTGATACTGCTTCTGCTTGTGCTCGGCGCGCTGCCGACTTGGCCGTATAGCGCCGGGTGGGGATATTATCCCAGCGGTTTGGGTCTGATCCTCTTGATCATATTGCTGATCATCCTGCTTCGCTAGCGACCTCCAGAGAATCGCCACGCGCGTCGATCAAAAGCATCGCAGCAGTGGCAAGACTGCTGATCCTCTTCGCGAGAACAACTCGTTAACTCGAGGATTCGACTCAGACCTTATGGCGCAGCGGCCTGAGTGCGTGAGTGAGCTTTTGCAAGCCCAATTCCAATCGAGTCTTCACAGTCCCGAGGGGAGCGCGTGTGGCAGCAGCAATCTCCCTGTGACTCAGTCCGTTAAAAAAGGACAGTTCTACTGCTTCGCGCTGTAATCGGGGCAACGCCCGTATGCTTTTTTTCAGAAACTTGCGAAGATCGTTCAGCACAAGGCCCTCAGCTGCGTCACGGCGCGGAGTCTGTGATTCCTGGACTACACGTTTCTCATACCGTTCTCGCGCACGAGAATAAGCCTGACGCCGGCGCAATCGGTCGATAGCGCGACGCCGCGCGATGGTGACCATCCAGCCGAGTGGTTTCCCAGCCTTTGCCGAATAGCGTGGGGCTTCTTTCCAGACCTGAATGAAAATTTCCTGTAACACATCATCGGCTTCGGCCTCTTCATGAACCACGCCATCGATCGTGGCTCGCAGTCGTTTGCTATGCCGACCATATAACTCGGCAAGAGCTTCATGACGGCGACTGGAAATATGTTTCATCAGCACTTCATCCGGTGCAGATGCAACTGCAGGCTGATCAAGCGTGGCCCCTATCATACGCGACACGGTTGCATTCGCAGCATTGGTTGAGCCGCGCGACGTTGGGTTTTGTTAGGCAGACCATGTCGCCAATGCTTTTGAATCGGATCAGAACGAACCGCCGGCGTCGCGTAACGCCACTGCTCTGGCGTGGACAGGCATCCTAACGTTGGACAACACAGTTTGAATTTACCTCCGGGCAAACGGCGAATGTCCACTTGCCTGCCCTTAAATTTTCTCCCGCAAAGAACGCAGACCCGCTGGTCATCGAGGGAATTCCAGCTCCTGAAGGGATCGCCTACGCGCAAGATCGAGAGCCGATCATCGAGATTAATATGAGCGATCATATGCAAGGGGCAGTCTGCCCATTGCATCAAGGCACACAATCGGAGCGCGGGCTGATTGTGTGATCGGATAAAATCCTACGACGCGCTGTAACAGCTGAAGGTACAGCGCAAGCTAAATCCAGAAACCGGCTGGAATAATGGCGTTTTTTGGAATCACAACGATGCCGTCGCGAATGAAATAATTGTCTGCATCCAGATTGGCCGATTTGCCTCCTGGTGTTATCACGACGCCATCGCCGATACGCGCATTCTTGTCGATGATGGCGCGATCGATCACGCAATTTTTCCCGATGCCAATTGAAGGCTGCGAAGAATCGGTTTGGCCAAGTTCAAAGTAATCCGCGCCCATCACGATGCTGTTGCGAATGGTGGCTCCGCTCTGAATAACGCTGCGTATCCCAAGGAGGGTGCGTTCCAGATGCGCGTCCGAGATGATGCAGCCGTCAGAGATAATCGCCTGTCGCAGCGTTGCGCCATTAATTTTGCTGCCCGGTAAAAAACGCGGATGCGTGTAGATCGGCGAGTCGGGCTCAAAAAAACTGTATTCCGGCACCAAATCAGTAAGATCCAGGTTTGCCTTGTAAAACGCGCGAATCGTTCCGATATCTTCCCAATAACCTTTGAAGATAAACGCGCTCACGTGCCGATCTTTGATCGATGCCGGGATAATGTGTTTGCCGAAATCCACGAGCTGATTCTCCAGCGATTCAATCAGGACCCTGCGATTGAAAACGTAAATGCCCATCGACGCCTGAAATAATTCGTCGTCTTCATCGGATCCGACGGCTTGAAGCAATTCCCGGCTCATCTTCATTTCCTGCACGCTCGCTTCATCCGACGGTTTCTCGACGAACCCCGTGATCCGTCGATCGACGCCACTCCGCATTATCCCAAACTCAAAGACCTGATGGCGCGCCACCGGTTTCGTCGCCAATGTGATGTCTGCGCCAAGTCGTATGTGCTGATGCAGCAGCGCTCGAAAATCCATGCGGTAAAGCTGGTCGCCACTTAAAATCAAGTAGTAGTCGTACGGGCGCTCGAGGAAGTAGCGCATGTTTTGCCTCACTGCGTCGGCCGTTCCCTGGTACCATTGCGAGCCCGCAGGCGTTTGTTGCGCGGCGAGAATGTCGATGAAGCTGCGCGAAAAATTGTCGAACTTGTAACTCGCCTGAATATGCCGATGCAACGACATGCTGTTAAACTGCGTGAGCACATAGATCGAGCGGAGCCCGGAATTCAAACAGTTGCTGATCGAAATATCGACGATCCGGTACTTACCTCCAAGTGGCACGGCAGGCTTGGCGCGGTCTTTTGTCAACGGAAACAAACGGGTGCCGGCGCCGCCGCCCATGATAATGGCGAGCGTTCGCTGTAATGTTCCCGGCGGCAGTGCACCAGCCGTTTTCTCAGTCGAACTTCGCAGAACGGAATCATGCTGCGTCTGGACTCGCATTGCGCATAATGAATAACCCAGCATCTGCGCCTTTGCGGTATTTTTTTGCAGGTCCAGCGCTACATCTCTCCACTTGTTGCGGGTGAGGAGCGCCGCCACTAGACTCACAATTATGTGTGGAATTGTTGGCTACGTCGGGCGCGCGCACGCGACACCCATCTTACTCGACGGGTTGCGCCGCCTTGAATATCGAGGCTACGACTCCGCCGGCCTGGCTGTCATCAATGGAGGAAAACTGGATACGCGCAAATGTGCAGGACGCATCGCAGCGCTTGCAAAATTAGTCAGGAAACAACCAGTGGCCGGCTCGCTGGGCATTAGCCATACGCGCTGGGCAACGCATGGCAAGGTTAACGACGAAAACGCACATCCACACTTCGACGCCAGCGGCAAGCTGGCGCTGGTTCATAACGGCGTCATTGAAAACTATCAGTCGCTTAAAGATGAGCTCGTTCGTGACGGTGATACGACTTTTCGTTCCGATACCGACACCGAAGTGCTCGCGCATCTTATCGGGAAATTCTACGACGATTCGTGCGCCAGCACGGTGGACGTCGCCGGGAAAAAAACCCGGCTTTTTGAAGCTGTTTGCACGGCGCTCCGGCAAGTGATTGGCACGTACGGCATCGCTCTGGTTCACGCTGACGTGCCGGATTTCATGGTCGGCGCACGGCGTGGAAGTCCGCTCGTGCTTGGCGTCGGCAACGGCGAGAATTTTCTGGCCAGCGATGTAAGCGCCATCGTCGCTTACACGCGCGACGCGGTTTATCTGAATGACTTCGACATGGTCGCAGCCGGGCCGGATAAATTCGAGATCAGTTCGCTGGCCGGCGACATCACGGAGCATCCGGTCAGCAAAGTCGAGTTCACAGCCGAAGATATCGGCAAGGGTGATTATCCCCATTACATGCTCAAAGAAATCTTTGAGCAACCAAACACAGTCCGCGACGCGATGCGCGGCCGTCTCAACCCAGAGGAATGCACGGCAAAGCTGGGCGGGTTGAACATGGCGCCGCCGCAGTTGCGCGACGTTGGGAGAATCGTTCTCACGGGATGCGGAACTGCGCTGCACGCCGCAAGAGTCGGCGAATATTTGATCGAACGACTGGCAAACATTCCCAGCGAAGTCGATTACGCCAGCGAGTTTCGCCATCGCAACACGCCCATGACGCCGGAAACGCTGGTGTTCGCCATCAGCCAGAGCGGCGAAACCGCGGACACACTCGGCGCGTTGCGTGAAAGCCGGCGCAAAGGTTTTCGCACACTGGGAATTTGCAACAATGTTGCGAGCACAATCGCGCGTGAAAGCGACGGTGGCGTTTACATGCACGCCGGACCGGAGATCGGCGTGGCGGCTACGAAATCTTTTACATCGCAGCTCGCTATTCTCACGCTTCTCGGATTGCTCTTCGGTCGGATGCGGAATCTATCGACTGCGGAAGGGACTCGCGTGATCGAAGCGCTACAGGCGTTGCCAGAACGGATCGAAGCCGCGTTGGACCTGAATGATCAGATCAAGGAGATCGCCAAACGATACGCTAACGCAAACGGTTTTCTGTTCTTTGGCCGGCAATTCAACTTCCCAATTGCCCTGGAAGGCGCGCTAAAGATGAAGGAAATCACCTATTTGTTTGCTGAAGGGCATCCAAGCGCAGAGCTCAAGCATGGCATTATCGCGCTGATTCGTCCTGACTTGCCCTCCGTTTTTATTGCCCCAGACGATTCGGTATTTTCAAAAAATCTGAACAACATTGAACAAGTGAAGGCGCGCAAGGGACCGATCGTTGCGCTGACAAGCGGCAAGTGCGCAAAACATCTGAAAGGCATCGCAAACGAGATCATCATTCTGCCCGAAGCGCCCGATTACGTGATGCCGATCCTGAGCGTCATCCCGCTTCAGCTTCTGGCCTATCATCTCGCCGTCGAACTCGGTCGTGACATAGATAAACCGCGCAATCTCGCCAAAAGCGTGACGGTGGAGTAATTATGGCCTAACGAGCCCACCAAGCCTGCGGCGCCGATGGGTTGAAGCGATGAACAGTTGAAGGGTCCTAACCACCTCTTCTGTCATCTTGAGCGAAGCGAAAGATCTCGGATTGCCAGGCCAGCGATTTCGAAGAGCGAAATCAGAGATTCTTCGCTTCGCTCAGAATGACAATCGCACTTGATTTTACCGCTTCGCGATTCATCGGCGCATGATGTGAATGGCAAGGATGCGGCTCTGATGCCGCGCCAGCAGATAATCGACAAAATCGCCGATGATTGAGTTCGGTTTGTTCCCGAGCTTCGTCACGACACGGCAGATCAATGTTCTGCTGCGCGCGTGCCACTCCAGGTTAATAGCTCCATGAACATCGCGGGCACTATGTATTTTGGCCCAGCCATGCGGGCGGCCAGGTTGCTTGTGCCAGACTTTGATGAAACCGAATTTCTTCTCCAGTTGCGGATCGCTCATAATTTTGTTCCGCAACGATCCGCTTCCGGTCGCGATTACTTGAATCACTGTCTGCATTCCACTGCTTAGGTTCAGCAGGAAATCATTCCCTTTGCAATGTTTCTTTAGTTGGTAGGGCGTGGCCTTCGGCCAGCTAATTTTCAACCAACAAGCGATACATCACATAAACGTCAACATATCCCTTTGCCGGATCACGGAAAGCGCCGGGCAGTGTGCCCACGATTTCAAACCCAAGCCCCTGCCATAAGCGGATCGCGGGCGTGTTCGTGGAAATCACAAAGTTGAATTGCATGGCGCGAAAGCCCAGCCGGCGCGCTTCGCTCAAAGAATGCTCGGCCATTGCACGACCGATTCCCTCTCCACGCGCGCTCGCTGGAACCATGAATGCCGCGTTCGCGACGTGCGACCCGCCACCTGATTGGTTAGGCCGCAAAATGTACGTGCCAGTGATCTTGCCATCTCCTTCCGCCACGTGCGTATGCGTGCCGGGAGCAAACCAATAAACCAGCGCATCTTCGCGCGAAATCTCAGGGTCGATAGCATACGTGTCGCCCTTCGCGACCACTTCATGAAAGATTTTCCAAATGGCATCGCTATCCGCCTCAGTTGCCTCGCGAATTTTCATGGCTGCAAATCAAAGCTTCAGATATCTCGTGCAAGTCTCCTTAGCCCGGGCACGCCGAGGTTAGATTGAAATTCGGGTGAGCACTTTTCCTCTGAAAATCTGAATCCCGCCTTGATATATGCGTGCTCGGCACGCTGATTACCAACGAAGAAACTAATTTGGGCCCGCCGATATCCCGCGACGCGTGCTCGATGAAGCTCGTAGTTGAGTAGCGCCTGTGCCACACTGGTCCCCCCGGTGCTCAGGAAGCGTTGCCATGTTCTCAATGACCCATGCGCCGGCCTCACTTGTGGCACATGAGAGAATGAAAGCGCCGCGCGGCCATAGCTGGGCATGCGCTTCTTCGCTCAGGTCCATCTTTTGCGAGGCTTCCGCCATCGCAGCCGAAGATGGCGCCGTATAAAGATTCATCGGCAAAACCACACAAGGCCGCTGCGCGCTGGCCGTCCACTTCAGCCACCGAAAATAAGGAATAGTGCCACAAGGAACGCACCGCCGCGCTTGCAGCCTTCCAGCAGTAGTCATGCAGAACTCTTCATCCCGCTGCAGCACAACATCGAACCATCCGTGTTTCAAATGGCCGCGTGCGGAGGTGAAGATCACCCAACCAAGAAAATCCGAGTCGTCAGTCCGAGCAGATCTGATCTTGAGCATGGCCGCCCCACTTCTCTAAATATTTGCACCCTGATAAAGCGCAAACCACGCGGCGAGCGCAGCGAGCCTTTGCTCTGCGCGCCAGGGACCATCGATCAATCGGCCGAAATTTTGTATCGTCCTCCGGACATCAACGCTGGATTTTCTAAGCCGCGACGTGGCTTTATCATAAGCATCGCGCTCTAGGAGAATAGCCGTGCGAATGCCGTGTGCGTTCAAAGCCTGCTCGAGCACCGAGCGAAACAATTGGCCTTCGAGCGCGTGCGCGCGAATGTGCGGATTGGGGATTGAAGCAGGATCGATCTGGCTTCCCACCACGAGCGCGGCCCGCCTGATCCGGTAACCTTTTTGCCGATAGTCGGCCAGAAGAACGCCAAGCGATTGTTGTGCAATGCATCTCACGTCGCGATCGCGTCGATTCAGTTTTTCCGAGTCGATTTCCAGTTTTCCCATGGCTGCGTGATACGGCTGTCGCGTTTCAGGAAGTCGCGGATCGGACAGCTCGACTCGGTTCACATCCGCGAGCTGCGGCGCATCGCCCGGCCTCGTCAGGAGCACCACCACAGCCCAACCTGATTTCACTCGAAACCCGAGAGCGGCAGTTTTGGTCACCTTGTTTTGAACGTCACTGGGACTGTAACTTGCCATCCCTGGCTGGGAGCAGACTTCCATTGCCGAAGCGTTTTGATCGCCGCCTGATCAAAGTACGGGTTTCCCGTGGATGAGACGATCTGGATATTGGCAACGTTTCCCTGCGCATCAAATGTTAAACGGAAACGGCCCGTCCCTGATTGCCCAGGCAGAGATTGCCCGGGTGGAAAGGACGGCGCAGGCGCATAGAACAATCGTGGCTTCGGCGTGGCGTGCGGCGTCGCACTTGTTTCTGCCAGTTGCGGCCAGCGCGCCTGAGTATCAGCCGTGATTCGAGACAAAACCGAATCCAATGCGGCAACAGAACGAGCTACGGTTTTTTCCCCAGCCGACGTGACGATGCCAACGACATCGCCATTCTCATTAACGACTGGCGATCCAACCGAACTCGCAGGAATCGCGTCCGCAATTTCCAAACGATCAGACGTTTGCGCAGTGATCGTCGTTTCGTGAGCGGCGCCTTCGTTTCCAGCCAGCGCGCTGCCGACCACTGTGACCGTTGCGCCCGTTGTCAGCTCGCCGGCCTTGTTCAGGTCAAGAAACCTTAACAGCTTTCGCGGTTTCACCTCCGCCCGCAGAACCGAAATGTCCGAATCCTTCGATGCGGCGACAATTCCACTTACGTTGTAGATTCCGCCGTCGACCGTTTTCGCCACAGCGTTGACCGCACCTTCAATTGCGTGCGCTGTCGTGATGAATCTGCCATCTGCAGAGATAAAAAAACCAGTCTCCGTCCGCAACAAATTTCCTTTTGGATCAAAGGCTGTCACCCAAATCACAGAAGGCCGCACCTTGCTTTCAAGTTCTGCTCTTTTTGACGATGCAGTTTGGCCGGCGCCTGCTTGAGGCGACTGACTGATAGGTGCGGTCGTCGGTGATTGCGCGGTACTCGTAATCGGCAACGGCGGTTGTGATTGCTGCGCAAATAGTGATTCGTCGAGAGCCGCCGCACGTATCACGGTGGCAAAGACCATGATCCAAAATACGTACCGAAGAGTGCACCGGACGTGACACATCACGACGCAGTATAGTCTCGGGCACGCCAGGTTAATCAAGCCGGCAAAAGTTCGTTTGTTCGGTTTTGGAAATATCAGTGATGACGAACCGGCCTCAGGTCACCGGCTTCAGGATCCTAAAAACCGTTCTAATGACGCTTGAAATATTGAACCGCACGTTCGTGTTTCTTCGCCGCAGCCTTGCTGTTAAAAGTGCCGAGATTTTTCCGCTTGCCCGTTCTCGCATCTTTCTTGCGGGAATACAGTCGATACTTGCCGGATCTCAGTTTCCTAATCATTGATATTGCTCCGCACGACGCACGTGGGCGAATCTTATGCTTGTAGCGCCATCCAATATTCGCGGTTCGATCGAAAGTCGCGCTCGTTAAACTGTAGCGCCACGGCTTCAGTTGCCGAATCAAGACTGGCAGGCAGAGCGCCCGCCCTACAAAGGCTTCCTCAAGCGATTCGAAATGCCAAGCGCGAGAAGCGCGGCCAGAATTGCGAGATTGGTGGCGAGATGAGACGGGAAACTCCAGTTTTGGCTAACGTGGCCGAAACAGCCGCAAGTAATGTCGAGTCCGCGAATTTTTGCGGCAATCGTCGCGAGCGTAAAGGTGACAATCAACACCATCAAGATCGACAGCGCGCCGCGATAGAGAAATCGAAAAACAAGCGCGAGTGCGCAGAAGATTTCCAGCCAGGGGAGATAAAACCCCAGCGCAACACTGACAGGCCACGGCAGAATCTTAAAATTATCGATGTCGCTGGCGAACTGAACTGGATCGATTGCTTTGAGCGCTCCCGCGTAAATGAAAATGCCGGCCAGAACAAAATCGAGAATGCGCCAGATGATGTTTGATGTTCGATTTTTGATGTCTGATGCAGAGGTGGCCGTCGCGAGTTCGACGTTGAGCGTTGGCCGCTGAGCGTTCGGTGTTGAGTTCATCTGCTTTCCTTCAGCCACGCTTCCCAACCGCCTTCGAGCACGAACACGTCAGAGAGTTGCGCTTCCTTGCGCAGGCGGCGGGCCACTTCCCGGCTGGCGTTACAACTCAAGCTGCTGCAGTACACGACGGTCTTTTTCCCCGGCGACCACACCGCCAAGAACTGCGGTAACAATTCGTTCCACCGATCTTCATTCAATGAGAGCGCACCCGGGACGTGATCGCGCGCAAATTCATCGTCCGGCCGCGCATCGACCCAGATCGCAGTGTCGCCCCAGGCTCGCGCCTGGTCGACAGTCACCATTTCCGAGGGCGCAATCGCCGAGCCCCACGAAATGTTGTTGCGAAAATAAATCGCCTCGCCTGCCGCCGGGAGAAGCGCCACCGCTGCCAGTACGGCAGCCTGGCGTGCCAGTAAAAACTTCAATGCGATTGACCGGTCGGAGCAGTTGGATGAGCCGGCGCAGTAGGCGCAGCTGGAGCACCTGGAGGTTTCTGGCCAGCTGGAGCAAAAGGCATCATCGGAGCAGTTGGCGCGTTGGTGATCCGCGCAGTGGCGTAAAATACCTTCTGTGAATCCTCAGGTTGAATGGTCAGCATTGAAGCCACCGCTTTATTCGTGTCCTGAGGTTTCACGTTGATCTTGAACTGGCCGTTCCCGGCTTCCTCCACCTTGGCCTCAAAATTCGGAGTCGCTGACGTGACCTTGATATGTTTCACGGTGAAATCTTTGCCCACTTTTACGTTAATCGTCTTTGTGTCCGGCTTGTCGCCCTGTTTCCAAAACACGAAGTTTGGGGCGATCTCGAGTTGCTGCGGGATTTCCGCCTTCAGCGTCAGCACCGTTTTTTGATTTGGGGCCTCATCGGTCTCGACTGTCACTGTTTTAACCTGAGTTCCGGTACGGTCGCCAATGTTGAACGTGGCTGTGATTTCGCCTTTGTCTCCCGGCACCACTTCTTCCTTCTGGGTTTGTGCAGTAGTGCAACCACAGGAGGCCTTAACAGACTTAAAGTGCACCGGCGTCTTGCCGACGTTCTGATATTTGAAATGGCCGATGGCTTGCTTGTCGTTCGGCGCAGGATGCAGCTCGACATTGGTCTGCTCCCATTTCAGTTCGGCGCGCGCGCCCAGGCACATGATCATCGACAGGGTGAAAGCAAAGAGTGGTGTTTTCATCTTTTGGAATAGAAGCGCGTAATATAATCAGCAACTGCCTCTCGCCAAGCCCGAGGTGCCTTGCCGGTTAGCTCGGCATATTTGGCGCTAGAGAGTACCGAATAAGGAGGGCGGCGCGCAACCCAACTGGACATATCTCTCAGTGTAAGCGTGCCGACTGTGGTCGTTCTAAGAGGAAAACCACCGTCGCGACAGCAATCCAGCGTCCATTGCGCGTATTCCTGCCAACTGCATTTGCCGGCATTCGCAAAATGCAAAATGCCGCCTTCAACTGCGCGATCGAAAAACTGCGGCAACATTCCAGCAATATCATGCGTATATGTGGGCGTGGAAAATTTGTCCCCTATCGCAGCGACCTTTTCATTTTCTTGCGCACGCTTAATCATCGCGTCGATAAAACTCGGCCGGTCAGGACCAAACACCCAGGAGACGCGCACGACGAGATGGTGGTTCCCAACTGCAAGCACATTCTTTTCTCCGATCAGTTTTGACTCGCCGTAAACGCTGATTGGATTCGCGTGATCCTCTTCTGTGTACGGTGTCCGTTTCGAGCCATCAAAAACGTAATCGGTGCTGAAGTGAATCAGCTTTGCGTCTTTCGCATTGCAGATCCTCGCAAGAACACCCGGCGCTTCCGCGTTAATCCGAAACGCGCGATCGCGCTCGGTCTCGCAGACATCGACATTGGTGAACCCCGCAGCGTTTATGAGTACATCGAAATTCATCGGGTCTAGTTTCGTGCGCAAACCATCCAGATCCGACAAGTCAAGCTGCTCTCGATTGAAGCCTGTGACGTCGTAGTCCTTGAATTCCCGCGCGATCGCGGCGCCGAGGCGACCAGCCGTGCCGAGAATCATAATTTTCATCATTCAGAAGCGCGATTTCTGATCGTCGTTTGATCATCGGCGGTCGGAGACCGCCGCTACAGTTCAATATCTGCCGGCTCGTTCGAGAAGCGGTTGCCACCAGGAGGGATTCTCGATGTACCACTGAATGGTCTCGTCGAGGCCTTGTTTGAAACTGCGGCGCGGTTTCCAATCCAATTCGCGGTGTGCAAATGAAGCGTCGATCGCGTACCGGCGATCGTGGCCAGGTCTGTCGGGCACGAATGAAATGAGGCTGTGTGGTTTGCCAAGTCGATCGAGAATAATTCTAACAAGGTCGAGGTTCGCCATCTCATTGTTGCCGCCGAAATTATAAACAGTTCCAGGCTTGCCCTCGAAAAGTGCAGCGACAATGGCGGCGCAATGATCGTCCACGTGGATCCAATCGCGCACATTCATGCCATCGCCATACACCGGGAGCGGCTCCTCACGGAGCGCCTTGATAATCATAAGCGGGATGAGTTTCTCAGGAAATTGATATGCACCGTAATTGTTCGAACATCGGGTCACCAAAACCTCCTGACCGTATGTTTTGTGTGACGCGAGCACGAGAAGGTCCGCGCTGGCTTTACTAGCTGAATAAGGCGAACTGGGATCGAGTGCTGATTGCTCAGTGAACTTCCCCGTTGGCCCGAGCGACCCATACACTTCGTCCGTTGAAATTTGGATGAATCGCTGAACGCCGTGGCGTCGCGCGCAGTCCAACAGCACGCTCGTGCCAATGACGTTTGTATGAATAAAGTTGAGCGGGTCGTTGATGCTTCGATCGACATGCGATTCTGCCGCGAAATTGATGACCGCATAGAACCGATGGTCGGTCATCAATGCGTCCATCAGGTCAACGTTTGCAATATCGGCTTTGAAAAATTCGTAACGCTCGCCATGTTTTTCGACCATGCCATCAAGGTTGGCGATATTACCGGCATAAGTGAGCACATCGACATTAGTGACGTATGCGGGCTTGTAATGTTGCAAAATATATCGAATAAAGTTGCTCCCGATGAATCCGCAGCCACCGGTGACAAGGATGCGCATGGCAGCGCGTACTAGCAGTGCCGAGCGCACCGCGCTAGTAGAATCTCCTCCCGCAGCCACGCGCATCGGCAGTTACGCCGAGCAGTGGAAGTCGCGTTTCGCGGGAATGGATTGGGTGCCCTGGCTGATCATCGCGCTGGCTGCGTTCCTGCGATTCTTCCTGTTGGGCATCAAACCGCCACACTTCGATGAAGGAATTAACGGCTGGTTTGTGGATCAGGTGATGAAAAACGGGTTTTATCGCTATGACCCGACCAATTATCACGGCCCGCTTCACTTTTACGTTCTGCTGCTCTTCGAGAGGTTGTTTGGCCGAAACGTGTGGGCACTGCGTTTGCCCATCGTGCTGGTGAGCATCGCGTGTGTGTGGCTTGCGTTGAAGTTCGAACCACTGGTCGGATCAAAGGTGAGCCGAATCGCCGCGCTCGCCATGGCGGTATCGCCCGGGTTCGTCTTCTACGGCCGCTACGCCATTCACGAAGTCTGGCTGCAATTCTTCTCGATGATGTTCATTTTGGGGCTGCTCGGTTTGTGGAGGCGCGGCACGCTGACTTACTTGTGGTACGCCGGCGTGGGGTTAACCGGCATGATTCTCACGAAGGAAACTTACGCCATTCATGTCGCCTGCGCCCTGCTTGCGATTCCAACTCTGGCAGTTTCGTACGCGCTAAATCGTGTTCCGGACGCCAAGCCTGCAAAGCAAACCTGGAGCTGGATCGATCTCGCCATGGTGGTGATCGTAGGCGGATTTGCTATCGTCTTTTTCTATTCGGGAACATTCTTTAATTGGAGCGGTGTCAAAGGTCTGTATCTGGCGTTTAAGGCATGGACCGAGACTGGCGCTGCGGGTCACGGC
>Ga0137398_10000342_pt1 | contig 15911 bp, 17 predicted proteins | sample czorhiz216metaG_FD_106659 | JGI IMG/M metagenome (GOLD analysis project Ga0137398, IMG submission 106659) | Vadose zone soil microbial communities from Angelo Coast Range Reserve, California, USA - czorhiz2.16 metaG | ecosystem: Environmental > Terrestrial > Soil > Vadose zone | place: USA...
CCTTCGATCACGCGCACGTGCACCTTCACCGTGTCGCCTGGACCGAAGTCCATCTTCCGGTCCGTCTTGAACCGGTTCTCGAACCGCTCGATCGTGCTCATCGTCCCTCCTCCTCGTTTTTTATTTCATCCAGAAGCTTTTGGTCTTCCTTGCTCAGGGTTCGCCCGAGGAAAAGGTCGGGACGCTTGAGCCACGTCCGACGTATCGCTTCACGGCGCCGCCAGAGGCGGATGCGCTCGTGATCGCCGCTCAGAAGGACATCGGGGACACGGTGTCCCTGGACCTGTTCCGGGCGAGTGTACACGGGGGCGTCCAGGAGCGGCTCCGAAAAGGAATCCGCCTCCGCCGACTCCGCGTCCCCCAGCACGCCCGGGATGAGCCGCGCCACCGCATCCAGGATCACGAGGGCCGCGGGCTCCCCGCCCGACAGCACGTAGTCCCCGATCGAGATCTCCTCGGCCTGAAGCAGCGGAATCACGCGCTCGTCGATCCCCTTGTAGCGCCCGCACAGGACCACGATCTCGCGCTCCAGCGCCAGCGCGCGGGCCTTGGCTTGGGTGAACGGCACGCCCTGCGGCGACGTGACCAGCAGCCGCGGCGTCCCGCCCTGCGCCTCGCGAAGCGCGCTTTCGTGCGCGCGTAAGATCGGCTCGGCCTTCATCACCATGCCGGCGCCTCCCCCATAGGGGTAGTCGTCGGTGGTGCCGTACCGGTCCTCCGTGAAGTCGCGGATGGCCACGACCGAGACTTCGAGGAGGCCCTTCTGACGCGCGACCCGGATCATGCCCTCCTCGATCGCGCCCGGGAAGAAGCCCGGATTCAGAGTCAAGATCGAGAAGCGCATGCCGGACGTTCCCGGTTACTCGTTCAGTCCCGGCGGTACCTCCACCACCATCTCGCCGCGCTCCGGGTCGATCGAGAGGACCACGTCCGTGAGGTAGGGAAGCAGGAGCTCTCCCCGCTCTCCGCGGATCACGATGACGTCGTTGCTCCCCGTCGCGAACACCTCCGCCACCGTGCCCAGGTGCCGGCCCTCGCGGGTGCGGACGCGAAGCCCGACCAGCTCGAAGCGGTAGTGCGCGCCCTCGGGGGGCGGCGGAACGTCGCGCCGCGCCACCGTGAGGTCTGCGCCCCGGAGCGCCTCCGCCTGGGTCCGCGTCGCGATGCCCGTGAACCGGATCAGGAGCCGGTCCCCGAAGGGTCGCGCGGTCTCCACCACCATCCGCTGGGCGGCCCCACCGGGAACCCGCGCCGTCACGACGCCTCCCGGCTTGAACCGCTCGGGCGCCTCGCTCCAGACGTCCACGACCACCTCGCCGGCGAGCCCGTGCGCCCGCGCGACGGATCCCACCAGAATCGGCTCGTCCGGATCGTCAGTCGGCAATCTCGAGCACGGCCCGGCGATCCAGCGCGGTGGCCGCCGCGGACAAAAGCGTACGCAGGGCGTGCGCGGTCTTTCCCTCCCGGCCGATCACCTTTCCGAGATCCGTCGGCCCGACCCGCAGGGTGTAGACCGCGGTCTGACCCGTGACGCGCTCGTCCACGTGGACCAGGTCCGGATGATCGACCAGGTTCCGCGCGCAGAATTCGACGAACGCCTTGAGCTGCGTCGGATCGCTCATTTCTTGGATTTCTTCGCCTTCTTCGCCCTGGCCGGCTTCGCGCCACCGCTCGCCTTCCGAGCCTTGGCCTTCGCCTTGGTCTTCGCCTTCTTCGCGCTGGCCTTGGTGGCCGTGCGCGGCTTCCGCGGGGACTTGGACGCGGCCGCCTTCGCCTTCTTCTTCGCCTTGGGAGCCTTCGGCGCCGCGACCCGGGCCTCGGGAGCCGCTTCCGTCTCGACCGCGATCCGGACCGGACGGAGCGAGGCGGGGGCGTGCTTGGCCATCATGACCTCGACCGACTCCGAGGGCCTGGCGCCGCGCAGGATCCACTGCTCGAACCTGCCGGTGTCGACGATGAATTTCGCCGGATCGGTCAGCGGATCGTAGTAGCCCAGCTGCTCGATGTAGCGGCCGTCTCGCGCGTATCTCGAATCGGCGACGACGACGCGGTAGAACGGACGCTTCTTCGCGCCCGCCCGTTTCATACGAATGACGACTGACATTCCCGTGCTCCTCCGTGTGTGGTGCGTCCGCCCTTCGCTTCCTACCTCCCCATCGGGAGCTGCCCGCGCTTACCGCCGAACCGCTTCAACATCTCCCTCGCCTGCTCGAACTGCCGGAGCGTGCGATTCACATCCTGCACCGTGGTGCCGCTGCCGCGCGCGATCCGCTTGCGGCGGCTGCCGTCCAAGATCTGCGGCCGGTTCCGCTCCTCGCGCGTCATCGACTGGATGATGGCCTCCGTCCGGCGAAGCTCCCGCGCATCCACCGCGGCCCCCGGGGGCAGCTTGACGCCCGGGAGCATCTTCATGAGCTCGTCCAGCGGACCCAGCTTCTTCATCTCCTGGAGCTGTCCCAGGAAATCCTCGAGGGTGAAGCGCTCCTTCCGGAGCTTCTTCTCCAGGGCCAGGGCCTTGGTGTGGTCCAGCCGCTCCTGCGCGCGCTCGACCAGCGTCAGCACGTCCCCCATGCCCAGGATGCGCGACGCGAGCCGGTCCGCGTGGAAGGGCTCGAGCTGGTCGACCTTCTCCCCCACGCCCAGGTACCGGATCGGCGCGCCGGCCACCGCCCGGAGCGAGAGGGCCGCGCCCCCTCGCGCGTCCCCGTCCATCTTCGTCAGGAAGAACCCGGTCACGCGGAGGCGCTGGGTGAACGCCTCCGCGATCTGCACCGCGTCCTGCCCGGTCATGCCGTCCAGGACGAGCAGCGTCTCGTTCGGCTCCAGCGTCTCGTGAACGCGCGCCACCTCGGCCATCAGCTCCTCGTCCACGTGGAGCCGGCCGGCGGTATCCGCGATCAGGAGGTCGAAACCCTCCCGGTCCGCGCGCGCGCGCGCCTTCTCCGCGAGCGCCACCGGATCTCTCGCCTCCCGGTCCAGGTGCACCGGGGCGTCGATGGACTTGCCGAGCACCTCGAGCTGGTCGATGGCCGCCGGACGGCGCAGGTCCAGGGCCGCGAGCAGGACCCTCTTGCCGCGCCCCTTCCAGAACCGCGCAAGCTTCGCCGCGCTCGTGGTTTTCCCGGATCCCTGGAGGCCGGCCAGGAGCACCACGGCCGCGCGATTCGAGGGGAACTGCAACCCCGGCGAGGGCGACCCGCCTCCCAGGACCTGGGTCAGCTCCTCGTAGACGATCCTCACGACCTGCTGGCCCGGCGCCACGCTCTGGAGAAGCTCGGTCCCTACCGCGCGTTCTTCCACGCGCTTGCAGAGATCGCGCGCTACCGCGAGGTTCACATCGGCCTCAAGGAGCACGCGCCGGATTTCCCGGACGGCGTCGCGGACTTCCGTCTCGGTCAGCTTGCCGCGACCGGTCAGCTTCCGGAAAACCCCGGCCAATTTCGTGGTGATATCGTCAAACACGCCGGAGATGCTTCCCTTCTATCAGAAATGCCCCCAGTCGAGACAAACATCGAAAGTTAGCACGTCCGGGGCCCCGCCGCAATCGGAAGAATCGGGGCCCGTAGGACGAAATCGGTCATTTTCCGCGTCCGTACGCCAGAAATTCTGTTGACAGCTCGAGCCCTCTGTCAGTAGATTCTACGCGAGCGGAGTTCCCTGCCGCCTCGTGCCCAATCCGCAGCTAAGACCTAGTCTATCCAGCGGGTCGTTTCTTGCGAGGTTTTATCGTGCGAATCACGTGGATGCGCGGGGAACTTCCTCCCATTGTTTCGCGACGGAGAGCCTGACGAAACGCGGCGCCATGAATCGTCCCCCAGCGCTCTCCGCAACCGCTTCTTCCTGAACGGTTCCATTCCCGTACCCATTCGTCGCAGCCGGATCGGAGCGCGTGTGCCCTTGCGTGTTCTGGCTCTTCTTTGCGTCGCCGCCATCGTCGGCTGCTCCGCCGATAACGTGGATTCCCCGCTGGTGTTCTTCCCCGGATCCGAGAAAACCGGCTGGGACGACTGCGGGAAATTCGGCGGCGGCGGAAACGAGGTCCAGGTCTGCGCGGCGCTCCTCAACGCGCCGGGCACCAGCATCCCGGTCGACTACTCCATCTCCTTTTTCCTCCCCAGCCCCGCGGACGTTCGCATCGTGGTGTTCGACGCGCACGGCGCGCTGATCAAGGTGCTCCTCGACGACTCCGAGCCGGCCACGGCAGGCCCGTTTCGAACCCCACCCGTCGATTGGGACCTGACCGACCAGCAAGGCGAGCACGTCCCCCACGGGGACTACCGGGTGTACATGAGAGCGGGCCAATTCCTCTCCTCCAGCGACATCGCCCTGTGATGCGGACCGCCCTGTCGCTGTTCGCCGCGGCGGTCCTTGTTGGGTGCGCGCCTTCGCCGGCGCACGCCCAGCGGGACTCCACGGTCGTGGACAGCATGCCGCACACGATGGAGCCCCGTGGCTTCCCGGCGCCGGTCACCCCGGAGGTCCGCCCGGAGCCGTCCACCACCGCGCCGCCCGTCGAAGAGAATCTCCCGGGCCCGCCCGGGGTTCCGTCGCGGGCGCCGCGCGTCACCTCGACCTTCACGCGCACGGGCGAAGAGACGGACCGGTTCGAGCTGGGGGGCGGTGTCGTGCACGGGTTCTTCGACGCCGTCGGGAGCTTCGGCTACCGGAGATGGGTCGGCCAGAAGGGCGCGTTCGAGGAAAGCGTCATGGGAGAGCTGACCGGAGCCCACAAGGATCAGCTCACCGAAGGCGTATTCAGCGCCTACCTGCTCTTCCGGCCCGCGAAGAGCTACCGGGAATCGCAGCGGATTCGTCCGCTGGTGGAATTCGGACCTGGGTTCCACACCGTGTTCCAGGCGGCTTCGCTGGAGGGATTGAACCGCTCGAGATACAAGTCCCAGATCTATCTCAAGACGCACGCCTACGGCGGAGTCGAAGCCATCCTCAGCCGGCGTCTGGGGTTCCTCGTGCGCGGACGCGTATCCTTTCCCAGCCATCGCCCCTTCGACTACGCGCAGGCCGCGATTCTCCTGAGATAGCGTCCCGTCGGCGAGTCTTCGTTCCGCGCCAGATCCTCGGGCGTTCCCTCCGCGATGAGGTGGCCGCCCTGGGCCCCTCCCTCCGGCCCCAGCTCGATCACGTAGTCGCACGCCGCCAGGAGATCCAGGTTGTGCTCGACCAGGACCACCGTCGAGCCGCGCCGCTTCAGCTCGCGCAGCACGCGAAGGAGCACGAGCACGTCCCGGCGGTGGAGTCCGACCGTCGGCTCGTCGAGGAGAAAGAGGGTGCGGGCCGCGGCCCGGTCGGACAGCTCCCGCGCGAGCTTGAGGCGCTGGATCTCGCCGCCGCTCAAGGTCGAGAGGGGCTGGCCCAATCTCAGATAACCCAGACCCACCCGCTCCAGCACCCAGAGCGGCTCCTGGATCTCGGTCTCGCCCTGGAAGAGGGCCAGCGTCTCCTCGATCGTCTTGTCCAGAAGCCGGTCCATCGAGAGCCCGTGGACCTTCACCTCCAGAGCCTCGGGGCTGTAGCGCCTCCCGCCACATGACTCGCACGGCACCCAGAGATCCGCGAGGAAGTACATCTCCACGCGGTTCACGCCCGCGCCCTCGCAGCGCTCGCATCGTCCCCCCTTCACGTTGAAGGAGAACGTGCCCGGGGTGTACCCGCGCTGGCGCGCCAGCGGCGTGCGGGCGTAGCGCTCGCGGATCCGGTCGAAGGCCTTCACGTAGGTCGCGGGGTTCGACCGAAGGGAGCGCATGACGGGTGTCTGATCCACCATGGCCACCCGGTCGAAGGGCTCGAGGCCCCGGACCGCCCGGTGGGCGCCCGGCTCGGGCGCGTCCTCGCCGAGGGCGCGCGCGGCGGCGCGCCAGAGGATGTCCTCGACGAGGGTGGACTTTCCGGACCCGGAGACGCCGCAGACCCCCACGATGGAGCCGACGGGGATCCGCACGTCGATCGATTTCAAGTTGTGCTCGCTCGCCCCGAGGACCTCGATCCACCCGCTCCCGTTCCCCTTCCCCTGGCCGTAGGACGAGCCGCCCTGGTCCGCCACCGCCTCCGCCCATTCCGAGCCCGCGAGATCCCGACCGGGCCAGCGCTCGCGCGGTCCCTGGTAGAGAACCCGGCCGCCGCGCTCGCCCGCGCCGGGCCCCAGCTCCACGATCCAGTCCGCGGACTGGATCACGTCGGGATCGTGCTCCACGATGAGGAGGGTGTTCTTCCGGGACTGGAGGCGGCGCAGGACGCGGATCAGCCGCTCGGTGTCGCGCGGGTGGAGGCCGACCGTCGGCTCGTCCAGGACGTACAGCGCGTGGCTCAGGCTTCCTCCGAGCGCGTTCGCCAGCTCGATCCGCTGGGCTTCCCCTCCCGAAAGGGTCTTCGAAGGACGGTCCAGCGTGAGGTAATGAAGTCCCGTCTCGTCCAGGTACTCGAGACGCCCGCGAAGCTCCGCCAGCACCGTGGCGGCGATCGTCTCCCGGACGGGATCCAGCGTGAGCGCCGCGAGAAACGCGCGGAGCTCCCCGACGGTCATGGCCAGGAGCTGGGCGATGTTCCTGCCCGCCACGAAGACCTCGAGCGCCTCGGGCTTCAAACGGATCCCGCCGCACCGCCCGCAGACCATGGGCTCCTGGTAATGCTTCACGAGGAAGCGCGCGCTCGACTTGTAGGACTTCTCCCTCAGCCGCTCCAAGAACGGGAACACGCCGCGGAACCCGGGCGCCCCCTCGAGAAGGATCTTCCGATGCTCTTCCGAGAGGGACCGGAAGGGCTTGTCCAGCGGGATCCCGTAGCGCTCGGAGACGGTCTTCAGCTTCGGCATGAAGTGCGCCCGCCAGGAATTGGCCCAGGGCTCGAGCGCTCCTTCCAGGATCGTCTTTCCGGGGTCGGGGATGACGCGCCGGAGGGTGAAGGTGAGAATGTTCCCGAACCCGCGGCAGTCGGGACACGCGCCGTAGGGGCTGTTGAAGGAGAAGAGCTGCGGGAGCGGCTCCGGGAATTCCCGGCCGCACTTCTCGCACGTCCGGCCGTCGTGGTACGCGAGGATCTCTCCCCCCTCGTGCTCGATGAAGACCCGTCCGCGCCCCTCGCGCCATGCGGTTTCCAGACTCTCGCGGAGCCGCGTGCGGTTGGCGGGCTTGGGGGCGATGCGGTCCACGTGGACCTGGACCAAGCCCTTGATGCCGCGCGGCGCCGGCTCGTCGAGGCGCGCCCAGGCCCCGGCGGCCGGGCGGGCGCGGACGAATCCCCGGGCGAGGGCGCGCGCCCACAGATCCTTGGCCTTCTCGCCCGGATGGGCCGGAAGGGTGAACCAGATCGTCACCTCTTCCGCGCTCCGGGCGAGCATCGCCTCCAGCACGGAGTCCACGCTGTGCCTCGGAACCTTGGTTCCACACTGACCGCACACCGTGTCCCCGACCCGGGCGAGGAGCAGCCTCAGATGGTCGGCGATCTCGGTGACGGTGCCGACGGTGGAGCGCCCGGTCTGCGCGGCCGCCCCCTGGCGGATGGCGAGCGCGGGGGCCAGGCCGTCGATCCCGTCGTAGTCGGGCCGGGGGAGCCGCTCCAGGAATTGCTTCGCGTAGGTGGAGACGCACTCCACGTACCGGCGCTGGCCCTCGGCGTAGATGGTGTCGAACGCGAGGGAGGATTTCCCGGAGCCGCTGACGCCCGTGACGACCGTGAGGGCGGCGCGGGGGAACGCGACGTCGATGTTCTTGAGGTTGTTCTGGCGGGCGCCGCGCAAGCGCACGAACTCCGCCTGATTCGACATCTCGGGGACGGGCACGGGAACGATCTTCGCAGCGCCCGCCGATCCTGTCAAACCGCCGCCCAAGAAACTGGGCCGCCCGGGAGTACCCGGACGGCCCTGAGGACGTGCCCAATCCACAGCGGTGCCTTACTTCTTCTTGGCGGCCTTCTTCTTTCCAGCCTTCTTCTTCGCCGGCATCGTGAAATCACCTCCCCTCAGTTTGGAACTTGCTTCCGGTTACCCGGCTGTCTTTCCGTTCCCGTTCCCGATCAGGCTGTGGATCTCTTCCAGAAGAGCGGTCAGGTCGAACGGCTTCTTGAGGTATCGCTCGACCTTGAGCCTCTTCGCTTCCGCCTTCACCTCCGGGGTCTCGTACGCGGTCATCAGAATCACCTTCGACTTGACCGCGCGGTCGCGAACCCGCTTCACCACTTCCATGCCGCTCTCGTTCGGGAGGCGGTTGTCGAGCAGGATCAGGTCGAAGGGCGGATCGCCGAACACGTGCTTATCGGCCTGCTCCGCGGATCCCGCGACGACGATGCGATACCCGGCCTCCTTCAGCGCGTTGGAGAGTGTGCGTACGAGCAGCTTCTCGTCGTCCACGATGAGGACGGACTTCGTCAATCCACACCTCCACTGGCGCACCAATGTGGTCCATCGATTAGATATAGAAAGCAGGAAGCGGGCCAAACGGATCGTGGTGGATGCGGAGGAGGTGATGCGTCAGCGCATCGCGTGCGAGCGCGAACGTTTAGGAAAATCTCTTCGAGAAGAATCGAAGCGGAGCGTGCGCGATGCGTCGGAGCGCGGGTGTCATGGGAATAGACAGCGCATCCCACGCGCGATCGACGCGCGAATTCACTTTCTCCCCGGTGAGCGGACGGAAATGACGCGTGATGTCGAGAAACGCGACATCCCAAGAAACACGACAGGGGTTTGCGGCGGTGATGAAGCGAAACGCGAGCGAGATATCTTCTACCGAAGAAGTCGCGCGCGCACGGTGTCGTCTTGTCCGAGCAATGCGCGCGACGCGGCGATCCTCTTGATCCTCTCGATCAGGCTCTGCCGCGAGATTCCCAGAATGCGCGCCGCGCGCGATCGGTTCCCCTCGGTGAAGTCGAGGACCTTGAGGATGTGCTCCTGCTCGATCTCGGAGAGCGTCGGCATCTCCTCGTCCCCTTCGCCGCGCGCCGTGAGCGCGTCACGCAGGACCCGGGGCACCGACTCCACCTCCGCGATCATCTCGGCCGGGAGGTGGTCCTCGCGCAGGACCTCGTCGTCCTCGAGCAGGACGATCCGCTCGATCAGGTTCCGCAGCTCCCGGACGTTGCCCGGCCATCGATACCCTCGGAGGATCTCCTCGACCTCGGGCGCGATGGAGGTGAACCGTTTCCGGAATTTCTCGTTGTAGTAGGCCAGGAAGTGGCGGGTCAGGAGCTCCACGTCCTCGCCCCGCTCGCGGAGGGGCGGGAGCAGGATGGAGACGACCTTGAGCCGGTAGTAGAGGTCCTGGCGGAACCGGCCCTCCTTCACGGTCTCGTCCAGGTCGCGGTTCGTGGCGGCGACAATCCGGATATCCACGCTCAGGTCCGCGGCCCCTCCCACGCGCTTGAACGTCCGGTCCTCGATGAACCGGAGGAATTTGGCCTGGGTCGCGGCGGGAAGGTCGGCGATCTCGTCCAGGAACAGGGTGCCCTGGTCGGCCAGCTCCACCAGACCCCGCTTGGGCTCGCGGGCGTCGGTGAAGGCGCCGCGCTCGTGCCCGAAGAGCTCGTTCTCGAGCAGCTGCTCCTGGAAGGAGGAGCAGTTCAGGGCCAGAAACGGGGATTCCCGCCGGCCGCTCTCGAAGTGGACCGCCCGGGCGACCAGATCCTTTCCCGTGCCGCTCTCCCCCTCGATGAGGACCGTGGTCGCCTCGCTCTTCGATACCTTGGCGACCAGATCCCAGATCTTCCGCATCGCGGGCGCCTCCCCCACGATCTTCGTCTTGAGGAAGGACTCCAGCTCCCCCCGCCGGAACGCGTCGAGCTGGTTCTCCCGCGCGATCCCGGCCTTGAGCCGCTCGATCGCCAGCACCATCTCGTGCATCTCGTAGGGTTTCTTGATGAAGTCGGTGGCGCCCTGACGCATGGCCTGGACCGCCGTGGGGAGATCCCCGAAGGCGGTGATGACGACGACCTTGAGGGAGGGCTCGATGCTCTTGAGCCGCGGGAGAAGCTCGAGGCCGGAGCCGTCCGGCAAGCGGAGGTCCAGGATCAGGATCTGGGGCGGATCGTTCCGGACCGACTCGATCACCTCGGCGGCGGAGCCCACCGCGTCCACCTCGTGACCCTCCGCGGTCAGGAGCTTCACCAGCGACTTTCGAATGAGCTCTTCGTCGTCTGCGATCCGGATGCGAAGCTTCATGGGCGCTACTCCTTGGCCTCTTCGACGTCCGGCGAGACCAGCGCGGGCAGGCTGAACTTGAACACCGCCCCGCCCTGCGCGCTGTTCCTGGCCGTGAGGTTGCCGCCGTGCTCGCGGGCGATCTGGAGCGAGATGGAGAGTCCGAGCCCCGTTCCCATGGACCGGGTGGTGAAGAAGGGATCGAACATCTTCTCCTTCACCTCCTCGGTGATTCCCGGACCGCTGTCCGCCACGACCACGTCCACGTAGGATTTCTTGGAGCGCGTCCGGCGCAGCCCGGTCGCGACGCGCAGGAGTCCCCCCTCCGGCATCGCCTGGAGCGCGTTGATGCCCAGGTTCAGGAACACCTGTTGGGCCATGTCGGGGTCGATCAGGACGTGGGGCAGCTCCTCGTCGAAATCGCGCGCCACCTCCACCGACGCCTCCCGGCATCGCATGGCGAGGTTGTCGAGCACCTTGTCCAGGACCTCGCGGACATCGGTGGCCACGGGCCGGGCCGCCTGCGGCCGCGCGAACAGAAGGAGGTCGGTGATGATCTGCTCGATCCGATCCAGCTCCTTCAAGACGTCGTTCAGATCGTCTCGGCGCGAATCTCCGGCGCGGAGCTTGGAGGTGACGAACTGGACGGTGGTGCGCACGCCGGTGAGCGGGTTTCGGATCTCGTGCGCGACGCGCGCGGAGAGCTCGCCCAGGGAGATGAGCCGTTCGGTGTACCGGAACACCTCCTCCTCGGAGTCCGCGTCGACCAGGTCCTCGACCCGCACCAGGACCCCGCCGGTGTCTCCCAGGGCGCGCACGCTGTAGCGCATGAGGACTTCGCGATCGGCGATCGACCCGCGGATCTCCCGAGTGCCGCGCCCCGATTCTCCGCGACCCGCGCGCTCCGGGAGGTACCACCGATCCACCTCGGCCTTGAAGACCTCCCCCAGCGGCAGGCCCTCGATCTCGGAGCGGTCCACGCCCCAGCCCTTCGCCAGCGTGTCGTTGATCGCGACGACCCGGCGGTCTTCGTCGATGGCGAGAAGACCCGTATCGAGGGCGTCGAGGATGTGGAGGAACAGCTCCCGTTCCGCGGCGGGAGCTTCAGCGCGTGGCATCGAGGCCCTCCCGAGTCTCAGGGCGATATTCGATGACGTTGCATCGGCTTCCGCATCCCGTCAACCCCAAATGCGCGTTCTTGGCCCTCGCTTGCGGAATCGGGGCCCAGGCGATATGCTTTCGGACGATTGTCGATTCTCGCGGCGCCCGCGGGCGCCGCTCCTGTTTCGTACGCTTTCGATCGAGGTCCACTCACCATGATGCAGTCGATGCGAGACAACATGAAGGTGATCATCTGGATCACCGCGATCGTTTTCCTCGTGGGATTCGGGATCCTCCAGCTCGGCGGGGTCTTGAACCCCACCAGCGCCGGGGGACCGCGCGGGGTCATCGCCACCATCAACGGCGAGCCGGTCCGCTACGAAGAGTTCATGGGCATGTACCAGAACTCCGTGAATCAGGTCCGGCAAGGGGGCCGGGAGCTCCAGGAGGGGGAGGACAGCTACATCCGCGAGCAGACCTGGCAGCAGCTCATCCAGTCCCGCCTGGTCGACCAGGAGGTGCGTCGCCGCGGCATCCACGTGACGCCCGAGGAGATCAAGATCTCGATCCGGTTCGCTCCCCCGCAATTCGTGACGCAGGCGCCGGGGTTCCAGACGGCCGGCAAGTTCGATTATCGAAAGTACGTGGCCGAGCTGGACAACCCCAACTCCCAGGTGCCCTGGGCCCAGGTGGAAGCCTATGTGGCCCAGACCCTGCCCCAGCAGAAGCTGGAGGAGGAGGTCACGTCCTCGGCCAAGGTCTCCGAGGCCGACGTGCGTGACCGCTACCAGCTCATCAACGAGAAGCTGAAGGTCCGCTACATCAATTTCCCCGCCGACAGCTTCCCGGTGGATACCTCCAAGATCGGCGGCGCGGACATCGAGACCTACTATCGCTCGCATCCCGAGGACTTCACCGGGCCCCCCGAGGTGAAGCTCCGGGTCGCGCTCGTGCCCCGCCGGCCCAACGATGCCGACTTCGGCGTGGCGCGCGAGAAGATGCTCGGCATCCGCGAGCAGATCATGGCGCAGCCCGATTCGTTTCCGAGATACGCGCGCACCTACTCCGAGGCCGGCTCGAACGTCTCGGGAGGGGATGCGCCGGACGCCTTGTACGGCGCGCTTCGGCCCGCATTCCAGGCGGCGCTCAAGATCATCCAGCCGGGTCAGCTCTCGGACATCGTCCGCGAGGAGAGCTCCGTCCACCTCTTCCGCCTGGACAAGCGCTGGATGGACCCGAAGACCAACCTCATGAAGGTGCACTATCACGAGATCGCGTTCCGGGTCCAACCCGGGGCGGACGCGATCCGCGAGGCGCGCAAGTCGGTGGACGCCCTCATGGCGGACGCCGGGAGGAACGGGGTGGAGAAGGCGGCGCTTCGCGGCGGCTTCCAGACCACCGAGACCCCCTTCTTCCGCGAGGGCAAGAGCAACAACGACATGTTCCAGCGTTTCCCCGAGACCGAGGCCTGGGCCTTCACGGCCAGGGTGGGATCCATCTACCACGCGATCCCGACCGAGCAGGGCTGGTACATCTATCAGATCGAGGACCGCCAGCCCACCGGGCTCCGCCCCCTGACTCAGGCGCGGGTGTTCGCTCGCGAGCGGCTGGTTCACTCGTTGCAGGTGGCCCGAGCGTCCGAGGCCGCCACGGCGGCCCACGCCGCGCTCGCGGCCGGCCAGCCCGAGCTCGAAGTCGTCAAGCGGTTCCATGGGGTCCCCGGAGTCGCCAACGATGTCACGAGGAACGGCTACTTAGGAAGCGTCGGCGTCGAGCCGAAGATCGTGGGCGGGCTCTTCAGCACGCCGGCGGGAACCTGGAGCCGGCCGCTCACCGGCCAGCAGAGCGCGGTGGTCGGCTACGTCCTGGAGCATTCGAGACCCGCCGAGGACGGATTCCGGAAGATCGAGGGCGACATCCGCTCCACGCTCTTCAACGAGGCGCGGCAAGCGAGATTCACGGAATGGATGAAGGAGCTACGGAGAAAGGCGAAGATCGTCGATTATCGGGAGAACTTCTTCGAGGCGTAGGCCCGGCCAGGACGTGGATCCCATCCTGAAGCGTCTGCGCGAGATCCTATCGGTTCCCGGCGACCGCGTCGGCAAGGCGAGGCGGATCTCCGCCGCGATCCGCGAGACGTGCGGCTACCGCTGGGTGGGGATCTGCGAGGTGCTCCCCGAAGGGATCGGCGTCATGGCCTGGAGCGGGCCCACGCCGGGCTCCGAGATCGCGGTCCCAGTCCTCGGAGCTACGGCAGGGCAAGTGGTAGGACTGCTCAAGGTCGAGGGCGACATCTTGAGTGAGGAAGGCCGCCGCCGCCTCGAAGCCTGCGCGGCGCTCCTTCGTCCCCTCTGGGAGTGACGGACGTCCGGCCGACTACGCCTGCTTCTTCGGCTCCTCGAGGGCGTGGGCCTGGGGCGCCTCGGGCTTGTCGGGCGCGTTGATCTCCGACTCCACCTCGCGCATTCCCTTCTTGAACTCCTGGATTCCTTTTCCGATCGACCTTCCGATCTCCGGGATCCGCTTGGCCCCGAAGAGAAGAATGATGATCAGGAAGAGGATGAACATTTCCTGCGGTCCGATGTTGAACATGGTTGTCTCCGTCTAGGTTAATGCGCCTGGGTCCATCGCTTCGCGTCACGGCCCACGATGACCGTGACGTCGATCATTTCCTGGGACCCCGCCTGCTGCACCACGTGGCTCGTGCCCAGGTACTCCGCGACCACCTGCGCCGGCTCCGGATTCTGGGTCCGGTTGACGACGAGGGTCGCCCGGTAGTCGGTGCGATCCGCGTTCGCGACTTCCAGCACGTCGAAGCCTCCGTCGCGAAGATAGGAGGCCAGCTCCCCGGCCAGGCCGGAACGGCCGCTCCCGTTCCAGAGCTGGATCCGGATGGGCTGCTTCGGCTTCACGACCGCCTGAGGGCCCACCCGCACCGCCGCCGATACCGCGAGGGCGCCGATCAGGAGAAACGAAAGTCCCAGGCTCCAGTCGAGAACCGGCGACGAGTTGCGCGACTTCTTGGGCACGGCCGGTCCTCGATCGCTATCGCCGCGCGCGCGTTCCGGTCCGACGCCCGGCCGCGGCGAGCGCCTTCACCATGCGCTCGTATGTACGGTCCAGTGACTCCGGCAGGACCTTCGTATTTGCCGTCACGGGCATGAAATTGGTGTCGCCCCTCCAGCGCGGGACGACGTGCCAGTGCAAGTGACCCAGAACGCCCGCGCCCGCGACGCGGCCCAGGTTGATTCCCAGGTTGAACCCGTGCGGCTTGTACTCGCGCGTGAGCGCCGTTTCCACCCGCCCGAGCCACTCCGTCACCTCGACCGCTTCCTCCGGAGTCAGGTCCGCGATCGTGGCCGTGTGGCGCCGGGTGGCGATCATCACGTGCCCCACGTTGTACGGGTACAGGTTCAGCATCGCGAGCACGCGCGGCGTCTTCGCCAGGACGAGGTTCCGCTTCCCGGGCTTGAGAAGGCCCTTGGCGCAGAATAGACAGGGACCCCGGCCCGCGCCCTTGGCGCTCGCCTTCTTGATGTACCCCATACGCCATCCCGCCCAGAGCGTGTCCACCCTACGGCGCGCTCCAGGCGCGAAGCGCGTCTTCCACCATCGCGAGCTGCTCGGGGTTGTTGACCCCGAAGAGCTCGCGGGAATCGGACGCCCGCTCCACCCCGATCCGTCCCCCGCGATCCTTGATGAAGGACAGCGTATCGGTCAGATAATACTCCTGTTGGCGGTTGTCCGCTCGGAGGAAACCCAGGGCCTCCCGGAGCGGCTCTCGGGCGAAACAGTAGATCCCGGAGTTCACCTCCGACACCGCGCGCTCCTCCGGCGACGCGTCCCGCTCCTCCACGATCTTCACGAACTCCCCGCGTCCGTCCCGGATCACCCGGCCGTAGCCGGAAGGGTCCTCGAGCACCCCGGAGAGGAACGTCACCCCGTTCCTCTCGCGGGCGTGGCGCTCGAGCAGCCGCCCCAGGGTGGCGGTTCGGATGAGCGGCATGTCTCCCGCCAGGACCAGGAGCGTCTCCGGCCCCTTCTCGATCGCGGGCCATGCCATCTGGACCGCGTGGCCCGTTCCCAGCTGCGGCGTCTGCTCGGCGAACGAGACCTCGCGCCCGCCGAGGGCCTCCCGGACCAGCGACGCGCGGTGTCCGACCACCACGACCGTGAACCCTGGCTTCAGGGGATCCAGCTGGCCCAGCACATGGAGCAGGAGCGGCTTCCCGAGCGCGGGGTGGAGCACCTTGGGGAGATCCGAGTTCATGCGCTTGCCGAGGCCGGCCGCGAGCACGACGGCGGTGAATGGGGCGGCGTCGCTCATGCGCGCCCCCTCGCTCCGGGCCGCGCGCGGAAGTACAGGTTGTCGATGAGCCGCGTCCTGCCGATGCGGATCGCCCCGAGCAGGAACGCTCCGCCACGATCCACCCGCGTCACCGGAAGGAGGGTGGCGGGGTCCACGAGGGCGAGGTAATCCACGCGGTCGGGACCGGCCTCGCGTCGCAGGACCGAGCGGACCCGCATCAAGATCCGGCGGGCCTCGGTCACGCCGGACCGCGCCAGGGCGCGCCCCTCGCGCATCGCGCGGATGAGGCCCGGCGCGCGGGCGCGCTCCGAGGCGTTCAGGTAGACGTTCCGTGAGGAGAGGGCCAGACCGTCCCGCTCA